>Ga0179593_1570624_pt1 | contig 18200 bp, 28 predicted proteins | sample CZODoug2_1_08_16_FD_185931 | JGI IMG/M metagenome (GOLD analysis project Ga0179593, IMG submission 185931) | Vadose zone soil fungal communities from Angelo Coast Range Reserve, California, USA - CZODoug2_1_08_16fungal (PacBio error correction) | ecosystem: Environmental > Terrestrial > Soil >... | reverse complement strand
ATGAAAATTCATATATGGTTTGTATTGGTCCCCATGATTTTCCTTCGGCTTCCCTTTCCCCCCCCTTTGCAGGGTGTTCTTGTAATAGTAGTACATCATCATCCATCTATCTGTGACGAGATGCCCCGCCTTTTTTTCCTTAGTCCTGCCTCTCCCTCCCCTTGCCGAAGAACACCCCGAAAGGGAGAATCATCGATGCCCCAGGGCGTCCCCACCTGCTCTCCCTTCCCCTCCCCGACTAAACCTTTTTACGGAAAAGAATAAATTGACAGTTTTGGATGGCCCTTGAGTAGACCTACTCTTTGGAGAAAGTTTCCTGCCTTCTTCCTTTCACCACCTCGGGATTGGTTCCCCCTGCGACGCCCTTTCGGCGGGGACGGACCCCCGCCCCCCCTTCCCCCCTCCGTCCGCCCCAAATCGTCTCGATCCGCTGTGCAAGCAATCCTTTGGGCCCTGAACCCCCTCGTTCCCCGTAGAATCTTTCCCCACCCCCGAGTCCTGGCGCCCCGTTTATTTTTTTTTTTCTCCTTCCCTGCTCGCAAGGACTTCTGCCAACGTTCAAGTTTCGTGGCCAAGCCTTTCTCGCTTTGCGCGCTGCTTTCGTTTCCCCCGTTCCGCCCGTCAGAGACCCCCCCACCCGCGCGTCTTTTACCCCGCCCCCCCGCCCCCCCCCCCTTCCCCCTCCCCCTTAACTAACCCCCAGGTGGCTCTGCTTCTCCTGCGATTGAAAGCCATAAGTAAGTCCATTCTCCCTCTTTGACTAAGTGACCCCCTCTGTGATTTTTTTAGGTTTCTGACGGGAATTTTGGATTCCCCTCTGCGATACAAAGACGGACTTCCCGGATTTTTTTTTCTTTGCTTCCTCCCAGGATTAATCTGCCCGCTGTCCGGGACCAAAGTTCAAAGGCAGTGTCCTCGGTAAACTTGGTCCCCCCCCGCAACTTCACTTATTGGATAGAACTTTCGTTCCGTTACCCCCCCCCTATAGCCAGACTTCCCCCCTTGGGGGCTTCACCCCAGTCCATTGATGTTTGAAGGCTTTTACCTCTCGATTGCCCCTTTCCCTTTAAAATTTACCTCATACATGGACCCCCAGCCTTACCCCACCCACCCAATCGGTGTCTTCGACGACACCACCCCCCGTATCCCCCCCGGCCCCCCCCCCCCCTACGGCTTTCGAAATCTCATTTTCCCGATGGACCCCTCCTTTCCCCCCTGAGCGACCATATTTCGAGAGGATGCCTTGCCAGACTATTTTTCTTTTACCTCTTTTTTTTTTCTTTTTTGAAAGCTTATTCCTTTCCCCTTTCTTGTTGAGGGTTTTTTTGTAAAGAACAAATTCGAAGAACATTTTTTCCCAAAAAGTTAGTTTTCCCCCCCCCCCGTTACCTTTTTTTTCTTTTAGGGAAAGAAAGGCCCTAGTCATGAACAGAAATTCTGGTTTCGGGCTGGCCTGGAGGAAATTCTCGGTGATTGTTTCCAGGTTTTATTTACCAAAAAGACACCTTCCCGTTTTTCGATTTCCCCCACGCGGAATTTCCAAAAGATCCCCCTGCCCCCTTGCCTGCGTTATGATTATAAGGTATTTTTGTTGTAAGCCTCCAGTTAATGAGCCCGAGATGGCGCTTCTCTTCCGGTGCGCAGCGCACAAGGGGGATTGCTGTGCGCAACGATTTTTTTTCTTGTGCGTTTTTGACGGTCAAAGTCCCCTCGCGCCCCCCCCCCTCCAGCGTCGATTAGTGCTCCAACGTTTTTTTTATCGACCTATGCATCAGGTAGGTGCTCCCTTTTCGACGTGTGTGGTGCAGAGTCGTCTTGTTTCTCCACCTTCCCCACCCTTTGTTGAGCCCAATGTTCCTTCCATGGTGAAGGTGGTCCCCCTTAAGCCCCGGGAAACTCCCTAGAAGGCAAGCTTGCCCCCGGCTTGTTATCCATGAGGTTTAAACCAGGGCATTGACCTCCTTAGGTGAGCGTGTTCCGGTTTTCAAGTTCGAGGTTTCATTCTGTCTTCCCCCCCCCTCCCCCGAGGGTCTCTGCTTCTATGCCAAGATGATACGCCATTCAAGTCGGCGTGTGCAAGAAATTTCCAGTACCACTGTTATTTCCACCTCCCTTCTTTTTTAATTTGAGGGCCGTATATTTCTTTCCCCCGTCCACCCTTGTCAAAGTCTCGGCTCTCCCACCCGCCAACATTTTGTGGTCTCCTTCTAGATTTTCGCCGTAACAATTTGACCCTCCAGTCTCGGTGTGGGATGACTGTCGTCCCAAACACTTTCGTGTTTTTTCTTTTCTCGTTCGTGAAGGAGATTCTTTTTTCACCTTTTTCTGGGTGAATGGAGAGTGTTGTCACTGGCTTTACTCCCTACGGCGCATGAGGACTCTTCCTTCTCCTATTTTTTTTTCCCCCCCCCTTTCGTTGTTGTGTTGAGAGTCTCTCCTTTCTTGAGCATCTTAGACGTCACCCGCGTGGCAGGCGCGGGCAATGAAAGTAGGCGCTTCCCCCCCCCCCCAGGGGAACGGTGATCGCTGTTTTCCCCATTCTTACACCCCCCCCCCCCCTTCGCGGTGCGGGCCTTTTTTTTTTTTTTTTGTTTGACGGCGACCTGGCCGACTGAAACGTGTCCGTTCGGAGATGTTGTTTCCTTCCTGACTCACCTTCTGTGTTCATTCCGGTTAATTGCCACTCACCCTCGTGGGCGATGGAGTCCATTTTCTTTTTTGCCCCCCTTTCTTTCTCTTTTTGAGATTAGCACCGACCTTTTCCGACTTTGGATCAATTCACCCCATGCCTTCAAGGCTCTGCGACGGAGGGTCCCTTCCATCCCCCCTTTTGGAGTAGACCCCCTTTCCCCCCCTTATAAAGAAGTTCGGCCCTTTATAGGAGGTTATGGGCTACTGCCCAGGGTCCAATAGGAACACTTGGAGCAGCCTGTTTGCATTCCCCTTTCCCCCCTCGATACCGCCTTTCCCCCCCCACCGTGCTGCAGCCTTTCGACTCGCGGCCTCTACTCTTCAACATTCCTTGCACCGAACATCGTCTCCCCCTCCCCACTGTAAACCGTTGTCCGCGTCGCTTTTTGCTCATCTCGCGCTTTTTGACCCGTCGCGTTCCAGTTTTTCCTCCCTTTTTCCCCCTCAGGTTTCGTCTTCCTTTTTTTCACTTTCTACGGTTACTCGTTTTTTTGATCGGTGTGCAACCTAACACAAAATCACCGGCGATGGAGAACGTTTCCCCCCTCCCACTCCCCGACCTCGTGGAAGGTCGCTACCCCTTTTTTTCCAGGTCCCCCCCCCTTACACCCACTTGTGTACCACGACCTTTGCATGTTCTTAACCTTCCCCCCCTTTGCTTGGTCTGGTCTCTCTTTCCCCCCCCTTTCTAAAAGAGATGTTCCCCCTCTAACCTTGAGTTCCCCCCCCCCCCCGAGTGTTTTCGCGCGGCCATTCTTGTTTTGAGGGAGGTTATGGGCTCACAAGGCAGTCCTCTTTTTCGCTGCCTTTTTCGGAATTTCCCACAGATAGTTGTTTTGGCTGTCAGTTGGGTTCAATTTTGAGGGGAGGAATTTTTCCCTGCTGAGTTCCCTTCTTCTTCGTGTCCGATCTTCCCCTTGAGAGGTTGGTTAGTTTCAGCATTGCCTCGGTGATCTGGAGTGTTGTAACTTGCCCCCTTCCCCCTGCGCAAACTGTTGAAGTCTTCTGCTTGTGTTCCGAACTTGGCAGAATGCCCCCTCCCACCTTTTCTCGAGCCGGACGTTCCAGAGATTTCCTCGCTCTTGGCGCGGAATGTTACGAGATATTTTCCCCGCTTTTTGTCCCTTTTCCTAAAAACCACAGAAGCTTTTACCCCCCTTACTTCGCTTACAGGATTGCGTGAAGTGGGATTCCCATCTCCCTTGGAATCCCCTTCTTTTTGATTTGGATTGTTGCGCTTTCGTGCCAGGTGTCTGAGGGGGGTGGGTTTTCTCGCTTGTCCTTTACCCCCGGAAAAGGCAACTGCCGCGACGCGATGATCCGCTTCAACCTCCGGAGGCACGGGCTATTTGTCCCCCGTAGAGATGAAAACTAGGGGCCCCCCCCCCTTTCTTTTTCTTTTTGCCCTCCATTGCCTTCCGTGACTGCGTGTCGTTTTTACTCGGTCGAGCTCTTTTGATTTTAAGGATTTTGGGGCAGCTTCCCGCGGGCGTCGTCCCTCCTTCCCCCCCTCTTTTTCCTGGTGAATTCTGTCAGTCGGTAAGACTTTGGTTTTTCTTTCCTTTCCCTTTCCGTCCCCGGAGCCTTTTTTTTCCCAAGAGTAATGCCCAACCTTCCCACAATGGTTTGCAGGACTGAAGTTTACCCCTCTTTGAAGGTTATTTCTTCCTCTTGGCTGAAGTAGTTCTCTTCCCCTTCTTGTCGTTTTTTTTTTTTTTTTTTTTGTTTTTTTTTTTAGGCTTTTACGTGAGCGAGGTCCGTTTCTTGACTTCCCTCCTCTTTTTTCTTCCCCAAGATGCTGATTCTTTTAAAAATGTTCGACCAGTCAATCTGCTGCTGACACCTCAGATCTTCCCGTCCCTTCCCCCCCACCCCCCCCCGTGAGTTCCCCCCCCCGATTCTTTTTAATTTCCCCCCTTCCGTGTTGAGGAGATCTGACATTCCTGGTGTATGTCTTCGACGGTGAGCAGTGATGCAGGCCAGGAGCGTCGGGGCTTTGCTTTGAAAGCTGTCCATCATCCCTCCATCGTGCTAGCTGCGTCTTTTTTTTTCAACTTCGCGCTCCATCCCAGACACACAACCGACGCTGGGCTGTGCGACTCCTTGAATCGGTGATCCCCTTTTTTACCAAAAGGTCTGCCAGGCCCCCTCGCGGTTCCTAGTACGTCCAACAGTCTTGCCCCCCCATTTTTGCCTTTTTTTTTCCTGTCCGCTTCGTGCCTTGCCTATGGTTTTCCTGCACTTTTTAATTTGACGCTGAATACCCCTCCCTCAACCCCCCTTGATTTTTCGTGGTTTTCCCTTTTTTTCCTGACGAAGTCTTTTATTGCCTGGCGCCGGGCCCCAAAAAGCCTGATTTTGGCAATTTTCCTGACCCCACAATTTGCCTTTCCCTCTCCCAACCGGTCCCCCAGCCCGTCACCCATTATCGTGCACCCGGCCTCTGATTTGCTTTCTTACCGCTAGAACCGTAAGTCTTGTTCCTTATTTTGGCCAATTCAGTCGCTCATGTTTACGTCTTTTTGCTGAGGGGAGCTGCTCAAATTTCAATAGACCCCCGTGCCCCCACTGACTCCTGCCCTGGAGCCCAAACCCCCCCCCACATCCGCGGACCCCCCCCCAATCCCCACCCCTTTCCCCCCTCAGTTTGATTTTTTTTTTTTCCACTTGATCCCCTTTTCCACGTTTCCCTCATTGACGCGAAACCTATGGACGTGTTCTTTTTTTTCGGGATGTAACCTTCTTTCCTCTGAGATTTTTTCCCCTCGCTGCACCAGGCCGTAATCTCTCGGACTGCGTGTTGCTTCTCTGCAAAGGTGGCGGACCCTTGAAGTCCCTTCTCGTCCTCAAACGCCTTCACCAAGTTGCGTGCAGTACCTGCTCCCCCCCTTCTTCGACCCCCTTCTTCGCCCCGAGGCTTTTGAGATTTCCCCAAAAACCACTCACCCCCCCGCGTCCTTCCCCCCCCCGCCTACAAGCTTGTCCCCCCACTCCCTCGAACCTTTCCCTTGCCTTTTCCCACTACGGCATCCCACACGCCCACCTCTTGTGTCTTCCGAAAACCGCATTGCAGCCCCCCCCCTCCCCGGTTTTTTCGCCCAAATCCTTTCCTTTTCCCCTGCTGGCGACCACTCCGATGAGATGGATTTCCTGGCCCCTCTTTTCGGTTTGTAAGCTTCTCCATCTCGTCGGTTGGGAGGTTTGAATGTTGAACCAGTTTCTTCCCAAACTTTCCTTCACCCCAGGCGTGGTTTTCTTTCTTTCAGAATGCAAGTTTTAAGTCCCCGACCTCCCGTCTGGGCGGTAGCGTCAGTATTCTTTTTTTTCCCGGGTTTCCCCTCGCGTTCCAGGTCCTTTTGAGTTTCACACGCACCACTGCCTTTCGTTTTACCCCCAATGTTTGCCTCTTCACAAAGATCGCCTTCCGCCCTTTTTTTTTGCGGATCCGACCCCTGCTCCCTTGCGCGAGATTCCTGTTTTTTTTTTCTGGTCCCCCCCTTTCTTTTTGAGCTGGAGTTTTATTTTTTTTTTCCGGTATTTTGGTCTGTGGGTCTTGGCCTGCACGGGACGGGTTTACCCCCGCGCCGATCGAACCAGCGCACAACTTGTTCTTTTCAGTTTTCTTCGGGAGGCTTTCTTTCCCCCACGTGTTTTTTTTATCTGTCTTCTTGCGCACCAGGCTGCCCTCAAAGGGTTCCCCTCTCTTCCCTTTTTTCCTTTTTTCGCCAGCGGCGGAAACCGCCTTCTCCAAGGCGTGCTTGGATTGGCTGTGATCCAGGTTGCTTCCATCCAAGGGCCCCCCTTCTCTTTTTCGAAGCGTTTTGGCTATGGGAACATTTCACCCCCCTTTTTTTTCCGAATCCATGCCGTCTTGCTATGCGCCGAGGATTGACTGTCAGTGTTGTGTTTACCATTCCTCCACGCGCCCGATAGTTTTGTGTTTTGAAATTGGGCCGTATTCTTTTTTGCCCTTGCCCCTTTCAAAGCGGATGCTTTTCCCAACCTTTGCACAATTTCTTCGCCCGTCATTCATCTTAGCCCCGTAACACACCTGAGTTGCCAGCTTCCCCTTTCCGTGGTTTTTCCCCCTGTACGGTCTAATTGGCCTCAGCCGTTCTGGAATCCTGAGCTCGCTTGCCCCCCCCCGTTTACGGGTCCTTGTTTCCCCCCAAGCTGGTTTTTTGATGGGCCTTTTGATCTCGTACTCCTCCCTTTTTTTTTTTTTGTTTGAGGGGAGATCCTCATTCTGTTGAAGAAAATTATTGACCACCGCGTTTTTTTTCCTTGGCCGCGGCGTCAAGATCGCGCAGGAACTCCCCCCAGAAAAAAAGTTGTTCCTTCGTTGTTTTTTTCCTTTCCCTTTCCTTTTCCCAAACCTTAGCGTTTCTTCTTGGTTGACGGCCTGTGGACGACTCCTTTTTTGACGATTTTATTTTTTTCTTCGAGTTTGACATCGGTGGCCTCGTTAGATCGACCTTCCTTCACCCTCGATTCGGGTTGTTGAGGAATGGTCTGCCCCGCTTTGACTTCTGCGCCTATCTCGAATGGCTCTTTGCTTCCCTTTTTTTTTTTTTTTTTTTCCATTTTTGACCATGGCTTCCGGCTCTTTCAATTGTCCCATTTTCCCTGGTGTAAGGCCTGGATAACCGACCGTCATTTTTTACTTTTCCCCTGTGCGATTTCTTCCTGAAACACGGCAATTATTTTCCAATTGGAATTTTCTTTGGGGGCTTGTCGTCTCGAAGCTTACCCCCCAGGGTTCTCCACTTTTCGTTTTTCTGCTGATACCAGTTTTTTTCCTTTGCTTTGGTGAAGTATATTCTTTGCGTACTCCTTCTGTTTACCCCGGCGCCGCCAGACCCCTCGGTCTACCTCTCCAATTTAAACAGTTTGAGCGTCCACCCCCTGCTTATAGAGAAGTAAAGGGTTCACTTTCTTTAATTAGTTTCAGGAAGCGCCGGAATTTTTTTTTTCGATCTTTTGGTTCATCGTGGTGCTTAAAGGTCAGGTTTTTGTGTTTTTGCCCCCCTCAATAACCCTTCCACCCCGATGGAAGCCCTTTTTTCCTTTCTGAATTTATACCGTTTTTGTATGTTTTTTGACGGTATGACTCCCCAAACCAATGATGTTTTGCCCCCCCCGGAAATTGAATTCTTAAAAAATAAACGTTGCTTTTTTTTTCTCTCTGTGTACTTTAAAACCTTCTCCAGTCCAAGGCAATATCTCGCAGTCCTTTTGTTTCTTCCCCTCGCGGTTGGTTCTTTTTTTTTCTTGGCTCCCCTGCAGTCCTGGGTGATGCCGGTTTTAAGGGACCCCGATTAGGTGTTTTTCCTTTTTTTCCCCCCCCAGTGTTTTTCCCATGTGATACAGTTAAGTTTTACCGCGGGGGGTTTCCCCCCCGGGCTTCTTTTCTTTGAGATTTCTCCAAGGTTTTCTGCGCGTTCTACTTGTAGTCCATTTTTTTTTTGCGTCTCTTTTTCTGGGGTGTGAATTCAACCGTACATGGTCCCCCCACTGTTTTCATGGGGCGGCTGAGATTGGCCCGATTCCCCTTGACCCGTTTGGAAGATTTTTTGTGCCGTGAGCACGGGCTTTTCCAGATAGTCCCTTTTCTGCCTTTTGCCCCGACATGCTGGGCAGCTCCCAGGCCCCCGTTGACATCCTAAACCACCCCCAAACCACCCTTTTGGAAGTTTTCCCTTCGCGAAATTGACCATTTCCCCCACGAGAGCTTCCCCCATTTTTGCCACGCCCCTTTTTCTTGTTCCTTCTGTGGATTTGTTTGTGCGTTCCTCGGTTCTTCTTTGGGTTTGTTTATTCTTTCTGACCACGTCCCTGCAGCAAACGCGTCGTCCCCATGTGGAGCGCTCCCGTCTGGTCACACACCTGGTTTTTTTTTCCCCAAAAGATTCTTTTTTTTATGTTGCGGAGACATCCCCCTTTTGAGCCGGCTAGTTTTTTCCAAAGCACTCCGTTCTGGCTTTATGGAACCCGATCGAGCTTATTCCTTAGGCAGGCTTCGGCCCTCTTACGAGTGTGTTTTTTTTTGCCTCCCTTCTTGTTTCGTCTTCCTCCGACGCCTTTGCCCCAAGTGTCTCCCGCCCTTTCTTTTGCGCCTTCTTCCCAACTTTTCCCAAGGATTGCTCCTTTAAGGGAAATATGTTCCTTCAGGAGGTTTGGGCTTCTACTTTTGTCCGGAGCTTTTCTATAATAAAGGAGTGTCCCTTCGGGCTTCCGATGAGCTCTAATCTGCACCGTTTTTCTTTTTTTTTTTTTTTTAATCCGTCAGATTCTCTGTATTATGGGCCATTCTACCCTCATTGCATACCGAACGCTATTTTCTTGAACCCACGATAGTTGCGGCAGTTCTTTAACCCCCCCGGGGCAATTTCATAATATATTTTACCATCCTAAGTTGGTTTTTTTTTTGTTTCTACTTTCTAGTTAACGATAGATGTGGTTTTATTGGATTAAGTCGATTTTGTTTTATTGATTTGAACCGATAGTTTTTTTTTTTCCTTATCCAGATCTTTTTTTTTTTCATCATAACTAGTAGAATTATTGTGACCTTTCGAGTGCGATAGTTCCTCTTCATCCCCCCCTCCCCAATCCCGACTACCAGCGCGCACCTTTTTTTTTTCCCCCCCCTCCGGACGGTTTCTTCCCAATTAACGGAAATGATCCAGTCATATGTACGTAAATGTTCACTTTCCCCAATTTTTGAATTGGGAGAATTTTAATCTTTTTTTCTTTTATTACCGTTTTTCGCCACCGGGAGGGTAACTTTTTGCCCCCCGGGTTGCTTTCTTCCTTGCCGATCCCCCCCCCCCCCCAAGTCTGGGGTCAGTTGAACATCACTGTCTGTTTTTTCGTCGTTAGGCCGGCAACTGACCCCCCCCCCCCCCCCCCCCCCCACTTACTCTTAAATCCCCATTCTTCTGCGTGACCGCATTTTTCCCCCCTAGTCAAACTAGCATTTCCTTTGGAACAACCCTTTTTTTTTTTTCCGCGTTTTTATTGTTCTATCCGCCCTTTGGTGCAAAGTGACCCGCTTTTCCATTCTTTTTCCAGCTATCATTACCATGTCGCCTGCGTATTGAATGCCACAGTCCCAATCCCCCCCAGCATTTTTTTTTGTGCCCCCTGGGCGCATGTTTCCACCCACGCACTCGCCTTCCAAATCACTTTTGTTTTCCCGATTTTTCCCCAAGCAACTTTCCCCTTTCCTTTTTTCGCCGTATTGGCGATGGATTTTTTTTTTTTTTTTTCTTGATTGTCCCGCTCGGCCTTTTTATTGAGTCGTCAACTTCTTTCTTTCAGGCTCCTGATATTCCTTCGTTACTTTTTTTGGAGAGGAACCTTTTTTGGGTTTTAAATGGACAATTTACCCCAGGCTCCCTTCTCTAGCGCCCCCCCCCGGGCCTGAAACCATTTCTTTGGTTTTTTCCATTGTAACAGCCCCCCAATCCCCCTGTTGCACACATGGACACCTTTTTTTTTTCTTGAGACCCCATACCCCCCGTTCCTTGCATACTTCACGCTTTCAAGTTTGGTGAGCGTTAACCCTTTTTCCTCGTGCTCCCGAACCCGACGGTCCCACTCCCCCCCACAACCTGTTGTTTTTTCCAAACACCTTCTCCGACCCCCCACCAATAATGAAGTTCCTTTTGCTTCAAAGACCTCCCCTCCAACCTTTTTTCCCCGTAGCCTGACACACTTTGTCTTTTGTTAGCTGTCATTTTTTTTCCCAGCTCGGTTTTTGTTTCCTCTTCCTGACCATCCTCGTTTCTTGAGGGTTGGAACTAAACCCCCTGAACCCTAAAACAATGTCTTGTTTCAACAGGGCAGTTTTTAGTTGCCCGAGTCCACCCGGGACCCGGCCACCCTTTTTTTAACAAGATTTCTGTCGGATTTTTGGTTTTTTTTCTTGCCCTCCGGCCTGTTTGTTGCTTAAGTGTTTAGTGCCACACGGACAACCTCCCTTTTTGGCCCCTTTCTCGGGAGCAACCCAGATTTCGACCTTCCCCTGCCCAGTGGGCTATTACCTTTCTCCTCTTTCGCGCATTTGTTATGATAGGGCTTTTGAACGGTTTCTTTCTTTTTCTTGAGACCTTTCTGTGCGGCGCTGTCATCACCTTCCCGCGAGTTCTTTCGGATCTCCGGCCCCAGAGCAAACGGGTTTCCTTTGTTATTTTTTTTTCTGAGTGCGAGAAGGGAAGGAACCGGGAGTGTTTTTTGGCTGTTTATAGTCCTCTTTGTTTTTTTCTCCCCAATTCTGCGCACGTTTTTTACTTTTTAGTGTCCTTCTTACCGGCTTCCCCCTTCCCCCCCTCGACAGATTGCTGCTTTTATTGATCCATTTTTTTTTTTGGTCTTTGCTTGGGTTTTCCAGGGCTTCTCCCACCCTTCTTTGCTAGCCCGATGTGTTTCAAGGCGTCCATGTAAAGGTCCAAAGAATGGGTCTTTTTTTTTCTTTCTTGAGCCCTTTTATCAACTGCCCTTCGGTGGCAGGACATTTCCCTCAGCGTTCTCTCGATGGTGACTTTTTCTATCTCCTTGATCCCTCTTGAAACATTAACCCACCAGCATCGTGAGTTTTTTGCCCATCACTTCTTCTGAAGTTTTACTAGTTCTAATTCTTTTTACCCCCCCCCCCCCACAGACCACAGGGAAGGTTCTTGTGTTTTTGTGGATTGCGGAAAAACACACCCAGCGATTCCTCCCGTTCTTTAGTTGAGTCCGCTCTTTATTGAACGCCCCTGCTTACTTTTTGAGCTTTTGTCAAGTTTGTGTTTCCAGAATGCGCCCCCCCATTTTATATATTTTTAAATCCCCTTTCTTTGGTCTTTTTTTTCTCGATATATAATTGCGTGCACTCGTTTTTCCGACCATCTTTACTTTCTGGAAACGTCCCTGCAAGGAGGATTTAGGGTTCCCACAGCAACCTTGCTCGCCTTCTCTTTTTCTCCTGAGTTCCCCTTTCCCCCCCTCGTCGTCGGAGTCCAGTTGACGGCCCTGGGACTTAGATTGGGGCGTACCTCGATGATTGATTGGAACCGAGCTGCCCCCTCTTTTTTGCATTGTCTCCCCCCCCCCTGTTTTTTTTACGGCCACCCATAGATTAGGGCGCTTTTTTGTTGTACTGTTGCAAGCTAGTAGAATCGTTTTGTCCATGGAGTCGGTTTTGCTCTTTTTCATTTACATTGAAAAACTTTTTTGGTTCCCTTTACCCCACGTCTTCGGGAGTCGATGAATGGATTCCCCTAATTTTGTCTCTCACAATTCCCTCTTCAGCTTCTAGGCGTTTTAGTCCTTTCCTCCAGTGACGCAAAATTAGGAAACTTTGGAGAATCTTTTTGTGGCTCCTCCCCAGCTCTTACCGATCACCCCCCGCACTCTCTGCCGCCTAGCGAACGTTGGATTTCCTGTTATTTTTTTCTTTTTCCGTTTTCTAGACGTGAACGGCGCATTGCACAGCACTATTCTTTCCAAAAGTTGAGCGTTTCCCCCCAAGGACCTTAATCCTTGCATTTTTTTTTTTTTGTGTGGTTCCCCCAAACACGTCGCGTTCAAGTCATTCCCCTTCAGCGCTCTAGTTTTTACTCTCCCTCGGTTCGGTAATCGGTCACAGGGGTTTGGGGGTTTTCGTTTTTTTTTTTTTCCCATACCAACCTCCCCTTTCCAACCTTCCCCGCATTGAATCCCCACTCCTCCCTATCTTGGCAGTTATTTTTAGTTAATTTTCCCCCCTTTTCCTTTACCGCCCCCCATCCCCCTGTGGTCACAGAAATTTTGAATTTTCTTTCCCCCCCTCCCGCGTGACGTCCCGCTTCACCCCTTTATAAACAAGGAGGCTTTCCCTACCTTCTTCTTTTTTTTTTCTTGACAGCCCCTTTCCCCCCCTAGGTTGAGGATTTTTTCCCCCCACTCCTCGCGGTTTGCGAGGACACCGTTAGGGTTGATGGACACCCCCCTGGAGGTGTGTATGGTTCTTTTTTTTTTCCCTGTTCCCCCTCCGAGGAGTCAAGATTTGTGTGAATTTTTTCATTCTCGATTCGCGACCCTGCCCATGGATCTTTTCTTTTTTTGCACCTTTTGTACCCAAGTACTTTCCCCCCACGGTGTGTTTTTTTTTTGTTATTGTCGATTCCCCCTTTTCTCCCCTTGTTCCCCTTTCCGGGCCAGCAGTTTTCACTGTCAATCCCCTCTAAGATAGAGTTGAGTGCACTTCTTTCCTAATTTCTTTCACCAAGCTCCTGGGAAGTGGACGTGACATCTTAACCCCCCGTTTTGCTCCCCTTTAGCGAAGGAACTCTTGATGGGATCTTTCCTTCCTGCTCCCCCGGGGGGAGTTTTCCCTTGCTTCTTTTGGGTACGGTTTTTCTCGGGTGTCCTCCTGTCTTGTTGTTGACCAAGCGAAAAGACTCCCGCGAGGCCAGTTTTTCTCGATTTGAATTCTTTTTTTTTTTTCCCAACCAGTTTCATGTCTGCCCAAGTACTTAGAGAGTGTTTTGTAACCTTGCGACAGTCATGGTTTCCTTCTTCTTTCACCTCCTTTTCAGGGGGTAGTTGGTCATTTGAACTCGGATCCGAGTGATCTGCTTCTTCCAGGGATGCTCTTTTTTGCCTCCTTCCGAGACCCCCCTTAGTTAGTCTGCCATCATTCTTTAGGTGAGACGGCCCTGGCTGAGCCAATCCCTAACTTCTATCCCCTCCTATTCGAAGAGGATGTCAACCCCTGAAAGTTTGAATTTACGTCATATGGGATTCTTTTTTGGTTTTTCCTTTCTTCCTCTTTTGGCCCCGAACTGGTTCTTCGTTTCCTTCCAAGGGGTTGTAAATTCGTCTTCCGATGATCCCCCCCTGACGATGAAGGAGAGCTTGTCGACCGATGCGTGTTCATATTTTTTGGCGAGGCAACCCCGGGCTTTTTTCCACACCCTCCTGTGATCGCCTTGGGCCCCCCACTACGCTGCAATTTATATATACAATCCTTCTTCCCCTCCTTTTTTTTTTTCTCGACTTGTCCATGATCTCTTCATTGGTGTTGGCCGATGCTTCCTGACAAGGAGAATCCCTCCCTTCCGCTTTTCTGTTTGCTGAAGCCGCCCCCGCTTGAATCTCTTTTTTTTTTTTTCATTCCCCTGGTTGAGGCTTGCGTCCCGTCCCTCGTTTTTCCGGCCACGCGAGACCCACCGCCTTGAGAACCCCCCGGGAGATCGGACGTTCCTGGAGGGAAACCTATATTTTCCAGCCCTCCGTCCCTCTTTACGGCCCGTCGCAAATCCCCCCCCTGGCCGTTTTTTTCTCCTGGTCCCGCTTCGAAGGCCCTCTTGGGTGTCGAGCCTTTGTTAGAGTACTTCCTCTCGCTAACCTTTTCCTTTTTCCGGGGCATGGCGGCCTCCCCCGTTTTCGGCCCGCGCCCCCCCAGCAATAATGACCTCTTTCTTCCCTCTCGTACGATTGAACTCTTGGCACGCCCCCAGAAACGAGAAATTCGTGGCAACACCCTCTCCTTTTCGCGTAGTATCCCTTTCCGAAAGGAGCTTTCACACTGCAACTCAGTGGACCCCCCAGATTGTCTTTTTCCTCTTATGCTCTTTGCGCGTTCATTGTTAGGAAGTTGCCCCCGCCAGCATACTCCCCCCCCCACTCGGAACCACCTTATGTCAGCAACCAACAACCACCTCCCTCCCCCCCCTTTGCCCAAACCCCTTTTGTCCTTTTTTTCCCCTCTGATGAAAAGAATTTTGCCCATTTTCAAGTTACATATCCTGCGGACCTTTCGCGTATTCTTTTTTGTAGGCGGTACCGTGGGGCATTGTGCGTAATTCCCCGAGATTTCCCCCAAGTTTCCCTTTAGCTGGATTTCTCCCTTGGAGGTTATCTATATTGGGTCTAAATACCGTTCCTGCTGACGCTTCCCCCAGCAACACGCCCATTCAAAACTTTTTGCCAGCATACTCACCAGTGTCCCCCAAAACCTTCCCCTCAGACCTTCATTGGCCTTGTCTTTCCCCAAAAACTCTCCCCCCCCCTGTCTCCCCCCCCATTGATGGGTCTCACCGGCCCCTCACGTCTTTAGCTCAGTTTTTTTTCTCCCCCCCCCCTGGACACCACTCCTGCAAAACCACCCCAATCGGTGGTCTTTTATTTTTTTTTCGAAACGTTTTTATCATCGACCCCCCCACAAAGGGACGGTTTTCCTCCGTCCTCCCCTCAAATGGCTGGCGCTCGCCGTTGCCCCCCCCCCGAGGGTTTCTTTTCCGGCTGGCACTCTTGTTTAGCATTTTTGCAGCTTCTCTCCCCCCCGCGGTTTTTGTGATTTTCACGGACCCAATTAACAAAGTTCCCCCGTTTTTTTCCCAGCGGTCTTGGTTTTCCGTGCCCACTGTGCTTTCAAAAGTAGATACTCCACAGAAGGTCGGAGTCATGGCGGACACCCCATAATTCCGCCTTTTGGTGGTTTTTTCGGTAGGCTTTAAGTTTGAGTTCCCCACAACCACCCCCTGTGAGTTACCCCCCCACACTTTTCTTCCGATTTTGGCAAAAGCCCCCATCGCCCTACGCCGAGTGATATTGCTCCTTTGCTTTCGACTGACCCTACTCTTCGATTCTCTGCTTTTCTCTCCAAAAAAAAAGTTTTCATGAGCTGGAGAGGGTGTGCCAGGTCACTTTTTTTCTTCAGAGAGCCTGCTGAAGGATAGTTCCCTTCCACGCTGAATGCTTTTATTCTTTTTTTTTTTTTAGGACATGGCTTGGAGACCCAGTTTTGCTGTCAGAGTTGAGCGGCATACCCCACTATCAACCTTTTCCCTCCCTGTGTTTTCCTGAATGACCCCAGTTAGACCGCCGATGCGGCGTCTCCTAGGTGATCTTGTGAGGGGGGGGTTGCACACCCTAAACATGTATACCCCGCTCTGAAGACAAGCTGTTCCCTTTCTTTGTTTGGATAATGTGGGTCATGGGAAGGGCTCCCCCCGAGCAAGTCTTTCGCGGCTATTTTCTCCGGAGTGTCATTTTTTCTTGGGCAGCCACCTTCACCCTAAGGACCGATCGTGGTGTCCCGTATTTTATACTTCATGGCCAAACCTTTGTCGATACGGTTACTCCCATAACAATTCGGTCTCTCTTCGTGGACTTGCCGGTCATAGTCCGCATCCAAACCAGCGTTTGCCGCCGAGGCTTTGTTGGTCATTTGACTTACTCTTGAACCTGGTCCCGAGTCTCTTTTTTTTTTTCCCTGGTCTTTCGTGAGTTAAAGGCTCCTCCTCTGCACGGCCCGCGGCTGTTGTTTCTGCTGTCAAGCTGGTCGCTACGATTTTTTGCTGTCTGTCCCTATATATTTTTACTTCCTCGTTGTTGTTGTTCTGAGCTCATTTTGCTCTCGGAGGGAATTGAGTGACCCCCCTGCGCTCCGGCAAGATTTCCAGTCGGCCCAGTTTTCCCCTCTAAAGAACGTTTACTGGTGATTCCTCTCTTTTGCAGGGAAGCCCAAAACTGCTTCGGCCCAGTATTCACGGCGGTTTCCTGACGGGATTTTTGCGACCTCGCCTGGTGGGATTCCAGTTGCGGTCGTTGTTTTAGCCAGTATGCACCTTGGCGAATGTCTTTTTTTCCACGTGTCATCTTTTTCGCGTTTGGCCTGTCTTTATACATTAACTCTCCTTGACCCCAAGCTCGGTCGGACCTCGTTTGGTTTTTTAATGTCCCTGGCCACAGTCCCTTTTCCCCTGTCGTTCGCTTCTTTTTGTGCGGTCGTTGTTCCAGTGAAACCCTTGTATGGACCCACCCCTTTAAAGCTTGGGGATGTTTTTAACTTCGTAATATACCCCCTCCCGTTCGCCCCTTTTTTCGCTTCTTTATGTTGCCCTTGTATAGTCGTTCCCTGTGATTCCCGACGTCAAAACGGCCCATTCTCATTTCCATAATTGCGCCCCAGGTCCCCAATGGGCCCGCGCTCATATCCCTCTTTCTTTTCCCTTTTTTCCAGCCCTTATCAAGCCTTGAGCCTTCTCCTTTTCGATAGTGTTCTCCTGTTCTTTTTTGTTCTAGTCCAGTGGTTTTTCCTTGTCCCCCACTCACCTTCGAAAATCACCCCTTTTGGTCCCGCCGGCCAGCCCCCCCCCTTCCGAAAGAACTCCTGTTCGGTCTCTTACTTTGGGCCGTGCCTCCTAACAAAACCCTTCCTTTTTTTTGTACACGACCTTCAAACCTTTTATTCCCCCCCCCACAACGCGTTATTTTCACACTTTCTAAAGAGTCTGTTTCCTGGAATCCCTCTCAGGTTTCGGGATGAGCGGCCGCAGTTTGGTGGCGAAAACTTTACCGTTTAGTCTTGGCTGTGCCGGTTTTTCCGAAAGACCCACCTGGATGTTAGTTTTGTTTTTGCTGGTTAACCCCCCCCTTTTGATTTTTTTCATGGTAACGGTCTTTTACGATCGGTTCTCCAGTGCTTTTGCACTCCTCAAGGAGTTGTCTCCCGGGGTGATTCCCGCCAGGCCTTCGGTTTTTTTTTTTTTTACACGGCGAACCTCCTGCCGCAATTTTTTTTTTGACGGCGTTTTGCGTGCTCTTGCAGCCCTCCTTTTTCCGTTCCCCCCTTGTACGCCTTAGGCAGGAGATTGGTTGCAGTCGAAAGCATCCAGTCTTTCTCACCTTTCGATGCGGGACATCCCCTAAAAACCAACCTCGTGCCTATGTCGCATTGTACGTGCAAGTGTTCTTTCTCCTCGCCCTCTTTGTCCCCCCCCTGTATTGGCACCCCTTTTAGGATTTTTTTTTTTAGATGTTCCTAGCCACCCCCCCCCCGGTGGTGGGGTTCTAGCTTCCCCTTGCACCACCAACCAAGTGACCAAACCGCCCTGCTCCACCTGACCTGCTGACACAGGAGTGTTTTTAATCTAACCCCCACGCCGGGGCGTGGTGTTAGGGGTGCTTGGGTGGGGGGTGCGGGGCTGGTGATGTCCCCTGCAGGCTTCTTCCCTGCCTTTTGAGCTTGACCACTCCCCTTGGTCCGTCTTTCTTTTTTTGGTTTTGCCCCCGTTGCTTTTTTTTTGGATGCCCCGCGGACTTCATTCGGACCTTTTTTGAGCGATTGATGATTAATGTCGAGTCTCAGTAGGTTTTTCCTTTCCCCTCTTTTCCTCCCCTGACAGATTCCCTGTTGTTCCTGTTTCTTTCCTTCCTCCTCCCTTTTTTTCATACTACCCAGTGCGAACGAGGAATTTGACGCCCTCACACCGGCCCCCTTTGTCAGGACCCCCTTTAAGTACTTGTTTTTTCGAGATTTTTTGGCCTTTTTGCCGTTTTGTCCATGTCCTTCTTTTCCCCCTTTCCATCTTTGTTCGTATTCGTGGAGCGAGCCGAGTATTCCATGATCGTTTCAACCTAGCTCGTTCTTTCTTTTCCCCCATTTTTATCGAGACAGGCCCATCCCCCCCCTTGAGCTGTCCCTTCCCCCCCCCTTCCCCCCACTATCTTCCTTCAGCACCCCCCCCCCAGCGAGA
>Ga0179593_1298803_pt1 | contig 18200 bp, 18 predicted proteins | sample CZODoug2_1_08_16_FD_185931 | JGI IMG/M metagenome (GOLD analysis project Ga0179593, IMG submission 185931) | Vadose zone soil fungal communities from Angelo Coast Range Reserve, California, USA - CZODoug2_1_08_16fungal (PacBio error correction) | ecosystem: Environmental > Terrestrial > Soil >... | reverse complement strand
CCTTCTGTCCTGCGGGTTGACACTTTCCCGCGCCCGTCTCCTTCACCCTATTTCTTTCCCGGTCGACCCGTCCCACTTCTTTATGTATTTGGTGCCCCGTTTTCCTCCTTCCGCCGAGTCACCTCCTGAGACTTCCTTTCGTTGCGATGCAGGGTTCTTATCCACCATGACACCCCCCTCTTCTCCGGCGTGTAGTCACTTCGGCCTGTTTTACCCCCCCGGGAATTCTCTTCCTGATGTACCTTTGACTCCACGCCGACATTTTCAAGTTCGCTCTGACGTCCTTCCGTTTTCAGTTTCACGATTTTTACCCTCCTCTTGCTCCCTAGCTCTCCCTCTCATGTCGTATCTTCCGGCTCCGTGGGGGCTTCTCCCCAGACTTCAGACGCTTGTGCTTCTCGAGTATCCACCTTCCCCGCCTTTTCCCCGTTGTCAGGTCTATGGTACGCGGTTCCATTTTTCTTCCTTTTTCCCTTCTTTGCCATCTTTTTTATTGTCACTTTTATCCACCGTCATTTCACATCTCCATCCTAGTGTATCCTCCAATTCGACTTGCTTCACTAAATATCCCGTCTGTTGCGAGACTCTGAGCCTCCCTCACCTGAGGTTGTTCTCTAGTCCGCTGACTTATGTGATCCGGCATTGCTTCCATACCGCCTTTATTGTCCCTTCGCCTTTGTGCGGCAGCTCGATCGCCATGTTCCTCTTCGCGCGACATTCTCGCCCTTTTTTCCCTTTCGGTTTGACTGCCTTTCGATTGCTGGGTCTGTATACACGCACAGAGAATCCTGATCTTGGCAGAGGGTCCTCTCCTGCGGACACCCCAGCCGGCAGGGAACGTGGGTTTTTTTTTTTTGGTTTTTTTTGCTTTAGTTTCCAGAATAGTGCCTGCTTGATGGCCCTCCAGTAACCCTTAGAGCACTCTCCCAGCTTTGTCTTTCACCGGTTCCGGCGGGGGCTGCCTTTCTTGTCAACCCTGGAGTTCCAAATTTTCTCCCCACTGTACACATACAACCGTGAATACTTTCCCCATTCTTCTTCATTCGCTGATTTCTTTTTTCCCATCCAGTTCACCGCCATTTTTTTGAACGCAGTGAGTCGAAGTGCGATCCCTGCAGAGCACAGTTCATTTCGTGCTCACCCTCGTCCACGCGGATCTCTTCGATTTGTCGTCCTCGGTTGGTTCTTCTCTCCTCTTGTGCTAGCAACTCTACTCTTTTACTTTCTTACCCTCCCCTGCCTGATCCATTTCGGAGAATGGTTCTTTGACGGTAGTGACAGCGCGGTTCTAGTCCCTCAGTGTTTCTCCTTTTCTGAGCCAAGATGGGACCAGTGCAACTCTTGTACAGGGTTTGTTCCTGCCAAGGTCTCCCCAGTGGTAGTCCTTCTTCTTCCATATACCCCTGCATCCTTCCCCCATGCGGATTTTCCCCTCCCCGCTGGCCCCTGTCAGTGAGAGTCCGTTCTCCTTTCTCATCTGCTTTATTAGGACCTGTTCGCATTCTTTCCCTCTTACATCACAGTTCTGGATACTCGCGGTTCCTTTTTTCGGCGTCAGGGATTCCCCATCTTCTGTCTTCTCTCTTTCATATCCTTTTCTCTTTCCCCCTTCCCGTTTTTTGAGAGATCCGCTTAAGAGCCGTACGATTGCATAATTATATGATTCTGGTTTTGACCCGTCATTACGTCTTCCCCGCCCGCTCTTTCTCCCGATGATGTCTCCTTTGAACACTCCGATACATTCCTGAAATCACGCCCCGCACTTGGATGGCTTTTTGCTCCCACCGGCCCGTCCGGCCCCCTATCTTCGTTCCCTTTCTAGTAGAGTGCGCCGGAGTGGCGGTCTGATCCGCCTTTGTAATGCTTGTTTTTTCCTTTCTCAGGTACCCTGCCTCATGTCGTTACTTGGCTGCTTTTCCATGTCATAAAATTGGTTTCCTTTATTCCAACTGATTGCTCTCCCGTTCTCCCCAAATATTACTCTACCTCCTCCTTTATCCTTTAACTGAGCGTCAGACTTCGGGCCAGCCGTGATTAGGCTTGATAATGCTTGCTTTTGTATCGAGATTTTAACCTGAGGCAATGACGACGACCTATACGATTGTCAAACAAGCGTGTGTTTAGACTTTTTTGAGTTTATTTTGTTGAAGGGCCATTTTTTCAATGCCCCTCCCTCCCTTGTTGATTAGAGCCTCGTTCATCACGAATGCGGTCTAGGCCCTTGACACGCTCTATATTGAGACACCCCGTCCCGTCGTACTTCTTTCCACCCTGGTTTTTCTTTGGTTTTACTCAGCACCTATTTTAGGGTTCTTTCCCTTTTCCTGTGTATCCCTATTCTGCTTTGAGACCGTAACGCGGCCGGCCACCTTTGCCCCTTCTTTTTGCATTCATTGTTTTCCTTTCTTTTTCCGATGTCAATTCCAGGTCATGCCTTACTTTCCTTTTTGAGCATGCCCGGCACCAGTCTTCAACTAGGCCACTTGCTGGGTGCTCGTCCTTTGACGGAACAGCTGTCCATTGCGCTTTTTCTGATCTTTCTCCTGCCTCCAGGGCTCTCCCCCTTTCCCCTTGCCCCTGTGCCTCTAACCCGAACCGTCGATTTCCGCTATGTCAGTCTTTCATCCCAGTCCTTTACCTTTCCCATTAAATGATCCTCCGTGGCATTGCCGGCATGCAGGCCGCCGCCGGATTCCCCCCCAGGTTCTGTCCTATGTCTTTCTAGCCATGACGTTATGTAAAACCTCCGTGTTGAAATGCCATTTCCCCCCACTTTGTTTTTTGAGTATTTTGATGAGTTAGCCAGCCTCTCCAAGATTCCACGAGACTCCCCCTGAAAAGCTAGAATCCATCGCACCTTCTCCTCAACGCCAGCCAACCTTTTCCCACTGACCCTCACTTGACTACTGTTGTTCAGTGAATGATTTCCATACTTCTCGTGCTCTTTTATCGCCAATCTTTTTTCTTTACCCCTCGGTTGATGAGGAGTGGGAGACTCGGCACGGCTTGGTCAATCTTGTACCACCACCCGATCTCTTCGCCAGTCCCTTTGAGATTTTCCACCTCACGTCACCTTCTCCCCCCTGTGTCTGGCAGAACTTCGTTACAAAGTCAGGACGGCTTCTCGTCAGAGCTGCAGGATCACTCCTCGGAGCCCCACCTAGCCTTATTCTTGGAGTCTTAACTATTGCACCCGCGCGTCTTTCCTTTCCCCCATTAGAATACCTCCGTAGTTCGGGTTCAAACCGTTTCTCTTCCCGGATGTCGCCTTCAATTCGACCTCCCTTTGGACGTTGTTTTCCCTCCCTTCGTCTCTTAAGAAGCCCGTTCGCCTCCGCAGGACATTCCGCCGTCGTCGGGTATTAAGCGGCCAGATGCGCACCCGAGTACCCCCATGTGTCCTCTACTGTGACTTCTACCGACACATTCTTCTAGGAGAAAGCTGTCACTTTTGCCCTCCAACCGTCGAATGAAGACAGAGACTTGAGGACGTTTTGATAGAGGTCTAGAAGGCACATTCTCTCCGAGATGGATTCCACGTCCCTTAATAGACCTCCGAAGTTTCAGAAGTGCTTAGAATACCCCCTTTGTCCTTTTACGTTTGTATCTTCTCTTCGGTTGTAGGCCTTTAGTGCCTTCCGTCCCATTCTTTCTCTGTTTGACCGTTCCTTCCTGGATTGGGCGGCATGGGGTGAATGAATTTGCGTCTCTTGACACAGCTTTTGCGCGACCTTTCCGTGAGATAGAAAGTCCCCCCCCCTTTTCGTTCACTCTTCCAGGATCCTTCTGAGCGTTGATAACCCTGCCAAACCCCCCGCCCCTTTATCTTGTTTCTCCTGAGAACGGTTTGGAGTGCCGTAGTCTCTTCGCTGCTTCTCCTTCCTATCTTCTTCCTTTACCCCAGCCTCTCATAGTTTCTCCCCACAGTTTCGTTTCGGCTCCTTTATAGATCAGGAAAACAGACCTACTCTCTATCTTCTGACCGAGGCCTATTATCTCATTCCTTCTTTCTAGCGACTCCGTGTTGTGGGCACCTAATGGGGTCACCTCTTTGCTTACTTTCCTTCTTCCCAGTCTCCCGGCGTGCCCTGATACCCCCCATTTGCCCTCGGCCGGAGGTTTCCGTACCCCTATGGCTGGTCAGTCATCGTCAGATCGACAATCACCCCCTTTTTCACAGCAAAAAAGACAAACCTCCCTGACACCCATACCAAGGTCGGGGGGGAAGTCCTCCCTTTCTCCTATCCCATGTCATTCAGAGTCCTGTTCTAGGCTAGGTAGATTGGCCTGGTGAGGCTAGGTTAACAACATAGGTTATCGCTCATTCTAACGGTAGTCTCCCTCGGGTGTCTCTAACCTCGTCCTGTTCCCTCGCTCCATGATCTCCTTCACTACTGGATCTTCGATGTCCCCCCAGTTCTCATGCTCAGTTTGGTCTGCCCTCCTACGCGCCGGCACACCGCGGCCCCTCCCCCGTCGCCCGTTTCTTTATCTTTTTGCTTCCCTCCTCCCGCGTTTCATGCGGGTCTCGCATGACTGCCTTTTTGCCTCACCGTCTCCTTGAGTTCTTATGCCGTTGTATTCCCCCCCCAAACTGTTTCATTTTACGTAACGCACGTTTGTTCCCAAGTTGATTTTCTTGTCACATCCCTTGCGCCCGCGGCTTTTTCCACTGCCGATCTCAGAGGTCGCACTAGTCGGCCAGATTGTTCTGCGGGCTTTTTTGCCAAATCGCCACCCGTCCGTTCGAAGCCCGGACAGCCAGCTTACGTCTGTTTTGCAGACCAGGTGACACCACATCTAGGACCTGATTCAGCGCCGCCGAATTTTACTTGACCCCGAAGGTTGGACTTTCTTGGTCCAGTCCTCAAAGGCTCTCGCTGTCTGTGTTATTACCCCACTCATGGGTGTTTTCACTTCTACCGTGTTTTACCAGGAGTGTCTTCTTCACCTTTCGGTTCTTTTCCTTTTGACCCTGAGATCCTGGGCGTACGAGCCCTTAACTTTGTTGCTGTGGTCCATTTTCTTCCCCTCTCCCCTCGCCAGAAGTCTATATATCCTCCTCCGTTGTTGTGTTGGATTCTCATTAGTTTTTTTTGTTCGAAGTGGGTCCGCAGATGGCGTCCCCTCAGTCGCCTGCGGCTCGTCCTCAAAGGTCCTTCGCCGTCCGAGTCGGTGAAGATCTGGTACCTTTTTTCCACCCGCCCCCCCCAATGTTTGTTGCCAACGCTCTTGAAACTTCCTCCACTGCTGTTCCCACCCTACGGGAGGAGAGCCGTCTTGTTTGGTCCCTTCGTTGAGTTGTGAATCCTTTTTGGTTTTGTTCCACCCCCATGTTCTTCGACTGCTCGCTTATCTGGGGGTTCTACTTCTTTTTTCCTAGACCCAAATCCTTATTTGCCCCCAGTTCTCGGATTTAATCGAAAGGTTTTTTTTCCCCTTGGTTCAATCCTTGACACTCGTTCTTAATTTCTTCCCCTCCCCTGCCCAATGTTGGCTCTCCCCCCTTTTGGCACTCCCTGGAATGTTGTCATTACAGGTGGGGTTGGTACATCTTTATTGAGTCCTTCCTTTTTTTTTTTTATAAGGGTCCCCTATAGTCTGGCGGCCTGTCCGCGTGTGTTTGCTTTCGCATTGTGATTTAACTGGAAAAGAACGCACTGATCTAGGCCTATCACTGTGCGTCGTCCCAGTAGAAGCTTTCCGCTTCCCTTAGTTCTCTATCTGGCAGAACACGCCTGACGTGGTTGTCTTTATAGCTACTCGCCCTATAACTTGTGTCCCTTTTTCTTCGTGCTATGCCGGGTCTCGGCTCCCACCCCCATTTTGCCTCCGCTGAGTATTTATTTTTCCCCTTCCGCAACCCCCCTTTTCCAGTTGCTGCGCAGTTCCCGCGCCGCACTTTTCTTTACAGTTATGATTCCCCCCAAAGACATCGTGATTTCCATCCTTCCTTTTGTTGGATTTTCGTCTGCGGTTTCTTGTCTCGCTGAATAGACGCGCGTGCCACGGTTTGACAGATGTTTCTCGAGGAGTTCTTTTTATAGCCAGGTAAGAGCTCCCAGTCTCCAGAGGCTTGCACCACAGTGAGACAACCACTTTTCGCCCTTTCTGTGACCCTTATGCTTGTTTGTGTGGGACTGGTGAGTCCTTTAAGATCTCCCCTTTTAGTATGACGTCCGATTGGAGACGTTGGGCATCGAGGCGACGTACGGGCTTTTTGGATCGGACTTTTATTTCCCCCCCCCCCCCCCGGCCCCCCCGTTCACTTCCCCCGTCCCACGCCCCAATATTTTTTCAATTTACTTCATTCCATGCAATGCTCCTGAGGTCCAATTGTGTCCGATGGGCTTTCCTATCCTCTTCCCCTCGGTCAATCTATGGGATGTGCGCGCACCCTGCGATGCGACTTCCCACAACAGGCTTTCTTCTTGCTGTCTGCCGAAACACGGATTCCCTGCAGACGCTGGAGTCCTATGCCCAGGGTCTCCCCTTTTTTTCTTGTCATTTCCGCGTGATCGGTTCGAGAATAGCTTTCCCTTTCGCTTTTCTATTTCCCAGGTTGAGAAATGTTTCTTTTTTTCTTACTTTTTTATTACATACTTCCCTTTTCCCTGACCATTCGAGATGGGGATTCGTCCGGCTCCCGTTTTTAAAAATCGTTGCCTCCGCCCCGCCCGAATGCTCTTAATGTTATTTTTGTTCTCCCTGTGCAGCCCCCTGCCCTCCGTCCTTCCTGTTGTATGACCCTGTCCCCACTTGAATATCCTATTTCATTTTGTCCTTGTAACCAGAACTCCAAGTGCTTTATTCCGAGTCCCAGTTTTGAGTTTCGTCGCGTCCTCCTTCTTCGTCCCTTCGCTCCGTCTTTTTGTTTTTTTGATCTCTCATTTTTTTCTTCGAAAGATTCCTCGCCTTTTTTTCCGTCAAATACCTTGCCCAAATTACGCTTTATGAGGTGGTTTGATACACTGGGATCGATTTTTGTACTCGTTTTGCATAGTGGTTCTCTTATGTCAATCTCACCCTATTTCCCCTAACCAATTGCCCTTTCCTTTTGGAGTTGTCCAATATAAGTAATGGCTCTGACTCCCAGGCTCAGCCTCTGTGTTATCCCCCGGGGCCACCCCTTGTTTCTTTCCCCACTGTTTCTAGTTGTTTTTTTTTGTCCCGCTGTTTTCGGGAATCGCGTTTCACTTGGGTCTGTTTACAGTCGACCCTAGGACAGCCTCCCCGACTGGTTCTCGGTTCCGCTCTGTTTTTCCACCGGTTTTTCGCTGTGCCACTTTCCCCTTGTGCCGCTGTTTCTTTCCTGCTTCCTGCTCCGAAAGCTCATCGAGCTAGTCCTCAATGGGGTCCAAGTCCTCGTGAAATCACTTCCTGTGTTCTTCTTTTTCCGCTTTTTTTGCCGGGAGTCCCGCCTCCTTTTCCCTACGGTCCCTTGGGAATCCCTTTTTCCTCCCCGGAGAGAAGCACCACTTCTTAGACTTGTTTTGTCATGGTCTCGGGACGACCTTCCGCCGTGTTTAGCTCCACTGCCTCTGTCCTATCGATTGTACTCAAATTTTTTGGACTCCAACTGAATACGCTAGAAAGCTCCATACTGTGCTGAGTTCCCAGGCTTTGGTTATCTGAATTCATATTTCGACTTGATGTTCCACGCCCTTTTTCTCCCCCACAGTCCACCCGAAACGGCATGTCCTTTCTTTGCCTTCACAATCGGTAGCGGGTCCGTTGACCCTTTTACAGAGCCTTCTTTTGAGGTCGGGTTTTTTGTGTTGGATTGGGTCACTTTCCTCTAACCTCCCTCTCGCAGTTACACTGGCAGGCAAAGGCACTGACCAAGTCTTACCTGCCTTCCTTCCCCCCCTCGCGTCTCGCCCACCTCCTTCTCCTTTGTACTTCTTCCCTCCCCATCAGTGTTCCCTTTTTTAGCACGATGGGCATCCACCCTCTCACCACCGAAATACCGCAGCACGTGATTATGTCCTATATCCCTGGTCCTTCCCCTTGATCCTTGCACAGCCCCCCCCCATTCCCTTCCATCATCTGCCTGTTTGCGCTTTTTGTCAGCCGTAGCATCGTCTTCACACCCCTTCTGTGATTCGCCTGGCCGGTGCGAAGGTCCTCAATGGGTGGACCTACCTAGTCCGCGATCGTCTTCTTCCAGTCGTCATTTCATTCGGCATCGCCCCTCCGTTCACAAGTTCGCTTTCCCGCTCCCCCTTTTTCCAATGCTTTCGGTCTGATTTTCGTAGCACACACTAGTGTAGCGTCCTCCATCCTTTCTCTGACCACCTTTTGTATTGATCCTTGTTCTGGAGTCCCTTTTTGTTCTCTCCCCGATGTCCTTATAGCTCTCCGTCCCACTTTTGAACGAGCAGATTGCATTCACTGCGGTGTGTACAGGCCACTGAGTACGCCCTTGCTACTTTTTGGACCAAGAATACATTATCGCACAGAAGTATGGAGCCCTCCACTTGGTACCCCCCCTGACTCATCCCCCCCCGGTAAAAAGGCTTGCCTCATGCTCAAATTTTCAGGTTCCTCCATTTGAATGTGTGATTCCGCCCCCTTTCTCACCTTTTGGCATATATGGGCGGTTTTTTGATGCGTCTCCGACATTAGGGGGGGGGCCTGTTGTGACCCACGCTGGTTGAACTGGGGATCCCTGTTGGTTCATGGCCCCCACTCTTCCTTTTCGTTTCCCTGGAGTCCCCACATCTTTTGATACACAGCAAGTCTTTTGCCCTGCTGCTTGATTTCCCCGCGAGTCTTAGGTCCAGGCGACATAGCCTTTTTACTATCACATCTCCTCCCAACTCTTTTGCTTGCTTCCCCGTTTTTTGATCTGCGTACCGGTTGCATTGATTTTTTTGCGCGTAGGAAAGTCGTGCTCCACCACGTTTGCCCCGGTCACTCTTTTCTCACTACGTCTCGTTCGCTGCCCATACTTTAGCCCTTGGTTTTCCGCCATCCCGACAGTCACCTGATGATCCCAGTCCGGCTTCGCTATACGATGAGTTCCCGTCCGGATTTTCCTTTATATTTGCCTGCCCCAACCACCCGCGCCTTTTTCTGTTGCACAACCTCGCCTTATGGCATCCTCTATATCTTGATAGACTTGTGTCTTTTGTGTCGTCGTTTGCAAAGCTAATTTGCAGTGTTGCCCCTCCGTTTCCCTCCCCCCGAGGTGCTGTCCGCGTTTTCCGCCTGTTGGTCCCCGTTGGCTCAGGCTTTCATGGAAGTTGTAGTTTTGCTCCCTCTTGAGCCCCCCTACTTGTCCTCTCCAGTCTCAGTTGACGTATTACCTAGAGGCTTATCCGGCTTCCCCAAAAACCAGCTCCGCCCTTTCTGGTGGCCGATGTGTTTAAGCGGTTTTGTTCCCCCTTGCCGCGCGGCGTTGCCTGATGTTCTTTTTCCCTCTTCCTTCAAGTTGCACCTCTGGCCATTGTAACTTGCCCCCCTCCCCTTTGCCCTAGTTCCTCTGGGCTCGTATCATGTCACTGCTGGCTGTCAGTTCCCTCACCCTGCTCAGGTCTTTACGTTGTGAAGCCTTTACTGTTTATTCGGACTCGTTTTCTTCTTCCCTTTTCCTTTTTTTAGCACTTTTTTGCTGCCTATCTTCTCCCCTCCCCTTCCGGCACTTTTTCCCCCCTCTTTGACTTTTCCATGTACCTCCGTTCTGACATTCCATTGTTTACATTTGACATCGCTTTCCACTGCCCCCCTACTAGAGATATCACCACAACTCCGTGGCCAGATTCCTCCCCTCCCTCCCCCCACCGGTAGCAGACGCCCCTCCCAATTCCCAACCCCCCCTGACATCCTTTGGACGTGGGCGTTTCCATTGCTGCGCCCAAGACCCTTCGGGGTTCGCCTCCCCCATTTTTTTTCTCACATACCCGTTTTGCGGATCGGTCGTGGTTTACTCTGGTTCGTGTCTCGCATCTCTTGTCGCTCACACGATCCTGCTATCAAGGTGATTTGACTCACCTCTACGTCTTGACTTTTCATTATTCCGTCCCCTCTTTTCGGCCGGCACGAGGTGCTGCTCGGCTCCCCCTTCCCTGACGCTACCAATTCCACTGTCGTTCCCTTTTCCTTTTAGCCCTTCGTCCCATCATACTGTTTCACCGCTACAGAGGCTTAACTCCGCCGGTTTTTTCCCCCCCCCGGTTTCCTGGCGGTATTCGGTCGTGTAGTTCAACACCCGTCGGTCCCCTAGACAGCGCTACTTGTCGTCGACAGCATCTTCAACTGAGACTTCTGCGGGTGTTCCCTCTCGTCTCGTCTTCCCTCGCACCTGAATTTTCCTCCTTTCCCCCCTTCATGGCCTTTCAGTTTTGACGGCGTTTTAGGTCACGTTGTAGAGCCGTCCTGCCTGTACAGAGCCACCCCCCTGTCGGCGCCATCGTGGTTTTGTTCCCCCGCTGCCAGTTCATCTGTTCATGACCCGGGATTTTGAGGCTGTCCTTTCTCCCTCAATGTTAGCCCGTTCTCCCACGCCATTGGGCGCAGTGCCCCTTGTTGACATTACTTATTTGCAATGTTCATAGAACGTACTGAGTTCCCGGTCGATTTTCCGATTTCCGTAATGAGCCTTTGTACGTACCCCTAGTCCTCGTAAGTTTGTTAGGATCTCCCCCTTCCCCCCCTGCTTAAAGTCGGGACATCGTGGCGGCCCCTGAGTAACATTTCCCGTTGCATTGTAGTGCGATTTTCGATGGTCTTTTGTCCCACCCCCTCTGATTCCCCCGTTGCACCGGTACTAAAATTCCTTCTGATCACCCGACCCGCGTCTTCTTTTCGTTTTTGCCGCGCTTTTACCCTTATTTTTTTTCACAGTTGATTTATTGAGTTGACTTTCGGGCTACTATCTGTCGGCGACTTGTTGCGACTGCTTATTTCTATCTCGCCATTGGTTTCCGGTCTCGGTCATGTCAGATCTCTTTTTTGGTGCCGTTTCCCGCACCCCGAGCGTCTCCTTCCTCTCATTCCCTTCCCCACTTTTCCCTTTTTTTTTGGCCGCATGCTGGAGCCCCGTTGCTACCCCGAAGCCGCCCGAAAGCATTGCCCCTGGGAGATTCCCGTACTTTGATAGCACCCACATATCGAGCCCCTTTCCGGTGGTTCATGTGACAGATCCTTCAGCTCCGGTGTCCCTCCCCTCTCCCACCCCCTTTATAGCCTCGCCTCTGTTTGTTCTTCCCTCCTCCTTGCACACCACTCGTTTCCTCATTTTTTGGATTGACCTGTTAGGGCCCAGCCGTAGTTCCTGCGTCGCTTCCCTCTCCCCTGCACTACACCCCACACACCCTTTCAGTCGATAGCTCATTATGTCAACTGGGCCCTTGTCTCCAACGTCTCTTGGATTTGGGACTCTGACCGTGCTAGTCCTTATTGTTCCCTCTTTGCGCAAAACCCTTCGCGAGTCACCCCCCTTCTATTTGACCTTGTGACACCGGTTCAGCGCCCGCGACAAATCGATTGGCCCCAGGGTTCTTAGAGGACGGATCTCCCCTCTTTTCTGTTTCCTTCGCTCTATGGCCTTTCCAGGGTTTCGTTACCATCTTGAACAACCATGATAATTTCTGCCTTTCTTTCCCGACTTTTTCAATGCTCACTCGCACGTACCTTGGACGCCGATCCACTTTTTGAAGGTGCAACTTGTGAGAGGTTCTTCCACCATCCAGGGTGGTCACTCGCCCCTGTTTGCTTTTCCCTGCTTTGTCGGTTTGTTTGGGGGGAACCCTCCGTCAGTTCCTCTTTATTCTTATAATCATGTCCGTCCCCTCTTCGTTTCCGATACCCACGCCGACCGCTGGCGTGGACCGCCTCTGTCTGAGCCCCACCCTTCCTCCGCTTGACCTACTCTCTTTGTTCCTCCTTTTTGATCTGGTGTCACGTTGTCCTCGTTTTTCGGGGTCGATAGGTTTCTCTACAGATTTCTCTTCCCGCGCCATTGGCGGCTTCTCCTCGCCCCCGTAAGTTTCTCCTCAGAAGCTCCCGCCTATCCCCCATGGCATCTAAGAGCGTTACACCTGGTTTTACATCACGGGTTGCACCGCACAATGGCTTCTCCGCCACGCCCCCCTTGACCCTTTTACATTGAGTTGATTCGGCCCCCTACTGGTTTTTTCTGTCATAAAGCCGGGGTCGTTGTCCTTGGAGTCGGGTTGTTCACCTGCGGTTCCCCCCCCCCAGCTCTCGGCTTTGCCGATGCTGGTCCTTAAGTGCCTCCCCCTCCTTTGCCGCCCTTTTTCCCATTTTTTTTTTGCGCCCGGGGGTTTCTTCTGGGACAAACAAATGTAAAACCCTTTTTCCCATGTCCCGTCCCCCGACCAGTTTTGGTCCCTTCCCCCCTGGGCTGTGACTTTGATTAGTCCTGGTCTTGCTTCTCATTAGCGTTTCTCCTGGAGGTCGTTTCTCCTGGGCCGCGCGTTTCTCTCTTTTACTCTGCGCGTTTTTGGTCCTGCCTAGTCCCTGAACCCTCCGTCCCGTTCCTTTTTTTTTGGTTTTGCTCGCCTTGGGGTGTGGTCATGGGCTACCCTGCCAACTTTCCAAGGCTGTAACTGGCGTGCCGCGTCCCAACCGGAACTTTATGGATATTGTCATAGATCTTCCTTTTCTTTGTTTTCGAATCGTGCTATCTGCCGCGCCCACGCAGTTGGTCGCCCCCCCCTTACTTTCCCAGGCCGAGATTTCCATCTGCGGGTTTTGAACAGCGTTGTTGTCCCCAAAGTCTGATTTTTCCCTCTTGCCTTTCCCCAACCCTTGACTCAGTGCAACTTCTAGACAGTTCATGCTCACCTATGTCTACTATCCTCGTCTAGTCCCCAATTTATCCCGTCGCCAAGTCATTGTTTTTATTTCCTAATGTTTACGCTACCCTTGTCTCTCTCCTGCAATTTTCGAATTTCCGTTTCTCCCCGTTACGCGTGTTCTCTTTACTGTCGATTGCCATCCCTTTTTGGTCCCCCGTTTGTCTCATTCTTCAGGTTTTATTGGCCTTTTTGTTTGCGTGCTCCACTCCCCTGTAGTATCCCCCCCCCATCCTATTGTGCGGGCTCTGCGTCCCCTATGTACCCTGAGGGTGGGGTTTTGGTTGGGCACCTTTCTTCTCTTTTTGCAAGGTTCAGGACGTAGTGTACCTTTTTCCCCGTGTCGGAGTAGGATCTCGGTTCTGTATTCTTTTCACGTTTGCGGCACCTGGGGACTAGTCCCCCTTCTTTGTCTATGTTCACTTGCACCTGCTGTCGTTCCTTTGGGGATCCCTGCCAAGTTTAACTGTCTTGACCTTTCTTGATGTTGTGTCGACCTTGGAGGACTCGCCCATCCCGGATGTTCTCTGCCCTTTCTCGGTTCATTGTTTTCCGCCACCCGAAGGAGGGCCGTGCTGCGGGCCAGCCGGTTATTATTCTTCCGGTTTGCCCGCCTTTCAGCGGGTGTCCCGGGTTTATTTTCCGTGCCCCTTCTCCACATGTCGCCTTGTTTCGGTATCGCAGAGTGCTCGGCTCCTGAGTTCGGCGCCGTTCCTTTTTTTTCCGGTTCCCCATTGACGGGGGCGTTGATTTCCATCGAATTTTCTTCCTCCTGCGTTCATGTTTCCCTGAGACGACTAGCCCGTCATTTTCCCCATCGCTTTTTGTTCCTTCACTCTCTGACTTCGTTGGTGTCAAACCATCTAAACCCGGGCACTGACATTTCCCCAATCCTCCATGTAGTCCTTTAGAGACTGGACCGTAATTCCCCCCCCCGCGGGTTTTTCACCCTTCACACTCTGAGCCTTCCGTTCCGACCCTCTTTTTCCTGTCGGAATTTCCTTCTCCACCATGTTTTTCCGTTTGGACGTTATTGACCCCCTTCTTCCGACTTGACTTGTGTCACTTCCGCCTCTACCCTCCGGCTCCTTCTTTGTCGCCCAGTCGACCCCGCTCCTAGAGTGTCTCCCGTCGGCTGCTTTTTGTCTCAGATCTTCCGCCCGCACCGAGTTCTTCTCCAACGTCCACCCCACTTACGCCACTCCAGTTGTGGGGTGGCCTTCCTACCCATGGTCACTCCCTAGCCTTTACATCCTCCGTAAGGTAGCCCCCCATGACTCCCTCTTTCCCCCCCCCCCAGTCAACCCACCTATGTCAGTCCGACACCCTACCTTTTTCTTCGGGTGTCTCCTTCTTCTTTCTCGTTTCCCAGTGCTTCGTCTCACTGTTTTCTCTCGTACCTCCTGGGTTCCTTGCCCCAGGTCTACCCTTTCTGTCACGTCTCAGGTGGGAGGGGCACTCCCACTCATTCACTTTACATTCGGTGACAGTCGTATGGTCGGCTCTTTCCTGTCGGCATCTAAGTCCCAGAGTTTTATTTCCATCCGGCCTCCACTCCGCCCTCCGCTTTACTTCCTAAGACGTCCTGGCGGTGCTTCCTACCCCCTCAGGGTTAAGCCTTCAGCCCTTTTTGAGCTTGTGACGGGCGAACGGGTTTTACAGTCCCTATTCTTGTTACAGTTCCCTCACCAGACCTGAGGTCGAACATATCCTGCACATTCCGGTCCCGCCACCCTTACCAGCTGGGCGTCCCTACCGCACAAGTGGTCGGCCGCGGCTCGTTCCGTTTCTTAATACCTCTTTTTTGACGGATCCTCCGTCCGCCAATGCTACTGACCCTGCCAGACCGCGATTTCCAGTTCGTTTCACCGTTTTGCCCTCCCGAGCACACGCTGTGTTTCCCCGTCCCCGAGCCGTTGCTTCATCTTTCCACTCGACTACCTCAGTCCTCCGATGCAATCCCCGATTTTCTGTGTGCCCTTTCCACCCCACCAACCAGCGGATGCAACGTGCTGCGAGCTTCTTTGTTCTTCCGGGATTCGCTCTAGGGGTTTATCACCTCTCCGCTTCGTTCCTCTGCAGTATCTAGGTGATTCCTCAAAGGCCCCTGATCCAGTCCTCGATCGGATTTTTACTTGAGTTTCCCGGCCGAGTCGCCGCCTGCTTTCTCCTCGGTCCTGTCGACTTACTCTTTGTCGGTTGGACACCCACGTGCCTAAGACACCCTCTTGTCTCCAGTTCAACGAACTTTCGGGATGATTTCCTACAACCCCGCTTCCTTCCGAAATGTATAGTTTCCTTTACGCATCAAGGCTTATATTTTTCCACCCCCCCCGACCCCCCCCCCCCCCCCACCCCCGGGTTGAGTCGGCAAAACCTTTCTCCACTGAGCCCGCCCCGTCTTTCCTTGTCCTGTTCCACCCCGCTTCGTGGCTCCGATTTTGCCCCAGCCGCAGTGGCCTTGCTGTGTTTTCGTGGCGACTGATCGGTTCCCCGCGGGCCCATCCTTTGTGCTCCCCCTTTGCACACCCACGGTCAAACCAGTATTCCCCTTGACTTTTTGCCGTACAGGACCCGCCCCCGGTGTTAGCTGGGTCGCTTTTCTGCTATCCTCCCTATTCCCCTCAACCTACCTGCTGGGTTTGTTTACGTCTATCTTTTTAGCTTGTGCGCGACATCTTTCGATCTTTTAGTAGAGCCCTCTTTCCCCCCCTTCCGTCTCCTTTCCCCGCATTGTCCCCATCTGGGAGTCTCAGAGCCCCCGCTCGCATAATCCTCAAATCGTGCCCCTGGAAAGGACCCTCACCGGTCTTTGACTCTCATCTTGCCGATTGGCGACCGTTTACCCCGACCCGCCTTGTACACTTCCCCCTTGTGCCCCTGCTAGCTTGGTGTGCCGCCCAGGTCTCTCTCTTTAGCTGTGCGAGCCGGTACTGTTTTTCCCATTTGAATGTTTTGGACATTTTTCCATCCACGGCCCCAGTTCGTTGCCGTTCTTCCAATATTTCAGCCCCGCCACCCCCCTCTGCTTATACCGCGTAGTCCTTGGTCAGAGACAGAGTTTTTCACTCCCTTTTTTTTTTCCCGATTGACCTCAGCTGTTATTTATCTTGATTCCGCCCGATTGAGGACGACTCGCCTTAAGTTCACTTTTCCCACTTTTGCCTTCTGTTGCTTTTCCCATTAAAGCCTTTAATTCGCGTCTCATGAACTCTCTGTAACTGACGGTGTTTCTTCCCCCCCACACCTGTAATTGCTTGAAAAAAGATTTTTATTGATTGGTTTTAACTAGTTGGGTTTTCTCTACCTCCTTTTTTGGACGTACTTTGTTCTGACTGTGTTCCCCATCGCCAAGCGGCTTTTTGTGTTTTCCCGCCTTTAAGCATTTTTTTCTCTCAGGGTTTTTTTTATCAGTGTCCATTTTCTTTCATTTGACACCCTCCTTTCGGAACCACGCTTCCGCGCTTGGCCTTTTTTTTTCCCCCCGTGCTGAGGCACCACGCTTTATACTTTTTGCTTCCTGTTTTTGCCCCTTTCCCCGGGAACGCCTCTTCCCCTTGTTTGAACGACCAACCGGCGTTTTTTTTCTGAGTCCTGTACGCGTTCCCTTTTTTTTTCCACGATCATCTGACAACTTCCCCTCCCCTCGCCGGCTTCCCTAAGTGTGACTCCAGGTCATTGCCCCTGCGGTCGGGTCAACCGAAGTGATATGGGCTTGGCTGCCTTCGCTTTCATGCTTTTTGTAATAAAGCTCCGTTTCAGTTCCACCCCATATGAGACCACCTTCTCTCCATGGAGGTCTCACCAGCCCTGCTTCCCCCCACCCTTCCAGTGAGAAATACACCCGTCAAGGCAACGCAGTCTACCCCTTGCATGCCCCGAGCCACCCCCGTTGCCCTCCATTGAAGCGTGGGCGGTTCCCGACCCTTTACCTGTTGACGAGACATCGGGAGGGCTTCTTTCTCAGCCCCACCCTTAGCGGATTGGTTTTCCCACTCCCCGTCTTACCCTTCGGTTGGGATGTTTTCGTTTTCCCTCTTGTTGGAGTTCCTTCGTCCTTCCCCTCTGGAGCTCTCGCCTTTCTCCGCATATGCCACTTCCCCCCAGCCTCCTGAGGTCACCGGGCCATAGTACAGGAGCCCCACCCGTTTCCCGGCTGATGTTCCTCTTCAAATTGTTACGTATGACCGCAGCTAACCGTCTATTAACTAAATTTCCCGAGAATTTATTTTTGACTTCTTCTCCCCTGTCGTTCACATTTCCCTGAAAGCATACCCGATCTTAACCATCTAGACCCCAGGACGCGCCCATCCGGTTTAACTTGTCGTTTTTTGAGCTTTCAGTTAGGTGTGTCAAAATCTTTTTCTCAGAGACGTACCGCTGTCAGTTCGCCACCACCCCGTTTCTAAGTGCATTTCACCTTGCCAGGTAGGTCCTCCCGCCTCTCTTGGGCCGCATAATCCTTGTCACTGCTCGACATTGTATCGCTCTAACGTTCCTTGCACTGCATGTGTCCCGGCTTCCCTTTCAGACTTTCCTCACCTTGCCGCAGCACACTTCCTTGCCGTTCCTCCGTGGTTAGTCCCTCCTTCCACACTGGTGCGGAGGCTGCTGTGCGTCCCCCATATCGATCTGTTCCGGTTCGCCCTTTATCTGTGTTTCCTCCTGATTCACAGGTCATATTTTTTGGTGTGCAATTGTTTCCCTTGACAAGGCACTGCTTTTTGCACAGGTCGAACTCTTTGACGGGACCGCTTTCTCCCGTCGTCTCCTTTTTCTGTACCGCGGAAACAGTTTTTGACGAACGCTATAAATGACGTACCCGCACTCCCCTCCCCAAGTCTTAGTCTCTTTCGTCTGCTCACTTCCGCGTCGGGTTTTGTAAATGTCGCCGCTGAGATTTTCTTTTCCCCCGTCCTATGTTGCCCTTCACTTCCAAGATTCCGTCCCCCAGTTCGCGTTCCTTTCCCGTATTAGCGATCCGGGACCCAGAATCGATCCATCTTGCTTGCGTAGATGTCCTCCTCCTCTGTATGGACTGGTTTCCTTAAGTTGCTCGAAGGCGTCAAGTTTGTGATTTCCTGAATTACCAGCAGCCTGTGCCTTGTTTTCGGTCTAGTCAACCTCCTTTTTTCACCTGTTCTTTTCTCTCTTGGATTTTCCTCAAGTTTTTGCACGATGACACCCAAGTGCCTTGGCGATGCACGATTCCTTGTCGCAATCTGTACATCCGTCGGTTTCGCCTTTGCACCCGACAGATTTCATTGCCGTAACCGTTCTTCCTCTCCCTCTCCCCGTGCTTGGATTGTTGAGCCTACGCTTGCAGTTCCCCCCAACCCCGAATTGTGTGTGAATCCAGCGCGACTGCCGTTTGAC
>Ga0179593_1297425_pt1 | contig 18200 bp, 16 predicted proteins | sample CZODoug2_1_08_16_FD_185931 | JGI IMG/M metagenome (GOLD analysis project Ga0179593, IMG submission 185931) | Vadose zone soil fungal communities from Angelo Coast Range Reserve, California, USA - CZODoug2_1_08_16fungal (PacBio error correction) | ecosystem: Environmental > Terrestrial > Soil >... | reverse complement strand
ACAAAGACGACCCCCAACGGTGCGCCGTTACCAAAACGCCCGTCTGCCCGCTAAATGAGAGTCATTGATGTTCGTACAAAGAAATAGTGTTTATTAGTAAGCGAGTGTAGTCACACTATTTAACAAAACCCTTTAGTTTTGGCGTTCTCCTCACCGGTAACGACCCTACTTCCCCCCCCTTCACAAGCCCCCCCCTTTCCCACTGCTCTGTCACAATAAACTGGTACCCTGGCAAGACTCACTTTTTTGAGTCTTCGTCGCCCCTCCCCCGTTTCTTGTATGTCTTCTTTTTTCGTTTCCCCCAGTTCTATTCTTCGCCAGGGCTGCCGCTGGACTTCCTTTCCTTCCAGTTTCTGCCGTTCTTGAGACAAACTGCAGGTTCTTGCGCTCCGATCACCCAGCGCCCCTTTTTGCTTGTGTCTTTTTTCGTGCTTGTTAAAGCCTCCGGTTGATCCCCCGCGAACCTCGAGTAAGAAAGTCTCCCTCCTGATCCGGGGCGCGGTTCCCCCAGCCTTCTCCCCCCCCTAGGATTTTTTTTGTTAATGGTCACAGCAACCCCTCGTCCACCCCCTGCGGCCCCCCTTGTGAAAGTGTTGGAGTCTTACTGGACTTTTCTGTTTCCCTGCAGTCATCAAGACACTGCCCTCTTCGGCACGCCGGGACTGGGGTTTCCGTTCCCTGTCCAAAACATTCCTTTTTCAGAATACAGATCCCGCCCCTCCTGAGAGGCCGCTTTTATCGCCCGAACAGCCTTTTTCGATATGTTTTCCTGCGATTGAGACCTACTCCTCCGCCCCACCCGGAAGGATCTAAATCGAAAACCAATTCGTACTTTAGAGAGATGCCAGGAATATTCTTTTCAAGCTCTTCCCTCCAATTTCCGCGAACCGCCTCTTTAGATTAAAATGCCTTCCTACAGATACTTGGTCGCCAGCAGCTCCAGAAGCGGGGCCGTCCTGGTGGCCAGGCCTCCTTTGCAAACCACTCAGAGGTTCCTCCGCGTTTTCCCTATTCGCTTCGAAGATCGGTTTTATCGTCTCCTGAAACTCGCCTTCGTGATGGATTTACCGGATTGCCCTTTGTTCAGCCTTCTTCCAACGCTTTCTTCTCCAGCGTACGAGCTCGAATGGCCATTTAGAAACACCACCCCTCCCCCCTTCCATCGGGAGATGGGGTCGTTTCGTGCTTTTACAACTGCGCGAAATGGGCGTTCGGAGTTCGCCCCCCCATCTATCGACGCCACCATGCTTGAGTGGAGGCCTGGACGTTTCCGTAAAAGACCCCCCTCGAGCCTTCCTGGTCAATAAGGCTTCCCCAGCTTTTTGCAGCTCGTACGTTTTTCAGCGTCCAGAAACCTGTTTTTAAGAGGTTGCCAGACCTGGTCTTTTTTCACTCGCGCCGATGTTTTTCTAACCTTCTCTTAATCTAGCACCAGTTAACAAAAACCCTGGTTTGAACCTTACCATCTCTTCCGATGCCTCTCGGCGCTCAGAGCTATCCGAGTCCAGTTATCCCTTATCATATATATATTTTCTAATCTCCTTGTTTGTTGTGTCTTCTTCCGACGCCTTCGACTTCCTTCAGTTCTCCTCTTTCTAAGGCGGGGACAGCCCACCTAATTTATTGGTCACGACAAAATTGGACTATTGTCCCCTGGGAAAGGCCCCCCGATCCGTTTTGTTACAGGCGACGGCAGCTTGCTGCAATCTCCCCTTCTAGTACCAGACCAGGGTTGCCCCCCTTGGGCAATCCGCAGTTTCGGTGCCACGCAAGGTTTTTTCCCCCATTCCTTGTCCTTCTCTTGTTGAGGGAAGTCTGTGAAAAGGACCGTCTGCGATTTCCCGTCCCCCCCTTCCAGGCCGCCACTATTCGTGCGGCGACTCTATTTTTTAGGAGACCGGCCCCCCCCCGTCAGAAAAGGGTATCCCCTTTTTATGGCCGCCCGACCCCCTACCCTCTCACGCTCTCGGTTAGAGGTTTTTTTGCTTAGTTTGTCTTCGTCACATTCCCCGACATACGGTTAGCAGGTCCCCATCGGACCTTTTTCTCCTCTTATGAAGCGCCCCGGAGCTCCCTCCGGTTACCCCCCTCCCCTCCACTTACCTGCTCTTAGTCGTTCCTCTATCTCCCTTTTTTATCGTACAAGCTCGAACAAGTCTGAAGTTTTCTGGCAGTACCGCATCGTTGATCTCGGTCCAGGAGGAGGCGCCTTCCGGCCCCCTTCCGTGATTTCTGGATCCCCCCCCTCTAGAAGTTGAGATGTGATAGAACGAGGGATATGGCTCCTATGTGTTTACATTTTCTTCCTAGCGTTGTCTTTCTTGACACTGATATGTTACCTATGCTCGAATTCTCCTTGGGTGGCGTTCTGGAGCTAGGCCGTGTGGGCTTGCTCTGCTAGTAGGAACATCTTTCCGTACAAACTTTCCCCCGCCTTTCTTTTTTGATTGGTTTTTCTCTTTCTTCCTTTTTTTAGTGCGTTGCCCTCATAGGATGATCCAGAAGTCAGTGTGTCAATTCTTTCGTCTTTTGCCCCCCTCCCGCAGGGGCTGCGCCGTGCGACATGGAAGGCTGTCTTTTTTGATAGGTTACCCCGCCCTCTCGGCGATCGCCTTTTTTTTCACTTTTGCGCCGGGCGGTCGTCCGGCACCCAAGTTCACCTCGGTGTTACCCGCTAGGGCTTCGCAAAGCGCCAAGCATCCCCCGCTTCAGTCCTCGGGCATCGGTTTTCCTTTTAGTAGGCTCGTCAACCGCACCCTCCGTCCCGGACCCCAATATCTCGTCAAGGAAACTCTCGCAACTAGTGGTGATCGGTGCTTTCAACCCGAAGCTTCTCCCCATTACAGGGTGTTCTCCCCTGGTGCACCGGTGCGACATGAAGCTTACTCTTCGACCTCCTTGAAAGCGATAGCTTCCTCTTTAGAATGGACCGGCACTTGCACCAATAAGGACACTCCACCTCCCGGCTAGTCCTGATCCTTCCACCCCCCGCGTGTCTTGGATGCATCGCCAAATTGTATTGTTTTTTGCCTTTTCTTTCCCTTTTGCGAGGTTTCTTTCTACGGTGAATTTAGCGCCCACGCCCCTCCACACCATGGTAGTTCTCCTTCTTGCCCTCTTTTTAGGATTACCCGACATGACAGTACGTTTCTTTCGAAGATTTAGACAATGATGTCTAATAGAGGTCCGGGCTCCAAGAGGCGCAACAGGAGTAGTGCTTCCTCTCTGGTAGTGGATGTCTGAACCCCCGCCGCCCCCTTATGGATTGTTTTTGTATCCCCGATCTGACTGAGAGATTCCCCCCAGCACGAGTACGGTGACTTTTTTCTCCCGCCCCACGCTCGGCTAAGGGGAGCTTCCTAGCAGCGGCTTTTAATCGTCTCTTCTGATTTTCCCTGTACGCCCAGTTCTCTTTGGATTGCCTTTTTTGCAGCCCCTCCAGGTTCTGATCCTGCGAGAATTTCCGATTTGAACTTTTCTATTTTTTTGTTCGAGCGAAGTGACCGTTTCTCCATAGAAGCACGTGAAAGTAAAAAGTCTAATTGCAACCTTCTTCTCTCTTTCTCAGGCTCTCCCTGATTCTTTTGACAAAGTTTTTTTTCAGGTTTCTTTTTATTCTGCGATGTTTGAAGATGTCAAGTGTTTGAGAGTGCCTTTTTGGTGTTGTAGGCAAACCTTTGGATTTTTTCTCCTACAACTGTTTTTTCAGGGGAAACCTCAACTCCTTCCTCTGTTGGTTACCCGGGCTTCGATGTTATTTTCGTTTAAGAAGAACCAGTGGATCCGAATGTAGATGTAGTCTTATTTCGACTGTGACCCCCCCAGACACCCCCCCCCCTTGTTTGTCGTCTTAAGGCCTTTTTTTTTTCGTTTACCCGATTCCCCAAAACACCCCCATGCTTCCCCCGTTTTTTTGATCTGAGTACTATTCCCCTTTGACGTCGAGAGACAGATGTCCGGCCATTTTCAACCACCTGAGAAGACAAGACCACATTCTGTCATCAGCAGGCCTCCGTGTTATAGAAAAAGCCTTTTTCCCAGGCCCCCATTTAGCCCAGCAGACTTGTTTTGCATTCTCGCATGAATCCATGTTGCCCGGTTCTCAACTTCCTTCTTAAAGGTGCTGAACCGGTCTCCAGAGGTTGAACCTTTTCTGCCAGAAGAGTACCCTCATCTCCTTTACCCCCTCCGGCAACCCTTTAACTCGTTTCCCCCCCCCCCCTTTCTCTGACGTTGTTCAGCGTTTTTTTTAATGTAGGCCCTTGATGTTGTGGGCAGGGCTTGCAAGGAAGTTTCGCCCTTCTCACAATGGCTCTGACCAAGGAACTGGCCGCTTAGATTTCATGATCTTGCTTTTTCGTTTAGTCCTCCTCCCCACAGTGCCACCTCCTAATACACCTTTCTTGGCAGTTTTCACCGTGGAGTGAGTTCTTTTCAGCCTTCATCTGCTCTTCACACCGGTTCGTTCTCGCCCCCCAGAAAGGCTCCCCGGTCTGACCCACCCATTTCCCAGGGTATTTTCAGGGAACCTCACACTGTATTGCCCGTCGAATGGTTTATGGTGCCGATATCATACCTTTCACGAACGGTCCGAATTAGCCCACTCTATACTTTTCCCCCCCCTTCCCCCTTTGGTTTGTGTGAGAGACCTCCTGATGAAGTTCCGAGGCAACGGTTCGTGAAACTGCCCCGAGACTACCCCCCCAATTTTTAACTCCACCAGTCACCTCGAGTTACTCTTAAAAGTTTTCGTTCACGTTCCCCCCCCCCTCATCGACCAAATTGACATGTGTGTTTCCCCAGGTCCCTCGGTGAGTCTACGTCCGAGTTCAACTGTCGACTGAGTCCCGCCCGTCCGTAAGTCCCCCGCCAAGGTGGCCAAACCTCGTCAGTTAGTCAATTAGTTTTTACCTTTTGTGCGTTGCTGAACGCCGCCCTTCCCAAGATCCCCTTCGTGACTTACTTTCCCGTGCGATCCCATGTGATCGGCCCTGGACCAGCTTTCCCCGGACTGCCACAGTCCAAAAAGCACTTCGCCCGAGTATCATTGTAGGTAGTTCTGAGAGACCAGAGAAATTTTTTTTTACCCATCACCTTCCTCAGTCCCTTGGTTTTCCACCGTCGATGGTCTCTTTTTGACCCCTCCCCTTCCCTTCCTTATGGTCTGGCTGAGAATAACCTCCCTTCTCCTTCCAGGTTACTACACCTGTTCCCCCCTCGTTTCCCCTTTGCTCCCAAGACGTTGCAACCTGGGCCAGTTCCTTCTCCAGTCCCCCATCGTCTTCACAGTTTTCAGGTAAACTTTTATATCGGGTGTAACCCAAACAAACCTTCGGTCTGCTCCGCTGCTCGTCTGAGGTGCCAGAGGAATTTCAACCGGCCACTTTTTTCTATGACGAGTACCCGGCCCGGTACTCAGACAACGCGCTTGGAAGCGAGTTTTTTGACGTCCGGGAAGAATACCTGTATTTCATAACGACCGGAACAAAACTTTGCTTGTTTTTAGGTGACTGTCTTATATTCGAGCTACCGGACAGCCCTTATCCCAGGGTTCTCCAATCCACCTAAAATAGCGACAAATCCCACTTTCCCCCCATTTAATGCCGGTCTTCCCTTTTTTTTCACAACTAGTCGTTTGTCCCCCGAAATCCCAGCGCCACTGCTTGGGTAACCAATCCCACACCCAAAAGCACTAATACGGGACAATCCCAATTACAGATTCTCGCATCCTATCCATTCACCCTTCGAGGCAACCTTCCGTTGCCAAAAAAATCGTGAGGGACCCATGTCAGGAGACTCCTATAGCACCTCTTTTTTTACTTTTTGTGCTTTCTTTCCTCTTTCTGCTTATTCAATGAGCTTTCCCCCCCCCTCATTTCACCATTCAACCTCCGTAGCCTTTCCTCGCCGACCACCCGAGACACTAGAATTCCTAGTTAAGGGACCCCCCACTCCACAGATCCTTGGAACTTTTTACACGGATCCCCCTCCCATCGAAGCTGCACTGGAGCACAAAAAGTACAAAGTCCAAAGCGTCATAAAACGCCATATGCATTTACACCCGGCCCGGTCGCCCCTTTCTTATACTACTCGTCTCGGCGGTAGAACTACCCGGAGGCTTTTGGCGTTGTTTTTTCCGGCTATTCTACATTCTCCAACCCCACTCCCGCAGTTCTGGCGGTATGTGCCTAAGCCACCCTTTCCCCCATGTCGCTTACCATCCTACGTTTTGCCGTTTTTTCCTTTTCTTTTAACCTTCCCCCTCGACGCCAGCCGGGCAAAAGCATCACGGTGAGTTCGACGCTGATTCCCCCATTACCCCTTATGATCAAGGAAAATACCAGGTTATGCCAGGACCCGAGTGGATCCGCCTATCTTTTCGCAACACAGTTTTACGTTTTGGTTGCTTCTTCCCGACAACTGCAATCCTACCCCCTCTCTCTTCCTCCACGACAAAGCCCAGACCCTGTTCAGACTTTTAACAAAGGGAAAGGCCCTTTAGTTGTGCGTACCTCTTGCAGGCAGCCGTTGGTCTTTCTTGTTCCCGGGCAGTCTATTTTCCTCCCAGTTGCGACTTTCCGTTCTCAATGCGCTAGCCCAGGTCCACGTATTCTGCTGTGCCACTTGGGGAGAAACTTCCCGAGAATGGAAAGATTCTTCATCCCCGTTCAGCGTCTTTGCTTTCCGTGTTTTCGTTCGTATGTCCGGCACCTCGTGGCGGTTTGTCCCTCCACTATCCAACGCCAGAAGAGAATCAAGACCATACCACTATTCCCGTTTCTACCTTTGGGAAACACAGGGTCCACCAGCAAGGATAAACCTAGTTCGTGTTCCCTGTTGGGCACCGTGAAGCTAAAGACAAAGGATTTCCATTTGACTTTTCTTCCTGATCTCACGCGGGGAGATAGTAATCAGCTTCCCTTCCCCAAGCCCTGCCATAGTTCGCAGTAAGAAGGTCTTTGCGAAGAGACTGGCACCCCCCTTCCTTTCTCTGAAGCCTAACTATTCTGGTCACTCCCCTCTCTCTGAATAGGAAACAAGTTCCCAACCGAAGCGGGGTCGATTGTTTAGTCAGATTGACTCCCCACTCTCCCCCTCCTGCACGCAAACTTTTCTTTCCCCCCTTCCAAAGTCCCCGAATTTCAGCGCATCGGTGCATATCCCTGTAAAGCAGCTTCCGTTATACCCCGAAAGGTTTATCCCCCCCCCTCATCCGAGGAAGATAAACGTCTATTCATCACGCTCCCTTGTTTTGTTCGCTTATGCGCCAGCCGCTTGGAAGTTCAGGGAGCGTCTAATTACCCTCCACACCCCCCTCTGAGGGAGTCCTCCTGTCCGCGGTGAGATCTGCTCGAGAGAGTTTCTCTCGAGCCCGTTCCAGCCGTTTTTGCAGTCAGTTATGATTTCCCCACGGAGTTAGATCCAGGTGATTTCGATCTTCGGGTCAAAGCCCCGCTCCTCTTGATGACATCGACCCTCGAATCCTTGGCCCTAGTACCCTCCCCCAGCCCCTCCTCCTAAAGCTGGAGAGGTATTGTGCGATTACCCCGTGGATAACCTTTGCCGCTGCTGCTCCCTCGCTCCCACTATCAGCCGGCCCAATGATGACGGTTCGGGAAGGGCGTTCCTGGCAAAGCTTAGAGCGCTGGCTTTTTAACTTCCACCCTTCCTCCCCCATCCGGCAGGTCTCTCTTTTTACCGTTGACCGTAGTGAAGAAACCCTTTTCTTATTTTCCGAGGGTAAATCCCTGTTGTGTAAACGAGACAGTCTTCACTCCACGCTGAACTGGGCTCCTCTCTACTAACCAAAAAAATTCGTAGTTTGTCTTTCACCCCTTTGACATGCATCGATAGCAGCGTGAGCTCCCCTCCCGTCCCCCCTCTCCCTCTTGAAATGATCACTTCTGAATCTATATATTTTCCCCCTCCATAAGTGTTGTTGTTTTATCTTTTTATTAGTCCTTATCGGTCCGTAGTCCCCCGCTGCCTGTAGAATGCCTAGTACATCGTATGAGAGGGTCCTTTTCCACGCCCCACTTTTTTTTGCCTTGACGCGAGCCTGCAGCGTTTTCTTCCCATTAGTCCTTACCGATTTACCATAGGGCCTGGCACCGCTTCCAAATTAAGCCCCCCCCTCCGTTTTGCACGAATTCCCCGTGACCGCTCGTAAATGCCGCTTTGTGGGGCACTCCGGTGGACACGGCCCTTCTCCATGTATCTGGCCAGGACAAGGTTCCCATGGAATCCCAACCCCCCCACCCACCCACCATTCCCCAAGCATGGTTTTTCGTTGCTCTAGAGTGGTGTTTGCGAAGTTCGCCGAGAAACCGGAGAAAAGCTTTTCAGCCGCAGACCCCTCCACTCTCACAAGCTGGTCTGGGAGAGGGATTTGGGTTTGAGGTTTACTAACTTCCCCATTCGATCTCTTTCGCTGGATGACGTTTCCTGAGGTGAATAGTCCTACTTAGCTCCACGGGAGCGCACGCCGTCCACATCCATCTTTCCCAATTCCTGCGCTGGGCGGGAGACCCTATCTTGATAGTAGTAATCCCGACCCACCCTGGCCGGATGATATAAGAATGCAGCACATCGCGAGGTTTAGAGGATCTTGAATCTGCTGGGATATGTACAAGACCATTATAATTGCGGCGCTATGATCCGCCTGACGGCCCCTATGCTGGAGATGATTAAAATGATCGCGTTTCTAGATGACCGGGTCTTCCTCAGCTGATTTTGGCGCGCCCCTCGTTATACTCCGCTTATGACCATTCCATGATTGACGATGCGCTTCAAAGTAGACTTTTTTTTTGCGCGAAAAGGCCTTCGGGCGGATTTTTTTCCAGGTACGTGCAATATGCCTAACCAAATCTCGACCCCCTCTGTTTTGGCTTGGTGGACGATTTCCCTATCTAGTTTTTGACCAGTCTATTGTGATGATTGAAGAATTTTCAAAGTGGGGAAGACTTCTCTCCACCATAAAGGAGTTAGGCGAAATGGGTCAGTTCCCCCTTTTTCTGCTGTCATACTCCCGAGTCCGGGGTAGGGTGGCCCCACTTTTTACTTCCACCCCCTCTGGGAGAAGTGCGGGACGTTCGTCCCTTAACCAATTCCCCGTAAACCTCCACCCCATATGTGTTTATTTCCGGCGGTAAAGTCGCCCGATTCAGCCGGATTTCGGACCGAGCAATGTCTTATTAAGTTTTTAGAGGGTCCTCCACCCGCTCTTTCTTCCAAGCGGCGAAAGACATGCGCACACGAGTTGTCCCCTCTTTTATAACGAAGCGTGCCCCCCCTCCCTTGGACAGGTTCTCCAAAGGGTGCCCGGGCCCCTCCCTTTCTGGGACCGTCGCTCCCTGAAAGGCTCTCCCTTGAGTTTCTCTCTTCCCTTTCCCCCCCTTTTATACCAACGCAAGCCTAATGTCTTCCCTGCGACCGCTTCCGCCCCAAAACCCTTTTCGTTTCCTTTCACGGTGATTTTTCCATCTAAAGTTGTCTGGATTCGTGAGTCATTTTTCCCGCGGTTCTCCCCTTGTGTCATTGCTGGACGCTCCACCATTGTTTGTGCAGAGAGTCGCTGCATGGTCAGGTTTGGAGATTAATTAACGTCCTTGACAGAAGAGGCCACCCTCTTGTTCGGTCTACGGAGTCCCTTTGGCACTTCCCTTTCTCCCCCCCTCTCTGGTGTCGGGCTTTTGGCCACCGCTTTTTTACGCGGGCTTCTTTGTATTTGAGCCCTTGCGTCCGGAGCTCTGCCCCCAACGCTGCCCGCTTTTTCTTTTCACCGCCCTATTCTGAGCAGTTTTTTCCTTTTCCGCGTGCCTTGGGCTTGTCCGTCGGAATCAGAGAACTGGTAACGGTACTCCCCCCTTTACTGTGGGATCTTTCCGTATGCAGGCTTTTCGTAGAGCGGCGAACTTCCTTTTCCAGTGATTTCTGTGACGTTCGTTTTTCACGTCCTCCCCCGTGAATAAGATGAGCCGTAGCCAAGGAAAGCCCCATTTACGCCCTTGTGCAAAACCCTTCCCCCCTCCCTCTCTCTCCGTACTGGCCTCCCGCCTTTCCAGAGTCTGATCTTGTTAAGTATTGCTCTTGAAGAACGTGTGGCCTCGTATTCTTAGGTTGTTATGGACACCTCGTTCGCTGATTCGCCCCCGTGAAGCTTTTTTTTTCACCCCCCCAACCCACGAAGGTCCGTGGTTCCCTTTACCTTGCCGCGAGTTTTTTCGTTCAGAGAACCCGTCCTTTTCTCCGCCTGTCGATTAGCTCGACCTTTCCTAATTCCCATCAAAATTTCGGTTTGTCGGATGAATCTCGTATTTACAGACTCCCAACCCGCCTTTTTCCCCTCTCCTTTGTTGGATACTGAGTACCCTCGAATGACTGAGACTCCTATCCCTCCGTTAGCCATTCAGTTGGACCCCCGTAAAGAGAGGTCCAGGGCGGTCAGTTTCCCGCCGTTGTGATCGGCGCAGACGACTGTTGTCAAATTGGCTGAGCCGCCCCCTGCTCATTCCCAGACCTTACCGCTGTTTTCTACCTCTCATTTGTGTGAGTACGCTGTAAGGCGCTATAGCTTTGTCCAGTCGGTCACGCCCACCCTGGTTTCACGCTTTTCGCAGATATATTTCACATAGACACACCGGGAGATCCCTGTTATAGGTGACGCGTTAGGTCCCTCTCGAGTCACTGAGGTGAATCGAGAGGGCCCTGTAGGAACCATTGCCCCCCTACCCGCCTCCACCATCCTGGGATGCCGTGTTGTGCTAAAATTAAGAGTGGTGGTACGTGCGGAGTTCTACATAGACCAGAAGTGTGTACACTTGCACGGGCGTCTCCTGCCATGACTGGCCGCCCCCCTCGTGCCAGGTTGGATTCGCCCTGGGCCCCTTCTCACAATGGAAAATTCAACGTTTGTAAAACATATACCCCCCAGTTAGGGGTAGTCCCCCCCTTTTGGCTTACTCGTCCACCTATTGGTAGACGCACTATCTCGCCCAGAGCGTCTTCTTGACGAGTATACGTGGCAGCGGGTTTAAGAAAACCTTTTTTCCCCGCGTTTCCAAACTAAGAATTTGACGCCCACCGGTGACGCAGTGGCAACATTCAATTATGAGTATGAGTTTTCCTATTCGTCAGTAACGTTGTCACGCATCTGCCCGAGTGACAGTCTCGCCTCCTTCAGCAGGACCAACTTTTTCAGCGGGGAACGAGACACTGTATCTACCCACCAATTGATGAGAGGGTAGTCATTGTATGAGGAAGCCTTGAACTTTTCCCCGAGGGGTGATAGTTTTCCCCCTCTCTTCTGTTTTTCTTTGTGATATTTCAGCAGTCTCTTAAATCCCGGCGACCCTTCTGACAGCTCTCTACTTTTCCGCATAATAGGTTCTTTTTTGGCTCTCGATTTCGACCTTCTGCCCGGTTTTTCCGGCCTGCGTATTTTTCACCCATAAACCAGGCATCCCTTCCGATCAAATTTGCTTTCCTTGACAATGTAAGACACCCGACCCTTGTTTTTGGTAGTCCCCGTTCTTTTCGGAAGGGTGACTCTGATCACGCCCTGTTCCATTCTCTCCGATTTTTACGGCTACACTGCACTCCCCCCCTCCCCGGTGGCCAAAACTGCGCCTGTTAAATTCGATTCCTGTGTTTGAGGTTGCGGCTCAACTGAGAAACGCCCTTCACCCGTCACGAGAGCCGGCCGTCCTCTGCCAGGCCGTGCCTACAGTGCTCGTGTTTTTTGACCATTTCCTTCGGGACACTCCCCCACAAGCATCTTCTGTCTTGCCCCCGCCATGAGTTAATGTAACAACGTGTTTCTTAGCAACACAGTTTACGGACGCCGCCTGTTTTTCGCCACACCCCCACTGGCGCGTGCCTGGAGTTTCGGGCTTGTTCCGCACAGTGACTGAGGAATATTTTCGAGGGAATAATAGCTCCCCTTTCTTTACCAGCGCCCGGTTTTCCGCCCCAGACTTTGTCCAAGCGATATTTCAGATATTAGGCACGAAGCAGAGTGATACAAATAGTGGGGCAGTCCCTATATGACCGCTTAACAACCATTTTTCGATTTGTCCGAGGTAAGGAGTTTTCGGATAAAAAAATGCTTTCCTCCCCAGCTTCCCCTTCGTTTGGCACAGCGAGGTTCAAGACATGTTTACCAGTGCCAGCTGTTACCAATCATTCCGTAAATACTTTACAGCGGACTAGCCTACCACTACTAGCGCCAGATCCCCCCCCCACAGACTTGTTTAGTTTTCTAATCGCATGTCTTTGTGGGGGGCGCCGGTAGGTTAATTTACTCTTACGGGAGGACATCAATGCTGGTCAAACCACGTTGTCTACTTCTCGCCTCGTTTGTTTGGGTCGAGCCACACACTCCTGCCCAGCGTGACCCCCCTTTTTTTACTTATCACCTCCCCCAACTCGCTGCCCTTTTGTACCGTTTCAACATCTCGTTCTTTTAACTTTAAACCGGTTGTTCTCCGAGACAAGATGTTGCCCCCCCCCACCCCCCCCCTCCCGACTCCTAATCGCACCGCGTACTCAAACTTGAGGCTGTGATGCGTAATGGTGTTGCTTAACGCTAGACGCACGAGCCTTGGCCACAGTCCCCCCGGGTCTACATCTGCAAAAGCTTGCTTCACCCCAAAATAAATAGGCGTTTCACAGCCGGGAATTCAGGCTCCATGCCTTATGTCAGAACTGTTGGGTATTTTGCCTTACGCGACTGGTGGCTGCGTCTTATAGGACGTAGTTCGCGATCCCTTCCGGACGTTGTCAAACCACTCTTACAAAGATTAACAAGGCCCGCCGTACGGCACGCATGCTCATGACCCCGCACGTCTACCTGACTCTCGACTTGGCTATCGCAGTTAGGACAATCTCCCACGACCTCCTTTTTAGACCAGCCGGTAGCTGCATTAAACAACCCCGTCCTTTTAAAAAGGTACCATCCCCCCCTGCCCTCTTGTTTTCCCTAGATCCTTTTCTCCGACTCTGGCTGTTCTCCTTTCCCCCCGGAGGCGGCGGTTTTCATGCTCTAACTCGTCCCTCACCCCCCCCAACTCGCTTTTCTTTTTGGATTTTTCCTCAAGCAAACCCCCCCTGCCCAACCCCCCCGCTCCTTCGCCTCGAGTTATTCCCCTCCGATGAGAAGTAGTCCCAGCAGAAGAAGGTTGCGTCTTTCTTCGGTCCCGTAATTCCCGCCGTCAAAATTTTTTTTGACCAGTTCCTCGCACATCTTTCTAGGCCCACACGAGTGTGTCGTGCTCTTTAAATTGGCCACCGTCGCACCCTCTTGGCCTCCCCCCGCCCCGACCCGACCTGTTCGCCTTTGCAATCCCGTCACATGGTTGAACGCAGACTGTTTGGGTTCCTCGTAGAAGTCAATGCCGGCCTGTCTTTCTTTTTATACGGTTTTAGTTCCGAGCTGCGCCCCCCCCCGGCGAGCCGACACAGGAGTTTGCGAAGTTCCGATTTCTGCTCCTCTACAAAGGTTTACCGCCCACACTGACCGGCGCATGGGGTTTTGTGAATCACCCTGCCGCCAGAGCATTTTTGAAGTGGAGTGTCTCCGCTGTCCAGAAAGCCGCGTTCCCCCTTTTGCCGACAATTCCCTGAAAATGCCCGAGGTCCTCATAGCAGATGATCCTTGTGAGAGTGTTTTCCCCCATGCCGTGATAACCCCTGGTAGGTGACCTTGGGGCTTGTCTTTTTAACCTCCCTTCCCTCCCCTTCTTGAACAGTCTTCCGATAGATAGCGGGAACTGCAGAATAACTGACAGCTTTAGTCTCTCAGACGTTTTGAGTTGTTCTGACCCCGATCCCTCTCCCCCCCCCCATTCCCCTTCCTTCCTCCTTGTTCGTCCAGTCCCTCGAGGCTCCCCCCCCCTTCCCCCAAAGCAACTCATCCCGCCCCTATATTTGTACGAAGATTTCTACTTCCCGAAGCTCCTAATGTCCTTCATCTTCCACCCATTAGAGACATCAGCGCATCTTAGCACTCGAAGTGTCCGCATCTCTCTTCCCCCTACCCATTGCGTCGACCCCTGAGCACATCTCCCCGGTACGACCCCCATAACCTGGTTTTCGCAGTTTGCAAGCCCTCTTGGCAACTGGTCGCCCTTTAAGAATGCTCTCTCACAGATGCGGTCTCCCCCGCCTTCTTTTTTTCTCCTCGTGTTCGACTTCATCTGTCGTCTCTCTCCTTCATCCTGCGCAGTTCTTCCCTGATTTTTAACGGCTGAGCATCCAGGTGGAGATTAGAGAGGAGGCCCACCCCTTATGTTAGGAGACCTCACGAGATCCTTGGACATTCCGCTACATCTCACCCCTCCCCCCCCTTATACGCAAGATTCGAGTGTTTAGTTTCGTGCGCTTCCAAAGGTGCTACTTTAGTCGGGTCCGAGATGGCTTTACTCCCAAATTAGAATCCTCCTCACCATGCGGACGGGTCTTCATTGCCTTTTTCATGCCAAGATCCTCTCTCGTGCTGTTTGTCAACCGTTCAATTCATCCCCAGCGGTAAGGAAGAGTCTTCCCAGTTGACGTCGTTCCCCATTCTGATTCAAGGTGCCCCGACCCATGTTTCTTGTGATCCCCCCCCTCCCTGGGGGGGGGTCAAATATTTTCATCACCCCCCTTCTTCCTGTCTCAGAGACCGCGACCCCAAACTCTCCGTGTCCCACAATCCCTTACTCTTCATCGATGCCTCCCGCTCTATTCAGCGCCTCGCCGCAAGCTCCCGCTAATCTACTTTTCCTTATTCGTGTTTTCTGAGCCCTCCCGTGAAGGCTCGTTCGGCGCCTTCTCGGTCGACGGCCGGAGTTTAAGTCTCCTTGTAATTGCCCGAAGATAAGCCCTTTCCCTTCTAGTCCCCTTCAACTCCCCTTTTTTTCCCTCCACCCCACAGTTTTCTCTGATGTCCCACGACCTGTGTATTTTGAAACCTCTTACCTCCCTTTCCCCCCCCCATGTTGAGTGCACGACCTTTTCAACTTAGTGAAGATCGGTATGACTTATTTTGGCCCAGTAGGTTTTGTGACACGTTTCCTGTCTCTTTCAGTCCTTTTGCCTTTTTGACACCGGCCAGGCCTCCCAAGTCCCCCCAGCCCGGGTGGAGCTCCCTAGTGGCCCACTCCTCCCTCTCCCTCCGACGACCCATTTTATCCCCCTTTTCAGTCCGCCATCAAACTCGCTTGCGGGAGAGGGAGGGGTTTTAGTTGTCTCGGAAATTTCTTATTTCTAGTGGTCCCTTGCTTCCGTCATCTTCTTTGCCCTTTAAGAGAACCGGGCTGCACCTGTACCAGCGAACTCCTTCACGAGCTGGGCTCGATCTTTACCCTTACCGTCTACTCTCTCCCTCTTCCGTCGACCTCTCTTTGTCAGATCCTTTACTTGCGGGCTTACGGTCTCCCCTTACAGGAAGTACCAAGGTAATACGTTGGAAGGAGCGGCAAACCTGCCCAAAAATGTGTCCTGCAAAGCAACCCGATGCGGATATCCGGACACGAAGTCGATGCGTTGTCGGTTGATTCTCACGCGTTCCTTCTCTTTTGATCTCCCTCACATTTTTTATCGCCGACTTCCCAAGCTTCTGATCCTGCTTATCTTGCTTATTCCTACCCAGTGTAGGACTCTTGTCCGACCATTCGGAGTGCGCTGAAAAGTGTTATAACACCCCCAGGGAGTGTGAGTGGAGATACAGGCAGTCCCAGGTGACGGTCCGCGCCTTGATACATATAACTAAGCGAATAGCCTTCGGAGAACAACAATAAGGAAATGATGACTCGTACCCACAATATAGTATGCCCCCGCGCTTTTTTGACTTTTTCATATACCCCATCGTCCTGCCGCTCTTTGACCACCTTCACATCTTATGCTCAGAATGACTTTTTGAGACGTCTCTTCTCCCCCCTTTGTGACTGAGTGCGCCTTATACTTCAAGTGAGGGCCCGGTATGGTGAACTGTCCAAGGCTAAGACATGGTTAGATATTCTCTTCTCTGCGATGGAAAAGTTTGGCGAAGACTGGTCCCCGGGAAACAAGGTTCCCCATACGAGGTGATCAGGCTTTTTACGTTTGCCACACGCGGCTCGCCTGAAATACTGTTTTCCGCTCTATGGTTACGGACCCCTTGGTCTGTTAGTGGTTCCCCGAGGATGTTTCCCCCTTCCAAGGGGCGCAATTTACTTAGAACCGGGCTGGGCCCTCTTTTCTGCCCCCCCTACTCTTCCCATTCCCGGGCAGGGGCCCCTGGTTCAAGGGAGGCAGATTGAAGGCGCCTTTCCTAACTTCTCGCATGGAGAAGACCTCTTGACTGCCCCGTGATCAATAGACCGGCAAGGCTTTCCTTAGTAAGTTCCCCTCCACCAACTGAGTGCCTTTTTCCAGCGGCTTGCCTCCCAGGTAGTTCTGGTCTTTCGCCTCCCCGTTTGCTAGGTCCATGGCCTCCCCAAACCCCTTGGTCGGGTTTCCAGATTTCGCTTCCCGGTATTTGTGCTCCTTAAAGTACTTTTTACCTCCCTCTGCTAAGCCGCCTTGATCTCCCTTCCCACCGTCTTGCCGTCACTCGGACCTTACCTTTCCGCCTCTACGCTCTTCTTTTTCTTTGTGTTGCCTGTGCAAAAGAACCCTCACCGCGTGCTTTGTGTATTAATTTTTTTTGAGTGCTCTCTGCCCCCCACCCTCGACTTGGGCTTCTCTTCCAAGCAAGATATTTTCCCTTATATTGCACGTTTGCCTTTCTGGTTTCCCTATGAATCTTTTTTTGACCTGCCCCCTGTTACGCCCCGGAATCGTGGGATTTGACGTTCCAGGCGTAGGGGTATATGCGGAGCAGAACGGGCGTCTTTGCCTTTGAGTCGTGTTTTTGGAACTTGCCTATAGTCGTCATAGCTGAAATTGCCATCCCCCGAAAGTGTTCCCCAGTTCTTTTAGCTTCTGCTCGTCAAAGAAGTCTGTTGTTTCACGCGTTGTTCGCCAGGTATTTGGCTTCTGCCGATGTTTTGAAGTATTCCTTTTTTTTTAATTCGTATTCTTCCCTTTGTTGTGGGGCAACATAGCGACTGCTCTACCCCTTGCCTATGTGAAAAGCATTTCTTTTTCCCGGACATTGCTTTTTCTCGTGTCTTTTCCTACGAACACGTTGGATCGCTTTGATGTAGCTCTCCCGTTCCTCCCCATGCCCCCCCCCAGACCCCAAAGTGGTGTCTTTTTTAGATAATGTTAGAACCGACGGTCCCCCCCCCCCAAACCCCACCTATTCCCAGCTCTTTTCTTGGCTCGATTCTTTCTCCCCCTCCGCTCAGCGATCCTATGCGTTTTCCTTTTTCCCTCTGGCCCTTGCAGCTATTTTCCTTTTTTTGAGCCGTGAAGCCTTTTTATCTGCCACGCCGTTGTACGGCCCCCCCAACTCCCCTATTGTTTTTGAAGCTGCGCGCTGTTTCTGAAATTTCCACGGGTTTTCTGCACCCGCTTGTCTCTGCTTCTAGTAAGGGGTAGTCGTAGCCCCCCCGGAGCGTTCCTTTTTAGCAGTAGTTACGACTACTAGGTACTTGCGACATATGGCATAAGGTATTTGGTACGAACACTGTCCTTTTCTTCACACGCCTTGACTCCCCCCCGCTTGCGTTGTTGCACACCCAAGGTTCCCCTCTTCCGTTAAGAGGTTCCTTTGCTTCGTTCCTTCAGTATTGGTTTGCATTGGCGGCCTTTCTTGTCCTCAGAATCACCTGTCTGGGTTTGAAGGACACCAGGGGCCTCCACCCCCAGCTCAGGTACACTAGCCCCCCCCCCTGCCGGCCTGGTGCTCAAGAACCCCCCCCCCCACAGCCACCCCCCTACTAGGAGCAGCAAACACCCACACCCACAACCAACCCCTTTTCCTCTTCCCCCCTTAAGATTATACGTCGCTTTTAGAAACTCCCACCCCATTGAATAAGTCATTTCCCCTAATGGACCTTTCAGTTGGGAACCCCAGTGCCTTTTGCTTGTTCATTTGTAGCAGGAAGCTCGACGTTACCTCTTACGTGGACTTCCTCTTCAAGAAAGTGTGCGTTACCCGGTCGTTTTGAAAAAAACCCTTTAGATTCTTTCTGCCATTCTCATTTCTAAGGGTACCGCCACCCCTTCTCGTTTTTTAACGTGTCTTTTGATTGGTTTCTATCTGCATCTTTCCCGACCCCGGGTCGCCGTCG
>Ga0179593_1569075_pt1 | contig 18201 bp, 25 predicted proteins | sample CZODoug2_1_08_16_FD_185931 | JGI IMG/M metagenome (GOLD analysis project Ga0179593, IMG submission 185931) | Vadose zone soil fungal communities from Angelo Coast Range Reserve, California, USA - CZODoug2_1_08_16fungal (PacBio error correction) | ecosystem: Environmental > Terrestrial > Soil >... | reverse complement strand
TCTCCCTCCCCTTTATTCTTTTGAGGGTAGGCGCCCTCCCCCCTTTTTTCCCCCGCTACTTCTGGGGTTTTTTACCAGTTGAAGATGACTTTTATACATGTTTTCCTCCTCACTTCAAGATCCTTTTTCCCCCTTTTGCGCCCAGGGCCCCTCTCTACAGCAGAACCTTTTCTTTGGCCCCTTTTTTCTTCCCTCTGCCTCCTGCTGGAAGGGTGGTGTTGTTGATACACAGTCGCCTTTTTGCGCGGTCCCTTTTTTTTTTGTGTGGAGAGGGCCGCTGGATTGATTTCCCCTTCTTCCCTATCGTTTCTTCGATTTTTACGGACTCGGAGCTCACCCCTGTCTGTAGCCCAGCCTTCGCGTCTTGGACCCCCCGCTCCCTATTTTCTGACAGAAGGGGGTGGTCTGACCGGCATCAAGTGACTTCGTCGTTGCCAGGAATCCCCCCCAACTCTTGGTCTTGATTTTCCTGCTCTTCTTTTTGATGGTTACTTCTCCCTTTTATAGAGGGCGCCTCCCTGTTTACGAGAAACGGCCGTTCCCCCCCCGCCCCACTTTCCTCCCGACAAACTACCCCCCCTCTTCCCAAACCGATCGGCGTCCGCTTCTAGGATCACCGTCCCCCCTCGTTCCCAATTTTAGCGCGGGCCCTTCCGAGTGGGAGCCCTTGACGTCCTGGTCAGAACCCAGATTGTTTGCGGCCCGGGCCGCCTTTTTTGGAGCCCCTTTTTTCTTTCCCGTTCCACCCCCTGACAAGAGGCTGCCTTTTCCTTTCTCTGCTAATGCCTGGCACTCCTCGGCTCTTAAATTACGTTGAGTGGCGCCGAGTTTCCTCGCCAAGGTTAGTTTTTCAGAGGCAGGGCTGGGCAGCATCGACTACCGCGGAAAGGTTTTTTTGCGTTGACTTGATCCCTTTTGAAGCCCTCGTTTCCCCCCAGACTTTTTCCCTCCGGTACCCTCCGAATGGGGGGGAGAATTTTCTGGCTTCCTGATTTCCATATGCCTTTTTCCCCAAGCACCTGTTTCTTTTCCCGGTCGCCGCCAAGATCCCCACGAGGACCCGTGGTTTTTTTTTCTGCCTCCCCAACCCACTTTAAGGAAGCGCCCTCTCAAACCCCAAGAACCTTTTTTGCGATCTACGCCCAGGGCGAGGTTTGTGGGCTCCCCCTTTTCTTACCTGGCAGTTTTTTCGTCGATGGACCTCCCCCCGGACAGGCCGGTCCGGGCGCCACTTTTGGAGCCTGTGATGTTTTTCCCAACCCCTTTATTACAACAATCGCCACGGGATTCCCACGCCCATAAGCATATGACATGTTCAACATGGAGGGCCAGTTTTTCGTTTGCACTCCCCTCTTTGAGGTTTTTTGTGGTTTCGGGCCGCCATTTTGAAGGGTCTTTCTGGGGGTCGGCCCCCTGATTTTTTGGTGGAAAGACTTCCCGTTTGCTCCCGTCCGTTTTTTTCTTTTTCTGGGCCACTTCTGGCCTCCCCCCTTTTTTTTACGCACTCTTTTTTTTCTATCGGCTGAAATTACCCAACGAGTGTCAGACGAACGGCCTGGGACTAGTTTTTTTCCCCTTGTTCTTCACCCCCCTTGTCGTCCCCTGCAGGAATGGACTTACTACCTAGTACTTCTTTTGGAATTTTCGGGTCTTTTAGCCCCCCGTCCGTATTTTCCCCTTCCCCTATATGTGTGGGACCCCTCTCTCCTTTTTTTTGCGTGTGGCTCGGTCTTTGGTCTGGGCCAAACCTCCCCCTTGCCGGGGTGGACGCTTTCTTTTTTCGCGAATCATTGGCCCCTCCAAAGTTGCCCCTTCTCCCTCTCTGTTTCTTATGTTTCCACCTAGGGACGCTCTCATGGGTCTCCCCTTTTTTCCCTTCCTGGGCGTTTTTTTTCGTTCGTCCCTGATGTCAGTTGCACTGGGCGGGCCGGCCGTCCCGCCATTGTTTCTCTCCTCCCTCCGTTGGCTGTGATCATCCGCCCCCCCCTTTTCACGGGTCATGTTTTTTGCCGTTGCGTTTTCCTTTTTTCGCCGACTCTTTTGGAAGTTCCTTCCCCCTGTTCATCTTCACACGGGGCAGCTTTCCTTGGCACTCTCGCCTTCTTCTGCCTCTGATGCCATTGAGGGTTGGCGGCACACGCTTTGGTGCGCCCTTTCCTCCCCCTTTTTTTGTGAGATCTGCTTCTGTATGCCGTCACCGGTTTCCTTCCCCTTTTTTCATTGCAATCCGGCGATCCCAGGGACCCTTTTTATGCCCAGACGCTTTTTTGGTGATAATTGCCCACACCTTTTTCCGCTCGTGTCCCCTCGGGTTTTCCAAAACCTTCCCCGCCGCAGCAGCTCCCCGTTCTTATCAGCGCAAAGTCGGGCGTGTTTCAGCAGGCAGTGACTGCGGGCCTCCATGGGTCCTTTTTTTTCCCGGCGGCCTGTCCTTGGTTTCCCTGTCATGGCCCGACAAGCGCCGGACTTTCCTGAGGTTGTTCCCCTTGGTTTATTCCCTCTCCGTCGGCGAGGGGTCATCGAGGTTTTTTTTTTTTTGCCGGCGTTCCGTAAAGGGATGGCCCCGTTTCCTTCGACAGGCGGGCACAGCGAGGCCTCGGCGGTGCCCAAGACCCTTTCCCGACTGCCACTCTTTTTTTTCCCCTTTTGATGGAGTCCTTTTTTCCCCCCCGATGATGGTGACGTGGAACTCCTGGACTTTTTTGACCAACGTTTTTTTCTGGGCCGGCAGCGGCCCTCTTTTGCATGAGCTCTTTTTTTTCTTTTCCCCCTTCCCAAGCCCTACTGGAAGAGGCCGTTTTCCCTCGGGGAAGTTGGCTGCTCTTGAAGGGCGATGTGTTTTTGCGGCCGGGTCCTTTTTTTTTTCTTTATTTCAGCCCCTGAATTTTCTATCTGGAGGAGGCTATTACACCCACTTCAGGGACCTTCCACCCCCAAGGGACAACGGCGTTGCAGGCCCGAACGACTTTTTTTCACCGCTTCCTTCAGCTGCTTTCCCAACTGTTTGGAACCCGATTGTGGATAAGTAGAGTTGGCCGTAGAGACGATTTTGTTTTTATCTCTTTTTCGCCCTTCTCCCCCCCCAGGTTGGTATTTCTTGCCTTTGGGGCGACACCTTCTTCTTCTTGAGTGGCATCGCTTCAGGGATATTCCTTTTCTTGCTTGGGAACCCGTATAGCAATCAGGACTTTTTCCCTCCCGCCCCAGTACTTGCCGGGTTCTTTTGCTCTACTTGACTTCCTTCCAGGATGCAAATCTTCCGTTGTCTCTGCGGTTCCCCCTGGCACTCAGGTAGCCCATTGGCTGGGATCCCCCCGGCATTTCACGTGAGGGAAATATCAGAAGTTTTTTCTTATTTCGCGTTGCCCTTAGGATTGGGCTCGTGTTTGTTCCTCGGTGTTTTTGCCCGGAGTGCGGGTCCCCCTTATTCTTTTTTTTTTTTTTTTTTTTTTTTTCACTGTCGTCCTTAGAGGTAGTCTCTTCGTTCTTCTTTTTCCGCGTGACGATCCATGTAGCACTTCCTTCACAGGTCGAGGCAAACCCCAAACTCGTAGAGACACTTATTACTTCTTGTCCAGTCCTTTTTTTTTTTTTTTTTTTTGCCTTCGCCTCAAAGAGAGTCGCGTGTTCAGACTCCCTTCCCGAGTGCGCTGATCCAGTCGACGGTCCTTTGAGGGAGCGAAATTTTTGGTGTTTCTTTCCGTCGTCTTTCCCCTGCTGGCCCCCCGCGACTTGCCCCCAGCGTTGCCCCCCTTGGATGTTTTACTGTATACCGGGAGGCGTTCGCGCAGAGCGTGTTTTACGGCATCTGGTAGTTTTTCTTTTTCTCTTGCGGGCCTTCCACGCGTCTTTTCTTTCCCGGGCGAGACGTTGTCCACCCGGGAAGAAAGAGGCAGATTTCCCCGCGCGAGTACCCTTTTTCTCCGAGGTGACTTTTTCCCCTACGTCTTCCTCTTCGTACGTCCCCTTGCAGAACGCTCGTGCTCCTTTTGTCCCGGCGCCGGCTTGGCTTTTGAAACACCACGCATTTTCCGCCCCTTGTTTTCTTTCTTCCTCGATGATACGATTTTCTTTGTCATCTCTCGCGTTAGCGCGCTCTTCCGACAGCGCCCTTTTTTTGCGGCCTTTTTTTTAGAACACGTCCCTCCTTTCCTTTTTTTTCGGGGTTTCCGCGCCAACTGTGGCCAAGTTTTCCGGCGAGGCAAGGCTTTTTTTTCCGGGGACCTTCTTGGATCTTTTTTTTTGGCCCTCCGTTAGATGAGGCTCGCTCTCTTAACGTCGTCCTTCTTGGATCGGCGGAGGGTCCAGCCCCGAACTGCTTTTTTTCCTTTTTTCCATATCTCGTGTTGTTGTTTCTTCGATCGCCTACCGGTTCTTTTCCTGAAGTTCCTTGTTGTGGCGCCCGCAGGGTCTTTTCTTGGATTCCCTTCGACTGAAGACTTTCCTCAGACGGATTCACACCGCGGCGTAGAGCGAAAACAATCTTGCCGGTCGAACATAGAAGAATCCAGATGGGGAACTTTGCAGAAGAGGAAGGATCCCTTGGCCAGGGCCCTTCTCGAGGGGGAACGAGAAGTTTTTGAAGGGGGGGAGGATAAAAGGACGAAGAGCGTGTTTTTGAATTGTAGTTCTTTTTTTGTGGTCCCGGCAGTTTTTGAGGGCTCGATTTGTTACGGGATCGTATCGCCCGCCCCCCGAAGGCCTGGCCCCTTTGACTGGATTTTTCCTTTTGTCACGAAGGCTTTTCGCGGTTTTTTGCACCCTTTTTTTTTATACGTTCCTGCCCATCTAGGGTCTCCCGCCCTAACGACGTCCCGTCTTTTTCTTTTGTCTGGGGACCTTCCCCCAATTGAGAAACGTGCTTTTTTTTGTCCCCTTTTTTTTTTTCGCTCTTGCGGGACTTAGTCCCACACGGTTTTCTGTTGGGAGCCGACTTCCTGGTTTTTTTCGTTTCGCACTTTGGGGGCGCACCTGCCAATACCCAAGGATGGGTCTCAAAACGCTCGGCTGGGTGCGGTTTTTTTTACCCCCGGTCACAGCCCCGCGTTGGCACTCTTTCACCCCCGTGCTCATCTCCGTCTTCCTGCAGTGTGGGAGACTCTTTTTCTTCCGACCCACAGGTGGTTTGACTCGGCGCTTCCTTCCGTGCCGGGTTTTTTTTTTTTCCTCGACCTTTCGCGACCTGTCTTTTTGGAATGCGCGCTCGGCTTTTGTTTTGAGTTACCATTCTCGCGGCCCGAGTTTTTTTCGCCCATGTACATTCCTGGATTTCGTCTTTCCTTTTGAAGCGAAGATATACCTCCTTTTAGGAAGACATTGCCCCGCCTAAGATTCAGTCCGGACTTTTCCCCCCCCGAATTTCTCCTCCGGAATTCCCCTACGACTTCGGGTCTTTAGTCTGCGGCGTCCTGGATGAGTCTTTCTCTTATCGGCCTTCTCTCCCCCCTCGGGCGGGACGTGACCGTTTTCTGGAGGGGTTCAATCTTTTTTGACCCGTCCCATCTGGCACCTTAACAACGGAGCACCACCAGCCCGTGACCCGGAAACAATACTGGCGATCTTTTTCTTGGTCCTTTCCTTTTCCTTGGTCATTTTTTTGCGAAATGGACAGCCCTCCTGTTACCCCGCACTGGCGGCCCTGCAAGGGCGCCAACTTTTTTTTTGCACCCTTTTTTTTTTTGCTGCCAGCTCTACAAAACCTTGGGGCGGACCAATCAACTCTGCGCGAATCCCACGGCCATCGAGTTGAGCAAATTTCAGGCAGCGAGGCACCTTCTTGTGAGCGGACGCGTCGTTTTTGCCGCACATTTTTTTTGTGTATTTTCCAACAGGCCCCTTTTGGTTTGACTCTCCCCCTTGCCTCTGCTCGGTTCCCGGGGGCCCAATTTTGCTTAACGAGCGCCCCTCGCCGCGCTCTCGCCAAAGGAAAAGTTTTCCGACGCTTTCTTTCTGACTCTTGTGGCGGTTATGTCAAACCAGGGGGTTTTTGCGCGGAACCCTCCCACCCCTTTTTTTTGAATTTTCTGCACCCCTTAAGTGTGTGCAGGTCCACGTTCCACCGTGGGGGATTCATGATCGTTTTTGAGATCGTTTTGTTTTTTTCAACCGCCGACGGCCTTGCCCGTCGCGCCATTCGGCACATCATATAAGGCCCTTTTTTTGCCGACGCTATGATTTTGGCTTCACCTTCCTGTTAAGACTTTTTTCGTACGGGTCGCACCTTTCGAGCAGGTTGTTTTCCTTTTGGTTGCGTTCTTGCTGTTTTTCCGTTGCTAACGGGCTTTCCGGTTCGTCAACTCTTTGGCGCGACTTTCGCCGGTCCTTTCTGGTCCGCCCGGGGGTCTTTCGTCCCGCGTTCGTTTTGCGCGGTCTCTTTCTTTTTTTTTCTTTTTTCACCCGGGGTGCAGCCTGGGCATCATCTCGTTCCTGCCGCCCATTGTTTGTGAGTAGGTAACGCTTCGGACGGCAACAACTCATCATTCTTTTCCTCTCCGTTGTTGTTCTTTTTTTTTGGATGATTTTCTGGAGTCACCGCTCACCCCCCCTTTTTTGTTCATCGGCGATCCGGAACGCTCTTTTTTCCCCTCCCCAAGCACTGGCACCCGTGAAGATGTGGAGAACTTCATCTTACCCTTTGGCCCCGGCTTGAAACGCTTTCGGGGGAGATGCTTCATCCCCACGGTTCGCGGAGAAATCCTCTTTCGATCCGACCATGGTTTTTGGAAGAACCGGGCTTTCGGCCTGTTCGCCACGTTTTTCTTTTTTTTGGCTCCTTTACATTCGCCAAAGCATGAGGCGTTTCCCTTCTTTCCGACCCGGAGACGTACGGCGTTTGCAAAGCCAGAGCGCGAACCCGAGGGTTTTTGGCTTCGTAGATTGCCAGTGATGGCGCCTCCCTGCAAAGGGGTTTCCCCTTTCCCCCCTGGCCGAGCCGTAGTCACCGGACTTTTGTGATTATGGTGGTCCTGTTCACGACCGGACGTTGCTGTCCCCTTGTCCCCCGGCCCGCGACCGGGTCGTGGCCGGCGGGGCGACGACCCACTGTGAACGCCCCACTTTTTTTGACGAAGTTTTTTGGACGTGGTTTTTGAATACTCCGTTCCGGGCGGTCGTCCGCGTAGAAAGAATTTTCCTGGGACTGGAGTTTTTTTGATCGTCAGCCGAAGGGCAGTCCCCAGCCTCTTGAGTTCCCTGGCGGCCCCGTCCTTTCGCCGCTAACCGGGATCCCCTTTTTTCGAGGCTTTTGCCCTCGCTTGCTTCATCCTTTTTTGGGCACGTAGGCGCTTTGGCAGTGTTGCTGTGCCATCGTGTAGGAGCTTCCCCGGCTCCAGGGGGTCTATGTTGGCGCCCCCTTTTCGTCGTTTGAGGCTGCCCCGCTAATTGAACTCTTCGCCCTGGCGTAGGATAGCCCATTCCCTTGACGTGGTCGGCGGATTGTTTTGGCGACTTTTGGCCAAGTCTCTCTCGGTCCGTTTCTTAATAGTATTTCTATTTTCGCTCCGGTCAGTCGCCACGGTGCTTGAAGGCAATTGTTTTTTTCGAGGTCTGTATTATCCGCCGGATTGGCTCCCGGCCTTGAGCTGTGGGTTGTTTTTCCGGCGGGCGAAGGATCGTGTGGTTCGGCCTTTTCGTCCGGCTTCGGCCCCATGAAGCCGAATCTCCCTTCTCCTTCCCAGGTGAGGCCCCCACCTCGGGCGCCACTCCGTGATTTTTTCGCCTGCTCGTCTTTGCGGCCTTTTTCGTTCGGGTTTTTTTTTTCACGAACGCTTTCTCTTTTTCGCTGCTCCAAGCGAAGGCCGCGTTTCGACACCAGCTGGTGTGGCGCTTCGTCTCACATTTGCTGGATCCGGTGGCCCCTTTGCCAAAGGAAGAGGGATTCCCCCCTTTTTATCAAAGCAGGGTCTTGCGCCGAGCGGTTCTGCAATCTTTTTCCCTTTCCGTTGCTCTTCCTTTTGCCGGTCCGGCGTTTCCACAGCCGAGGGTCGTGCGCCCCTCGACCTGCCCCGGTCCACCCCCCCTTCGCCGAACGAAACGAGAGCGGACAGGCGTTTTTTTTGCCACGTGCTCTTTTGGGCCTCGTTTTACGTCGGTCGGCCGTCTTTTTTTTTTCCGGCGCAATGTAGTGGGAGCGTTTTTCCGCCGCGCGGCGGGCGACGCCACAGTCGTCGCCTGTCTGTTGTAGCATTTAGGCCGGATAAGGGATTTCCCCCATATCCTGAGCCCCCCACAGCCGCCCTTTGGACTGGGCCACTTCGTTTAGGAGCGACAGCCTGGCCAGCTTTCGCTTTGGGGCTTTTTTTTCGCCCAGAGTTTATGTCCCGAGTGGCTTCGTTTCTCCGCCAGGCGGATTCTTTGAGGTTGTCGGCGGGCATCCGTTAGGCTTTTTTTTTTCCTCTTTCATTCTTTTTTGGGAATTTTTGAGGGCGGCCGCCCCTCCCCCCGCACAGGTGCGAAGAACCTGTCCTCGATATCTCTTATTTGCCCGTGTTGTTGGTTTTTTTTTTGAGTTTCAAGGCCGGTTCTTCGGCGACTCTGGGGGTCTGGGCCCATGTGCCGGCCGATACCGTTTGCCCTTTGGGAACTCCTTTCTAAGAGCTTCACGGTCTTGTATGCCCCTTCCCTACGATTCCTCGGTGGGCCTGTTTTGGAAGGAAATATCTCCGCCCGCCGTTCGCCTCTCCCTGGGCAGTCTTTTTTTTTTTTTGAAACTTTGATGTGTGAGAGAAATTGAGGTTATGAGAATACTTTCCGCCGAGAGTGTGGATGAGGTTAAGTTGTCGTTGGCGGCTTTTTATTTGGGGGCATTCTTTCGGGCGAAGCTCTTTCGGATTTGCCCCTCGATCTCGGACGATTTGCCTCTTGACAGCGTTTGTGGATGTTCGTTTCGGCCGGCAGCTGTTTTTTTTCGGGACGTTCACGTTCTTTCTACGGACGGGGTTTTTGACGAAATAAGACCCCCCACCCCTCAAAAGGGGCCCACCGAGAGGACCACCGGTTTGTCGCGTCGATTATGACTTCGGCACTAGTCTGATGCCGGTAAACACTGTCCCTGAGTATCACTAAATTCAGGTGTGGTGACGACCTTTGGCGCAGCTCCTGATTCCCAAACCTGTTGATCTTCAAAACACTTGGGCTCGGCGGGCCGCTAGGGATCTTTTTTCCCCGACCCCTTCCTGGAGTTGGTCCTGATGGGGGGGGGACCCTTTCTTTTTTGGGTACCCCTTCCAGCAGTTTGGTGGATCCCCGGAGCTTTGATTTTTGACTTTGGGGTCCCTCCGGCGATCGCCAGCGGTTCGGGGGAGATTTTTTCGCACACCTGGTGGGACCCGCGGGGCCCTTCATCTGAGCGATCTGGCGGCCCCCGGAGCGGCGTACCACTTTGGGGAGCCTTGACCTGTACAGGGAGTCGATCGGCTCACAGGGGCGCTTTGCCTTTTCTTTCCGGTCAAATAAAGCGACTTCCTGTAGGGGCCCCCCCCCCTTTCGACTTACTTCCCCGAAGATGGCCACCCCGTCCTTTCACTGAGAACAATTCGGAAGGGGTCGCGAGGTTTGCGCGTGCACGATACAAGCTTTCAATCGCAAGCCCTGGGCGACGGGGCTCCCCCGTCCCCCAATATCCCTTCCGAGGGGGACCCGCTTTCCGGCTCTTTGTTTGCAATCCTGGCCCACTCCCACGGCGGACGGAGAGAAAGGTGGGGACGGCAAATTCCTAGGTAATTACTGGCCAGGGACGAGGGGCGGAGAATTTTTTTTTTTTATCTTTTTCTTAGAGGGCCGGCCCCTCTGACACGCCGGGGGCCAATTTCCCTGCTCGTATACCCCCCTGGAGCCGGTTGATTTTTTGCGAAGCCTCTGCGGGGCCCCCGGTTCCCCTACCCCGCGACCCCCTCCCGCATCGAGGGCGCAACCTCGCGATTTGCACCGTGGTAGGTTGTCTTTTGCGTCTGAAGACGGGGTGGTTTTTCCCTAATGGCTTGTCTTCGGATAAAGCTTTTTTCGCACCTTCAAACCCTTCTGGCTACTCCTTTTCTCCCCAGCGGGGATTTTCGGCTCTATCCGGGACGTTCTTCCCTGATGCGCGTCCTTTTTTTTTTTCTTTTCGGTTGGGTTCTTGTTCATTAACCCCATTTTCTGCCCCGCGGGCCATTGTCGCCGCGTCTTTTTGCCTTCGGCCCGTTTTTTCGCAACGTCGGCGGTGGCCTTGTGAACAAGCTTTTTCCACCGTTCCACCATCTAGTGTGGGGGTTTCTCGGGGCGCGGTGCTTTTGCGGGAAAGGTGGTTGGGCAACCCGGCCTGCGGGGGCCGCTTTCGCGGTTCTTCATCCTCTTACGGCGGGGGACCGCTCGAACAATCGATGAGTTCGTTTCTCGGCTGAAGCCGACGTCGATCTGGGACCCCCTTTCAGGGGCTGGCGGTCGAGCTGTTTTCTTGTTTCGGCAGTTGCGTCAGTTTTGGCCCTTTCTGCCACGCCATTGGTTTTGGAATCCCTTCTGCTTCTCTCAGGGCGTCTGCTCCTCCTACGGTTTTCGGGTTCGGAGCATTTTTTCTTTCCCGCGCGGTCCACGAACCCTTTTGGGCATCCGGCAGCGTCCTGGGGGCCTTTCGTTCCAACCTGTATTTCTCTCGCGGGATGCCATTGGAGGTTGGAGCCGGTACGTTGACGGCACACTCTCTCTCTCTTTTGTCATTCTGTGTATTGCCGTCCACCCCTCTTTATCAAAACCTCAATGGTTTCTGTAGACGAGTGCACAATGTCCCAGACCTCGGGTGAAGAGTGCCCAACCGGTAGAACTCCTGAGGGTCGTTAACCCCCTTTTTATCAGCAGCCCGTGGGGAGATTTTCCCTACCAGCCATTCTGCGGAGTCACTTTCCGGTGACTCTGGGCGGCATTGCGACAGAATCTTTTTCCGGGGCTTTAGGGCCCGGGAAAGGCCTTTTTAAACCACTTGACAGCGCGGACCTTGCCGCTGCTGACGTCCCTGAGCCAGTAGGTGCGCCATTTTTTCATCATCGAGGGTGTCCGTCGCGAGCTCCTTTTTTGCTTGACTTTCTGGAAAGAGTGCCCTTTTGGGCCGTCGGAGGGTCCCATACACAACCTGCCCAATTTCTCCTAAGCCGGTAGGATGAGGACCCGCCGTGGTGGCGTGGCTGTGCCCACGGCGGAACGTTTTCCTCCCTTCGATGGCCCCTTCTTCGTAGGCCCCTGGCGGGACGGCGCCCCCCTTTTTTGAAGACACCAGGTCCTCAGGAAGAGCCTGTTTTGGATCTCCCCCCGGGGGTGGGTTGTTTTCTTTGGGTGGCCCTATTAGGAGCTCGAGGGAGGCTCTTCGGAAGCTCCTTGAACCAGGGCACCGGAAGAGTCCTTTCGGTTACACCGCTCAGGGCCGTCCAGAACCCTTCATGGCCCTCTCAATTTTTCCTTGAACGTGGCCTTGCTGGCCCTCTTTTCTTCCCATCGATGAGGATCAAGTTCGGGGACCGTCAGCGGAGTTGTTTTTCCCCTAGTTTTCCAACGGCTCCAAGGGGTTTTTATGGCGAGCATGTGTTCTGGAACGTTGTGACGTAGTCGTGCCCCGCTCCGCGAGATGACTATGACAGTATACGTTCTTCTTTTGTAGACTCTTGGACCCCGTGGTGGCTATCATTTTCGGTTCCTTTTTCTTTGTCAGTGCTGCAGCCTTACGAGGTATCCTTTCGGGGGGTTTTCGTATCTTGCGCTCTCCGTCGTCCGCCCACTTGTCGGTTAAGGATTGTTCCGTGGAACATCGCCACCTCGCGCCCTCCCGCGCCCGGGCTCGGCGCTAGCATGAGGTGGGCGAATTACTTTACGAAGTTCCTCGAGTTTGTATCAATGTTTCGGCTTTTCGTCGGCTCGCCCTCCCCCGTGAGCAATCCATGTTCTTCACAGGTTCGAGGCAAAAAACCCTCGTCCCTCGGAATGTAACGTTTCGCTGTCCGCAGACCGTGAAGCTTCTTTTTTCTTGCAAGAGTCCTTGGTTGCGCGGCTCCTCCTCCCCCTCCTGGGTCTTTAGAGCCACCAAGGCTTTTGGCGGGACGCCAGTCAGTCTACTCTCCCTCGGCGCTGGACCCTCCCCCCAGCGTTGCCACCGGATTTTCTGGTGATTCTTTGGGCCGCGCGCCGGCGTTTGAAGAGCATCTGGTCGGCCGGTGGAGCTTTTTGTTGGCAGTTTTTTCTTTAGGTTCTTAGGCGAGTTTTCTCATGCACCATTATCCTGAAAGGAGAAGATTCTCCCCTGGAGCTGCGGTTCGGGCAACCTTTAGTGAGTCGGCTTTTCTTCCCCTTCCGTCGGGCCCCCGGTGCAGAATGAGTTTTATCGGTGAGTACCCTCGCGCCGGAGCCCTCAACCTTTTAGGGCGTCGTTCCGGAGGCTTCTCTCTTTACGTGAGGGGCGGCCCCCTCTAATACGCTCTCACAGACGTTTCCCCAATCTCCCTCTTCGTTAGGCTCAGCAACCCCTTCCTTAGAGCCGTCTCGGGGGTCCACTCGGGCCCAGAGGGAGGAGCGTTTTCCGCGGGCGGCGGCGATTTTACTACTTGCCTTTCTTCGTTTTGTCGGCGGGCCGAACCTTTTCTGGGGTCCTTCAACGTCGTCCTTTCCCTCTAATAGGAGGTCTGGCGCCGCCCCTACTGGCTTCACCGCGCGTTTTCTATAGTCCTCCGTTGTTGTGTAAGTATAGCCTTTCTCGTAGGGCGTTCAGGGATGGCCGGCTTCCTCCTATTCCCGCGATATTTCCTTCTTTTAAGGATTCTTTCCCCTCTTCTCTCCCTCTTTCTTCTTTGTCCCGTCTCTTCGCCCGTGTTCCCTGCCACTCTCCACTACACCACTTCTTTTTTCCCTTTCCTCTCTTTCCAATGAACTTTCTAAGTTCCATCTCCTTGTCCTCCTTCCTCCCTATTCTCTCGCCCCGCTCACCTTTCTCTTCTCATCTCTCTCTTATGTTTCTCGCCCCCCCGTTGTCCTTTTTATTACCCACCCCGCTCCCCTTTCCCATTCCCTGTTCTTTTCCTCTCGCACCCATTTTCCCCTATCCTCTTGTTTGCACACTCCTCTCATTCGGCCACCTACTTTTCTTCCCTCCCCTCCCCCTCCTCCCACATCTCCCCTGCCTCCTCTCTCCGCTCCTCCACCCCCCCACTTCTTCCTTACTATTCAATCCCCACCCAACATTCCACTCCCGCGCCCTGCCCCTCTCTTACATCCTCACATTTTCCTCCCCTTACTTTTCTCGCCATTCTTTCCCCAGTTCTACATTCCTCCTCCCTTGCCCGTACCCCCCCCTTCCCTATCTCCCTTCTCCTCTCACCCCCCTCTGACCCTCTCCCCTTCTCCTTATTTCACTCCCGTTCTCTACATCCTTCCCCTCCCCACTCCTCTCCATTCACCCCCTCGCATTCTCCAACAGTCCTCTTCTGTCACCCCCGACGAACAACTCTCCATGAGACGCGGCCTTCCCCTTCCTGGTGACCGCCTCGAAGCCGGAACCTTCCCTGAGCCTCTTTTTTTTTCTCCGTTGGGCGGCCGTCCCCGACGAGCGAAGTTTTGGACCGGTTGTGATTGCACTTTGTGTTTTTTTTTCCGGTTCGGATGTGGAGCTTCTCAAGACAGTTTGGAGATGACAGATTTCTCCTTAGATTTTTTGGGCCTCGGTGCGGTGGGCTGTTCTCCCGCCGGGATCATTCCCGCATTTTCTCGTTCTGGGAACGATTTTTGGAAGACGCGACCGGCCCTTTTTTTTTTAGTGCCCGGGAGCCCACCCCCGCGGAGAGCCACCTGTGGGACGCTCTACTCCTTTTTAGAGATTGGTTTTCTTGAGCAAACCGGTTTTTTGTTGTAACATCCTGGCCCCCCCCCCCGCGACCTTTCCCGGTCTTCACCCGGCTTTTCCCCTATGCTCGTCACCACTTCTCGGGCGCCGTTTTCGGCTCGGATCCCCATCCAGGCCCAATACTCAGGCCTTTTTGGCTGGTTTTTTTGTTTCGTCGTCCAAGCGAAGGGGCTTAGACTTGAAGAAGACTTTGTTCCGCACCAGATGGTGGACGCTCCCCCCTTGGTTCTGGTTTCCTTTGACGCGCACCCTCTCCCGGTTCTTTTCAAACCGCACCTTGCATGCAGGAGTTTTCGCCGGCTCTCTCGTACCCCCTCCCTTCAGTGGCTTTCACCTTTTGTTTTTTGCCTCGACCTGTCCCTTTTCCCTCGGGATGTAGGATTACGGCGCCCGAGCCGACGGAGCATTCATTTTGGGCATACCCTTTTTTTTTTCGCCCGCTCCCCACCGAATTTTCTCCCGCCGCCGAGGTATCCGAAGGGGGCGTCTGAAGGAATCTGCGTTTTTTTTTTTTTTTTTTTGTCCTAACGGGTCCCCCGGTCTTTATCGCACAAAAGCCCGCGCACGACGTGACGTAGATGCCCCTAAGAGGGAACCCCTTTCGGTTCTGCATACTGGTTTCCCGCCAAAACGTTGGAGACAAGGGGAGTTGAGCACAGTCCCCCTTTCCCAACGGAATCTTTTTTTCTCCTCCTGATTTCCGGCTTCCTTTCCTCCTCGCGCTCGGGCACTCCCTGATGGCCCTTACCCCCGCAGGGGCAATTCGCCACCTTGGTCCCCCCCCCTGGCGTATGGGGGATTGCGACGCTCTACAATCAATCCACTTCCTTCTGGGACGGGGGGCCCCTTTTTATCAGCATGCGAGGGGGTCCCCTTTCTTTGGGACGACCTTCCGGACAAGTTCGTCGCGTGGGGTCTCTGTAGTTTTCACTTTTTGCTTTTTTATGGACGGCACCTTTTCGGTGGACAGATCGCCTTTCGTTTACTCTTGTACTGGGGGCCACTTATTTTTTTTTTTTCTTGGATGCCCTTTTGTGCATCCCCCCCCCCTTGCCGGGCCCCAAACGAAAACTCTTGACACGACTTGGAGTTTCTTCAACCCCCCCCTTGTCAGGCCCGACTCTTTTCCTGTTGCACCCTCTTAAGTTTTCCCTTTTTTTTCGCAAAACGTCCGCTTTCTGGCGTCACGGTCCCCTATTCGTTGACCCATTCTCATAGGCGTCGTTGGCTAGTGTGGTCTTTTTTGGGTCTGGGGTCTTTCGTTTTCCTTTTCATCCTCTACTTTTGCACCGCCGCGCTCACTGAGTTCGTTTTGGCCCTCGACCTTCCTATACTGGTCTCCTTCAGCCTCAGGCGTGCATGAGGGATGCTGTCGGCCCCTGCTGTCCTCTTCACTCCCGCCGGTTTCCATGGCGTTGCCTAATCGTTTCACTGCTGCTTCTTCGGCAACCGTGGCGGCTGAATAATTCCGTTAGCGGGCGTTTTTTTTCCCTGCGCGGGGGTACATCTTATGAAGTTATCCCGGTTGGGCTCCCCCCTGGTTACCTGTTATATGGGGGGGGGGTTTTCATCTTCGTCCATGACTTTTTCTCCCCCCCCCTTGTCGGCCTCCTTTTTTTTTCCCCCCTCTATTTTCCTCCTGTTTGTTTTTTCTCGAGATTTTGTTATGCGTCAACGCGTAACCTGCTCACCCCTTGTCTCAATCGGAGATCATCTTCCATGCCCAGGCCCGATGCCCCACCCCCCTAAACCGTCATCGTCTTGTTCTTTCCCGGTGGGTGGTTTTTTTAACAAAACGCGCGTCCTCTCCCGTTCGGGGGGCGGATTTTCCCCCCTCCTTTCAACCCCTCTCGGGCTGCGCCCTTTTTTTCGTGGGAAGAACCTTCGGCCGCCCCGTGGGAGCACGTCTGCAGGGCTGCAGGAACTCCCGGCGCGTCTTTCGGCTTCCCTTTACCAGTAAGGACGTCTTTCGGTGCGCCCAGAGGGCGCCCTCCAATTTCGAGGGTGCGCTCTGGCGCTTCTCGTTAGGCCCTCGAATTTTTTTTCTTCCGAAAGGCTTCACGTTCCTGGTGCCCAGGAACCCCTTCCGACCACACGAGGGTCCCTACGCCGGCGCAGGATCCCCCACACGGTTCCGTGTGGTCTTTCTCTTTCTCAGGACGTTGTCTCCCAACGGGGGGCGATGCTTTCCTCAGAGTGTAGGCCATGGCCTTTTTGCCTGCGACAAACTCTCACGTTTCCATGAATTTTTAAGTGTGCTTGATCAGCTCCGGGGAACTTGGGCGTTTTTTTTCTCTTTCTTTGGGCGTTTTGTGCGGAGTAGCCCTCTGTGCCCAGCCCTGTCGGCCGATCCCTCGGGGGGGCCCTTCTCCAGTTTCTTCCCGTCCAGAAACCCCTACGGGCGTCATTTTTTGGCTGTTTTCGCGCGCTCACCGCGTCCTAAGAACCCCGCGCGTTTGTTGCGCCCCGATGAGGATCAAGGTCGTTTTTTTTTTGCCGTAGGCGCCGTGGTTTCTTTTTCTGGTTTGTCCCGGTGTAGGCTAGACCCCCCGGCTCCAGGGGTATTTTCCCTTTCTTTGGGGGAGTCTTCGTCGTCTTAGTTTCTCCGAGCTGCCCAGTTCTCCCCTGAACACGTCTACGGCCCTCTTTTTTCCCGTACGTGCCCAGTACTGGGAGGTCCCTTGCACTTCCCTCACTCTTCGTTACTCACTTCCGTCATTTCAGTCCTCCACTTTTCCTCATCCTCCCCCTTTCCTCTCCTCTATGCCTGCCTCCTACCTCTCATTCACCCTCTTCATTCCCCCCCTTGCCTCTCCGCCCAATACCCCGTCCCTCCTTCTTTCTCTCCCCCCTGCGCTCTCTACCCCTCTTAACCGCCCTCCCACCTGTCTCTACCCACCCTCCTTTCTCCCTTTCCCCTTCTCCCTCCTCATCCGTTCTATCATCGCTTACTTTCCACCCTCCCGCCCCTTCCTTCTTCTCCACTATCCCTCCTTTGCGTGTCCTTTGTGTTTCTCCTCTTCCTTTCCCCCCCAGTCTTGTCCCTCCATACCTCCCTTCTTCTCCATTATCTTCCTCCAGTCCCACCCCCGTTCTCCTTCCTCCCCTCCTTCCCCCACATCTCTTGTACTACGCCTCTCTCTCCATCCCTCTCCCCCTTCCCCCTTTTCCCCCTCCTCCTTCACCCCCTATCCCGGTAGTCTTTCTTTTTTTATTTGGGTTTTTGGTTGCCTTGTTCCACTTCCCTCTCGGTCAGGGTCCTGTAGAGGGATTCTTTTTTCTCAAGGTTTCCACGTCTTCGACCAGTTCCCTTTTTTCCGATGCCTTCTTTTCTTTGAGTTCCCCCTAGAAGCTGCTTCTTCCTTCCTCGCGCCCTTAGTGATTTATCGGAGGGCGTTCCCTTTGCTTTGGGCAAGCTCCCCGCCTGATCTTGTTTCAAGTGTCTTCCTGTAGCGGTAGTCTTCTTCTGGCTTTATTCCAGCGGGTGGTGCCCGTTTCTCTTTTCCCTGTCAGGAACGTTTCCCCCGAAGTTTTTTTTTGCCGTCCCCCCCCCTTTGTACGGCCCGCCCCCTCCCGCTCAGAGGCGGCTCTTCTCTTGCCATGTCGTCGAGGGTCACGTACCGGTCAGGGTTTTTGCGTTTTCCGCGGCTTTGGTGTGCTTGTCCCTCCTGTCTCCACGCGCCTTTTCGACTGGCCCTTCGGACGCCCGTTGGTCCGGGCGTGCCCACGCCGATCTTTTCCTTCCTGGTCTTCGTTTGCGTGTTGAACGTTTAATCTGGTAGTTTTCGTTGCGCTGGAGGGGGCTTTTGGCAGTCCTGGTTTCGTCCAAGACGAACCGGCAGGCGGGCCCTCAGGTTTCCCCCTCTCGCCTAATCAAGGAGAAAGATCTAGGAGCGATGCCCTGTTCTCTTGGGTTGATTTTTCACCCCGTTTTTTTTGCAGGCGTCGTAAGTAGTGGTGGCAGACCTTTTTTATCGTGAGATGCGTCCTATTTTCGCCGGAGTCCCTCGACACCCCTGTCGATTTTTCACCCTCTGGGAACGTCTCGAGATACGGATCGGCCGATACGGAGAGAGCTATCTTCATCGGGTTTAGAGAGATACACCCTCCTCCCCGCACCCCCTTTTTTTGGTTTCGGAGACATTCCCGGGCCCAAGATTCTCGTCTGCTTGTGCACAGGCCCCTCCCCCCGTCCAGGTTTTTGGATTTAACGGATCCTGGGCGGCGGTCGGGACGTACCTACTCTTGATCCTTCTGTGGAGGCACGGCCAGCCGGACGCTTCGGGCGGTGCGCTCTTACCGGCGTAATTCGTCTATTAGTTCCCGGCCCTTCCATCCAGAAAAACCGG
>Ga0179593_1519157_pt1 | contig 18201 bp, 41 predicted proteins | sample CZODoug2_1_08_16_FD_185931 | JGI IMG/M metagenome (GOLD analysis project Ga0179593, IMG submission 185931) | Vadose zone soil fungal communities from Angelo Coast Range Reserve, California, USA - CZODoug2_1_08_16fungal (PacBio error correction) | ecosystem: Environmental > Terrestrial > Soil >... | reverse complement strand
CTCTCCTCTTCTTTCACGCTTTGCTTTTGGTCTTGAATGATGGCCTTTTGTCTCGTCCCTTGTAATACGGCTGGTTTAAAATAGAGTGATAAATTTTTCTTTGGAGCAGTCAATAAGAGAATCCGCGTCCGCCACTGAAGTCCGCCCTAAACATTCTCCTGGTTTTTCCCTTTTTGGTGCTTTTGCGCTCTGCTCCTCCCTATCACCAGGCCCCCTCTATTCCCTCCCCACCCCTGATACCCTAATCAGACCTGACAGGCGGTAAGAACTGAAAAGGGTCACGAGAAACATTCATACCCCTCCAATTTCCGTTTTTTTTTTGACCTGCCCTCGAGGTCCCCTCACCCCCCCCCTCAGTTAGTTGACCATCCGACGCATCTCGGGTCTTCCCAATCCCCTCCATTTTCCCACTGCAAGGGTCACCACCACCGGGACAACCCCCTGCCCATCCCCTTGCGCCCCTTCTCTTGCGTGACCCCCCCATCCTTCCCCCCTTTTTTGCCGCCTGGTTTTGACGTTGGAAAACTTAAACCCCAGTTAGGGCGATGGAGGGCGACGGCACGCACCCCTCCACACTTTTCTTCCCCTCACAGTTTTTTTAGCCATTCCCCCTTTTTCTCCCTTGCACTACTAAATATGAACCCTCTCAAATCCATTTTTTTTTTCCCCCCCCCTTCCCGTCTGCCTGCCCGCTGGTTTATCCTTTCCCCCGGGCAACCTTAGAGTGGAGAATGACATCTTTGCTTTTTTTCGCAGTTGTTGATCTGTGGAAAGATACTATTCCCTCTTTTCTTGATCTCCTTCTTCTCCCCCTCGATAATTTCCCTGCCCCCCATGACATTCCAGGCACGCAGCTGTTCTGACCTCTTCTTTTAATTCACGGCTGGTTGGTTAAACCTTTGATTTTGGTACGGAAATTTGAGGGCATGGGTGGACCCCCCCATTGGTTCCCTTTTCTGTGGGATATATTTATTGTGATATGCCCATGAGGCGGTCATTCTCATTGAGAATAGCGCGCAATAGTCACATTTTTCCCCTCTTGTTGCCTGTCTCCACTTCCGGCGTCCTTGTTGACGACGTGCTGCTCGCTCGACACATAATATCTTTCCTTTTACTACTCTGCTTAAGAGTACATTCATGTCTCCCCTACCCAACAGCCAGTTCCCTGTCCCTCTTCGGGGACCTGCAATTAATTACGGGTTCATTTTCTTATTCCTTGTACGTGGGGATCTCCAAAGCTGTGGTTGGTGGAAAGCAGGGTTTCCAGCCCCACATTATCCTCTGATGAAGCCGCGTAGCTTCGAGTTTTCCCCAATTCCTTCTTTCCTTTTTTTTCCTTTTCTATCCCTCCTTCTTCCTATTTTCCCTTAGTTCTAGTGCGTTGAGCTGATAATGTGGGGTCTTTCCAAAAGTGCCCGAATTTCAGTGGCGTGATGGTCTGAACTCCTGAGAGAATGCTCTGTTTTTTGTTTCTATGCCTTCTTTTTCCTTTCCCCCTTGGTGTTTTCTCTCTGATCTCCATTCACCACTCCGAACCCTCTCCTCTTCGCTCTTGATTGCCTCCCCCTTTCCCAGTTAAACTTTGGCAACAGCAACCTCTAAGGAAGAGCTACAATAGAATAGCAGTGAGGCCGGTGAAAGGTCAGTAACCCCTGGGACAGATGCAATTGGGCTCATCGACGTTACGAGTTCTTTTCTCTGTTTTGTGCTGGCGCCGGGGGCTTTCAGACCCCCTACCCCTTTTTTTGACCCTATCCATCCATAAATGTACCTCTTTGATTCAGGGTCCCTTCAAGTATGGTTCTGTTTTGGATATAGTGGGAGGGCTTCGTTTTTTTTCTCCTTCACTTTCTTCTCCACAGTCTTTCCTCCAAAGTTGATTTTTTTTTTCCACCGCGGACCCAAATTTCCCTTCGCGTGGAAGAATGTTCCCCCTCGGACATCCGCCGTGCGCGGTGGAACGAGTTCAATTGTCTAACATGCCCCCCCTTTCATTTCTATGCCTGACGGTTATATATTCCCACTGGATCTTTTTCCTACCTTTCCCCCCCCCTTTTCCAGAAAGCCGTCCCCTTCTTTGAGCTCTGTACACAGACCGGAACATACAGAAGAAAATCTTCGAAGATGCGTGTTGCATTTTTCCTTGCGGCCGTAAATTTAACCAGATAATCTTCTCCCCCCTCCGTGCATCTTTTCCTTTCTCTTTCACTCCCCCTTCATACCATCATTCCACGGTGTAGGATGGAGCCTACCAAGGTTCGAAGACCTGATACCAGCGGAAATGCCTCTCAATTTTTTCCACACTTAGGGGTCTGGGTTCTTTGGCCAGCTCGTTGCTGTTTGCAACCCCCTGTTGCGCACTTTTTCAAAAGAGTTGGGCGGGGAGCGTGCCCTCAGGCCATCGACCTGGACGCGGTGTTCAACTCCCCCCACTTCTCTACACGCTCGCTTGACTCTTTTTTCCTCCCCACCTCAGTTTCCTTGGGTTCAGTCGCATTATCCTTTGATGGGGTGACCTCTTCGAATGGATTGGATGAGTATACCCGCTATGCGTCGGTCTTTTTCCGTGAAACCTTGGTTTCTGAGACGCGCTGGCCGAGAGGTCCCACCTTCTTTTTTTTGGCCCCCCATTTCTTTCCTGTAAGTTTTGACCGCCGTTGTGTCGTTCCTTTTTGATGGTTCTGGAGAGTATAAGGTTGGTTGAGATATGTGGGTCTTGCATGATGCTCTTCTTATCAAGCGCAAAAGCCCCTCCTGTTCCTTGTTTTCCTGGTTCCTCTCCAGTTTACCCCTTGGGCATGGTTCCCTCTCAGGCGCCGGAATTTCTTTTATGACTGCTATAGGTCGATGAGCAATCATTTCCTGTCCCCATCCCCCCCAAATCGTTTTTCTGCTTCTCTCTCCTTTTTTCTCTTTTTGAAGACTCGCGCTTCTTCCCCCTCTTTTTGCTTTTGAAAATTCTTTCCTCCCCTCCCTGGGCCCCCTTTGAGGCCTCAAGGCTTCCTAGGCCGGGTTCCAATAGAACCTGACAATTTGCGCCATCCGGCGGTCTGCTCAACAGGTCCTCTGTTTCCCCCCCCCCCCCCGGTTTTGATGCTTTTTTTCCCCTCTAATGAGACCCTCCTAGCTCATGACAGTTATGAACCAAATTCCCCTGAGGCTCGAGTCCCTGCATCGCCTATTCGCCGTACAGGAAGACTTCCCTGTCTCTTCCCCTGTAAGTCCCCTACCCTCCCACTTTTTTTGCTCCCCCCTTTCCTGTTTCTTCCAGACAACCAAACGCCCATGCTCACCCGACGTAGGGTAGAAATCCAGTTCACGAGAACACTGTACCCCCCCCCACCCCCATTTCCCTGCGACCTTCCCTCCCCGGGCAGCTTTTGTGCGTTCACCTCTTCCTCGCGCGGTGGAAGTTTTTACAGAGGCACAAGGGCCGCTGGCGGTCCTAACTCCCCCTTCACCAAAGTTTTCTGAGTCCCCCCTCCTTTCTGCCTCCATACACCTTTTGTGAGCCCTCACTCACGAGCTGCCCCAAAGATAGAATACCACAGAAGAAAAGAACTGTTTGCTGCCCTTCTCGGCCCCTGAACCCCCTCTTTCCCTTCTTAGTGAAACCCAGTTTATAGGTTGTCTCCTCCCTCCCTGCGTGGCTTCTGCTGTTATTTATGGATGTTTCCTCGTAAATATGCCCTCGTGATATAGAGGATCTTTCTGACATTGCCGATATTTTTGTCCACTACGCAGCCCCTCCTCCTCTGAGACATTGCTTGAATGGTGTACCCCTGTTTTTTTTTTAACACAGAGTTACGAAGGTTAAGGGGTTGTGCCTTTTGACCCCCCTTTTCCCTTCATATCCAAAAGGCTCCTGTCCCCTCTTCCTGTTTTCCCTCTCCCTTCCCTTTTCGTGCTCACCCGCGTCCCGTCTCCTATTCGTCTTGTTGCCAGTAAGGATATTGGCTGAATGTGCTACGAGGCAGAGCGTCGCTTTGCTATCCTTTTTCCTTTTCCCTTTTCCTGGACCACCCGCTCTTCCCCCTCCACCCCTATATCGCTCCCATTCCCCTTCGGTCCCCTTGATGCACCTTCCCTCCACAAATACGGGCCTAGTCTCCTTTTTTCCGCTGTTCTACCAAAGCTTTTGTGGCATGGAAAACGAACAAGGCGTTTCCAGCCACCAACTACCACTTTTCTTCCGCGTCGCGTGCTCTTTGAGTTTTCCCAATGCATTTCTGTCCTGTTTTCTTTTTTCCTATCCCCTCCTCACTTTACTATGCCGTGAGATCTCGGCCGGGTGTCGCTGTCTTATGTTTTTTCTGCCTGGCTAGATACTGTTTTCTGTGTCCCCCCTTCCAATCAAGAGCCTCTGTTTCTTAGGAGTAGGCCATTTATGATCTCTTTTTCTCCTCCTCCTTGTTTTTGTTTCTCTTATCTTTCAAAAACCCAAACTTTCCTAAGAACCCCTATTCGTTGCATTTCCAGCACGCCGTGACCAGTTCAGAGCAAGTGTAACTGCCCGGCACCAGCATTAGACACCCCTCTCTTTTATCACTCAGGGCACTATTCCGTGATTTTTTTTTTTCTCTTGAAAAACCCCGGTCCCTTTTTTTAAACCTCTGCGCTCTTCTCGCTCATCGTGCTGTAGTGTGGTGCTGGAAACGCGGGACAACCCTAAGTTTTTTGCAAATACCACTCCCACATGCTTACCATGACCCTCTTGACCGTATTTTGCTTTCTTAGGGTCCCTCTTTTTCATTTTTTTTTCTTTTCATTTCCTTTTCGGCGGACGCATTGATTCGCGTCTTCCCTTCTCCCTGGAACCCCTCTCTTCTCTCAAGACTACGTCGCGCACGGGTTAATAAGAAGCTGGCACATCGGAATCTGTGCGCGGTGAGCCACTCTTTTCCATGTCTATGAAAGTTCCTCATTTCTAGCCTTCAGCTTCTTTCCCCGGGCGTGGACTCCCCCCAATGGTGGTCCCACCCATGTCCCTCCCCCATCCCCTCCCTTCCCTCTGGCTTGATGGCTGTTGTAAAGAGGAGTCTTTCCTGATGAGCAAATCGTTCTCAGGCGTTTTGCTGGTATTTTTGTCAGTATAGGCCCAATTATCCCATTTTTCTCTTTCCTCGTGCATTTTTCCAACCTCTGGCCCTACCAACTGTTAACTGCAGTGATTAGATCCCGCCTCGAATGGAGCCGACCTCTAATGCGTGCCTGGCCTACAATTTTTTCAACCCTTTTTTTTTTTTTTTTATTGGCACTCTTTTTTTTTCTTCCGCTCGTTGCTTGTGCCTTGCCCCGTTTGAAATAATGTCGTTTCCCGCTTTGGCGGGGCCCCCGCGAACTTCGCTTGTTTCCTTCCCCTTTTTTTCCCCAACGTTCCGGATCTAACTTTCATGGTCCCCTTTTTTGTTTCTTTCCCCGAGCAAGTCGCAGTGTTTTGTGGTTCACGAGTTTGGAACGGATATTCGTGAATTCTCTAGGCGTCTGGGTATTTTTCCTGGACACTGTCGTGGTTTTGAGACGTGGGTCCCTAGCAACCAAAATTCTCTTGTCTTTTTTCCTGTTGCTCCTTTTTAACATCTTTCCTTTTCTTCTGCCCTCCGTTTTCGGTCGCCCCAACACCACACACAACCCCCCCCCATGCGTGTTTTTTATCGGCGATATCAGGGGCTGTCCTTGGTTGATGTTCTTCTTCTTTCTTTTCTTTTTCTTGATCTCAAACCCCTCCCCATCCTTGTGCCCGCGTATAGTGGAGCATGCTCAGTTTCCTCTATTGCACTTGAGGCACTCCCCCTCTGTTCATTTATGATGCCCTCCATTTTCCCAGTTTTGATTTTCTTTTTCCTCATTTTCCAGTTCCTCAACCCTTCCTTTTCCTCGTATTCTCTCCTTTTTCCTCCTCCTCCCCGTTTTTTTTTTTTTTTTCTCTCTCTCTGCGAAACCACGTATGTATGGGGAGAAGTTCGGCAAGGCGGCATAACTTGGAGGGCATTCCATCTCTCGGATACCAAGGTTTTTTCTCCTGCCTCTTCCTTCTCCAACACTTTTTGCGCAATGCAGCGGGATTTAAACAGGCTTTTAGATGGGCTTGGATAAGAAAGGGATTGACCCCGCCCCGCTATCCACACAGTCCCCTGATAACGTCCGCTTCCAACCCCCCTCCTCTTGCAAAACGGCGGTCTCTCTTCCTTCCTCCAACCCTTGCCCTCCCCCTCCCACCTTTTTTGCTCTCTGCACCGCCTCACACACGCGTGTCGAAACATACGCCGGCGTTTCTTTCTCACAGAAGGATAGTTTTCCACGAGAAAATCTTCCACTCCACCCCCTCTTTTTCCTTTCCTGCAGTCCTTTCCCCGTCTTTCCTGACCTTTCAGTCAGCTTGATCTCCTGGATTTTTTGGCCCCGCGCAGCCGAGAGGAGGAGGAGCAGAACGCAAACGCCCCCCCGCGTAGATCCACATCAAGGGCGCTCTCCATCCCCTTTTTGAGCCCTCCCCCCTCCCACTTTCCCTTCCCCCTCTGCCCCTCCCTTACCTGAACCTTTTTTGATCGTAATTCCGATGTTAAGGGCGGGCGTCCCTTTATAGTGTAATCCTTCTTTCCGTTTTTTTTTTTTTTGTTTTATCCCCTTTTCTTTTCCCTCTTTTTGGATATGACACTCGTGTATCGCTTGGACTGCCTTTTCCAGATCCTGCGCAAAACTACTCAGCCATTCCCGTAGTTGATTTCACCTTTCTATTTCTTGTGTTTCTCTGTTTTCCACGCTCCTTCCTTCATTTCCGTCTCTTTGCGGAATGGACCAATGGCTCACTTTTGATAGTCTGCATGCTAGGAAATGCTTTGTTACCCTCTCATTTCCCGTGCCCGCGCACGTCGATCTTTCGATTTTCCCCCAGTATGCGTCCTCTGTCACTGTTTTCACTCTTTCGAAGAGGTGCCTATCGTCTTCCGTAGAGGGAGAGCGCCTAAAACCATGTCTTTTCACATCTCTTTTTCCCCCTCCTAAACCTGGAACCCTTTTCCGTGACCCTTCAGCCACCCAAGCAAAGGTAAGAGGTACGGGATTGTGCGTGGATAGTGACAAGTTAGTGTGGTGGCTGGAAACTCAGGCGTTCAGCCACCCACATCCACCTCTTTCTTCTTTTTATCTTGCGCTTCTGTTTTCCCCCAATTCTTTTTTTCCCTGTTCTTTTTTCCCTTCCCCACTTCTTCCTATGCCTCTCTTTCTCTCTCTCCTTTTGAGCGGATAATGTGTGAAGTGAGCTGAACATTTCTTGATGTAAATGCTGCGAATAGCTCTGTTTCTTAGGTGGTCTGGCAGTCTCTCTTTTTCCCCCTCCCCTTTTTTGACTTATCCTCCTGCATACTCCTTATCCCTGGTGAGTCCCTCCTGTTCATTGCAGGGACCCTCCTGCCGTGTCCCCCCTTTCAGCGCACTTTTTTTCCTTTCCCGCAATTAGCAGCGACCTAAGTTTTTCCCTTGCCGTGAGGCCATATAGAGGAACCCACAGGGACGCTCATTTGAACTCTCGCCGTCGCGTCTTCTCTCTTCTTTTTGTTTTTTGGCTGGAAATTTTTCGTTTCCATCCCTTTCCCCTCCTTTTTTCCTTCTTCCCAGTAACCTTTATCGGACTTTATTTGATAGGGATATTTCTTCCGCAGGAAGCTTGAAGGAAGCCGTTTCTTAGTTTTCTTCTACTGATAGTCTCTCCGTTTTCCTCGCTTATTCTACGCGAGCGCACTTTCCCCCCCGTCCAGTCATTCAAGTCTGCAACACTGCAAACTCAGATGGAGTTCCCTCTTAAATATGTCACCAGGCCATCATTTCCCGAATGGCCTTCTTTGTCCCACACAGTCGTTTTCAATTGGTTGTACCCCCCAGGGCCGCACATCCGACGTACCTTGGATCTCCCTTTTTCTTGTGTTCAAAGACATAAGTAGTGATACAAAAAGGTTCTCAGATGAGCCGGCTCGTAGATTTGTGGCGGCGTATCAGGCCCCAAGATTTTCCTCCTCTGTCCCCGCTTTCACTGCGAGCCTGGCCTCTTCTTTACACATGGCATACAACGGACCCCCACCACCCTCCCCCACCTCCCCCCTCCCCTCCTCCACCGCTTCCCCTTTATCTTCCCGTTCCCCAGGCCGGCCTACCCCCCCCTACCCCCCCCCCCCACACCACCTCCTCCCCCCTCTCACCCCTCCCTCCCCTCCCACTCACCTGCCTCCCCCCCCGTCCCCCGTCAGCCCCCCTATACACTCACCCTATTCCCTCTCCACCGCCATCACCAACCCATATCCCCCCGCCCCTCTACCCCCACCCTCCCTGACCCACCCCACCCCCGCCTCCCTATCATCCTCACCCACTCCTTCCTATCCACCACCCCACCCCTCACCTTTACGCTAGCCTACCACACCCACCCCCACTCTCTCCCCGACCCCTCCCTCCCCCCCCTCCCCCTTCGCCCGTCCCGCTCCCCCCCCCCCCAACCCCCCCCCCTCCTTTCACCCCCCTCCCTCCCTCCTCCCCCCCCCTCCTCCGCCTCAGCCCCCCCAACTAACCCCCTCTAGCTCTTCGTTCCCCAACTTACGCTCCCTCTCCCAATTTCCCCCCCTCTCCCCCACCCCCCCCCCCCCCCTCACCCCATACCTATTCTCTGACCCCCGTCCCCACTCTCACCCCCCCCCTCTCCCCCCCCCCCCCCCCCACCTGCCCTCCTACTCCTCCCCTCCTCCCCCCAAACTCGCCCCCATACCTATTACCCCCCCCCTCACTACCCCTCTCCCTTCCTCCCACCTCCCCCATCTCCCTACCTCACCCCGCCCCCCCTAGCGGCTCCCGCACCCGTTTTCCCGCTTCCCTCCTACCCCCCACCCACCCCCTCTAACGACTCCACCCTCAACCTCAGCTCACCCCCACTCCTTCTCCTCCCCCTCCTCCTTCCCCTTCTCCCCCCCCGCCCTACCCCCACCCCCCTCCCCCTCCACTCCCTTCACCTCTCCCACCCCTCAGCACCCTCATACCTCTCCTTTTCCTTGTCCCGCCCTCTCACCCCCTACCCCCTGTACATATCCACGTACACCCCTACCTTAGCCTCATTGCTCACCACGCAGCCCCACCCTCCCTTCCCCCCCCGCCCCTTTTCTGCCGTACTCTCCCTCCCTCCCCCCTCTCTCTCCCCCCCACCAACCCATTCAGCCTACACTTCCTACTTTCCCATCACTTCAACCCGCCCATTCCCCCCCCCCTTTGCTCCCCCCCCCTAACCCCTTCCCATCCCCTCCCCCCGCTTTTCATCCTTACTTACCGCTTCCCCCCCTCCTCCTAGTCTGGGCCTTACGCCACCCCCCCCCCGTTGCCCCCCCCCCTCACCCCTTTTCCCCTCCCCCCAACCCCCCTTCTCCCCACCCACGCTTACCTTTTTCCCCTCCCCCCCACTCTCTCCCTCCCCAGCTGACCCCCCCTCCCCTTCGCCCCCTCACCCCCTCCCCCCCCTAACCCCACTCCCCTACCCCCCCCCCCCTCCAGCCCCCCCCCCTCGACCCCCTCTCCCTCCCCTCCTCCCCCGCGCCTCCCCCACCCCACTCCTCCTTCCTTTCCACCTTAGCTATACTACAGCCTCCCCCTTCCTCTACCCATTCCGCCCCCCCCCCCTCCTCCCCTCTCCATTCTCCCCTCCACCCCCCCCCTCACCTCCCCACCTCCCTGTTCCCTATCCCCTGCGTTTCTTCCCCATCCCACCCTCCCCCCCCCCCTTCGTCCCTCCCCCTTCTTTCCCCGCCCCCCCCGGCCTGCCCCCTTCCTCTCCCCCCCTCTTTCTCTCTTCTTACTTCTCCCCGCTCCCACATCCCCACCAGCCCCTTCCTATTACCCCTTCCCTTCCCCCATCCCCCGCCCTACCCCCCCCTTCTTCCCCCTTCCCCCCCTTTCCCCCTTTGCCTACTACCTCGCCCTCACCCTATCTCCCCCCCCCCACCCCACTCTCCTCCTGCGCCCCCCAACCCTCTCTCCCCCCCCCTCGTCCCGCCCACCAATCCCGCCCCTCCCGCACCTCCCCTCCCTATCCCTCACTCCCCCCTCAAGTTCCCCCCCACCCCGTCCCCGCCCCCCCACTCCCCACCCTCCCCCTCACCACTCCTCCTAATTCATCTCCCCCCCCCCACACTCCGCCCCTCCCACCCTCCTCTTTCACCCCCCCCACTCCTTGTCAATCCCCACCCCCCTCCTCACCCCTACCCCCCCCCCCCCTTCCTCCCCCCCCATTGCGTCCCCTCCTCTCCCATCACCCACCAATCATACCCTCCACCCTTCCCCCCACCACTTTTCTCTGACCCCCCCTCCCTCTTCTCCACCTCACCCCCCTTCTTCCTTCTCGATATCCTCCGTCCTCCCCCCGCCTCGCCGCATCCCCTCCCTTCCTAGTCCCACCACCCCTCCCTTTCCTTCGCCTTCTTCCGCCCCCCCCCCACTAGCCTCCTCCCCATCCCCCCCCCTCATCCTCCACCCCCCGCAGCCGATACACCGTTCCCCTTCACACGACCCAGTTGATCCCCCTCACCTTCCTTTCGCCTCTCTTTTACACACCTTCCCCCGCCTCTCTCTCATTCCCCTCTCTTCATCCTAACCCACCCACACCCCTAATCTTCACCTTAATTCAACGCCCCAACCGCCTCCCTCCGCCCCCCCCCCAATTCCACCCCTACCCCCCCCTCCCACTCCCCCCCCCCAATCTCCCCCCCTCCCACCCTCACCTCCCCCACCCACACCGCTACCCACCCTACCCCCCCCCCTTATTCCCCCTGCCCCCCTCCCCCCCCCCCCCCTTCATCCCTAACCCCCTACCCCATCCACCTCCCCCACACCTCACCCCTTTCCCCTTCCCCCCCTCCTCCCTGCCCCCACCCTTCACCCCCCTTTTACTCACCTCCCCTCCCGTCCTCCACCCATCCCCTCCCCTTCCCCCCCCCCTCAATCCCCTCCTCACTCTCCCCCCCCCAGGTCCCATTTCCTTCCGTGTTCTCCTACCTACCCCCACCCCCCCCCTTCTCCCGTTCCCTTTTCCTAACCCATTTCCTCTTCCTCATATCTCCCACTTCCCTCTTTCTTGCCCTATCCCCTTCTGTTTCCCCTCTCTCAGTCACTGCCCTCCCCTTCCCCCTTCTCTCTTCTCCCCCGCTATCCTTCCCTTTTCCCCCCACGCCTCCCCCTCCACCTTTCCCGCCCCGTCAGGTATTCTTACCACGCACCGGTTTCTAAGGAAATTCTACCTTTCGTCTTGCTGCGTCCTTGGCGCACAAGGTTTTTTCGCGTTTATTTCCTTCTTGTCTTTTCATCTTTTCCTTTGTTTCCTCACACCGGGGGCTCTCTTTTTTTCGATAAAATTTTGGTGCTTTCTTTGTTCGTCAAAGATAGGCTTTGTCTCCTTTTTCCACAGTCTTCGCTCCCTGAGAGCTTTCTTCTTTTCCATCTCGCCGGCTGCACCAGGCGGTGATTTTGCCTGATTTTGCTTCTTTTCTTCTGTGTAACCCCTTTTTCGTTGGTTGTGTACTGGGAGTTGTCGGAGAAGCGCGTGCAGTCGAAAAAAGTTGGAGTCTTTTGGCCCTTTTCCTTTTCTCGTGACCATTGACTTATGAGCCGTGGTTTTTATGAGTTTTTTTGGTCATCGCGTAGTGTTTTTCTCTCGGGGTGGCTGCTCTTTCTTTCAATTCTTCACACCAGTCCTCCTGGTTTCGCTTCTACACTCACATGCACTTTTTTCTTTTTCATTATGTTATGCCCTTTCAAACTTTTCCTTAATTGAATGATCCCCTCTTCCCAGGTCTATGAATTTTGTTCCCTTCTTCCCCTTTGCCCCCCCCCCCTTTTCTCCTGCTATCTCTTCGTTTTTTTGATGCCGACGATTGTTAGGGATGATGTTGACTTTGGTATGCTTTTGGCATTTACATGGGAATTCTAAAATAGTCGACCCTGTTTCTTTCCCTTTTCCTGCGCTTCCGTTTCCTTCTCTAAACTTCCCAGCGCTTTATCGGGACAGCTGAGACAGGCTGATGGGTTGTTTAGATCAATTCTTTCCCCTCAAAGAAGCCTCTGACATGACACCCCAGATCTTTCTCCATCCCCTCATCTCTTTCACAATTCTCATAACTGGAAACAAATCCCCCGCCTCCCGACAGAAATTCCGACACCGCTAGACCACGCCCCGTTTTGACCCCTCCCAGATTCCTTCTCCTTATCTCACGGACCAGATACCTTAGCAAATTTTACTTCCATCAGAAACCGCCACTGAATGAACCTTTCCCCCTCCCCCTATGTCTCCCTTTTTTTTCTTCCCTCGAGCTAGTGGACTGGCCGCTTACACCTGCGGAATTGATTTTTCCTTTTAGCCAAAGCTGGTAGCGCCGCCAGGCGATGAGCCCCCTTTTTTGAGCCCCTTTCCCCCCGACGCGTCCCAACATGACTAAGCTTTTTTTTTAGAACGTGCCGGCCTTGATACGGAGCCACCGCTGGGATCTTCCCCCCCCTGCTCAACCCCCCTTTTCGTGTGTTCTTCCTTCCCTTTTTCCTTCCTTGTTGCATGTAGCTGTGAAGCCTTTTCGATCGTGAGCGTGGTTTAAATGAGACCACCCTTCCCTCTCCCTTCCCACGCCTTTCGTCCCTCTTTTTTTTTCCTTAATATTTTTTTTCTTCCTTTCCCTTAACACAGAGCATATCCACGGTACTGCGTTTTTCATTTTGCGGACTTCAGGGATATACCTACTTCATTTAAGAGGGCCTGCAATATTCAAATCGTGCCCCCTCCCTCCGTCCGATATTAGTTTTCCTTTTTTCCCTCCTTCGCCTTTTCGACGCTACTCTTCTCCTTTTTTCCCGTATTTTCTCCCCCAGGCTATCCTCACACCTAATAAAAGAACATAGGTACCTGCAAGCCCTAAGCACCCCCCGTTTTCCTCTTCTCTTTGTCCGATGGTTCTTTTTCTCTTCCCCCCCTCTTTTAGTGTGCGTCTGGCCCCGGTTTCACAGCACACATCAACTCTTAGCTCGACTTAGCCGGAGGGAGTCCCGGTTCTGCTAACGATCGCATTCTTCCCCGTTATTCTCTTTTGAATGGTTCTCTTCTCCTTTTTGGTGCTTTCCTTGTTTCAACCCCTTTCTTACCTGTGCTGGTCCATGCCAAAGATTCATTTGAGTTTTTTTTTTCTTCTGTCGTAACTTTCCTCATGCATAACTCCTCCGATCGCTTGAGCCTTTCACCACGCACGTGACAAGTTTTTTTCAGATCCTTTTTTTTCCCCTTCCTTCCCCCTACTTATTCCCTTTTCTCTCTTTCCCTACCGGTCATTCTTGATTTCCTTTTCATTTTAGGAAAGACTGGTTGACCCCAGATCCTGAGGATCTCTTATTTTTTTCTGGAAACGTAGCCCCCACACCCCCCCTCTCTTTTTTGTGTCCTTTTCCCCCCACATTCCCTTCCCCCCGTACTTTGCTTATTTCACGTATGGTCCCCCTGTTTAGCGGGATAGAGTGGTAGGCAAGTTGCTTCGCGAACTTAGATAGGATAGCCGCTCTTCTTTCGCGTCCTTCCTTCCCCCCCTTTAATCCCCTCCCTTTCTTCCTTTCCCCCCCCTTTGAAAGATCCTACGTCGCCCCATTTTCCCCAATCCATTTTTAGCCATTGCTTTACCCAACAGGAAGCTTTTTCCTAGCCAAATACGACACACTTCGTGTATTTCCCCAGGACAACCCCCCCCTCTTTTATTAGCCCCCCTTTTCCTTCCTCTTGTGCCTGGTTTGCCCAGTAAATTCATCCCCCAGTTAGATATACAGATATCCATTCGTTCGACTGCATATCCCACGGCAGGCTGTATTAGCCACGCCTCCACCATTTTTTTTTTCCTCCCGCTGCCCAGTTTTTCCTTCTTCATCTCCATTTCCCCTTTTATTCTGCGGTCTTTTATTTTTGGTGTGAACGTCATCTGTAGTGCGCAAGAGTTTTTCTCTCAGCTCCCCTCTCCCGTTTCCTTTTTTTCACCAACGCTTCTTTTGCCTCCTGCATTCTTTTTCCCCCCTGCGGCGGCTCGCGGTCTTTTTTCTGAGTGTTTGCATTCCGTTTTTCTATTGTCCTTTTCTTGTGACTCCCCCTTCTTGTTGGAGTCTTCCCCCTTTTCGTTTTTGAGACTCAGACTGCTAACCCCCCAGTCCTGTTCACTTTCAATTCTGACCGCGCGCATGGCGTGGGGGTCCTGCCTATATTCCTTTTCTTTGACCTGGGGGCGGTCTTCTTTCTTTTTTTCCCATTGTCTGCGCACATCCCCTGTTTGCCCGCCTCATTCTGACTGGAGAAACCGATGGGCATTTCTTCTCAGAGACTTTATCATGGTCTCTTCTCATGCCCCTACCCTTTCTTCCCTTCGTCTACCTTTCTCTTTCCCCCATCACCCCATCGTTCTTCTCCTATCTTTTCTTTTGTTTTGATCGAGACCCTAAACTGATGTTTGATGATGGCACTCACTCATGGAGGCCATACCATCTGGCCCCCTTTCAAGGTTCTCCTTTTCATTTCCCCCTAGCTCCCAGCCCATCTGTAGCGGGGTCCACATCTCACAATGGGTTGTCGAAGAAGAAGCAGAGCCAGAACGCCCCCATGTCAACCTTCACTTAGTCCCCCCTTCCCCTCTTTCTGTCGCTCAACGGATTCTCTCTTAATTCCCTCTAAAAAGGATTTTGCTATAGGAAATGCGTCTCAGAAACACACAGTCCCCAGTGACACCTCCCCCTGACTCCTTCTCCCCCTGTACCTTACCAAACTCCAAGTCCCTCCCCTCGACCGCGGACCACCCAATCACTTACGTCAAGTTGGGTACCACAGATCGTGAGCGCCCTTTTTGGAACCCCTTCCCCCTTCCGTTGTTTCGCGGTTCTTCGACGCACGCCCCACGTCGTTACTCCCCGAGCTTAATTGTGTGAAGCGCAACGAGCTTCCCACTAGCCCCATTCCCCTCCTGACAATCCCTTTTCCCTTCCCCCCATTGGCCTGGCCCTTTTTGGTATCGGTGCGGCACCACCGGTTATTTTGATTTGGCGAGGCTTGTAATTGCAAGTATGGCCTGTTCCTCTGAAAATGCCTCTTTCCTCTGTCACTCTCCCTTCTCCGTGCCTCCCCCCCCCCCCCCTACTCCACATCTGAATTCTCCATATTTTTACCCTCGAATATCCGGGTACGGTTTGCTCCGGGTTTGCCACCATTTTTTCATTTTCCAAACCTTCCCTTCCTCTTCCATTCTTTCCCTTTATTCATCAATCCGTGAACGTCGATATGTTGACACTTCCCGTTAAGTTGTCACTGTTGTATTTCCTGAGAAGAAGAGCGTGGCTGTGCTATTCTTTCTCCTAGCCGTTCCTCCCGGTTCCCCCAGGCTCCCCCCACTCCTCCCCCCTCCCCGCTAAGAGGTACTAAAGTTGATTGCAAAATAGAGGTTCCATCTGGTGGGTTAGTGCACAAAAGCTGAGTGTGGCTGTCACGCCCCAGGCGTTCATCCCCCACATACCCTTTCCTTCCTCCTTTTTCTCCGCCTTTCTTTTTTCCCCCCCTTTCTTCTTTTTCTTTCTGCTATCACGTCCTCTCCTTGATCCTGAATGTGCGAGGAATGATTTGCTTCTTCGCTGAACTTCCGTTGCGTGATGGTCGCAAATAAAATAGTCTGCATGCTGCTTTTCCTCTTTTTTTCTTTTTTCTTTTTGTTGTGCTCGTTCCTTTCTCCCCTTAAGTTTATTCTCGATTGCAGGGTTTCAGCTCCCGTTGTTCTTTCCCGAGCATTATCCAAACGGAAGTATCAAGGGAGTAAGCCTGAGTGCGGAATAGGCATTTTGACACTCTTCCCTGGGCCCTCTTGCCCCTTTTCTTAGTGCTGTCCTTTTTTTTTTTGGCCCCCCTTTGTTTTTCCCCCCACCCCCCTTCCTCTTTTTTGGGCCTATCCCTCTCCCATGTCACCTCTTACAAGATTGACTTTATTTGTCTCTCCCGTATGGTTCATTTTTGCGTGATCTGGGAGGGAATGAATCCTTTAGTTTGAAGCTTCCTACGAAGTCCTTTTCCCTTCAATTCTTCCCGCTTCTTCCTCTCTTTTTCCCTGGCACCATCCTTCGAGTGAGACCCTGAATATAAGTGGCGCGGTGCTATCCATGAGATAAGGCCTTCTGCATGCCGTTATATTTTTCCCCACAGGAGAGTTCATCCCCTTTTTCCCCCATTGTCCGCCCCCCTTTCCCCTGCTTCTCTGTTAGAACCCTCTTCTCCAACACTTCCTAGCTGGCCTTTTTTGGCAGTTCTTCCCTTTCTCAGTATTCCCATCTCTCTCTTTGCCGATTTTCCCCCCCCAATATGGCCCTTCCCCGGCATACTCGCTCACCGACCATAATTCGCTCGCCCATACCGCGGGTAAGGCTGTTTGACCCCCCTTTTCAGCCTTTTTCTTTGTATGGGCACTGGCTCGTGTCCATGCTCCAACGGTAACTAGCCCTTTAGGTGGGGAGTGCTTCCGACGCCAGGCCCTTTCCCGCTTTTTTTGGTTTTCCCCCTCATCCGCTTCCCTGCGCTGCAGTTTTCTCCCGGTACTTCAAGTCGCAGGTTTTCTTGGTAGTGGACGGTTTTTCCTTTCCCTGATACTTTTTGTGACCTCCCTTTTGATTTTCCTCCCATTTCTTGATCACGTCTGGGCTCTGAGCCCCCCTTTTCTTGTCCGTTGGGTGCTCGTGCCCATTCGTATTTTTGCCTTTTAGTTGTCCGTGTATATGGGGCTCTCCTTTTGGCATGCTTTTCTTTTCTTCTCCCACCCCCTGCCTTTTTCCCCTTTATTCTCCCCTTTTTTTCCCCAACGCTGGGGTTTATTGCTTCTACCCAATTGCCCTTTTAAGCCCTCCCTCCCGCCGGGCTCATTCAGCCCCATCACACCGTGGTATCGGGACCTATCCCCGTTGTTTTTGTTGTTCTCTTCTGAGTCTCTAGCTTCTTTTCCCCACTCTGTGGTATTGTAGATGCATCGGCATAGACTGGATCCAGGGCTTCTACCGAGGAAACGGTTGTGATGACGTCCCATAAACCTTGCCCTCTTTTTATTTTTCCCTCCCTTCAAAACTTGTTTAACCATGGCGTGTTTGTCCGCACCCCTCCGAAGGCATGCGACTCTCGCACAAGTCCTCAGCTGCTCTTTTTGCCACAATAGCGGCTTTTCAGCCCTCTCCCCCCGAAGACTTTTTTTTTTTTTTCTTTTTTTTGTTTTTTTGTTGTTTTTGGCCCCACAGGAATAATGCTCTTGACTCGGTCTCCAGGTCAGCGCTCCTACGGCATAGCGGTATCACACGCTTTTTCAAAGCCTTTTCCCCCTTTCCCCCCCCCCCCAATGGACCTTTCTCCCTTAGGGGCATGGGGGAACCTGCCAGCGAGAGTCATACGTGCACCCCCCAGTGCCACCAGCGCTAGGGGGATGACGCACTCCCCGCCCCATTGTTTACTCCCTTTTCTAGAAATCCCCTTTCCATAAACCCCCACCCTCCATTTCACCAAAGATGCCCCATACAACTAGAAAGAATTTTGTTGGTTCCCATGAGCGGAGCTTTTCTGGTCAGGGCTTGGCTCCACTTTATCTTGTGTTGATCCACCTTCCTTTCTATTTTGTATGCAATTTCTTCCCCCTCGTTGGCAGAGCATGACAAGATCGGGATTTCTACTGAATGCATTACTTCCCGCCAAAAATACGAGCCATTCTTAGCCCTTTTTTTTTCCATGTCTTTTCCAGCTCCTCCCTTTACGAGTATTGCTTTTGGAACATTTTTTCTTTCAAAGGTGGTTTTGAAGATCTTCCCCTTTTGGGTATTCCCTATCATGGAAAAGTGGTCCCGGTCGTTATATCGAGTTTTTTTCTGATCTGATTTCCTGCCTTCGGTCCCAGATTCGCTTGTTATACTATAATTTTAAGCCCGTATCTCCACATAAGTTCCTTCTCTCCTTCCAACCCGGCCCTCCTATTGGAAGATGTGCACACCATTTAGGGGTCCCGCCAAAGTTTTCCCATACAGCTTTTTTTTCCGCGTAGCGGGAGGGCTGCACTGTCCCTGTTTCCTTGCTTACCCTTTTTTTCTTCGGTCTCGCCTTTGTGTCGGACCAATGTTTTCTACTTGGGTCCCTCCCTTTTTTTTTGAGTTATTTTG
>Ga0179593_1599562_pt1 | contig 18202 bp, 11 predicted proteins | sample CZODoug2_1_08_16_FD_185931 | JGI IMG/M metagenome (GOLD analysis project Ga0179593, IMG submission 185931) | Vadose zone soil fungal communities from Angelo Coast Range Reserve, California, USA - CZODoug2_1_08_16fungal (PacBio error correction) | ecosystem: Environmental > Terrestrial > Soil >... | reverse complement strand
GGCGTCAGCCATTCTTTTTTCTGTCTTTCTGAGATTGAGGAACGTAAAAAACAGCTGACTGAGCACGGTCCTCCTTTTCCCCCCCTTCTTCACATTAAGTCTGTGCAACGATACGGCCCCTTTGTAATTACACGACCACATTCTCAACCTCCTTCCAAAGGCTTTTTCCTTTCGAGAATCTCATTCTGAATCGACACTCCCCCTCCTCCCATATGTAGGTGCTCGACTTTTCCCCTTTTTACACTCGTAAGACATAGATCGCCCCTCACACTTTAACCCTAGTAGATTAGAACTGAACACTTTCCCCCTCCCTTCCCCTCCTGAGTTTTGGTGCTCTGATGATCCAACCTGTACCCGCGATAAGAGATTGTAAGTGAATGGATCTGTCATACTCTTATTTAGAACTTCGCTGAAATCGCCGTTGGCTACGCACTTTCACGAAGTAGAAAGAAGAATTCTCCATTTTTTCATTAAAGAATTAAGAACTGAAACTTAGAAGCAATGGATGAACAGATTCTTAAAGTCTTCATGAGTATGCCCCCTAAGAATAGCGCTTCATGTGCTCAGTCTTAAAAGATAGAAGCAGTCCCACAATAAGCCCAACGAAGGCTCATTCAAGAAAACCCTGTCGACTCCCCACCTATCTCGGAGAATTAGAATGGGCAATTTAGGGATCTTTTAATCCCAGAGTCAGAATAGGTACCCCTTCCGCACTGGTGCACTTGAGAGCTTTTCGCTTCAGCCTCCTGAACAAGATGCCCACCCGGTGATTTCTTTCCTTTCCCTTTTGAGAACTTATAAATTCGCTGGATTCCCCCCCGGTGTTTCCCGCGCCTTGAAAGGCAGACCAAAATTTCGTCTCGATTAGATCACTTAGAGCCCCCGAATCATTGGGGATCGATATAACGAGACATATGGGCCGGAGCCTCGGTTCGAGTCAGGTTTCTTTAAACTTCTTGTAGTTTAAGATTTTGGAACCCTCTCTTTCCAAGCCTCCCTCCGGAAAGAGCTGGAGTTGGATGTCGGCGGACAAGTCGCCCCCATCTCCGTCTTCCTCCGTTCGCCGGACGGGTCACGTCCCGCATATCGCTTTTCCTTCGAGAGAGGATGCGGTTTCATGGACACCTTAATCGGACTTGCGCCTGTTGTGACTTCTTATTGAAGTAGGAATACGTATTCCGTTGGTCTTTCTCGTAGCATGACAGCAGAAGTGATAGAGCCTTCGCTCCTTTTCCTTTCAGTCATTTCTCTCAATCCCTGATAGAGATAGCCGCATCTAGCTTTTCACTGTTTAGGCGTAGACCCGTTCGTACTGGTTCGAGCTTTCTACCAGAAGGACCTCTTCATTTCCGATGCATCCAGACAAGAGCAGACGCGTGCTTAGCCCCCCGTCGACTGCGGTTCGTTTGGTTTTTTTTTTTTTGCCTTTGTACCTTCTAATGTGGTTTTACCTAGATCCCCCCCGGGAGGTGAGACCGAATCCCCCTCACATTCAGGGGCTTCCGTCCTCCGCTCACCGACGAGATAACATTTTTAACTAGAATCGAGGGCCAGGGATACCGCTTTGTAATGTTTCTCTCCCGAGGGACATTACACTCGAGCCGATGCGCAGATCCCCCCCAACCCTTACAAAACGGGCCATCTCAGAACTTCCTCAGCTTGAAGAACAGGGCGTTTTTCCGTCTTCGTCCCCACCCCTGCAGGCAGAGTCTGCGCCAAGCCCCGCGAACTCCGTAAGACTTACAGCTCCTTCTGTATTTTCTTGGTTTTTCCCCATTTGTCATATGGTGAGCCCGTCGGTGAAGTTGATCAGAGGTTACTCTTTCCTTTGGGAGAAGCCCCGGAATCGAGGAAGCTCCCCCTCCTTTCCTTCAGGACGATTTTGATCGCTCCGCGCTGCAAAGCCTCTATTGACGTCAAATGTAGGCAGGTCGTCTTTTCCTGGAACCTCCTCTTCCGGACCGCCCCAACTTCCACGACCTCCTGACATCCTTTTAAGAGTAGTCGGCTCAGCTTATTCGCCTTGATGATGATTTCTTTATCTAGACACTAGTTTCCTTGAAGCCCTTATCCTTTTCCTTCCCCAGATAGGACAGAAATCTGCTGCGTCTAGCGCTTCAGGCCTTCCGACTTCGTGCCAGCAGTCCTCCGGAGAAGATAAGATTTTTCGCTCAATACAGGAGCGCGCCTGTTCATTTCCCCATTTTCTCTCTCCCTGTTGTCTTTTAGAGAGGGGAAGTCCTTGACCCCCTTTTTTCATGAGGCGCACAACTCGGAGGCGATCAAGGGCTAGGGAGGACTCCGGGATAAGGGCTAACTCTCCGGTCGACTACACCTGTCTACAACTCTCTTTACGGTTCATCAGACGTCAGGAAGGACGTGACCCAATGTTCGAGTTAACTGCCATCATCCCGGACCGAGAAGATATCTAGCCTACCGGACGCGTTAAAGACTTGGATACGCGTCTATGGGATTTCTCCTCAAATTCTGTTCTTCTTTCCAAGCAAACTATAGTTCATTCCTTCCGTTCCAGATTTTCTCGGAGTGTTTTGATGACCGGACGGTGGAAGAGTTTCATGGTAAGAATCTTTGACTTCGCGGCCTTACCCTTATTCTTATTTGGAAGGTTCGAAGGAGGACGGTAACCGTCAACACAGACCTTTCACCTTCCCGCCCCGTGGTCCTCCAGGATAAGGTTAGCCGGCCGTCTTCCCCCGTCCCTTACTCGAATTTTCGCGGCTTTTCTATGAAGGCCGATGAGGACCTTACCTTTTTTAATTGTAACCTTAGAATGGTCGCGCTCCACTTTCCCCCTTTCTCGATCTCAGATGACCAAGCAGGTGGAATTTTCTCTTGTCCCCAGCTAATCGGTAGGAGACGGGTTTAATTTAAGAGTCCAGGCGGTCCTCATTCCCATGGCTCTTCACTTTTGAAAGGCGTAGGTTTAGCTATCGATCTTTTTGAGCGGTGAGAGTCAGAAGATAAAAACGAATGTCTCCTCACGAGACAAAGGCTCCTCTATTTTTCCCCCACATCCTCCCTGAGGATTCTCCTTGACAGAGGTTATATGGAGGCAGATTCGACTCCCAGCCCTCACCTTACGACGCGGAAACTGGGGAGGACCCAGTCAAGAATAATATTTGTCCTATCGCCGAGGGTCTGTATGTTGAGATTCAGAGCTGAAGAATTCCCAGAGCGGATTTCAGGTCTCGGCGGACGTTGCGACCCCGACGGCAGACTTTATCTTTCGATCGATTCCTCCCCTAGCGCTTGGGATACCCGCCGAAATCCTTGTTTTTCCCCGATTCTTTTTCCGCCTATTATTTGGAAGAGCAGCAAAAAAGCTCCTAGCTCGCTGGGGTGAAGCCCGAGTTAGTTAGTCGTGCGTTTTTTTTTAAAGCAGATTTGAAACTGACGACTCACTCCCCAGGTAGCCGTCGGGCTTGGCCCGTCTTTATTTACCGGCAGGAGGTTAATGTACCGACTCGACACTCTAACCCCTCCCATCTAGAGGTGAAAAAGATAGCTGAACGCTCTCTCCAGATCCTCTGTATAAGTGATTTCCCCTGCTGACTGTACTCCCTGGTGTTTCCTTATTTTTGCAAAGTATCAACGTAAGTGTGACCCCTTCCCTGCTTTTAAGGCGCAGATTTCCTCCTGGGAACGTTAACAGCTTTTCCGTCTCTTCGACTGGATAAATGGGACCCTCCTCTGGCTTGATCGAGATGGTCTTCCGTCTTTCAAATGACATCCCTTTCCCCTTGCGGCCCTAATATGTCAGAGGCTCCTAGAGATGCGGCGGGTGGTGAAATTGAACGGGAGCTGGGGGACTAATTCTAGTTAGACGGCTTCGCATTCTCATGATAACGTTCGGCTATTAAATAGTTGACTCCATTGACTGCCGTATGAAGATTTCTTCCACGCGGACTTCCAGTGGCGTGATCTTCCCTTAGCCGGATGGGGAGATGCGCTTTGGAGTCCCTGAAGTTAGTTCCATTACTTTTTCTCTCTTATGGAAGTATTCGTCCGGGAAAAGCCTCTTTTCTTTCGCCGGTTGACCGAACGGAATTTAGGGTTGATCGATACAGCTGCAGCTTTAATTTAAGAGGGGGGAAGGTGTTGACCCCACTTATTACAAAGATTGTTATAGGTCTGGATATTTTCCGCCGTGAATGTATAGGCAAAAACCCTGTGCGGCCTGAAGGTCCCCCTCGGCTTCCGTTTTCGATATTTTTCCGATGAAGCCTATTTTCCCTGCTGTTATCTGTTCCGATGAACGTTATCGTGGCACCGTTTAGTTAGCGACTGATAGACTGCTCCAGTTGGGCCGGAATGCGATTTGGCGTCCCTGCAGCGACTCCCCCGAACTTGAATAAAGGCTGCGACGCCTTCCAAAGGGCCCGCAAGGCCCTAGGTAAAACCTACTCTCTTTACATCCCCGGTTGACGAGTACCTTTCTCTCTTGTTTCCCTGTCTGGCACAGCGCTGCTTGCTTTTTGCCCGTCCCTTTGCGAGGGCATATCGTCACAGTGCTTTGACGTGCTGCGTGCTAGGCCGCAAACCAGCCCGCGATACCCCCCCCCCCCCTCCGATCTTCCATTAGCCTATAATCTTTTTTACCCGAGAGTAATTAATACACGAGAACTTTCCTTCCGACTAATCGTTAAAAAAGGGGAGCTTTGGGAATTTGCGATCCTTCCATCTTCAGCATTTTCCCCCTCCTGAATTAAATCATTAGGAGGATAAATTTCACTCAACAGACTTCCAGGCTAAGAATAGTCACTCATTTCTTAAAATCCAGTAGGATAGAAAGACCAACCTTCCTTTACGGAGGTCAAGACGGCAGATGGGTGCGACCAACCTCCCTTAATAGATACCACTCTCCCCCGCTTAGCTCCTGTGGCCATATTTCCAGGAATGTCCCTGCGTCCTATCTTTCTTCCACAGGCGACAGAGACCAGCCGTCAGGTGCTTCCGGTGAACGCAATTCTGAAGAGGACGACCCCCCGAGTCAAAGTGATAAAGAGGATGAAGCTGTTTAGACTTCCTAACCAGCGTCAGCACCCGCTAGACCCCTTCAAACCCAAATTTACTAAAGCCCGAGGGGAAGCCCAAATGAGAGCGGCTCAGAAGAAGTGAACGTTCTCTCGTTGTGATGGTCGTCTTCACTTAAGGTTTTTTCCACGTTCACTGTTTCATCTCGCGCAGGCCCTTTCGTAGAGAACCCAGCTAGACTCGAGTTAATTTCCTACTTCCTTGATCAATTCTCACCCGGTACGGGATGTCAATAACCGGAAGGTGTTGCCCCCCGTTAATCTAAGGAACGCCCGCACCACCATTCCCCCCTGTCCAAGCTAAAGATCACGATCTTAGTTTTCTGAGCGATCCCCTGGTGATAGCGTGTATATGGCTACTTCTTGTTCCAGGTTCTCCGCGCAGGCGCTTTTCCAAAGTTTAAATAGATGGGGTGAGTTCTTTCCCTGACCCCCGGAGTTTCAGAAAAACTCCAGACGTACGACGGCCCCGTTTTTCTCTTTGTTTGAGACGAGTCCCGATTACGCCGGTTTGAACCCCGCATAGAAGGCCGATGAATTCTTCCTCCTTTTTAAGGAGTCATCTTCGAAGAAGCTCTTATGCTCGTTCAGCTACGCGACTAATTGCACGCCGGCCCAGTAAGCCAAGACACGATAGGAGGCTTTAGGCTCTTCTTTTTCAGGCCCTGGTGTTCGCCGGTCGGACAAGAAGAGACCTTCTTTTCGATTTTTAGAAGCTGCCTCGGAACGAGAAGCAGCCCGAGAATCTTTCGGTTGTGTACAGTGGTTTTCAGGAGATATAGATCTTAGTTTCTCTCTTAAAGAAGTTTCACCCCCAGGGAGGTTTTTCTTCTACGGCGTCTCACAGACGAGCCCCCGTTTACACTATGAGAGAGTCCAATGAGGATACCGATACTTTTCACTTACTTTACTACTCAGGCTCCGGAAAAAGGCGCCTCTGTTACAACACCAGGGAAAGCTCGAGGGGGGTTAAGTTTCTCTTAGTCCTTGAACGGGAGGATCCGCCCTCTCACTACTAACTTCGAAAGCAGAGTTATTCCCGAAGACGCGCACGAGGTTTCTTTCTTTTCGCGCATTCGCTTGAAATTCCACGGGTAGGGTGAAGTGTGCTGGTGAGCACTTTTCTGCACGTTTCCTTTTCCACCTTCGAGATCCATTCTCGCCGCGAAGCGAATAGCAAGATCCTAATTTCTCTTTACTGCCAGTCCACTCCTCGATTTCTCATTCGGCATGTCCGGCGGTGTCTGGACGAGCCCTCTCGCCTCGAGGACCGCATCCCCCCCGATCGCTCATTCCTTGGCCTCTTTTCTAGGATAATCTTCTTTTCTGCCTTTCATGCTATCGGAGTTATCCTTCTCTATGCATTGATCTAATTCCGCGTTATTCGACCCCTCTCCTCATTCTTTCTTTCTGTTTTTTCTTAGACCTTCCCTTCCCTGGCCGAAAGGAGCCACTTTACCTCTGGTGCTCTAAGCGCCTCCTGGAGAGAGACTTCTTTTTTCCCCCCTCTTTTAGAAATATTTGTACTAACATCCGTTTTTTTTCGAGAGATTTTTCTCCAAAATCTTTGAGCGCACCTCGGCTCTCTCCCGTATACGTGGAGATCTTGATACTGGAGAACGACCGTGTCCCGTTTCCCCTCCCAAGGGTCTCGAGCAGTAGCAGAAGTTTTTTTCTCTATGGTAGATTCTCATGCAGAAGGGATCTTTCCCCTCATCTAGCACCTCCAACTTATCTAGAAGATGTACTAGACTATCTGACTTTCCACCCTTAGTCTTTCTATAGTTTGCCGTCTGTCCTCGACATTCAGGTCCCTCCCTTGGCTCTAAACGCTAAGACCGCCCAGGTTGTCCGGTTCATTCTCAGATTCTTTTGCGGACTCTTGCAATGGAAGATCGGGGTGATCTTCGCTTTCCCCTTTATTCCCCCTTGAGCTTTCCGGTGGCGCCAAGGCGCGGTCTCAACGTCCAAACAAGAGGGATCACCTTTCCCCCCCCCTTTCTGAATCTTTCTCCGGAGCACCGTCCCCCCCTTTGACAAGTAACGATGCCGTACAGACGGTGCGAGGCTTTTCCTTGACTACCCTTCTTTTTTCTTTTTCATTTCCTTCCCTGAACCGCGCTCCCTGTTAGTACGTGAAGGCGAGATTCTGAGATGAAACTAGCCTTTCAATTTCTCTTTTGTGCAGTCATTTCGTCTTTGTCTCGTCTTTTCACTGATGGTAAATTAACGAGAATCCTTGTCCGAAGTTTCGGGGATATCAGTCTGTAGCGAAGAGGTTCCTCTTAAGTGCAGAGTTGGAGTTTTTGCCTTCGTTAATCTGCAATTTCTGAGATCGAGAAACTTTTAATTACACTTCCACCAATAAGAGGCTGCCGAGGGAGTTTACGTTATTGGCCCGATAGATGGACCTACTTATTGTTCCCTTCTCCCCCCCAGGACGTTTTTCCCGCCGTTTCCTAGATTTCAGGAGGAGGTCCTTCTTTCCCCTTTTCGCTCGGAGTTGAAGAACTTATTAAGCCTGGAGGGTTTTCTTGAGTAAGCATACGCCTCTCCCTCTCCGAAATTTCATAAGATCTGTTCCCTTTTCTTTCCCATAAGCCTTTTCTAGATAACCATATACTCGAGAATCGATTAGTTTTGGAGATTCGTTAGTGGTGCAGCAGCCACGGAAGTTTTTGGTCACTCTTCCACCCCTCCCCCCCCCTCCCCAGGTCGGTCCTTTCGGGATACCTTGGCTCCGTTGAGCATCTGCCTTCACGCGAACAAGAATCACTTCCCGACTACAATTCTAGATCTTCCGCTTTTTCCTCCCCGGACTTATGGAAGCCCCTAGTTTAGATTCCCTGAATCGTGATTCTTAGTCTTTCCGGCTTCCTTCTTGTGGCTCTTTTTCGTCGCCAAAGTCGGTAGTTGCATCCACCGTTCGTTTCTCGACGCCGGACCAGGTCAACGAGCAGGCCCAGTTAAGTCTCCTTTTTTCCCTTTACTCGCTAATGGCCCTTCCGGTCTCTCGCTGCTGCTCGTAGCCCTGATTAGACCTTTCCCCGCTCTTTTTCAATTTTCTCCGTCTCCAGGTTGCTGCGCCCCTCCTAGTCGGTAGGGTGGGACCTGACGGTGCTTTTTTGCTGACGATGAAGTTTGGGCGCTCCCCCTCCGATGCAGCCCGTCCTGTTTTCACGTGGGCTACATCGTGGTGAACTTTGCGCGGACTTCTTCTAGGACTCAGAGAGGATCCCCCCTTTATTCTTGGCTGGTCTACGTAGCCGTTTTGGGGACCTGTGGAGATCCGTTAGACGGCACTGCTTTTCTATGGACTGTAAAGTCATGTTCCCCCCGATCGAGTGCTCTTTTTCTCCGAGAGCCCTGGTTTGAGCAGCGCACACCCATCTGAGGATTACAATGCCTGGTGCGACTTGGTGCCTTTGGAGAACTTGGTGGATGGGGAGATCTTTTTTAGCTTTCCATGTCTCTGAGGACCTTGTTCGGCCGGCGACGGAGGGGAAGTCTGCGCGCAGTCTTATTTCTTTTTTGCACTTCTTTTTCCGCGATTATCTGTCGTGTCGTTTTTCTCGTGTATTAATCAGGGCCGGCCCCCTCTCCTATTTATTTCGCGACAGGTTGATTGGTCTGCCTCGCGGCTCAGAAGATGGACGGCAACGTCACCCTTTTCTGAAATACCTTTATTCTCTAAAGCAAGCCGTCAAGCCGCTCCCTATCTCCTTATCTTTCCTATCTCCGTTTTGGTGTTGCTCTATAGTTATAATTTAAGTCTTGTTTCTTTCTTCTTTCTGAATTCGTAGGACGCTGGATTCTCGTGCCTCCTTTAGTTTGTGCCCACAAACGCTTTACGCTCCCAGATTCCACGACCACAACTTTTAATTTCCCTCAATTCACGATGACATCGGTGTACTTCACTTTTTTCCCATTAATACATATGCGGAAAAAGAGGAGCGGCATTCTCCCCAGAGTCCCTTTGGCCCTGACATCATTCAACCCCCGTCCTGTCAAAGTCCTCGACAGCCAGGTAAGTGATTCCCAATCATAAAACCCACTCACTCTCTGACGCACCCTCCCAACCCTGCTGTAAAAACCTTGCCCCTAAGAGTCATTTGGTGCCAATCTTTTCCTCACTAGACTTCAGATAGAGCTATTCGCTTGTCATCCCGGCCTTTGCCGCGACATGATGCGCCCCGCCCAGGGTACTCAACTTTCTATTCTTCCCCAGTTTTCGTTGAAACCCTCCTTCAGAAGCGGAAGTAATTCGACACGGCTTTACAAAACGAGGCGCCTGGAACTTTCTCCTTGGATCGATGTTCAGCATTAGTATTAGAAATCCCAGAGTAAGACCCGAGAAAGCCTTTTCACTCCTTCCCCATTAGTGCCGAGGCGTCAGCCTTTTTGATACCTCAGACTCAAGGTAGAGTTTCTTTTATGGCATTATTCATCCTCCTATCGGTTAAATATCCGCTGAGGACGGTTCCCTTGTCTTAGTCTCTCTGCCCGGCCCTCTAAACTAATTTCCAGAGTGACCCAGGATGCATTCTATCCCATTATCCCGGTAGATGGGCTCAGGTTGCCGGTGCAAGCCGGACAAGTCTTCGAAAAATCGTTCAAGCCTCCCTTCAAGTGCCTCGCAGATACCCGGATGAATAGCTGCCCATTACCCTACTCTGGTGGCTAGGATTTTTTTAAGGTCCTCTCGTGCCTTTCCTCCCCTTTTTTTTCACATCAGCATGAAGAAGTCCGCGCGTCCGGTGATTTTTCGGCCAGTTCCACAATTGTCCCCCGAGACGGAGTTATTTCAATCAGACTGTTCGCGCAACTCCTTTTTCGAGAGGAGATTGTTTGCTCAATACTATGATTTACTTTTTCCCTTTTCGTTGTCAAGGTCCCTAGAAGGACGATTGAATGTTTTCTCTTTTCTCTCGGATTTCTCCTAGATTCTGAGAGCTCCCCCTCGTCCGTTCTCCTCAGACTCTCACCACGCCGCGATCCCCGACGCCGATTTGAGGACCCCTTTGAACGTTTGCCCCTTTTTCATGGTAGAACATTTAGTCTCTCCCGCAGTTTTCCCAGACCGACTTTGACCCGGTACGGTCGCCCCGTCCTCCGTGATCACGCTTAAGGAGCGTGGTCTCGCTCTCCATGTTTTGTGTCTATGAACGAGTTCTCCCTCGCCCGGGAGGCCGAGTCTCTTCGCTACCTCCCCTATTTCACACGCTTCGCGAATCGGACAAGCGGGTAATGTCCTGAATTCTCCCTAATTCACTGGGAAAGGACCTGCGAAGATGCGTCATGTTTAATGCACAGCCACACCTTACTTTTAATCTCTATATTAGAAATTTAGGGACGACAGTTTCTCTCTTGTCTTGCCCTGAACAAATTTTTATGGAGTTCTATTCGCTCCTTGTGGACTGAGAGTAGGGTAGATGAGGTTTCCCTCTAATTCCGACGATTTCACTTTGTTGCCTGTAAGGCCTCTCAACTGTGTCCTTTCCTGTAGTTTGAAAAGAAGCATGACCCCCACAATTCCCCGGCTAGAAGGCCGCGAAGAATCGAGAATCAGAATATCACCTCTTTTTCGCGTCCACTCCACACCCCCTTTATTTCCCGGAAATGCAGGTCGGATATGTTCTCTGTTTGAATCCCGAATCGAGGAACGCCAACTTAACATAGAGATAATTCCTTAAGTGGCTCTTTCTTAGAATTGATTTTGATCTCGTTATAATACCGTGAATATCCTCTTGACGCGTCTGAACAGAAAAGCTCGACCTTTTTCTTTCTTTCTCGCCTCAGTTTTTTTTCTCTCAGAAGTGTTAGCAAGGAATCCCTCAGTCCCGTAGCCATTGTGACCTCTCCCACCCAGGATCATTATAGTTTCACCGCTCAGCAATCTCCCCCCCTACTCCACCTTGTTGTTTTTCGAGATCTGGGCCTTCCTCCCCTTCTCGTTCCCCCGGAGGCTTAAAGGGCTAAGTGGAGGATGCGGTCCTGGCGAAACCGTTCCTTTTCATAAACTTTTCGCCCGAGCCCGCAGCAGATCGTGGTCGAGATTGTCCGATCATCCCAGCCGTCCTTTTTTGTTGAAGGGTCCAGGCAGCGTGAGCCTCCCCCTGACGAAGAACTTTTTCTCTCGAATACTTTACGCAATGGACTTAGCCGATCTTTTGAAGTGGAGGCGCTCGCCAATTTTTTGTTTCCCACTGCACATCGAACCGCCGTACAGTTTTTCCCCCGCTTCGAGGCTTTCTCTCCGGTGGACTCCCTCCTGCCCTTCATAAGCGTGCTCTTCTGCTTCGTATTCTCAGCTGTTTCTTAACGTGGCGGCGGCGGTAACGAAAAAGACGTGTTCTTCCTCCTTTCCGTGTGTTCCAAGGAGAAGGCGGTTAAAGCGTACCCCCCTCTCGACATTTGCTGGGCGGCTTCGCGCTTCACGCTGCTTTGGCCCCCCCCCCCCCATCCCCACCCCCCCCCCCCCAACAAACAAAAACAAAACAACCCCCATCCAAAAAAACCACAACCCCCCAAAACCCCAACACCCCCCAAAAACAAAATGGTGGAGTATGGAAGAAGACCCTTGCCGACCCTTAGAGTTTTAATCTGAATCTCTGAGATGATCGAGATGGTCCGGGTTCTTCGCTGTAAGCATGCTTTAGGGCATTCCTTCTTTCATTTAAACTTCGGTAAAATTAAACGAGAAGGTACAGTCCTACATGGAACAGGGATATAGTGGGTGTCCGCGAGGTCTCGTGCGTAGGGAGACTCGTTCGCCTAAGAAAAAAAGACCCTAATGCGTGTTCACCCCCTCCAGTTCCCCCTCCCACTTTTCGAAGAGATGGAGGAGAGGCCGAGTACTCCCCTAGCTATAATCCCCCTGAGCCCTCGCGCAAACCACCTGTTCTGAAAGTTCCCCTCCTTCCTTTTTCGCTTCCACTTGAGTATTGGGATATCCGATCTGTCTAGTTAGCTGTACTTCTCGATTTCTGGCTTCGAGCGATGTCTGAGGCGAGTACCGTCATTCCCGATTCGTCCGGTCACCGGACAGCTGAGAAGAGGGCCCAGCCGAGTATGTGACCTTTCAGAGCACCAGCTTCCTCCACCTCGAGTCCTTCTTTTTCCCTATCTGTGTTGAATCACGACGTGTGGGCAATGACGACACGGTCCATCCTTCTGCGTCCGACCGCCTGCGTTCTGCGCGGCACGCGCCCCACTGACTTCCCCTCGGTCTTGAGCGTTCCGCCCGCTGGAACATAGGGGAGCGCTTCTTGACGTTCGCTCGGTGATTTGCGGCGGACTTTAAGGCGCTTTCAAACGTAGCCGTTTTTTATGATACCTCGTCTTAGAAGGGCTCCTTTTTCAGCCTGGGAAAGTTCAATGCTCAGGCTGGGCCTCGCTGCAACCTTCCGAGGGAGAGTTACCGATGATGCTGTATTGCCCCCAAGCCCCCTGAAAAACGCTACCGTTGGTGATCCCAAGAGAGCTGCCAAGTTTCCTGATTGGGAACTGACTTGAGGGTGATGCTGATGGAAGTCTTTTGACTGTTGATTCGATAAGGCACGTGGTGACCCTCCGTGGTCGAACCCTTTTTCCTCTTCATCCCCGGGCATCAAAGTAGATAGGTGATCAAGACTTGTATGGGCCCCTGCGAGGTTCTCAGCCTCCTCCCCCCCCCCATCTCAGGTTCTGGACTCCCTTTTTTCCTGGTCCAATTTAGAGATGATCTCCGAGGACGTAAGTGCGGTTTTCTCCTACCACTACCTTAATTTATCGGGTTAAGGTGCGGGTTACCAGTGAGTGAATAGTATCTTGAGCTCCTCTTTTGCAAGGGCCCGTAGAGGACAGACCTTTGTTTTTTCGTCATGAGTGTACGTATTCTCGGTTCTTTGAACTTCTCTGGAGACTTACGCCAGCTCCCCCCCCCCTTTTCTTCCCTCAGATCGTTGATCAGTGGGAACGGACGAGATAGTGCCGACCAAGTTTTTTTCTGGTGGTCTGTCAGGGATACAGGCGTTTTGGAAGTCAGTCTTCCTGCCGACAGCCGTGACGAGACTTCTCTTTCAGAACTTTCAAGCAAAGTCCGTAGCACATGATATATATCTTTTTCCAGCTTTTTGATTAGTATTCTCTCCGTATTGGAAGCGGGCAGAGCGGAGGGAGCTCCTTCGATCTGAGCTGCGTGGCTCGGAGGGGGCCCTTGAGTTCTTTCAAAGCTCTGAGCAGTTCAGACAAACTGCACTTCTAATTATTTCCACTTGACGTGACGTCCCCCCCACCCAGAGAAACCCTATCAAAGATAATAGTCCTCCGCGCTTCTCGAGACAAGCGAATTCAGTCCCGGAACGCGCTACCCGTTTGAGAATTTTTCACCTCGAAGTTCCAGGGTTCCCGCTCCCCGATAGACTTCACCCCCCCCCCAATTTTCCGACCCCCCCTGCAGTAAAAAAGTATTCCGAGGAAGACTTTCGACGTTCAAGCCACAACCGCCCCTCAGCTATTCTGCTTGTTCCAGGATTTTCCGGTAAATAGATTCCCGGTTGCCTCCTTCCCTTCTCCATCTGGGTAGCCATCAAAAGGAGACTCTTTTCTACTTCACACCTGTTCCTTGACTACAGAAGATTCCATTCAATTAGTTTTTAGAAGGATTCAATGCCGCCGTCGTTGATCATTTCTCGGCTTTCGGGCTTTGCTGGTCCCCCCCCCCCCCTCCAGTCCCCCCATCCACGATAGTCAGTAAGGTCCCCCCAAGACAGACACCTTCGACATCGGGCAGAAGTCCACCATGGAGTTCTTCTTTCAGTTTTTCCGTTGGGAATAGGACCTGATCTTTTTTCCAGTTCTTCTTTAGCCCATTAGTCTCTATTAAGGTGCCCTTTGAGATGAGTTACTCAAAAGAGCCTCGACCGCTCGGTGTCCCCTTTTCCCTCCCTTATCCCCTTTTCCCCCTAGGGTCTCACTAAAAGGGAAGGTGTCCTTCCTTACTACGAGAATTCCCCGCAAACATCTCCCCTGTGGTTTTCCCCCTAACTTTCCCCCGAAGCGATACCCAGAGGTATGATCTGATGAAGCAGCAGTTGGACCTTAATTGTTTCGTCACTTTCTTGTATTCTACCGCGAAGGCCCTTCGCTGGACCTGCTGGACCGGCGGTGCGGTTTTGTTCCCTGTCTTCCCTCCCGAAGAAGGGTCCAAGCTCTCACACTCGATGGTCGCGGCGCTGGTGTCCGCCCCCAACTTTCTTGGCGCAGGTGTGACAAAGATGACTTCTATGAAGGCGGAGACTTCCCCTTCATTACCTTCTCTCCTCGTTCGCCGCTTCGACGACCCTAGATAGGATGCACCGCGTTCCCCTCAATTTCTTCGCGATCCCGCAGAAGAAGATAGAGGGACCTTTTTTTCATTCTCACTCCTTTCCTCCTCTTCATTTGGCGCTGTATCTTTTGACCTGCCTTTAAGGTGCCTTTTCTTTTGTACCAAGCGAGTTAAGTGGTCTGTCGGTTTGTTGATTCTTCTGAACAATTTCTCCCCCGGCCAGGGCGGCGGCCCTGCGATCCTCCTCTACTTTTTTTTTCCAAAGATCCGAGCGTTTTATACCGAGTTCCCCTTCATGACTCCTTTATGTTCCTACTCGGGACAGGTCCCTTAGCTCCTCGCTTCACAGTCGAAACACATCTCTTATGTCATCTCATTCTCCCTTCCGCAGTGACTAACCTGCGACCTATTTCCTCTGCCTGCACGTACTTCGTTCCTTGAGAGACTTTCAGGAGTCCTCTTCGGGAGGTCCGGTACCGCTCCTCTTTCTCCCCGTTTACCTTTTGTGTATTCCCGCGGTGTTGAATTCGAACGACGCCTGTCACTCGATTGAGAGAGAATCTTCTACTCTCGCTCTCGAAGAAAGAAGTTAAAGTTATTACTTGCTCCCTGTCCACCTTTCCCTTCTAGACCTTGCACTTAGTCTTCTTCACGGTGGAGTTTGAGAAAATGGCTTGGCTTTCCTACCCTACACTCTTTCTTCGTCCTCACCTTCAGAAAGCCTGTAAGAGTAGTCTAGGATCTCCTCTTGATTCCTCCGAGCTGTACCACCTCGTTCTTGGAGCTCCGTAGGCTTCGTTTCTTAACCGTCCCCTTCTTTAGCGGGCAAGACGAGGTTCGTCGAACTTCCGCACGCGCCCCCCTTCCACTGCTCCATAAGAGTAGCCTCCTGGAGCGAGTTGTTAACGCCTTCCAGACCCCTCCACCAAGTTTTAGCTCTTGCTGCGCGTGAACACTCCAGTGAAGGCGAAACTCGGAGCTTTCCGTGGTCTTCTTGGGCCTCCCTACAGCATCTTCTGCGCGCTCCTCAGCAGATTGCTGGTCCGATGTACAGATCTACGTGATCTTCAGAACATGCCGTTTGCACGGCGCGGTCTCCCCGCCGAGAGAATCATTCCCTTCTCTTATAAGCGCCCCTCCTTTAAAGCAGGAGTACGCAGAATCGAATTTCCTGCCAAGGCGTCAGTGTCGTGACCTGAAAAAGATCGACCGGCGAGTGCTAGATGCCTTTTTCATGCCGGAGTTCTTCTTTAGAGAGCAAGGAACGTTTCTATCTCTTCTTCTTTCGCGCTTACGTCAGGACCTCGCTGCTCCCGGATTAGGAAGGTGGTCCCCTTTCCGTCTTTCCCCCCACAAAAGAAGGGATCCCATAAAATTAACTTTTAATTGTCCTCAAGGACATTCCCCCCCGCCCCCCGTCAGCAATTACCTCACTGGTGAGCCTTCCTTTTTTCACATGCCCTCTTCTGCAGTTTGATTCACTTTGACGAGAAGATGAAAGCTCCCTGTTTCCGGAGTTTTTTCAGATGACCCTCTCGCCTTGTCCTGGGTGAGTGATTCCATGCGCATCGGAGGCGGTGTCTGATTCAACTCGAGCCTAGAGTTCTCCTCCTCCTTCTTCATTGTGGACATTTGGGATATCGGTGAGCTGCGAGTCGGCCTTATTCTTTGACTATCAGCACCCGCCTGGAGAGCCCCAGATAATTAAAGCTGTAAATTCCATTTAGCAAGTCCGGCGTTTCTCGGTCTGTTTCTTTTTTCTATCGCGAAGACATGACTGGGTCGCCCTCCCTCCTACTTTTTTTACTTTTCCTCCCCAGAGTCGTCAGGAGGAGACTCCATATGGAGGCGGATATTTTCGTTTAGACCTACCTTTCCTTTCTTCTGCGGCGCTTTTCGTTAGTCGGAGACCCTACCCTCCCCCTCCTTTCTTTCTTAAGAATTCTTCCTGTTAGAGACTTTAAAAGGACAGAACTTTTCAGTTAATCCGCTCTTGGATCTTCTCAACCTGCATAATACTCAATAGAGGAGGAGCTCGTCCCCTTTCTTTCTTTGATTTCCCTTGCGCGGGGTCTTCCGACCTAAAAGCCAGAGGTAGGAAAGGGATCTTCTACATCTTCGGCCTTCTTTGTCACACGACAAGTGGAAGGGACCTGAACCTTTTTTTGACGCGAACCAGATCCCGATTTTTTCGCCCTTTTGCTTTCTTCGACTGGGAGCTGCTTGCGTAAGGTGAGTCTGAAAGCTCCTTTTCTAGGTTTTTTTCAGTGGGCACAGTCGCCACCGCCGTCTCTGCACTTTTGAGACGGAGAGCTTCAGCATGGCTGTCATTCCCTTAGCAGTCTTTTCCAGAAAGATCCAAGGGACAGTCCTAGAGGCTCGTTCCAGTGCTTCCTCACCCCCTGCCTCATTCCCAAAGCCCGTGAGCATGCACGATGCTATACTCCAGCTTTCTCCGCGCCCCTTCTTTGGATTGGGGGACCTGAGCTCTCTATAGATGTGGCCGGAAGCCGATTGCAGCTCTTTGCCTAGTCTTGTCCTTTTTGGAATTTCCTGTCTCTACGAAGCTCTCTCCTTCCGTTTTAACGCATTCCTTCAAACGGAGCTGCTGGCTTCATTGTCTTTTCCGGCGTTTCTCAGCATTTTTTTTCCCCGGCAAATGGGATTCTCGGTCCCGGACAAGCTCTAGTTCTAGAGAGGACGTCCTCTCGTTGACGAGTCCCCCGCTCGGACTTTCATGGTGGATGCTTTTGGCCTTCTGCTCTTCCCTCTTTAGGGGGAGCCTTTGGAGGAATTGCAGATGGGACATTCCTCCCCAGTGCGGAAGCCTACTACTTTCGGACTTCTTTTCTCAATTAGATTTTAGTAGAATATCAATTTTTCTCTATGATCGTTTTTTCTTTTTTCTCTTGAAACTTTTCTGATCGTGACGCTATAGGCTCAGTTCTTCCCTCTTTATTTCTTCTAAGCGTTGGACGCCACCACGACGTTGACAGCAAATGGAAGAGTCCTCCTTGTTCTTCAATTAAATCAAGCTCTTCCGTCAAGTAAAAGACGTATGAACATCCTCTTTACTCATCCCCCTTTTTTGTTGTTTCTCCTCCCGCTGCAGGAGAGTCCTTGCAGGATTTTTCAATCAGTATAGTCAAGTGATGTTGGCGAGCCTGCGGTTAGTCCTTACCCCTCTACCATCTCCCTCCCTTCGCCTTAATGTCGGCCAAAAGACCGGTCTAGTAGTCTACCTAAATGACTCGACCCGATAATATCCCCCCAGAACGAGGTGACTGCTTGCTCCAGCGCCCTCCAGTGCCCGCATAATCCCAATAAGGAGTTTTCCGCACCCCCCCTGTTCCCTCCAAGGTTCTAATAGATGTTCTCCAGATCACCCTAAACTCCCCCTTTAACCCGCTTCCAACAGGTCCTTTAAGATGAAGCCAGCCTTCCCCCTCAAGTCCCTCTTATAAGCCTGGACAGGACTGACCAGCGTAGATTCCTTTTTGAACATGCATGATCTTCTTTTTTTTCTGAAACCTGCGGGACATAGAAACAGACGCCCCCTCCTTTCCCGCTTCCTTTCCTCTCCAGATTCCACTAGACTCCGGCTTGCCACGAGATTTTAAAGTTTCTTTCACTTCGCCCTTCTCCTTCATAGTACATCACCCGCTAGAAAGTTCCGGATAAAAACCCGCCGAACCCCTTCTCGCCAAAATTGCAAGAGGCGTTGGGAATTCTCGAAGAAGGGCGAATATCCTTCGGCCTAATCTTATTACGACGTGACCCTTTCGTGAGAGACAACGATGACTGACCAATTTCGTGCAAGCCGACTCGCAGGCGCGGG
>Ga0179593_1539473_pt1 | contig 18202 bp, 21 predicted proteins | sample CZODoug2_1_08_16_FD_185931 | JGI IMG/M metagenome (GOLD analysis project Ga0179593, IMG submission 185931) | Vadose zone soil fungal communities from Angelo Coast Range Reserve, California, USA - CZODoug2_1_08_16fungal (PacBio error correction) | ecosystem: Environmental > Terrestrial > Soil >... | reverse complement strand
TTCCCACGAAAGATCTCATGTTCAAGAGAAATGAGCACTTTTATCGATTCTTTTTTTTTTTTTCTTGGTTTTTTCTCCGTTTTGTGCTCGACTCTTCCGGAGACCACCCCTTTGGCGCATGCAACTCGATGAAGTCCCCCCCCCCCCCCCCCCTTCCCTCATTGAAATGCTTCTTTTGGTCTTTTCGACCGGTGTTATCCTCCGCCTCATCTACTTGCGCCACAAACAACCCCTTTTTCCCTCCACGGCCGGGTCTGTACCCTTTTTTTTCTTGTTTCCGGCGTCCCGCCTTTTTTCCTGGTTTGGCTTCGGAGAAATAGTTACCCCCTTCCTCCAAAGAGCTCCACCCTGACGGCTGATCCAGTCGTTTGTTCTGTTTCTTAAATAGGAATCATGTTTGAGGCTCCCGCACTTCCCCCCCTTCCTTTACTTGTCGTATTCCCTTTTTCTTGTGCACTACAATCTCCTTGAAGGGATCTCTCCTAAATCTTTCAACCCCCTACCTTTGACCCCTTCCCCTCTTCATGGAGTACCGACGTAGCGACGTGTGGTCCCTCCCCCCATAATGACCACCAGATTATGGACCTCCCCCAGCCTCCTCTAGGCGTGGAGCTCTCTGACCTTCGTCCTCTCTTGTGAAGGCCTTCCCCGATAATAAAGAAGAAGTCGTGATTCCTTCCCTCCTCCATTGAGACACCTTGAGATACCTCTCCCTAGTACCCTCTGAACCTCCATCCTTCCTCTAAAGGTGGCGGTGCTCTTTTCTCTCCGGTTAAGGACACGGCCCTCAAGGTTAACGATGCTTCCCCAGAGGAAATTCCCCTCACCTCGCCGGAAGTCTCTCTTTGTGATCAGAGTTCTGCCCCCTCCGGTAGAGGAGAAGGTTTTTTAGCCCCTGAAAAGACTTTGCTGGCGTTGGTCACCAACATCCCAACCCAGTACCTGCCTGGGACTACCTGGGGACACCGTTCCCTACCTCCTGGGAGTGATGACTTTTTTTTTACCCCTCCTTGGTCGCTAGGTTAAATTCTAGTGGCCTTCCTGGACCGTCTCACTAGCGAGAAGGCCAAAAGATTCTCTACCTCCTCGGTTCCTTTTTCCGGACCCTCCTTCAGTACCCAATCCCTTAGATTTATTCCTCCTCACGTGTCTTCAGTTCCGGTTCCCTCAAATAGTTAACATTAGAGTCCTTTCTTTCCCCCCCCCTAAGATCTGGAGTGGACCTCTCCTCTGTATTATTCATCTCAAACATTCGGACCCTGCGTCCCTTCCTTTTTCAACGTAGGTGTCCAACCTTCCATTGGCGTAGCGGATACGCCCCCCTCTTCTTTTACATGATTTTTTTTTTCTCTAAGTTCCCTTTTGATCCGCTGGATTTTTTTTCCTCCACCCGGCTTTCCCAGTCCCAGCCGTGCGTGCGGGCATGGTACTTTGCGCATGATTTTCATTGATTCGTCTTTTTCCCAGATGAGATTTCCCTCTCTTTTTTCCCCCGGGCAGTGGTTTCGACTTTGGAAACCCCCCTGCCCTTCTTTTTCTTTTCAGTAGGCAGAGATTTCGGTACTTCTACAGGAAGAGAAGGATGCTCATTCCTCGTACTTCCCTTTTTCCTTCCGGTAATGGTTTTAAGAGAAGAGAGATTGCATTCTCCTTCCCGACAAGCAAGTTTGACTCCTCTGGGGTGATACGTCGTGCCAGATTCATTTCCACCAAGAATTGCAAGTTCGGACCACGATCCCCCTTTGTTGAGACTTCTCCTGAATAGTCTTCCCCGCCCACGGTTCTCTCCGTTGTGGATTTTTCTTTGAGACTCCATCGAGACCCTTCCCCGACCCACTGCCACAGCGACCGAGGAAGAAGAAGTCCTGCCCCGGTTGTCTGCTCACGTACTTCCGGGATCAATTGTCCTTTCCCGTCGTGATCCCCGACCCTTTCTTTGCCCCCCAACTCGCACTGCAAGCTCTGACGAGACCCTCTCACTTCGGTTCCTCTCTTGGTACCTTTGCGCAAAGTGATGCCCGCAAGAACGGTTTTTCGGTCTGTTGGTTCGTCGACTCCCCCCGATAATCCCCCCCGGATCCCCTTTTTGGTTCCATCCTCCTCCGCCGGGCTCTTCCCCCTCGCCAGAAGTTGATCCCCCCCTACTTTAGCTAATTCAATTTTGCCCCGGGGCTGTTCGTTTGAGATAACGAATCGGTCTGTTGCTGCCTCGAGGATTTCTCGCCCATGCAAAGCCCCCCTCCTCGACCCGATTTTCCATCGTGTTCCTTTTCGCCTCACGCGGAAGGTTAACGTCGGTGGCCCCCCTGGGAATGTCCTGAGAGGACTTTTGGTCTTTTACGCCGGTGGTTCCGCATTGTGAGATGGTGCATCCCTTCCTCTGCTGGAATTAGTCGTTGGGTCTCTCTTCCTTGCTTTCAGCCCTTTCCTCCAACTCCCCGTACGGGTAAAAAAAATCTCTTCCCAAGAAACACCCCCATCCCTGTTCTGTTAAGGTTGGTTGATATATCGTCCGGGTTGGAGTGGTAGATCCCCTTTGCAAGCTCGGCTTTCCCCTTCCCTACCCTCTGCCAAAACTGCTCTCCCCTCTCCCTAGACCTTGCAGAACTCCGAGCCCTCTTCCTCTTCGTAAGCGGTTCCGGCGATGTTGTTTTTCCTTTTCCCCGTGGCGCCTCGGACCCTGGAAGCCCCTTTTTGAACCGGAGATGCCTCACCAGACCTTGATCTTTTTCCAGGGCGTTGCTTTTCGAGGTGTCTCCCTTTCTTTTCAGTTTACGTTGTCTCTGACTATGGATTTCACTTTCTCAGGATGCGGACTGCTGTCACGAAAGAAGGAGCCTTCCCTTTTCCCTGACGGAGTCCCTTTTCGGGCCCCCCTCTATCTGGCCGTTTTTTTAGATGGAGGTTTCCGGCCGATTCGCCGCCTCCAATGAAGCTTTCACTAGGATTTTTCCCTTCCCGCAAGTAGACCCTCTGGAAGTTATTCTCAGTCACCAATCCTCTTACACCTTTTCATACTTTCTTTAGAGCCTTTCATCCCTCCTTTCAGCCATTTTGTCCCTACTTGTCCCTGGAAAACGAAGGTAACCCCGAGAAGAGCGTTTCTCCCTCGTTCCTGTGATCTCTGCTCTCTTTATGGCCCGCGACGAGCACGCAACCCTGCAGTAAACCCCCCCCCCTTTCCGACAGATTCCAGTTTACCGTTATCCCACAGGCGGACGGTTGCGCGTGGATGCCCTGTGGGGGTGGAGCTTTCTTTCCAGAGGACTTTCATGACGTCTCCCTTTTAGCCGCGCAGCTTTGATGCAGCATGGCCCTGAGCTGAATGAAGCGATGTTCTTTTTCCTACGCGCGAGTGTATACGTTCCTGTTCCCCCCCAGAGATCGGAAGACCCCTTCTTCTCGTGAACCACCCCCTCTCAGGTATTGATGCGACAGGTCCGGTCAGCCCTGAACCAGCTGCTGTACTTTTTTGAGTAAAAAGCCCCTCCTTCATGCTTCCATTGTTTTCCCTTTTTTTTTTCCGATTTTGCTGAACGTTGACATTTTTATGGCCGTCTGTCTTATTACCCCCGTGTAAGTCCGATTCGGCATTCGTGAAAGAGTTCTCCCCCGGGGGAGATTCTTCCTTTTGTTGTTGTCTCTTTTCTCCTTGTGTCTTCCCCCTGCGTTCGACCCGCCCCTTTTCCCCCATTGTCTTGTTCACTTTCTGCAGATCCCGGTCGGAATCGCGTCTTTCCCCCTTTTTCTCTGGTTACTTCCAAAATTGTTTCCCCTCTCCTTCCTTTGTCCAGTCGGTTCCCGACCCTCCGGATTTTCTCCTTAATTTTCTTCTAAGGATCCCCAGAGATGGAAAGCTATGGATTCTTTTAGGAAATTCCCCGTGGTTTTTTTTTCTCGTCTTTCCGTCTGGGCCTCCTTCGCTGTGCAGTCGTTTGCCCCTCCATCAGGATGCACACGATAAGCCGTGTTTCCTCCCTGTGCTCGCGCTTCATCTTTCCCCGTTTTTTTCACCGCCACTGTTATTCCCCCTTCGTCGCCGTTGTAAGCCCTTTTCCCCGTGATGGTTCGATCTTCCCTTTGTTTCCTTTTACTGGCTGTGCTTTCTCTCCTTCGTTCCTCACCTTTCCTTCAAACGCGCTCGTTTTTTTCACCCAAACCCTTTCGACGTTCGGTACTTTTGCCCTTTGCTCTTTTTCAAGCGCTGGTTCCCGGACTCGACATCTTCGCAGATGCTACTTCTTTTGAAATCGCCTCTCTCGATGCAGGTCTTCCCCCCCCTGAAACTCTCTAGGCCTTAAATCCTTTAAGCTTGTTTGTCGATTCGGCCCAGATTCTCAGTCCCACTCCATCTATGCCAACCCTCAGCCGGACCCCCTGAGTCGGTGACCCCTTTAAGTAACGGACCTTTCCCTTCCTTTCGCAGTAGGTTTTTTTTGGGCCACCCCCCGACCTTATGCTCCCATGGCTATCCTTCCAATGCGAAGCTCAAGAGACGCATCATCCTCCCCCCCTTTGGAGAAAAGCCTTGACTGCTGGTGGCGCTCATCTCCGTCCGGAGACCCTTCCCTTCCATAGCCTTTTCGGGGTCCTTTTTTTGCCAATCGTTTTCCCCCTTCTTCTAGCCGCCACTTTTTCGCTGCGGAGCGCCACCTTCGAATCGTAGGGGCTTGGTCTCCTTTCTTTCCAGAGAGCGCCCGGTGCCTTCCTTCGGGTGAATTTCGCGGCAGCGGTTTTTTTATCTTACCGTTGGCCATGACACGAAAACCCCCTTCCCTATAGGACCCCCTGGGATCTCCCGCCTCTTTTGATTTGTGGTTTTTTTTTTTTTTTTTTCCCCCCCCCCCCCCCCCCCCCACCCCCCCCCCCCCCCCCCCCCCCCCCACCCCCCCCCCCCCCCCCCCCCCCCCCCCCCCCCCCCCCCCCCCCCCCCCCCCCCCCCCGGGATTTGTACTTTTCCTTCCCCTTCGGGGGGTATTCTCAGTTCCTTCTGGAATTGCGTCCTGACCGTTTCCTCGCGATAACCTTTTCCCCAAAAGATGAAGTTAGCCCTTCTTCCTTCCATAAGACTTCCCCAGATCCTTCCTTGTCTTCGACCAAATTTTTTTTTGGACGCGCGCGTTCGCCGGTCTTCAGTCCGTCGCCGCAACGCGTAACCTTCGAGGTAGGACGTTTTCCCTCCCCCCCCAGCGAGGTGATCTCTTCTGCTTTCCTTTTTCATTGTCTCTTTTTTCCCCAAAGTACGGCTCGTCATCTTTTCCCGCCCCGACGCGTCCATTACACTGATGCTGATCAGTAGGGGTCAAACCCCTCCCTGCGGAGTTTTGTAAGCTTTCCTTGATTTCCCGTCTAAGTATCCTGTCGAAGTTATTTTCAGAAATGGACTCTCCTCCCGAAAAAGCCTCCTTTTTCAGAGTGCTCTTATTAAATTTTTTGATTTTTTCCTTAGTCACTTGATTCTGCGTCGGAAGTGCGGGACCCCTCGATGACTTGATCCTCACCGTGTTGGCAGAGTTTTGTCGACTTTGTCAAAATCCCCCCCTCTTGTTCGTCAGAATCCTTTCCCTGGAATGTTTGACGGGGGTTTCCTTATTACCTCAGGCTGCGTCCCGTGACGACTCCTGTACGTTTATCTAAGTCCAGTTCTTGCCCCCGTTTTGCAGCGGCATGAGAACAAGCCCCCCCCTTTGGAAGCGAATTGAGGTTCCTTCCCCCTCTTCTCTACCACCTGAGCACGTTTCTTAGAAGTTGCGTTGGCAAGGAGTGTGACCTTCTATGACACCTTCTTACTTCAACACCTTTCGCTTTCCTTGTCGCATTTCACTGGGCAATCGTTTTTTTCTCGCGAAGAATGCAAAAGGCTTATCCGCACCCGATGCCTCGAACCCCCCCCTTCCTCGTCGCTAGGAGACTGTATGAGAAGTAATTTGAACCGGTGGCTCATTTTCCTTTTTCGTCGTTACGGAAGGCTCTCTTTTTCTGTTTGCCCCAAAACCCTCCCCCCTCTGCCTCCTCCTCCATCCCGGGTCCGAAAGTACGCAATCGGACTCGAGGCACTTTGCCAGGCAGCCCGCCCCTTTCTTCCCTAAAGCCGGGTTCTGTCTCTTTAAATTAGGCACGATTTTTCTCTTTTTTTTTTCCCTTTCACCCCCATTTGTTTTTTCCCGACGCTCGAATTTCGTTAAACTAAGGTGGTGTAGCGCAGGAAGGGAGCTTCTTTTTTGAGATTCTTAGACCCCTTCCTTTTCCTTTTACTTCAGCTCTCCCAAGCCCAGCCAGCCTTCCTCTTCTACAAATAGGATGGGGAGGTTGGGTTTCCTTCCGACTCCTCTTTAAATTTCTGAAGACGGATTTTTTTTTGCCGTCCAGTCCCTCTCCTTTGGGTTTGTATATCTCCCCTTCGGTTCTACGAAGTGATCTTCCCCCGATCTTCCCCTTACTTGTCAATTTTTCCTGAACTCCCGTTTCCTACGTTTCCCTCGAATTTGAACCGCTCCCCTGTCGCAGAAACACGGACATTTTTTTTTCCCCCCACCAACGAAACCATCCCCCCTTTCCACCCCCCAAGGTCCCTGGTCGGACTAGGTGTTTCTGTGTGGAACCTCTTCCTATTGGGTTTCTGTCTTGGCCTGCCCGTTTTTTCCCCCATTTTCCTACGAAAACGCTTGCTCTTCTGTGCCTTTCCTTCTAGCACCTCCCCCCCCTCTTCCCCCGCTTTCAACACTTTTTTTTTTTTTCCCCCCCTACGATTCGTACGCAGGGCTACAGCAGCGCCTCCTTTGTGAGATAGAATCTCTTTCCTCTTGGAGGGCTTTTTTCCACTTCCGCGCCTTTAGTCTTGTCAGGGTCCGGTCAAAAAGCGAAAAACCCCCCTCTCCGTGTTGATTAATGTGCTTTCTCCCCCTAGTTTTTATAGTTGCTCGGTCTCGCCCTCCGGATGCCTTAAGCGGATTTGCTCCCCGTCGTCGTTCTTCTGTCTCTCTTTCGACGTTCCCTCTACAGGTCGTTTTTACTTTTTTGCAACGCACATTTTTCTCCAGAATCGAGTAGGTCTTCCCCCCCCTCACAGCTTCTCTGGATTTCCCCTCTTTAGTATTTTAACCGCCAGAATAAATGACCCTTTCACCGGTGTAGTCATTCCGGAGGTGTTCCTATTCCTTCATATTCTAGCCGTGCACAATATCTTTTGCAATAAATTCTGAGAAGCGTTTTTCCCTTTGTCACAAAGAAGCTTTCGGCTTTAGGACAACTTTTTTTTTTTCCCCCCCCCCTCTCACGAGACGTGTAGAGCAGCTTCTTTGGTGGAGTTCTCTGAAGAGAGTTTCCTTGAGTTCCCCTGCCCCCCCCAATCACCGTCACTCCTCCCCCCCCCTTGGAAGATCAGCAAGCCAAAAGGTTAAGGATGTTAACAAGGAGAAGTTTTGGATTTTCCGTTCTGTCCTGATGTTTGTGGGAGAGTTTGCGTGATCCTTTTTGTTGAGAAAGGGAAGAGTTTCTCCCCCAGGGCAGCCCTGATGCTCTTGCCATGCGTTCCTCGATTGGTGATGTGCTGCGATTGGGCTCGACGAGCCCCGCGTCTCCCTGAGAACCCCTGGGTGCGGCTTTCCCTACATTCCAGATTTTGCGCCTGTCCGGATGCGCAGTTCCTTTCTGCGACAAGCTGAAAATCGAACCTCCCTCGGTCCAAGAGGCTGTTGCAAAATAGTTTTTTTTTCCCTCAACCTCCTCCTGTGACCCCGTTTCCCCTCGCCGCCGTCGGTGCCGCCCGGGACTGGACCTCTTGAAACCGCCCATTTGGGTTTTCCCTTATAGTGAACGCTTCTCCATCGGTCCTCTTTTTTTCATCATTTTTTGGTTGTGGACTTCCCGGATGGCTACGCCGCGTTTTCCTCGGCCGAAGAGGAATTCCCCCTTTTGGGGGGTGAAATAGACAGAGGGCTTCAAGGGATTCCCTTTTGTCCCCTCCTCGTTCCCTCTTTTTGAAAAACAATTTACTCCCTGTGCCGGCATTTCCTGCACGTTGACTAAGAGGTCGATTCTTTTTTTTCCTCCCTGGAAATGTTTCTCTTGGTCCCCTCTGGATCGTTTATTGCCCTCCTTTTTGTCGTTTTCAGTGGTTCTTTCCGGGCTTAGTAGAGCCTGTCATAGAGAGGCGAGAAATAACCTTCCTCCTTTTCTGTTCAATCATGGCTTTTCCTCTCAGAAGTTTTTTCCTTTCCTCCTTCTCTTCCTCTTATGGGTTTCTTTAAGCAACGCGCCCCCCCGGTGCATCCCCAGTCGAAGTGTCTCCCTTTAATTCCTGTGCTTATCGTTCCCCCCCCTCTTTGGTCCCTGCGGCGTTTTCCTCGGAGCCCTTTCCTCACCGTCGTGGAGCCCCCCCTTCTCTCCCTCCCTGCTTTTGTCTTTCTTTGTCCTGCAATTTCGCCGATGGTGCTGAAAGAGTTCCGCGTACTCTCTTCTGCAGTTTTTTTTCTTATTGCCTCACCTCCCCCCTTTCTATTCAGTCTGCTCGCTTTATTTCCCCTGCTGAGGAACGACCTCCTCTTCTTGAAAGAGTAAGGGATTTTCTTGGCGATCTTTTCCTCGAAGTCCCCCCCCCCCCAATCTTTTTGACCTCTTTCCTTAGAATTGACGGCAGATCACGGCAAGAACTGTCCCCCTTTATGGCTCCAGGCTGTTTTTCTCCCTTCTTTTTCCCGCCATACTCCCCCTTTCCTGAAGCCCCTTCCCGTCTTGTGCACCTTTCTTCCTGATTTCTAGAACCTCGTGAGACAACGTCTTCCCACAAGGAGATAAAGGGGTTTGCGCGTGGGAACTCCTTTGACACGGATTCCTCCGATGATTTCCCCCTTTTTTCCTAAGCCCTTTCTCCCAGTTATCTAAAAGCGCCGAGGCCCTCTTAGAAGCCAAAGGTACCTCCTTAGGGGATTGGCTTCCTTCCATCCGCGGTGTCTTTGATCCGGTCCTTCACGCGCTTTCCGTAGTCGATCTTTCCCGTTTTCAATCGACACGCCCCCGGAAGCTTTCTTTCTTGCACGTGAAGACTTCCCGTTCGACTTCCCCCTTTCTTATCTTGGGATTTTTCTGGATTTTTGTCCCCCCGTACGGGGTTATGCGAAAGTTGTTTCTCTTTCATTTCTGCATGACCGTCTTTTCAGCGACCCCCCTTCTCTCTAGTGTATCTCCTTACTCCTCTTTCCAATGCCCTGCCCCCATATAAATGCGGACACCTACGGTGTTCGCCCAACCTCTGTTCGCTTTCCTTAGTCGTCTCCTCTCCTTTCGCGTCGACGTTTTCCCTCTTTCGAGGTGATCGATTCTTTGGAAATGGATAGGCGGTTCCCCCCGGAGTCAGAAACTCTCTAACTCTCTTTCTTTTTCCTGATTCCCCTCACCGTAGGTTCCCCCCCTCCCCTGAGTCGGGTCCCCCCCCATTTTTTTTTCACGAGGAGTGGAAATGATGGAAAAACAGGCCTTCGTAGAAGTTTTTCCAGATTTCTTTTCTTCCCCCCCTTAGTCAGACCTTCCGATTTTTTTGGTCACTCTTCCTTCTGTCCTTTCATTGATCTTTGCGTCGACGTTCCTTCAGAGATGCAAGATGTGATCCCCCTCTCCCCCGCGCTGGCATTTTGTTTGGCAAACCTCCTCTCGTCTTCCTTCAACGACGCACGGTCATTCTGGAGACGAGTTTCCTCCTTTTAATTCGAACCTCTTTTTTTTCTGGTCCTTTCCTTCTCAGTGCATGTGATTCCCGGGAAGGCTTTGAGAAGAGAGATTGCTCCCCTCTCATGACGCCTGCCACCTCACCCGGTTCAGTCCTCATTGGCACAACTTTTTTCCCTTCGAAAGTTCCGAATAAATGGCGATTTTCTCTTGCAGGCTGTTTTCCCTGAGATGCCCCTTTCTTTGAGGACCCCTTTCAAAAAGTGTTCCTCCACGTTGATGATTGTTTCTCAGTTTCCCCACGAGTTTCCCCCGAAAACGGAAAGTCCCATCCCCCCCCTAGAAGAGTGTCCCCCGTCATCCTTCGATTTCCGAAGTAATCTCTTTTCCCTTTTCCCTTTATCCGTTGACGATTTTGCAAAGTCTTTTTGGACAAACCATTCTCGCTGTGACTCTGCGATACCTCAATTGGCACCTTCCCTCGATCCCAGTGTACCCTAAAGGAAGAGGGCAAGAAGGAAGCTTCCCCATGAAATCCATGTCTGACTCCCCCCTTTTCTCCTGCTCCCCATAGGTTCCCCCCCCAACTTCTGTGGTTCCTTTTTTTCGTCCCGATTTCTCTCAAGTCTCTTGAAAGGGTGTTGGTCCCCCCCCCCCCTACGGGGGGTAGGAAGCTCCCCTTTTCCTTTTTTGCAGCTCTTTTCCCTTTTCTGTTTTTGTTTAATCTTTTCTCTTGAGCCCGGGACATCCTTCTCGATCACCTCGGGGCGGTGACGAAAGGTCGATTTTTTCGGCGTGGATTTGAGTCTCTTTTTCTTCCAACGTTCTTTTTTTCCTCTTTTGTCCGCATTGATCTTTTTGAAGGACGAGGAGGGAATCTTCCACCTAGCTGCTATCGTGGGCGGCTTTCTTCTTTCTGACGGCAGTTCCCTCCGTTTAGCTCCAATTTCCCCTTCTTTTACACACCCTTCTTCCCCCAACTCCCCCCAAATCCAAAGGCTATCTTTAGCGGTGTTTTCTCCCCCATTGCATTCCTCTTTGGCCCTGTCTATCTTTCCAGCTCGACGACGAACACGTTTCTTTTAGTGCTTAATAGACTCGTTTCTCAACGAAATGCGCATCGACATTTCCCGCGTCCTATTTCGTAGACGTTTTCCCTCTTCAGTTTCCGGATCGACTTTTCCCTCTTTGGCGGGCGCACTACGGCCCCCCCCTGAACGAGCATGGACTCTTGTCCCGCGGAACAGGAGCTCCCCCCCTTGTCCCCCCCGGCCCACCTTTTCCGTTGGGCTTCATGGCGTTGTTCCCTTTCGTTCTCTCGAGGATCTTTCTTTCTCCTTTTTATCGCAATGGGCGTCGAATCCTCTGTCAAGAGTAGGCGGAGGCGGAAGGACCTTCCTTCGAATGAGCCACTTTCCTTTCCCTTGATTTCCCTTCGCCTCTCTTTCTGAGGTAAAGCCCTTTTTTCATGCGATGGAGTTAGAGAAAGCCGATAGACCCCCCTTCGATTTAATTTTTCCTTCCCTCCGTCTTCGTGCTCTTCTTCCCCGGAAGATCTTTTCCTTTTACACGCATATTCCATCCAGGCACGGCGCATCGTTCTTCTTTTTCGCGTTTCTCCATCCCCCCCTCCTATGGCAATAAGAAGACAACTTTCGAGCGTGCTCCGCGTTTGATTCGACCTTCCCTGACGTGAGAACTTCTGGAGCCGATTCTACCCGCAGGCCCTCCACTCTTTTTTAATCTCGCAATAACGTACCCTCCTTAGACCCTTGGGCGCTTCGCCACCGGTGTTGGTGGAGACGTTCGAGAAGGTTTTTCTACAGTCTTTTTCCTGTTCTACTGTATGTCTAGTGTGAGAAGTTTTTTTCTTGGTTCCACCGCCTCTTGGTGATTTTTTCCCCCGTCCTTCGGCGCGTCTTCCCCCTTCCCACGGCGACACTGTTTTCTCTTCCCAAGTGAAACGATTTATCCTGTGCAAAGAGCATTTTCCTTTCTCCGGTTAGAAAGTTACTCTCCCCCCCAAGATGTCCCTTTCCACCCCCGGTCTTCCCCCTCTCCTCTCCCCCGGCCCAGGCTTTTTGAAAAGAGAGGTTGGTGGCCCCTCCTCCTGTGAACTTTCCCTCCCGGGATCTGTCCTTTTTTCCTGGCTTTTATTTTGAAGCGTATTACTTCGGTATAGAAATACGGTGGGAGATCTCCTAGTTTCAGCCTTTTTTTGTTTTGAGATCTTTTTCTACAAGCTCGTTCCTTCCCCTCGTCCTTACAACTTGGAGTGTCCCTTTCTCTCTCCAGATCCTTAATAGATGCGATTTGTCCCCGTCGAGGGTAAACTTTTTGCTTGAACCCTTACAATTCTCTTCTTAGACTTGGCCCACCGCTTTCCCTGAGTGAGATTCGCTTCCTTCGAAGAAGGAATCTGGAGAAGATTGCTCTATGGTTCCCATTCTTCTCCTTTTTCCTTTTTGACTTCTTCCTTCCTCCCGCTGTCTGAGAAATCAACCCCCATCTTTCAAGTCGGTGCCCTCCCTTTCCCTGCTGCAAAAGATCCTTTCCGGGAGCCTCCGAGCTGTTCCTTCCTTTCTCACGTCCCCTAGCCCCCCCCCTTGGAATCCACGCGCCTTTTTCCGTGTTATCCCCATCTTTACCTTTCTTTTTTTTTTCTGATCCCTGTTTTTCCCTGCTTGGGGTTGTGCGTGTCCCCTTGCCATCGTCTCACCGTCGAACTTTCTCGGGTTCCCCTTTCCCCACCCTTCCCTTTTTCTTTTCGTTTCCCCTCTTTTTTTCAATAGGCCTCTCTTTTTCTGCACCGCTGTGACCCTCAGGATTCCTTTCTAGATTTCCGGTTCCCTCTTTTCTCCCAGCTTTTTAGGTACTGCCTCCTCTCGACTTGCTGCGGCAACTCTACAGAGGTGAAAGCTTCCTTTTTTTTCTGCTCGGCCTCGCCCCTGTCTCCCCGTTTCCCCGCCATGACCCCTCTTTCTTGACCTTTTCCTCGAGGGGGGCGAATGCCGGTGCAACGCTTTGTATTTTCTCTTTTTTCCTCGCCACCCCCCCCCCTCTTTTCCCATCCTCGTCGACGCTTATGAACGGATTCCCACTGCGTAAAGAGCCCCGCTGAAGGTCCCTTTGGTCCCCTTGCCTTCCTTTAGACCGTGAGTTTTTTTTTCCTATAAGGTTAACTGGTACCTTCCAATAGAGGTTCACCTATGGTGAGGGGTCCTTTTTTTTTCGAAATTTCCCTCCCAGCGCTCTCCTTCCCGAGGAGTCTTCCCCTCAGCGAAACAGGCTATCCGTCGGGGATTGGGATCTTCCCCCTCTCTCCGGTTAGTTCGGGCTTCTCCTTCTCTGAATACATCCGAAGGTCTGGCGTAGTCGAGCTTTCTTTGAGCAATCGAAAAGCCCCCCCTTTTATTTTTAACCCTTCCCTTGGTTCTTGAGACAACCCTATTGGGATTTGATATATTGGGATTTCTTTTGATTTTTTGTTCCCCTCCCCGTCTTCGCCCTTTTTTTTTTCATCGAGGGAATTGCTTGACCGTCGCACTCATTTCGTCCTGGAAAAGAGCCAACTCTTTTAGTGAAATCCCCTTTTCCTTCCCTAGGTCCCACCCCCGGTTTCTTCCCCCCCCAGGAGATTTATGTCCGCCCCCCCCGTTCTTTCCGTCTTCAGTCCCGTCCCCCTGCAACTCGTTAACCTCGTTTCTCTCCCCCTCCAGCCGAGGTGATATTTTTTTCGTTTTGTCGCCTTTTCCCCCCCTTCCCCTCTCCTTTCTCCAAACTCGGATTCGTCCTAACGAATAGGAAGCTTCCCCCCCTCCCTTGATGCGCTCAAAATTTTTCCCAAACCCATTCAGTCTGTTTGCTAGGGTCCTGTCGTCGGTGGATGATGGCCCCCACTTTTCCTTTTCGTGATGCCCCCAGAATTGGACGGCCCCCCTTCTTTTGGTTTTTTTTTCCCTTGGTTTTTAGTGAGCTTTTGCTCCTGCTGCTTTCGAGTGATCTTTCCTGACGTTCGGGACCGAGATGTCTTTTTTTTCTCGTCTTCTTCTTGGCTTTGTTTTTTTTGGTTTTTCCCCCTGTTAAACTTCTTTGACTCTCCTCTCTTAGGCATGAGCCGAGCTTGGCCCCCCTTCTTTGGTACTTCTTCGTGTACCTTTTTCCTCGTTCAGTGCATGTGCATCGTACCGGTCCCCCGTTTGCCTCGCGACTCCTCTCCCCCCCCTGTCTTCCCCTAGCCCCCCCCTTTGACCTTTTTTAAAAAGTGGGGGATCCGGTAATCTATAGGCCTGTTTTCCCACACAGCAATTGCCAGGAGATCCCTCCCCCCATTCAGTCTTTTTCGACTTTCCTTCTTTACAATGCATGCATAGAGTCTTCTTATCCCCCCCCAAGGTGTTCGTCCCCTTTTGCTGATTGTAGCTTAGCGTCCCTTTCTCGCTGAGTTCTTTTTCCCCTTCAAGTACCCCGAACGACCCGATTCTCTGAATCCCATTTCCCCCGCCTTTTCTCAGTATTCACGAAAAGAGATGATACATTGGCCTTTTTTTTTTCTTTTTTTTTCCGATTTCTTTTTCGCTTCCCTTAACCCCCCACTTCCCCCCTTCTTTTTCCGATCGAATCCCTTGCATCTGGTACCGAAAGGTTCCGCAAAAGACCCACTCGATTCCCGGCTTCCGTTCCCTTTTACTAAGCATTCCTTACCGTTTTCCCCGGAAGGGTTTTTCGGTCCTTCCATTAGGCCCTCTCTATTCCTATCAAAGGATTTTTTTCATGGGATCTTTTTTTTGTTTTTTCCCCCGCCCCTCTTCACTGGTTTTTCCCCTCCGTGGTGAGAGTAAGCCCTTCGTTCCGCGTCGATGCTTTTTTTTTCCTCCGAATCCGACTTTTTTTTCCCCTCTGCGCACCCCCTCCCCCTCCTTGCCCTCTTCCGATCACTTGGTGTTTCCTGTGACGACGAGGTTAACGATTTTTTTCGAGGATGAAGACTCTTTTTTCTTCACGAAATCTTTTTTTCGCCCGGGTCCAGCATTTCTCGTGTTGCAGGGAAGTGTTTTCCTTAGTTCGATGCTCTCCTTTTTCTTTTTCAATCGTTGCTCCGGTCAGGCCGCCCCTTCCCTCGAATTTAACTTTTCCAACCTTTCGAATAAACCCTTTTTTCCCAAAACCCCCCCCCTACCAATTCCACCAACCCTTTCGTCGGACTTGGTCCATCCTTCAGTCCCCAGTGGGAACCTTTTTTCTCATATCGTCCTTTTTCGGTCCCCACTTTTCCCTTGGAAAGTCGACGACCCTCCCGATGCAGAGTTTGTGACTTAATTTTCTTTTTTTCGCCCCCAATTATTTCCAAGCTCTTCTTCTGCCCTTTTTCCACCCCCCCAATTGCCTCTTTTTTCTTTTGGCGCTCCTCAGTTCTCTCGGCGATGTGCGGCCCTTCCTCTGATCCTGTGTAGAATGGAGGGCGCTCCTCATCGTGTTTTTCCCTTTGTCCCGGGAACCGGTATCACACCCCCTCCTCCCCCTCGCTACGTTTTCCCCCATGGCGTTGATCACACGAGTTTCTCGATGATGGCGTAGTCCGACTAGGTTTTTTTTTTCTCTCGCATGGCTCTACCCCCCCCCCTTTCATTTTTGGCGGATGCCGCAGGCTGCCTCCGTCTTGGTCCGTGGACGTCTCTTTTGACATTCCCCCTGCCTAGAGTCGCTGATGTTTCCCTGGATAATGTGATGAGTTTCCCTTCGCCGATTCTTCCTCGACATCCCTGACGCTTTCCACCTCGGATGTCGGTAAGCCTTTTCTGGTTGCTCTGAGAGGCCCTGCATCTTATCCCTAGTGAACAAGGCATCCTTTCCCCCCCCATAAAGCGACAGGAGCATCGGTGGCTTTCAGGCGGGTCAACAGCCCCCTTTTTCCGAACCAGAGTTTCTTCTTACAAGGACCCCCCCCCTCCTCCCCCCCCCTTTTCGGCCTCGCCAGCGTCGGTGGAGTGAGCCCTCCCCTATTTTAGCAGCTTGGCGACGGTGAGACCCCTTGCCGCAGAGAACTCCCCCCGCCTCCGTCACTCTCCGCTACTCTGTAACGAGGGCGTAGACTTCTGTGTAGCCCCCCCCTGTGGGAGTTGCTTTTCCTTCTGTGAGAAGGATGACGGAGGATCACTGCTTTTCCCTTGCGAACTTCTTTTCGTTTTCTCCCGTTTTTTTCCATTCCCAAGCGCTTGTTTTTGACCTTTTTTTTTTTAGTGTTATCCGGCTTTCCTGAGCACCAGCGATTCGAGTCCCCCCCTTCCTGACACTGCGAGATTAAGAGTTCGTCCTTTCCTTCTATTCGACAGTTTGCCCCGAAATGCCCGTTTCCTCGGACGTCACCCCTTTGAGTCTATGCCTCACATAGGATTCTTCAATTGTTTTACCTTTTAACCAGCGACCCTTCTCTGACGCGGTTTCTCTCTCTTAGTTACACCAATTTTTTCCCCGGCATCGTGAACGCGCCGGTAGACCTGGGGTCCCCCCATCTCTCTCTGTTAATCCTTTTTTTCGCTAGATAGACCTCCTCACGATGCCGCCGAATCGGTCATTCTTTTTCCTATTTTCAAGATTCCCTGCACTTTCGCGGATGTAAAAGTAGGCGGTTGGCGTTGAACAACCCCCTAAAGGCTCATATGTGAAGGTCTTCCGTTGAATACCGCCTTTCTTCTTTGTTTCTCTTCGACGTCCCCTTTCTCCCTGGCGCTCTTTGATCGGGCTGTGTTCTTAGCAGTGGTCGAAGGGTCTGGGGATCGTCCCCCTCAAACTTCTCCTCTTCCCATAGATAGTTTCTCTTCATGGACCTGATGAACCCTTCTCTTTCCGGGCGAACTTTTTTCTGGGATACTTTTTCCTTTCCCCTCACCCCCCCTGCCCATCCCCCCAGCATCCTTCCTCCCTCTCAAGCCCTCTTTAAATGATTTTTTTCTGATATTGGTTCGGCTTTTTTTTTTATTAGTCCCTCCCCCCTCTAGGGCGGCAAGCACAACCCCGGCCGCTTTTTCCTCGGCGCGTTTTTTTGAAATAGTCCTTTTCTTTTGTTGCGCTTTTGTTACTCGCCAACGAGGCTCCTTTTCTGGATGAGTTTGTCTATGATTGTGCACGACAGCATGTACCTGTGCGCGTCCCTTCTTCCTATTTTCTGACTCGGCCTATCCGGCGGCGATGTCTCCATCGCAGACCCCCTCTTTCTGCCCTCAGCAGAACTCTTCTGCCTGCCGGGGTCCCCCCCCCTACCTGTCTTCCCTGCTTTCTTTTCTTCCTACTTCCTTGAATATCCTTCCGAAGCCATGGAGTCATTCGTTGCAAAAGGAGATCAGAGCCAAGCGACGAATACCTTCGTGCGAACCAGTATCTCAATTGCCTTTTACTTTTACCTTTTACCGGGGACCTTCCCCCCGGTTAACGATTCTTTTCGTGGGCGCAGAAAGCTGGATCTTCTGAGAAGACCTTTTCCTCTAGAGTCTTAGTGGGGTTTTTTCCCCCCCTGCCCCTGTCTAGTCGGCTTTGTAGAGGAAGGAACGACCCTCCTTCGGGTTCGTCGTAGAGCTTTTTTTGATCCCCATCGAAAATCGACCCTGCCACTTTTTCCTACACCCTCTCGGGAGGATTTGGGATCTTGGATTTTTTGGTAACCGCCTTTTTTTTGAGCGTTTTTAAAGTCGCCCTCTTGCCTGATTCAATAGCAGAGTTCCTCCCCTGTCCTGACCTGAACCCCTCTCCCCTTTTACAACCTCCGGGCGCGTTCGTGCACCCCTCCCCCGGGATTTATGACTCTTTCAGTGTATTAACGTTCGCGTCGACGTTTTCCAATCTACTTTCGGAAATGGGCCTCTTCTTTCACTGTCGTCTATACGCGAGCCCCCCCACGTTGGATTCGTCCTTGTCATTACACTCTTTCTCCCTTTTAGGTGTCCCAACCCGGACTTCGGGTCTTTCCTTTGGAAATGATGGCCCCCCAGGGGGGTTTTTTCCGGATCAGATTTAGTCTTCAAGGATATTTTAAAGGCTTTAGGCACCGAAGCAGTGAGTTCCGGTCCCTTTGCTTTAATTGATCGTAGCCTCTCTCATGTGACTTCTTTCTCGCTTCCATTGGGTGGTCCTTCCCACGCCCAGCTTCGTCCACCTAGGGTCCTTCTAGCCGAGCTTTGAATTCTTCGCAATACAGCGACTTATGAAGTCTCGTACGTAGGTTGCTGAGCGAATTCCTCTATTGAAGAGTTCCAATTACCTTGGCCCACGCCTACAGTGTCCTTTTTCCGCCTATGTTTCACCCCAGCTTGCCCGAGTCGTTCCGAATCCATCTCCCGGTTTCTAGATGCCATATCTGTATTTCCCGTTTTCTTTTCTGCTGGCGCATCTCTCGTGCAATCGCGCTTTTTTCCTCAACATTTCCCTTAGAAGTTACCCCCTTTATTTTCCGCAATTTCTGGGACTTTTATCTCAGTTACCTTTCAAGCTAGGATCCTTCCGTGAAGTCAGGGAAGAGTTTGCTTTTTGAAAACCTCCCTCCCCC
>Ga0179593_1429399_pt1 | contig 18202 bp, 16 predicted proteins | sample CZODoug2_1_08_16_FD_185931 | JGI IMG/M metagenome (GOLD analysis project Ga0179593, IMG submission 185931) | Vadose zone soil fungal communities from Angelo Coast Range Reserve, California, USA - CZODoug2_1_08_16fungal (PacBio error correction) | ecosystem: Environmental > Terrestrial > Soil >... | reverse complement strand
TTCTGACACTTCCCGATTTCTCTCGATTCAAGGATACCTGCCCGGACCCTGAGACCCTTTACGCGATGACCTTCCTAGCCCCTGAGCACATAAGAATTCCGTTTCTGCTTTTTTTTCCCTCTTCAGGAGCGCTCGCGAGGATGAAGCCCTATCTTTTCCCTGAAGCATATGTCTTTTCTTTTCCCGTGGACGCCTCTTCCTCCCTGGTGAGCCCCGGTTTTCCCTTTCCTCTGACCGAAATCCCCCTGAGCCCAAGCTATCAGTGGGCCATCTTCTGGAAGAGAAGATCGGGGCGACGGGTGGAATTTCTCTGGTCGAGTCCCTCTTTGGGGGAATTTTTTTTGGTGTTTTTTTGTCTTTTTTTTTTTTTTTTTTTTTTTGGTTTCTTTTTTCTTTTTTTTTGGTGTTGTGTGTTGTGGTGTTTTTTTTTTTTTTGGTGCCTTTTTTTTTTTTTGTTTTAAAATAGTGGAGCCTTGCTTCCGTCCTGGGATCGCCCCGGACGGCAGGACCCCTCTCCCATGACAAGGATGGGACCAGCATGCCATTCACTCATTGATGACTCCTATATTTTCCTATGACAGGTCCGGCTCATGCAGTCAAATTTTTCTTCTCCGTACGAACTTATTTTTTGGGTTTGGTTACTTTTTCCGAACGACGGCCAGGACATCAGGATGAGGGAGGTGTCTTCCCTCGTCCGATCCTTCGGTTTAATGGGATCAGACCGGCCTTGACTATGTACACTCCCGGTCTGCAAGATCAGGAGCACCTGCTTATTTGAGCCTGGTTCGGTTGATCTGGGTCGCGGTACTACCCCCAGGTTTGCCGTCCGCCAAACCTGACCACACCCGCAACCAGGACCACGATTTCTCGGGAATTCACAAGCATCTCCTGTTCCACTACTCGGTTGACTCTCTTACGGCTCGACAAGGTGTTCCTAGAGTGTGCAAGATTCGTCTTGCTCTTCGCCGCCGTTGGACCTTTGTCCGCAGAATAGAGCGACGCGATTTGCCTTTATCTGGTCCCGCCTCTTGGGGGATCGACCACTACCTTTTTCCCTTTTAGTGTTCCCCTTTCGTCCCCCGCCTCCCGACCGATACGTTCTGGCTAGACTCTTCGATGGCATGTATCTGACTGGACGGTTTCAATGTCAGTCTCGTAGGGCGGAATGATAACCAGAGGTGGGAAGCTCGGCTCTGGGCTATCATCTCACGGTTTGACACTTTCTTCGAGATTACCCCGGCGGCGGTTTTCGTGTTCCTAGGGGTAGAGAACCTTCATATTTTAAGTAGGGGCCTGGTGGGGCCATTTTCCCTATGACTTAGAGTTATTTTCTTCTCGCGGTAATGGACTTTGATCCTAGCGCGATTGCTTAGCGGGCTCCCCCCCGAAGGACTGTCCCGAGCCCCACTTTCTTGAGCATTCCTAACCTATTTCTCGATAGGGGCATGTATTGATCATGCCCCTTAATCGTGCCGACGACTATATTGTATGTCACCGAGGAACGGCCTGGCGAAGATCTTGTCCTAAGAACAGGGAGAGTGTCGACCATCAGCCGTTTGTCACGTTTTTCTTATCACTTTCGTGCAACATTTATCTACGCAACACTCCCTCCCCCCCCCCCCTTTGAACCGTAAGCCACGAAGTGGTTTTTCCTTGTTTTAGGACCTTTACAGTGCTTCGGAATCCCTCCGCGGCACTCTTTCCCAGAACTTTTCCTTATTTCCTTCCCTCCTCTTTGTTAGAAAGCTCGGCGCTGTCTTTGCAAGAATGCGAAGGGAATTAATGTCATCCTGCCAACCACTCTGCGTATGGGCTCAAGGTGCCCGCCGGTGCGTCTCATAAAGGTTCACCACGCAATGGATTTAAAAGTTGAACAGAATGGTTCTTTTCTGTCAGCCCTTCTTTCATTAATTCTCGCTCCCCCGCTCTAGGATACGGAGTTATGGTGAATAAATTTCTAGGTAGTAGGTACGTCTAGTTAGAGGGACGGTCTTCTTTCTCACATGACAACTCCACGAATCCCTTAGGCAATGCTCAGAAGCTGTTACTATGGGAACTTGACTAGGGTTACTCCATCCAGAGACCTTCTTTCCTCTCTTAGAACTCCAGAAAGGGAAAATGCCCTCCCAGCACTCCCCGATCCCACCCCGGAAGAGAGAGAAGCTCAGGGTCAGTTACATGAGAAGCCAGGAGAAAGGGCGATAGTCGCCAATGGAGCTAACAACGGAGACCGAGGGAGGAGGACTGCTGACGTAAGGTGAGACATGGAATGCTTTGACGAAAAGACAACCAGGACGAGGAGAAGAGGCATGCCCAACAAGATAAAGCGACTCGGTAGGCAGAGAGGCTAAATACTCTGAAAGGGGCCAATTAAGAGGCAGTGAGGCCCGACCCGGTATCAGAACATAAGGCAAACGGGGATAGCAAGTAAGCACAAAAGGAACGAGTGTGAGGGAGGGAGGGAACACTCAAGGGGAGGTTAGGTGCCGACAACTAAGCAGTACCTTCAATCCTACTCATTGCTTTCCTCAAGGACCCCACCCACGGTGGTATTTAACACCCCCTAGAAACCATAGCAAGTATTACCCCGTTTCTTCCAAAGGGCACTTACCAAAAGGCAGGACCCCCGGTTTCATAGAGATAACCTTCAAAAGAGTTCCGCTAAACAATGCCGGATATCATTTTATATAGTAAACAATGTGGTGGCATTATTCAAAGTGTGAGAGTCTCCATGGGAACTACCTCCCCCCCGGAATGGCCAAGCCATTTTGAAGTGGCACGCGTTAATAGCATTCTAGTTGGCACCCATCTTCCCCCTCCCTGGCCGCACCTCCCCAAGTAGGTCGGGCACTCCAAGCGCACCACCCAGACTAGCGGCCACGGACATCGGCCATGACTTTACAGTGAAACAAAAGTTTCCCAGGAGGCCGCTCAGGCACCCTCCCCCCCATTCCATTCTCGGCGTTAACACTAGCCGTCCCCCGATCCCCTTAACGTAACCTCTTCCCAAAGAGTCGTAAGGGATACATCGCAACTCGGAATCCATCCAGCCCCACCCAATCGGACAGGTGCCTTGTTGTGTTATCCGTCGCAACCAGGTTCGCACTTTACCCCCTTCAGTTGACCCCCAGCTGACTGTCCCCATTCTTTCCATCTAAAATAGCGCAGGTTCTCGCTGTTGAAAAGTTACATCACCGCCGTGACGGTAGATCCACCCATGCCCCCCATGAAGGCATCCTGATCGGTACCGTAGCCACACAAACGCTTTCCCCATGTCGTGCACTTTAGTCCCCTCCTACGAAGACCCCACACATACCCCCAAGTCTTCGTGTTCCTGCATCGTGCCGACAGCCGCCTAGAAATATACCGTCCTAACCTTTCTATCAAAGAGAATTTGAATGATTATACCCGCTATTGTATGGGGCTCCCCCCCTTCCCCGCTCCTTTGCGCTCACCTAAGCAGGAAGCCGGCCCCGGCGAATGGAAATTCTGAACCCGCTCTTTCATGATCCACTTCTTTGGCTTTCCAGCGTCGCCCTGTTAATCTCCCATGGCCGAAGAAGGTTATCGTCCACACTTCTGATTTGACCGCATTCGGTGAGGGGCGAAGTTATTCCTTGGCACCAAACTAAGAAGCGAACCCCATCTCTTTGATGTTTTTTCTCGTAAAGGTTAGGCCCCATACTAGGATTACAGCCCCAAGGGCTTCCATAACTCGAATCTTAAGAGAAGGGTACAAGCCCCCCCCTGAGGGAATAGGGTGAATCGGGGTAGGAAGGGTTACCCTAGAGTCGTCATAGGGTAGAGGTGACTTTCCTCTTCATGGGTCGATCACAGGATACCTTTATTTTAATAATCCTATTAGTGCGTTTTTTAGGTATAGAGATTATAGATACCGAGGCCCCCCTCCCCTCCCATCACTTCGACACCCCCTTGGACGACTATGACCTTTCAAGCCAATCGGGCTTCAATTAAGCAGAGTTTCAGCCGGCCCGGTGCCATTGGAGTTTCCCCCTTCGAGGCAGCTCAGTGAGGATGGAAGAAAGTACAGCTATTGGCCGTTACCTCCGTGTAATCAGAACCCTTCGAGCATCATGGAGTCCCTGTGGCCTGGCCTAAGATGAAATACCTCACCCCACCCCCCCACACCCCAAACAAAACCAAAAACACAACCACCACCCACCCCCCCCCCCCCAACAATTTGTTTTGGCCATGTCCTCTTTTCAACTTTTCTGAAACTTCGGCCAGATCCGCTTCAGGTTGATCCGGATTTAGAAAAGAAGTGAGGACCGTAACCTCTTCCAGGAGGATTTCCCCTCATCCCTTCGATCAGTTTCAGGGATAAGATCGACCCGGCTTTTTTTCACCAGATCCCCAACTTTACAGTTCCTTATCTGCATATCTATTGAATCTTGCCTTTCGATCATTTACTTCTATGACGGGAAGGTTCGGCCCCCCCTCTTGTCAAATCCCGAAGAGTTGCGCCGTTTTCGACCTTGTCTAGTATGTGCTTCGGGACTTTTCTCAGCAAGAACGGGCGTTTTACTTCAGGTGGCTGTGCGATGGATTCCGATTCCTGTTCACGCTTTTCCTTAGGGTTTCTGGTGATCAGTCCCCTTAAGACTGTCATCCAAGCGGTCGGGCAAGCTCAGTCTCCCGGCGGTATTGATGGTTCCGAGGTGCCGGATTTCCTGGGCAGAACTTTTTCACCCATTGTTTTCCCCTGCTCCCCCCCCCACTACCCCACAATCCAATGAAGATTGGTCACCCCCACCTCATGATTTCTCTAGGTTCCGCTGCGTTCTGCCTCCCCCCCTTTTTCTCTCAAGGTGAGCGAGTTTCCAAGAGTACGTGTGATATGCCTCCCTTGGACTTGGTAAGACTCCAAGACCCCTGACGCGCCGATGGCCGTTACTCTAGTCCTTTTTTACTCTTTTTTCGAGCCTAACATTTTTTTTTGTCCTTTGTGTCTTTTGTTTCCCTCTTTTAGAGGCCCCCCTTCGGATGGGCCCTTTGTCAGTATTACTGCGGCGAGCCCTCCTTCATGAGAGGCAATGGACTTCCCTCCCGCACTAGCCCGCCTCGAGTTCGTGCGGTAGACAACAAGCGGTTTCCCTCTTCTTCTTTTCGACGTCGGCCTTCGATTCTCCCTGATGGTTGACACGTGAAGTGATGCGACACGGGCCTGTCGTTGGAGGGTGGTTTTGGTTTGTAAGTTGTTTAGATCTACCCCCTCCTACTTCGGTTGGTGGTTTTATCTTTTGCCCCCCCTTTTTCCTCGAACCGGCAAGTGAGTAGTTCTTTTTCAAAGGGCTTTGAACTAAGTCGGTCCCCGATTCCCTCGATTCCTAGGATGGAGTTGTTCAATGAGAGTTGAACGATGTCTAGAACTGACTATCAAAGAAGCCATAGTGTATGCCCGTCTTCCTCGTTCCTGATCAGATTCCCATAAGAATCAAAGACCCCCCCCCCAAACCACCCATGGGGGAAGAGTGTATGTCAATCAAGCCGGGCTGTTCAACTTTGGCCATCCAGGAGTTTGGAACTGTCTTCCCTCCCCAACTCGACCAGGAAGTTCTTCTTAACGAGAAGTGAAAGACACCTCGCAGAATGTGGTCCAGGAGCACTTCCTGCGGTTTGTACGACATCCGATCAGCCGTGCCCTTCTCTTAGAATCCCATCCTTAATTACTAATTCTTTCTTTTCTTCTCTCTGACGCTTCCCCGGCTCCCTACCCTGTCTTTTCTTAGCCGGAACTCCCACGCAGTTGACTTCACTGTTGTATGGACCCCACCCCTTTTTTTCCTGAGTGTAGAGGGTCGGTACTTCTTGTCGCGTTGATTTGGGTTCTTCGACATTCTCCTCCATGGATCTTCCACACTTTGAAACATCCAATTCTTCTTGGTTCAAGCACAATTATTGCTTACCTTCGTTTCCCGCGGCCGGCGCCGTTCATCGGGGACCAATTACCTTTTTTTCTTATTAACCTTTGTTTGTGAAATTTTCAGAGACCAAAGGCTCCCTCTGTCGCAAAAGACGGCCGGATTTAATTCCTGGTTAATCAGGCTAAGGTTTAAAACGCTTCCCCTCCAGCAGTAGAATTTGGGCCCATCGTTCGCAAGGCTAATTTTTTTGAAACCGGAGGACCGAAGCGGGGAGCTAGGACCTTGAGACTGAGGTTGGCTGCGCCGAAAGACGAGGAGAAGTGCAGACTAACTCCGCTGGGAGGCGCCCCTGGCCGAGAGGTATGTCAGGCAGAAAAGGAGTCACAACGCGACCGGCACGGCGAAGGGGAGGCGAGTGAACAGAGTAACGTACAGGCAAATGATAACGGAGCATGTTTAACAGGCGGCGTGATACCCAAATAGGCTGCTCGATTTGGTGTACGCTTCGGAAGCTGGGTAGCATGGCCCCGGGAGGACAGGATCCCGCAAGACCCCACCGGCGATCTGAGAAATAGCAAGGAATAGGACAGCAGATAGAGAGCGCGTAAAAGGACAGTCCGATAAATGCCGAGGGTAGCAGCAGGAGGGAGAGGATTACGAAGGCGTGACGGGGCCTATCGGGGACGAGCTCGCGTTTAAAAGTCTCCCCAACAAAGGAGAGGACAAATAGCCGAAGAGCAAGGGACAGGAAACTCAAACCGATAAGGTTGAGATGAGAAACGGCTACTGGGAGAGAGTGGAGAGTGCTGAGGAGGGGTGGATGCGGGAAAAGGGTTACGGCGGAGGTGGTGAAGGCACAGCGCAAAGGCCCTCCCCCGCCAGGTTTTTTCAATACCTTGGACTTCCCCCCCAAAAATCGGGTTTGTCATGTTCCACCAGATCCCCCCCCCCTTCCTGATTGATGTATCGAACACCCGTTCCCAATTTAAAACTTCCCCGGTGGTTGTTTTAAGATATTCACTTGTTCCCACCCCTTTCGTCCCGCTAGAAGACCCCTTTTCTATAGAACCTAGGTCAATTTCCCCTTGGAGTTTATTCTTACGCCTCCAGTCAGGGACCACCTTTTTTTCTAGTAAGCCTTTTCGCCATCGCCCTTCTCGGAACATGAGATCCCTCTTTAATAATTAGCACAGGACCCTCATATGGTTGATCTTTTCGAAAACATTAACATCCGGTAGGGACATCGCCCGACCCACTTACTGCTTTTCTGATTAAGTTGTTCCCCCAAGAGGGAAATCCCCGTTAATCCCTTCCGCCTGTACTCTTCTAAGCCCCGGGACATTAAACCCCACTCACAGACTATGCACCCCTTTCCGATTCTAGTGTAGAGGACCATCGTAACTGATGGGAGCGTCCACCCACACTTTTAGCAAATACAGTCGAGGCACTGCAACCTCCTTCATGAGTGATATCAATTACCTCCCCTCTCTCTAGGTCTTGGATACATCGATCAACAGGGTATCCCGCGCGAAGGACCGAAGTCCTTCGCCCCACCGAGGCGGTCCGGTAGACATGACAGGTTGTGAAGGGCACGAAGCCCAACTCACTTCGCCCGCCCTCGTGGGCTCGAAGTTCTGTGTTTCTCCCCAAGGGTGTCGGGTAGCCTTTCAAAACCTGGGGAGACTTTCCGTCGGCGAACTTTTCGACCCACAGGAAAAGACCTGGAAACGAAGAACCCGACCCCGAAGTCTGCCTACCGATGACTTTTTTGAAAGCAAACCGATTGGAACAAAGAAGCGTTCAGCTTTTTTTAATACCACCCAGTCCAAACCCCGCATGATTTTTATAGTTACTCAGGTTTAACAGACCCCCATTTTCCCTTCCTGACCGCCGAGTCCCCCATTGCCCCTTTTTCTTTTCGAAAAGTAACGAATTACCCCCACCCCCAGTCACTACCCCCGTCGTCCCTCTTCTCGCGTTGTTCTTCTGAAATGGCCGGCCTCTCTGAACTATACAAAGTCTTCCCCCAGAGTAATTGAATTATCCAGATATTCTTGTCACTTTTGGTCGGGTGGCCGGGCGCCCTTTTCCGTCCCCTTTTTCGCAGGCTTCGTTTGGCCTGAATGATGGAACATCCCCCCCTCCGGAACTTCAAGACTACCACTTTTCTTCCCAATCCGAAGCTTGGATTTTACCCCTCCGTTTAAGGAATGTCACCACGGTAGCTTTCCCCTAGATGGAGTTAGAGTATTTGCATTGGCCACCTCCACTAAATTGATCCCGAGGTTCATGGAATGTCCCACGCCCTTCCCCCCATAGGCTTACCTCGAGGTCCCCTCGAGTCAAGAGTCTATCTCCCTTTCCTTTTCCCCTAACTGACCGGCTTGCTTGGAAATTCGTTGGAATTCAGGTAGGGCGGAAGTTTCATCCTGCGGCTGACGGCTGCCCTTTTTTCTTTTTTCAGGTATTGCATCTGTGCTCCTCGGTAAATGGCTCCTTAGCTCTATATCTCCTCTCAAGTTCTTTTTGTTTTCTCCTCTGCCATTTTTTCGGAGTCCTCACGCATTAAATAATTCTCCCCTAAAGTAGTACCTCTCTTCCGGCGTGACTTATTGCCCTTCCTTCCCCCCCGCGGTTCTGCGTTTCACCCCCTTCTCTCTGGAAAGCCCTGCCTTTTTTCCCCTTTCCTATATTGCGCTTCCCACCCCGCTGGTTCGATGCTCTGAGTATTTGCCCCGTGCGTATGAAAACCTCCACCCCCCTTCTTTTTTCCAGATCCTTCCTTCCTGAACTGACCCCCCGATCAGATCGTGGATACATGGCAGAAACCCCTGCCATTGGGCGCTTTGAAACCTCTTTTTCTGTTCCCCCCTTCCACGATTCCCCGTTCTTTTTTTTTTTTTTTGTGTCCTCGTGTCCTTTCGACCAACTGACAAGCATCCCCTTGTATACTGCATGACTTCTATGCTTCTCCTTTTTATCATTTCGTCTCTCTCCTGAAGGTTTCCTCCTTCAAAAGAGGCTTTTTGTTTTCCCTGGTAGGGACTTATGTTTTCTCTGTTAAGGGTTCAGCCCTCCAGTTCGGACTGAGGATATGCTTATTACCAGAGGTACTATTCCCCTATTGAATTAGGTAATGGTTGGATCAGAACGTATCCTCGCATGTCCCAAGCTCCCTCTTCCTTCCGAGTCTAATTCCTGCCTCGCTTTCCTATTTGGTTGAAGGATTATGGGTAATCCCTACTCTCCACAAGTTATTGCCCGCATTTCACCCCCATTGAACACACCGCCACGGAATCTTTTTACTGATTATAATCCACCATTTAATGCTTCCATGCTCTGGCTCTGGTTTCCTGACCTCCTTCTCCCCTTTTAGATCGCCTACTCGCTTTTCTGACGATCGCCTCTTTTCATTTTGTTTACTCTTACAATTTTTAAAGCCCCGGACCGCGATGGACGACTTTCCTTTCCTTTAGTACCGTTTGGGTTTTCATTCATTTCCAGACCAATGTTATGGGTCCCTTTTTTTCCTTCGGCCCAGATGCTCGCCCTTCACAAGCACCCTAAGGTCTATTAATGGTCGAGAATCTCTAACCTTTTCTCCTCATTTCTACCCCTGCCTATATCCGTTTCGCTGAGAATACCCCCGGGGACTATCTTTCCTTTTCGATAATATTTCGACCCTCTTTTGACCCGTTTTTCTTCGCTTATTAGTTCCTCACCTTCTTTAAGGGTGCCTTTCGTTCTGTCCACTTTTTCCCATGAGTCGGGAGTGGTGGTGTGGTTGGAAATTAAACATGGTTGAATTCCCTTCGATTCCCTAGACGGTAAGGCCATGAGTCTCTCCCCTTCGGTCGGGCTTCGCTTACACTGCCTTCATTTTTTCCCAAACTGCGCTTTAATATCAGTATGGCGTGGATCTGATTTGAGATTTCTACTCTTATACTCACCTTCCCCTAGCGTCGGTCCCGATGAATATAACTTTTATTCACCAGAGGTCCCCTTCCCTGTGACGGCCTGTTTGTCTCGCAATCATTCCGTGTCCCGTTGTCTCCCAGACCCCCAGAATTTTTTAAAAGTTTTTTCCCTAACAGTTCCTTTAAGTCGGCCCCGCAACCTAAGACCGCCGTTCACTGCTCAGAAGATCCTCTTCCCCTCTCTATTTTTCCCTTTTTTTCACCCGGCGGCGTCCCCCAATTGCCCCTAATCCCTATAAAGAGTCACTCTCCCTGAATATTCCATTTTCCTACTCCCATTTGTTTGTTTCTCTTCCCAGATTCGTCTAAGAGTTAATGGCCCCTTCATGGATTGGTTTTTGGAACGCATTCCTCCTTTCCCGTCCGTGGATACTGTCCCCCCCATAGTATGTTCAGCTTCCCTTAACTTCTCTAGGTCGGGGAGTATTTTTCTTGCCCGCAAGGTTACGTCCCCTCCCATTTTATGCACACTTTGTTCCCGTACACAGTTCTATTCTTATGTACCCAGACATCAAATCCCCAGCGGGTCGAGTACCGTCTTCTTCCGCGATATCCTAGGTCCCCCGTTCTAGTCGTTCTGGTCCAGTAGTTTCTAGGCCCTGTTCGTAGGCATCCCTTGTCCCCCCTGCTCCCCACTCCCCCTGGGTAGTCCCCCTGTTCCCCGCAGTGGTTTCTGGAACGTCCTTCTTTTCTCGATCCTTTCCTATCGAGCGACAAAACACTGCATCTCTTACTTACTCAAGCGGGGAAGGGGATTGGTGATCGAATGATGGACCACTTAGGCTCGGCCCGACAACACGGCAAACACAGCGCCAGCCATGGCTGCTAGTATCCACGCCCGCCGCAGTCCGCCCCGCTACCGGGGACGCCACCAGCCGAGGAGGGCACCACAAGTACACTCTAGAGGTATGTGTGTCTTAATAGAATGACGTGCTTACACAACCCTACCCCAACCGGAACGAAAAAAATTGATGGAAATGTCGATTTACGCCGGACCTTCCTGTGCTGCGGTTACGGCGGCAAAATCTTGTCACCGTAGAGAGAGCTCCGCCGGGGCAGTTGGGAAGGGGATAGACGCACCCTAGTGTAGGACCTAGTGTAACCTCCTCGCAGATTCGGTAGTTGGTAGTCCTCCGAGAAATAACCGCGTCAACTATGAAAAACCCCGACTGCTGACGATGGGTACGTCCACCCAACCCTACCCGGAGACGACCGGGGCCCAGAGGGCGGCGGGGAGGAGAGCAAAGATAAGTCTTGTCTTAGCGGTGAAGCCCCACACGCTCCGGAAAAGTGGAGAAGCAGAGACTCCGCGTTGCGGATCGCGAGAGCGGCCCCAGGGCGGGAATAGCACAACATTTCGCACACCGCCGTAGAGAGGCCACGAATCTATACTGGCCTCCCACGTCGATGACCCAATTCAGTCGAACTAGGGGGGGGGTGACTGGAAATAAGCATCGTTATCTGCTCCCCTCTTGCGTCACCCTGATCACTCGTCCAGAGTGGGACCCATCGTTGCCCAGGCCTCTTTATGAACTAAACGCGCCCCATGAGAGGGAAGCCTCCAACTGTCCGGTCCAAGCACGCTTGAACGAGCGGCCGTCAGGGAGGCGAGTACACGCAAGGAGAACGGTCCAGGGGACTGCAGTATCGGGTTGAGTTCGAACTGCCGAACGGGCTCTCTAACTACCTAAAAGGAGAGGGCATAAGAGGTCCTTCGATCAGGGATGGAAGTCATCGGGGAGAGCCCGATCGGAAGCCAAGTTAATCCCAGGAAAGAAGTGGTCTTAAACTAACAGCCGTACGATGCAGATGCTCATCCCCGTCGGGACGGTAAGGGGAAAGCCCGAGCACAGCGGCTAGGGGAGGTGATCGGAGACTACGTCCTACCCCAAACGGTCCGCCCACGAGGTCACAAATATAAGGGTTCCGGGCAGAGAAGACGGGCTCATCCGTAAGCCCGGTGGCGCAGCCACCGCCGTGCCCCTCCTCCCTATCTGAGTAGGAGGAACCCGACCTGAGGGCTAAGCCGGGAGTGCACCCTAGAAAGGTTAACCCCAGTACACCTAACCCCAGCCTGCAATTGCAAGAAATACCCTAACCCCACACCGGAAAAACATCACGGCACCCGATAGACGTTGGAACAGGATAAACACTCCGTGGCGGCACGCCGACTGGGAGGGATTGAGGGAGCCTCGGCTCCCCGTGGAGTCTCTGTGGGTGTTTTAAAATGGAGCAACTAGGCGGGACGACTCCAGCACTAGAGAAACCTTTCTTGGGCAGCCCCCCGTCTCCAGATTGAGGACCGTAAAAGAAACCGCACCGATCATAGATCCAGGATACACCCAGCAGTGGCGACCCCCCGCTTCACTTTGCGCCCCAGACCTCTCACCCAGTTCTTCCTGCAGAGAAGGACCCGTGCCCCTCCCTATTGGAGCCTTGGGAACCGCCCACCACTCCCCTAAGGTTTGTGGAACCTACGCCTCGACCGTCAACCTTTGCGCCCTCAAGCCCGTAAGCCGAGCGCCGGGTTCGTGAACAGAGAGTGGACTCATCACGCCTTTACGCTGGATGGAACTGTTTATCGAATAAGATAACCTGAGTGCAACTGATCCTATTATGGAAGGGCGCTCGAACCAAACGAATCCTTCTCAAGAGATTCCCCGTTTAATAGCCCTCCCCCCCCCCGGTTCGCCCGCCTCTAGAGACAGAACAAGGTCTGTTTACGTTGATGCGGGAAAATCCCACCGGCCGCAGGGCCCAAAAACGTCACGATGCCCCACTGCGACTACTACATATCCTAACGTGACCCTCTAGGTTCAGCGACCAGGTCATGCCTCTCGAAGATTGGTATCATAGTTAATTACTACCCACGCTAGGTCCTGCGCTAAAACCAGGTGAGGAGAGTTAGGAGGGAGGAGGAGCAGGCCGATACTGGAGACCCGTATAGACGAATGGAATAAGACAACCGTTCTGCACACCAGCCAGATTTCCGGAGCATGGGGACGGTCCACCGGATATTCCCCACGCTAGGACTAACAAGCCCGTATCTCCTCCTCCTAACGTGCGAGGGCTCACGGGTTTCCGGGGGGCAGTAGGGCTCTATAGACGGGATGGGTAGCGGTCCCACCGCTGCGGTTTACCAAGGCCACCTCGCCAGGGGGTTCCTAGTCGGGATCCCCGGAAAAAGGTAGAGGAGAGGTTCCGTCCGGCTTTCGCCCCGACGGGCATCCGTCCCCCTCACCCCACCGGGTGGGGGCTTGCCGGGAGGAGATAAGTATTCTGACATCGGAAGGAGACTCAAAGGGATCGTCTCGCTCTTCAAATCTGAAAAGGGGGGAAGACCTTCAACATTCCATTAATATTCCCTACTCGGGCGTCTGCCCTAAGTGTGACTCCCACCCGCCCAGAAGGGGGGAGGGTCGCTGGGGAGCATAGGTGCGGTCAAATCCCATTCTAAGCCAAGTTCGGCTGGAGGATGGCCACCCATACTATTAGTCATGTTGGAATGATCATAAGGTTAAAAGGCATCAACAGTCGCAGCGGCGCTGTGAGGAGAACTCGAATCGCCGCCCCGAAAGGTCCGGTGGTACGGGCAGGGAGTACGAGTACAGAGCCACCCGTTCGGGAGTCGGCACGTCCCCACAGGGACACGACGGCACCTGATTGATTCAAGTCGCCTCCCTCCTCTCCCGGTACTTCCTCCAGTCCTTAAGGCCTCCCGGAGTTACCCATTGCACCAGGACAGGATATCATGCTAACACGTAGAGGAGGTTCCGGTATTGTGAAGTTCCACCCCCCGACTGTAGGGGCAAGGTCAAACAAGCGAGCCAGCGCGGGAGCGGTCTCCCGAGTAGGATGACTTCACTTACCCCCCATATTATAAGAAGGGCTGCGTTAGTTCCTTTAGATAGCTAGATAATTGTCATGAGAAAGACTGGGTTGAGGGGAGGGCCCCCTCTGCTCCTGAGATCTATCCGCATGTGAGCTAGCGCTAGGCGGGAGGGCCCAAGAGTCTTCTAACGGCGTGATTCTGCGTCCCCGCGAAGTCGGCCTAACCACCGGAGAAGGCCCTCATTCTGCTCTCCCGGCACAACGAGATTCGGCTAGGGGTATCGTGCGACCAGCCTCCTAGGTTACGCATAGCCAGCCCCGCTCTGTCGAAGTGAAGGTATGGGGACCCAGCTGGATCTGCGCGGGCCGTAAAATGCCGCTGTCCTCTTGGCAGCGTGGCGGCTATACCTGGTGCCTCTTCGGGCCGGTGGTCTGTTTTGTACGGGATAGGAGCTGATGACTCTTAACTTGGGGGCATTCCCCAACTGGGGGTAAATGCCGTGTTACAAGTGCGAAGGTGGAAGGCGAGCCGGGGGGATAGGATTGCTGTGTGTACAAGGTGGGAACCTCTGCACGAGTCTGCTAAGACTCGAGGCCGCGGAGGGTCCAATAGTCTAGCCCCAAAGGGTTTAGCGGGGTGACGTCTAGCTGGGCGAAACCGTTTCATATCTTCTTGAGGGGCAAGTCGATGAGGATACCTTCATCTAGGAGGCCTGTTGACGCCGACGGACCAGGATAGACCCAGCGGAGAGGGCAGAGGGAACCAATGGGACAATTGAATACCAGGATTAGGGGTAGGAGTGAGCGGATAAGGGGCAGATAGCAATAAACCGCTGTGCCGATTTAGCAATCGCCGGATGGAACGGGGGATAGCGGAATCACGGGTCGAGGAATGGGAGGGGGCGGAGGCGAGGCTTGATGGAAACCCCTTCATTTGGACATTTCTCTGGCCACAACTGCGGTTCCTTCCACACTCCCTCCCATCCCCCTTTCCCTTGACTCGCAGTTTCCCCTCTGTTTTCCTTCTCCCTTCGTCCACCCACGCCTTGTTCCAGGTTTTTTTGCCATCCCTGCATCACCCTTTCAAACGCGTTTTCTCCGACCGATCCAGTAGGCCCTACCCCCCCCCCTAAGGCTCTCTTCCAGCTTAGGGTTGGGACCCTTTCCATCTACACACGACCTTACTTTGCCAGTGTCCTCTAAGTGACCATTTCCCCTTAGATACAGGGATAGCTCGAAAATTTATGGTAGTTATATTCCCCCAAGTTTTTAGTGGGCGTGCCCCCGGCAGAGCACGGGCTGGACCTTTAAGTCTCCCGCGAATTCCCTCCCCCCCCCCCCCTTTGGTAGCTTTTGACTCCACCCTCTCCCCAAACTGTTCAGCAATCTGTGCCCGCAACGGCCATAGAGGTCCTCTTCAGCTTTCTTTTTCGGAATGCTCCCCACTTTTGACCAACCCGTGAATGCCTGATCTTCGAGTAGCCCACTGTTCCCAGGAGCTCTCTTGTTTGAAAAAACGCTCAAACGTGGTTCAGATCCCCTTGACTTTAATCCCTCTTCCAGCTCTCCGTTTTCCGATTTCTTGAGATTCTCTTTCCCCCGAGGCCATGTGTGCTGGTGCGTGGTTGGTTAAGTTCGGTTCCGGTAACCCCAGGCTCTTCCTTTTTCCCACCCTTCCCTGTGAACCAGACGTAACCCTCATAGTCCCACCGCTATAAGAGCGCGAGGGGTTTCTCCCTATATTTTATTTTTTTGTTTCCATCGCAAGTTCCTGTCGTTTTACATCCACCCCAGACATTAACGGTTTCCTTAAGAGTCCCTTTGAGACCCATCCCCCCAGTTGACCTTTCATTGTAAGGTCCCTTTTTTGAAAAAGAACGGAACGTTCCTCCCACCCCCCCCCCCCCCCCCCCCCCTCCAATTTGTTATCGTCTTGTTTCTTTAGTCCTCCGGTTCCTACGACCGCCTTCTTTAAGAATTCTACTGAATCCAAAATGCCCTTCCCCTTCCATTGCTTTTCTTTCTTCCATCTTTCTCCTTTTCAGTTTCGGGGACGTCCCCTCCCCTTACCCTCTGCCCCCCCTGAAGACCGGAATTTTTTCTCGTTCCCTTACTGATTGAACCTCCCCATTCCTCTCCCCCTGATATTCCTTCCGCCTCTTCCCTCCCCGGGCATCTTAGGAAGAAGATTTTTCCTGCATTTTTCCCACCGGATCTTCTACCGCATGGTTTTTTATAATTTCCCCCCCCCCCCCCCTCCCCTGATTCTCGAAACCTCGTCTTGGGACCTGGGCTGTTACTTACTAATGACATAAGCTTCCCCTTCCCTTTTTTTTACAGACTTTTCTGTTTTTCCTAGGCACTCCCTTAATCTGCACTTGTTCCCCAAAGACCCTGAATTTTTTTTTTTCCCCCTGTTTTAGTGTTCCTCTTGGCCTGGTTTCTACTTCTCGTCTTCTTTCTAAGTTTTCATTTATAGGGGCCCCGTCTTTTTCTTTCATTTACTTTTCCCCTTTCGCTCCTTTTCTTTCCCTTTTCTCCCTGAGATACCATCCTCCCATCATAGTTTTGGGGGCTCGAGGATCGCTTCCCACTCTTATTCCCTCTTTTCCCCCTGTAATCCTTTTTCCCCTACCCTTAGAATTTGCCTACCTCCTTCTGAAATTAAGCCAGTCTTCCAGATCCCTTTCCTATGTTCGTTGTTTTTTTGCCCCTTGTTTTTTTGAACCCCCTCCTCTTTCGTCGATAGCGAGGCTTGACCATCTTCTTCCCCACTTTTTAAAGATCTGACTGAGAAAGTGAAGTCTGGAGAACCTCCTCTTTTTTTTATATTCCTCCTTTCTTCCTGTTTCCTTTTCGATAACGACCCTTTGGCAAAAGCTATTCAGTCTTAATTAATGCACCCCTAGGGAAACTCAAGCTTTGGTCACTGTTTTTTTCCTCCCGACTTTTTCTCTTCCCGCCCCCCCTTTTTTGATTTTTCCCGCCTTCCCCCCCTTTTGCACGAGCCTTCTTCTTGCGTGTTCGTCCACCCGTGACTCGTGAAGGTCACTCGAAACCCCCACCCTTTTCCCCTCCCTTGTGATCTTTACCCCCTCATGTCATTTCTCCCTTTTTTTATAAGGTATCTTTCCCGGACCGTGTACCCGATGTCAATTTCACCCACTTCTATCCCTTCCCTGACCGGTTTTTTCTTATTTTTTTTTTTTCTCCCTTTTTCTTTCCCCCCAAGAAGACAACCGTGGTCCGGGCAATGCGTGTTCTCTTATTTTTATTTTCCCGTTCGAATGCCCCCCGAATTCCTTCTTTCTTCCGTTGTTTTTTTTGACTCATCCCGTAGCTTTTGGTTTCCAAAAGCGTTTTTTTTTTTTCCCCTATCAGGCGTCCCCCCTGACCTGATTTTTTTCTTCGAAGATGGTTTCGTGTGACTGGCCATGACCCCTGTTTTCGAGGACACCCCTTTGGTAATTCTTCCCAAACTTTTCCAACCCAAGCACCCGGCCCCCTCTTTTTCGGATTATCCGTTTACAACCCAATTTCTGAATAATTCTTGTACTCTTTCGTAGTAAGTCCTGTTAACCGTTGAGGTGCGGTGATAACATTTATGACCTTCTGAGGTATCTTTTCGGTTTCTTTTGTCGCCTTTATGGAAGAGCTGATTTCGCTCTTTAAGATTGCCGTGCCTCTAGCCATTTGTTTTTCTTTCTGTCCTGATCTTACTTAGTTGTGTTTGACCTACCCCTTCCCACATCCCACATATTCTTTTTGCACCCCCTCAGTCTCACTTTTGCCCCTCTCACTCGGAATGCCCCGGCACGGAGGTTTCTTTAGTACGTCCCCTCTTATTTTGACGAATTCCCAAGCCGTGTTTATTTTCCCCTTCGGCCCTATCGATGGTTTCTTCGGATACCTCCCGTTTTAACTTTTCTCTCTTTGATATGCCCTTGGCCGGGTGGTAAGTGTGCCTCGTCTTTTTTCGAGACGTACTAAGGCTGTAAGTGAAGTTTGAGGTGTTTTTTCCTGTTACACCATCTTCTTTTTACTTAAATTGTTTCCAAGCTAGAGTTTCTTCCAAGGTTTCTGGCTCTTCCCCTGCTTTGTCAGGGCTCCTGCGTTCTCACCTTGAAGGCAACGGTCGGGAACATTCTCTCCTTTGGACTCCCTAAGATGGTTGATCGCTTCTTTTCTTTCTTTCCCCCCGCCTCCCTCCTCTGAAGACGGGCCCGGCGAATATAAAGTTTTCATTTAAAACCCTCTTCCCCCCGCCCGTCTATCCTCTTGTAAGAAATACTGCATTTTACCTTTCCTAGTTCCTTCACCAATCCCTACTTTTCCCCGTGGGTCCCAGCCTTTCCCTTTCTTTCAGAAACTTCCATCTGCCCAACAACCGCCCCGTTTTGTGCGAGAATCCCCCCCTGCCCTCCGACCCCCCACTCCCCCCCTTTTTTGCAGTTCTTTCCACTTCTTTCTTCTGCGTTCTTCGAGTTTATCCCCTTCCGGCAATTCCCT
>Ga0179593_1712346_pt1 | contig 18204 bp, 29 predicted proteins | sample CZODoug2_1_08_16_FD_185931 | JGI IMG/M metagenome (GOLD analysis project Ga0179593, IMG submission 185931) | Vadose zone soil fungal communities from Angelo Coast Range Reserve, California, USA - CZODoug2_1_08_16fungal (PacBio error correction) | ecosystem: Environmental > Terrestrial > Soil >... | reverse complement strand
CCCCTTCCTTCGCTCTCTTCGTCCCTTTTCCCTAGTTGGAAAGATTCGTCCTTTGGTCGGTAATAGTTGAAGGAATGGGCCCTTACTTTTTTCCAAAGTTTTCCTTCTTCCCTGAGAAAGGAGTGGATTCCCTGGTGGTGAATGTCCTCTCTCTCTGCCACCGATCTCCTTTTTCTAGGAAATGAAAATGATTCTTTTTCCCCTTCTCTTCCCTTTTAAGGAGAAATTAGTAGGCTCCTTTCTCAACCTTTTGATAAACTTCTACACATGTTTATTAAGGAAAAAATCCCTTCTTTGCCATTCGTGATTAGTGGTGGGAGAATTTTTTTTCTTCGGCCGCTTCCCCCCCCGAGAGGGATAGAGACTTTCCTCTCCTTTTTTCCTTTCTGCGATGAGAAAAAAGATGTTTATTTTTTTTTCCAGGTACCCTTGACTTCTTCCTCCCCCTTAATGAAATCCTCTTTTTTCTCTTTCTAGAATGAGACCCCTTTTATAAGTCGTTTCTGATATTTAATAATGTTCTCTTTCTTTCTCCTCCCCTCGTAGAAGCTCTCCCCCTCCGTTCTTTCTTCCTTTTTGGAGGAAGAAAGGATTTCCCCTCTTTTTCTCTCTGCCTTCGTGGTAGGGGAGGAGACCCTCTTTTTTCTCGTAATGATTCTTTTCCTTTCTCTTCGGTAAAGGATTAGGTATTTCTACTCCCTTCTCCCCTCTCATCGGAGGTTTAGGGATAGATCCTTCCTTTATCGGCTTTTCGTTTCTTTTTTTTCATACGTAAGATCATGTTTTTTCTCTTTTCCCTTCCCCTGTGATAGTGTTTGTGTTGTTTTTTGGTAGAAGAGTGGCGCGCTTTAGGCCCCCCTCTCTGGTCAAGGTTCCTTTTTCGGACAGAAGTCCCTAACCCCGCATGTTCCCCCCCCCCTTTTCCGCTAGAATAGAGGCCTGTCTTCCCTCCTTCCTTTCAAGAACGGTCCTCTTTTTAGTCTTTCAAACCTTCCAGAAGAGAACAACTTTTCCTTTCTGTTTCCGCAAGGATATTCTTTCCCTTTCCCCCGCACGGCATCGCCCCTTCGCGGTAGTTCAGTTCCTCCCCCCTCTCCTTTTCCCCCAAGCGAGAAATACTGGAACATTTTGTCTTTTTTTCCCCCTGAATCTTCTTTGATTTTCCAGAACAACTCTTCCCTCCCCTCCTCCTGGAGATAGAGTTCCTCCTTTTTGGTTGTTTGTTTTTTTGGAGAGTTCCTTTTGGGATTTGAAGGCGTCTTTTTCCTTTTTAAATTCTCCTCATTTTTTCTATGGAAATAGATTTTTTCCCACGAAAAGGAGGTCTTTTCTTTTCCCTCGGTGGGCTTTTCTTTTGGACGAAGGAAGATGTTCCTTTTCCTCTCCACAGCGGGCTCCCCCCCTTAACTCGCACCCTCTTCGATGAAAATTAGGAAAGGCTCCCTTTTTCTTTCCCCAGACCCTCCGGTTCTCATATTTCCCATCTCAGTAAGAAGAGACTACTTTTTTCGTAAAATCGTCCCCCTCAATCCACATTTCTTTCTTTTAATAAGGGATAGGTAAAACTCCCCCTTTCTCAGATACGGAGTACTCTCCCGGTTTTTACGAAAAGGGGAGGGCCCTCCCCCTCTCCCTTCAATAAAAACCCCCTTTCCCGGGTAGAGATACCTCCTTTTAGAATAGGAATTCCTTTCCCCATGTATAATCACAATGCCTAGGAAATCGTTTCTCTGACATTCTCTAAACCTTTTCTATGAATCGGAAATTCGGCCCCTCCCTTTCCCTCCGTCGCTGGAAGATGGAAGGAATGTTCTTTCTCCCTCCGTAGCCCCCTCCCCTCCACTTTTCTCTTTCTTCAAGCAGAAGATTTTTCCCTCCTTTCTTCTTTCCTGGATATGAGAATAATGGACGCTCCCTCTCACTATTTTTTTTTCCTTTCCCTTGAGCGAAGCTCCCTTTCTCGTGTAAGAATGTTTCCTTGCTGTGCTCTTTCTTCCCCCCCTCCCATTAGATAAGGCACCAAATTCTTTTCCCTCCTTTTCCGAGATAAGTGAACAAACAGATTCCCCCTCCCAGGTCTTCTCCTTTCCCCCCCCGAACCGAGAGGAGCATAGCCTTCCCCTCTTTCTTTTTCCCTTTGTTTCGAATTAGAATAAAATGTAGTCGGTTTTTTTTTTTCAACGATGGTCGATTCTTTTTTCTTCTGGGACGAGCGTCAAAAGACAAGCTCCCTCTCCCCCTTCTCCCCCTTTTCCCCCTCCACTCCTTCCTTTTTGAATTAAGAATCACGATCTGCCGCAAAAACCCCCAAAAACCCCCCTTTCTTGAGGCTGTCGCTTTGTCTTTTTCCTTTCCCAAACAAGAATGACATTTTTTTTCTCTTTCTTCCCTTTCCCCCTCCGAGAAAGAAGAAAGGTAGTCTCCTCTCTTTTCCCCCTCAGGCCGGATGCATTCTTCATTTCTTTCTTTTCAAGATTTTTTTTTTTTTTCCCCCCCCCCCCCCCCCCCCCCCTCCTCCGACGCAAAGGTAAGTAGTATCTTTTCCCCCGGCTTCCCTTACCCCCTTTTGATCGATGATGTAGAAAGGTCGTTTCCTCCCTTTTTTTTCTCCCTCTCGTTATGATAGACCCCTTTTCTCCCTAACTCCCTCGCTTTCCTCCGGTAACCATGACGGAATCCCCCCCCCTTTCTTCCCTTTATCGGATCGTAATGGAGTTATTTTTTTTTTTTTTTTTTGAGCTTCCACTTTCCCCCCCGGAGAGAAAAACCCCCTCCCCCTTCCCCCCTCGGCGATTGGGGAAGAGAATACAGCCTTCCAGGCCGAGGTGGTCTCTTTTTTTTTTTGTAGGAGAGATAAACATTTCTTTTTTCTCCCCATTTCCGGGTAGAAGGGAGATCCCTCGTGACTCTCCCCCCTTCTCCGATAAGGGGAGGAGTGAGACCTTCTTCCCCCCCTTTTTTTTCCTTTTTTTCCCGAAAAGTTTATTTCTCCCAACCCCGCCTTCCCCTTCTTTCGAAAGTGCAGGATTTTTCCCTTCGAAAGTAGGAGGTGTACTCCCTTCTTCCTTCCAGGACTCTGGCGTGCCTTTTCCTTCCCCTCTCCTTTGTTGCGATGATATACACCGGATGTCCTCTTTTCCTCCCCCTCCCCTTCCTGGAAAGAGATACGGTACCGGATTCCCTTATCTACTGTCCTCTTTTCTTCCCCCCAGAGAGAAAATATCTGAGTCTCTTTTTTCTTTCCCTTTCTCTTTTTCCCCATCAGGAGAAGAAAGAGGGAGGCCGCCTTTTTTCCCCTCTCCATGCTTGCGACGTGCGATCTTTCTCTTCTTTTTCCCGCCATTATAGCAAAAAAAAAAACCCCCCCCTCTCTTTTTTTTTGAGATCAGGGTAAAGGTCGTCCCCTCCCCCCCCGAAGCGAATTTTCTCCCCTCTGATGGAGAAGAGTGGGAGATTCTCCCCTTTTACCTGAGAGAGGAGAGGGTTTTCCTTCGGGGACCCTCTCTCGAACACGATTTCCCCTTCCCTCCTTTCTCTGTTTTCGGGGCGCAAGTAAGAAGTTGAATCCCTTCCAGAACCCACCGTTCGGCCTCTCCCCTTTTTCTCCTTCCTCGACTTAGAGAACCCCCCCTTTTCTTCCCCCTTCCTTTGTGGAGGAAAAGAAGGAATTGGTTGATTCTTTCCTTTTTGCACCGCTTGACCGGTCTGCCTTTCCTTTTTCTTCTCCATGACAGAAGAGCGCCCACCCCTCCTTCCTCCCTTTTTTTCCTCCTATCCCCACGATAAAGAGGCTGTCCTTTCTCTTCGCCCCCCGTCTTGAGATGTAAAGATTCCTGACCATCCCTCTTCACCAAGAAAGCAGCACTTTCTTTTCAACCTCCGATTCTCTTTTTGACGGAGAGACGAAGTCCTTTCCTTTTCCCCTCTCCTTTTCATAAGGAATGGGAGTAGATCCCCCCCCTTTCTTCACACCAAGCCGGCTATCTTCTTCCGAGGGGATTAAGAAGAAGATATCCCCCCCCCTTCCCCCTTTTCTTTCCTGATGAGGAGAATAGACCCCCCTCTTTTTTTTTTTCTTTTGAGGAAGTCTCCTTCCTTTTGTAGTGGAAGGAGGTTCTCCTTTCCAGGCAGAAGGACGCTGTTGCTGCTTTTTCAAGGTCGTAAAATGATAGGAAGTTCTTCTTCCCCTCCCTCTACAAAGGGAAGCAATTCTTCCTTCTTACAAACCTTAGAGCCGACTGCCCCCCCTCTCCCACACGATCCAAGATGCCGAGCGTTTTCCCGGTTCTTTCTCCTTCCCCTAGTAATTGAGAAGAGTAGCCCCCCACTTCTCCGCATCCTTTCTACCCCCCTGAGAGCCCCCACACAAAGTCCCCTCTTCCCCCCTGCCCTTTAGTTCAGAGAAAGAAGATAGAGAAGGTCCCTTTCTTTTTTGTTTCCGGACTAGTTTCTCAGCCACCCTTTTTCGAAACAAAGAATTGCTCCTTCCTTATTTTCTCTTTTTCTTCCTTTGGGGGGGAAGAAAGAGGATCCCCTTCTTCAGATTCACCGCCCCCCCCTTTTACTAGGGCAAAGAGGAGAGGCCGGACATCCGGACTGGCTCCTCCTTTCCTCCATCTAGAGTGGGAAGAATCTTCTTTTTACTTACACTTAGTGGCGGGACTTTCTTCTTGCAAAGGAAATAGTGGACCCTTCTTCCTTTCTTTCGGTGGAGTTTTTCTTTTCTTCTGCTCTACGTGCGTCCCATTCCCCTATTGAGAAAGGATGGGCTTCTCTCTTTCTTTTGGTGTGCTTTTTCCCCCCGACCCCCTAACCCCTGCTCTTTTTCCGCGATCTTAGGGATAGGCTTTTTCCCATGATAATGGGGATTACCCTTTTCTGGTGAACCTTTTCTCTTTCTTTGGCACATGCGATTAAATTCCTCCCTTTCCCCCCCCCTTTTTCCTTTCTCCCGGAATAGGGATAGGGGTTTTTTTTTATCCCGGGCTTTCTCCTTTTTTCCTTCCTCAATGTGAAGTTTAGAGATGACCCTTTCTTCCCTTCACCCGTTTTAAGAAAGTGAGCGGAGGGCAGGAATCCCTTCATTCCCCTAAGAGAGTAATAGTTTCCCCCTCCCCCCCTCTCTTTTCCACTAAGAGGAGGAACTCTTTTCCTCCTCCAAGAGAATAGTAGGATGTTTCTCCCTTCCCTCCCTTCCGTTAGGGGAGAAAAACCTCTTCCCCCTTTTTTCCTTCTTTTACGTGACCCTCATTCTCCCTTTGAGAGGAGAATTATAGGGAATGGGCCTTTTTTTGGTCCTACGAAATGATATAGGAATAGTGTAGTTATTCCTTTTTAAGTATTTAGAAAAGATTTCATCCCGCTCTCCCTTTTTTTTCCTTCTATACGTTCCCTTTTTTCCTTGTCCTTTTCCTGTGGGCGCGCTGGCCTTCTTTTTTTCCTTTCGTGATAGTGTGGATATTTCTCCCTTTTCTTTTTTGTTTTTCGGTAGAAAGAGGTGTGTTCTTCCTTCTCTCCTTTTCCCCCCCCTCTCCCCCTTTTCAGTCCCCTATTCCCCTTTTTTCGTATCAACAAGTACTTCTTTTTCCCCCCCCCCCTGTTTCAAAAAAAGACTAGTTCGATGATTTCCCCTCCTGGGCCGACCCCTTCTCCCCCCCTTTTTCTCTCAAAATGATGAAGGTCTTTCCCTTCCACCATCTTTGTTTACTTTCCCGCGAGGGTCCTCCTCTTCATCGCAAAAATAAGGACCTCCTTTCCAGAGAAGCTCCCTCTCACATAATGGAAAATTGGTGTGTTTCCCCTTTTTTCCCAGGAAGAATAGGAGGTTTCTTTTGTCCCCGGATTCCGCGACCTTTCTTTTTAGGGGGTTTTTTCCCCCCCCCTTGAGAAGGAGCGGCCTTTTTTCCTTTTCTTTTTTGCACGCGCGATCGCCAAAGCTCAGCTGGCCATCCCCTTTTCTTTTTCCTTTTGTTTTGTGCTTCCTATGGAAGAGAACTCCTTTTTTTTTTTTTTCTCCCCGAAGAAGATTTTTCTCTCTTTTCTTTGCGATACACATAAGTTCTAATCTAGCACCCCCCCTTCTTGGTGATGAAAAGGTGCGACTTCTTCTTTATCTCTCTGTCCTCGCAAACCACCAAGTCCGCCTCTCCCCTTTTTTTTCGTAAAAGAGGAATGGATCTTTCCCTTCCGGTTCAATCGACCCCCCATCCTGCCGGTTCTTTTTTTTTTTCTCGCTCTTTTTTTTTTTGGCATCAGGAGATTTGGCGGCTCGGAGAGTAATGGGACTCCTTTTTTTCCGGTGACGACACGCTTTCTTTAAGCTCCCCTTGCTTTTTTTATACATAAAATTTTTTTTCGAATAGAAGGACTCCCCTCTTTTCCCCCCCCCCCCTTCATCGTCGGCGTGCCCCTCTCTTTCTCTATAGGCGGGGAAGGATACTTCTTCCCCCCTTCCTGGGCTAGAGTGGAAGAGGGAATCCTCCTTTTTTCGGTCCCGACCTCACTGTTTTTTTTTTTCAGAAAGCAGATGATGGAAAGAAAGCCCCCCCCCCCCCTTCTGGACCTTTTTTTTTTTTTTCCTAATGAAGAGACTTTTCCTTTTTCTTTTGTTTATCTTTTCCCCGTGACGATTTTTCCCTCCCTATCTTGGAAGATGAGGAGGGTAGATCCCTCCTTTTTCTTCGTAGCCTGGCATTTTTTCTCTCCTCCCCTTTTTTCGAGGGAAAAGCAGGACTCCTCCTTCCTTTTCCCCCCCTCCTCTTTCATACGGACGGAACGGGCGTAGGCGGCTTTTTTTTTTTTTTTCGAGTTGGCATAGCCTTCCTCCCCCTTCTCTTTTGGCGCATTCGCATACCCGTCTCCCCCCCCCCCTTTTTTTTTTTCTTCTGAGAGCAAGGAGAGGTACGATGTTTGCCTTTTTTTGAGGACGAGGGAAAAGCCACTCTTCCCCCTCTCTTCCTGGTCACAGAAAGATGAGGAGGGAAGAGAAGAAGGTTTTTTTTCCCCGGTGGGGGAGTTCTGGGGGCGCTGGAGTGGGAAGATAGTAATATCTTTTTTTCTAATTGCTAGACGTGGCTCCCTCCCTCCCTCTTCTTCCCCTGACCAAAGAGGGAAATTTTTCCCCCTCCCTTTTTTCCCCTTCTTCGGCAGGTTGGTAGGATGAAAGCCCCCCTCCTTTTTTCTAAGTGTAGAACTTTCTCTTGCAAGGGTGAAAGAGAAAACTCTTCTCTTTTAAGGAAAAGGTGGCCCTTCTCTTTCTCCTCCTTAACGGCCAGCATTGATGACCCCTTCGGCTCGAGAAATTTCCCATCCCCCCCTCTGTGCGAAAGAAAACCCCCTTCTAGGACACGTCGTTATCCTTTTTCTCGGGCAATGAGAAAGCCTTTCTTTTCCTTTTTTCCTATAAAAAAGAAAATTGAGGTAAGGACCCCCTTTTTTTTTTACTTATGATCCATTGGCCAGCTCTATCCCCTTTTTCCTTTCTTCGCGCGCCGAGAGGTATTTCTCCTCCCTCCTCTTCTGCACGAGCGAATGCCGCTTTTTTTCTTTTTTTTGAATCGGCGATTCCTTGAATATCGACGATCCTTTTTCTATCCTCTTTAAGGAGTTCCGTTTTTCCAGGAAGCTCCCCCGGACGCACGAGCTTTCTTTTTCAGGAGGAAAGATCCTCTAGCCTTTGAGAAGTAAAGGATTTTCTCTTCTTTTTTTCTTCCCCTTTTAGGATACGGGGGGTTTTTCCCCTTTTGCTGTATTTCTTCCCCTTCTTTTTCTAACGCTGCCGAAGTTCCCTCCCCTTTTTCTACATGCGTAATACATCCTTCCTCCTTTTTTTTTATCTCCCCCTTTCTCACAGCGCGAAATCTCTTCTTTTTTTTTTTTTCTTCCCATTCCCGAAAGATTTCGATGTAATCCCCCTCAAGAGAGTGGGAAAGCCCTCTTTCTTCCCTTTCTCCGTGAGAGATATCGAGCTCCTTTTTTCCCCCTATCCAAAAAACCCCCTCTTCTCGAAAGTAGAGTGAGATAAGTTCACTTACACTTCTTCCCCCCCCTTTTCCCCCCCTCCCCGCAAGATTAATGAAGAGCCCCCTTCCCCCACATGTCCAGGATTGCTCTCGTGCGCTTGGAAAAGACCCTCTTTCTTTTCCTCGCCGTGGGTCGGAGTACCTCTCAGTTCCATGTGGCGCGTGAGCCCTTTTTTTTCCTAAAAGTGGTCTTTCCCTTTTTCCCAGCACATAGGTGCATCGATCCTTTTTTCTAGTGAACAAGCGTTGACCGCCCCGGTTCTTTTTTTTTTTTTTCCCCCTTTTTTTGTTAGACGAGAGGAAGAATTTTTTTTCAAGCGGACTGCCTCTTTCTGAGAGGAACCCATTCCCTTTCCCTTCCGCCAAAAGAATGAGAACACCCCCTCCCCCCCTTCTTTTTCAAAGATCACCTTTTTCCAAGAGAAGGTCTCTTCTCTCTACCCTCCCAGGCCATCTTTCCTGAGACGATGGACCCTCCCTCTTCTCTTCCCCCGAAAAGAAGAGATTTCAGACTGACTAAGCCTCGTCAAGATGACGAATGTAGCCTTTTTCCCCCCCAGAAAGGACCCCTCTAGCCTTCCTGCTTCATTAAGCAGAGGGGATTGTTTCTCCCCCCCTTTTTTCTTTTCCCCCTCCCAAGGCATGAGGCTTCTTCTTCGAGCAGGACCATCCCGAGAAGGGAAACCGCCTCCTCTCTTCTTCAAGGAAGAGGAAGATAGGCTCTTTTTTCTTTTTTTCGAACTCCTGTTCCCCTTTCCTTTTTTTTTCCCCCCAGATGGGGAGAGTTCCTTCCTTTTCCCTTCAAGAGATGTCCCCCCATCTTTCGCTACTTCCCCCCCCACAACGAATCCAGATGCCGAGAGCCAGGTAATCTCTTTCCTCGAAGGTAGAACAACACTCTTCCTCCCTTTCTTTCCAAAGGTGGGCAGCCCCGTCAGAAGTTAAGGAAAGGAAATCCTCTTCTCCTCTCCCTCGGTGGAGATGGAGGGATCCTTCCTCCCAACCCGCGGCCCCTTATCTCATAGGATGAAGAAAGAGACCCCTGTTTCCTTTTTTTCTCCCAGAGGAAATGAAGGCCCCTCTTAAGAGCCAGAGAGTTTTGCACAGGCAGAAGAAGACTTCCCCCCCTCCCTTCCCCTTTCCTCGAAGAAGTTTGGGGTTGTTTCTTTTCTTTTTCCGGGGTCGGTGATTGATCCCCCCCGAGCATAGTGGAATCGTCTTTCCCTATTTTTTTTCTTCTTTTGAAGTAATGGCAAGATGGGTCCCCTCTTCCTTGTATATCGGAATCCTAGATCTTCGATCATGGAAGGCTGTTTTCTTTTTTTTTTCTTCAGGAACGCAAAGCACCCCCCCCCCTTTTCTTCGATTTCGGGCTCTGCTTTGAAAACCTGCATAATGGGATACACTTTTCTTTTTTCCCCTTCCCCTCTTAGGATAAGAGGCCCCTTTTTCCAAGTACCCATACGGCCTTTCGGAATGGGAATAGTTTTCTCCTTCGGAGGAAGTCGGATATATATTTTTCCTTCCTTCTTTCTGCTGGTCTCTCTTAACCATCTCTTCATTGGCAACGAAAGTGAAGGTTCTTTTCTTTTTCTAAGGAAGCCCTCTTCCTCTTCATGTGTTTTCACATTCCATCGCCCGCTTGCCCCTTTTTTGGACATGCCGTCCTCCCCCTTTCTCTTCATCGATCGTCGTCTTTTTTTCAAGAGCCTGCGGCAGTTCTTTCGAAAGAGAGAGGGAGGTCCCCCTTACACTTGCCCCCCTCCATTCGTGTGGAGGAACGATTCCTTTTTCTTTTTTTTATATAAGAAATGCAATCTCCCCTTCCTTTACCCATCTTCTCTTCTCCTCCCGAAAAGATAATAGGATTTCTTCTTTTCTCCCCCTTTTCTTTCTCTTTGGAGGGTTACGATGGATTTCTTTTTCTACCATGTCTTTCGCTCTTGGCCCCCTTTCCCTTTCGTGATAAGCTGGTGACTTTTTCTCCTTTTCTTTTTCCCTCAGAGTGGGTCTCTCTTCTTTTTTGCTTCCCCCTTCCCGCGGTCAAGGAAGATTTCCCCCCCCCCTCTTTCCCCGGAGTATAAAAAAGTCCCCCTTTTTTTCCCCCTAGGTAAAACTTCTCCCGCTCGAAGTCGAGGATGTTCTTCCCCCCCCTTTTTCCTTTGAAGAAAAGGGCGCCTTTCTTTTTATTCCCCAACCTCTTTACGTCCCCAAACATAGGCAGAAATCTTTTTTCTCCCTTTCTCCCTCTTTTTTAAGAAAAGAAATTCAGGCCCCTAGCGCTTTCTTTCCCCCTCTCTTACAACAAGATATACATTTCCTTCCCCTTTCGTGAAATAGCAGAGTCGTTTCTTACTTGGAGTGAGCGGGAACTTTTCTTCCCGAGAAGGAGATAGAGTTTTTTAGGTGGGTTGCGGATCTTTCTAAAGTTTTTATTTCTGAGACTCGAAAGGAGATCAGCTTCCCTTTTCTCGATGGACAGCGCCTCCCCCTCCTGCTTTCGAGGAACGATCTTTCTTGTCGCACAGAAATGACGGCCTCCTTCTTTTTTTCCCTTCTGGAGAGATCCCTTTCTCCCCCTCTTCAATCATACTCTCGACGTTTTTTTTTTCCCGGATATAGGTAATTTCCCCCTTTCGAGGGAAGATACAGCGAAAACCCCTAATTCCTCTTTCCTTTTGGGAAGTAAAAGAGTCATTTCCTCTTTTTCGACCGACATCCGGTGCCCTCTCCTTCATTCGGGTCAAATACGTGCACTTTTTTTTCTCAGGATAGAGTAGGTGATTATCTTGTGGTGTCTGCTTCCCCGGGGAGGGCAATTACTCCCCCCCTTTTCAAGAAAAGGTCTTCCCCCAATTTTCGTTCGTATATTCTGGGAGAGAATAAAGTCCTTCCCCTCCCCCCTCTCGGGAATCGCTCTTCTTTCTCTCTTATACTTCGGCCTTCCCCATCGACCGGAGGCATGGATCGCTCCTTCCCTTTTTTCCTTTTCCTCTTGTGTAAGAGATTAAAAAAGATTCCCTCTTCCTCCCCGGGTTTCGTTTTCTCTCCTTCTCTGATGTGCCATTGAACGAGCAATGCTTTCATTTTTACGACCGTAGAAAGTTTCCCCCTTTTTTGGGGCCTTTCCTTCTGAAGTCAAGCGAGAGCGGGTTCCGGGCCTCTTTTTCTCCGGAAAGAGAGATGGCTTCCTTCTTCCCATGACGATCACCCCCCCCCGTGTTTCGAGGGAACGAAGTCCTCCCTCCTTCTTTCTTTCCTTTCAAGAAGAAGTGAAACTTTTACCCCTTCTGAGGGAGCATACCGAACCTCCCCAGAGGAGAGTAAACCTTTCCCGCTTTTTTTCTTTCCCCTTCGTAGGTCTCTCTTCTCGTTTTTCCCCCCCTCGTTCGATGGCGTCTTGTGTTAGCGTCAAAGCAAAAGCGTCCCTCCCTCCCTTTTTCTTTTTTTCTAATAAGCATGATAGGTGGACTCCCCCCCCCCTTCACTTTTGTTGCCTTGTGTTTTTTTCTTGGGAGTTGAAAAGTACTCCTTTTTTTTCCCCCCCCCCTCCTTCCCTTTCTCTATTTTTCTAAAGAGAAGAGAACGCCTTCCTTTTCCTCTAACAGCGGTCAAGTTTTTTTCCTTGCTCCTCGGAGGGTTCTTTTCTCTCCCCCCCTCCTCGAAAAGGTAAGTAGTCTTTCCCCCTTCCTTCCTGATTGCGTTCCCCGCTGATAGATGATGTAGGACACTTTCCTGCCCCCCTTTTTTCTTCCCCCTCTGGAGTGATGGATCTTCCCATCCACAGATCTCCTTATTTCCTTTTAAACATGAAGGAATCCCCCCCCTTTTTCCCCCTAGAAGGACTAGTCCTTCTTCTTTTCTTAAGTGAGGCTTCTGGGCATTTTCTAAGCCTCAGGAGAGAAAACGTCCCCTTTTCTTCTTCTTTTCTCCTCTTTTAAGCGATAAGAATGATATAAATAGGCCCCTTTCTTTCAGATTAGATCCGCTCTCTTCCCGCGTATAGGGCACGTCTCCTTTTTTTTCCTTTTTAGATAAGTGAGGAGTTCCCCGCAGGCCAATTGTATGTTTTTCGAGGAAGTGCTGACAGTTTCTTTTCCTTTTTATATTGAAAGAAAACTCTTCCCTCCCCACCCTCTCCTTCCCCCCCTAGAGAAAGTGAAGGATTTCCTCCTTATAGGTGTATCTCCCCTCTTATAATGGCCGACTCCAGGATTTCATACTCCTTTTCTTATCGGCGACTTTAGGGGTTGACTTTTTCTTCCTTTCCCCCGATAAAGAGGGAAGAAGTTTCCTTACCCCTCTCCAAGGGAATAAAACTCCCTATTGGGATCTCTTTTTCTTTTTTCTCTCGAAAAGATGGGCAGATTGCTCCCCCCCCTTTTTCTCTCTCGGCTTTAGTCCTTTCACCTTGCACCTTCAGTCGGATCATACTCTTGTCCCCAGAGAGGAGTCCCCCCCTCCTATGAAGAATTCTTCCCCCTTGGAGAGATCCTCTCTTTCTGAACAACCAACCAAATGACCCACTCACCTCTCTTTTTTTTCTCGTCAAGGAGAAAAGAAAAGTTCCTTTTTTCCCTTCTTTAAGCCACCATTGTTCCAGGTCTTCTCTTTAGCGGAAAGACGGCGCTTTTTTCTTTTCCCCTTGCGGTGGAGTACCCTCCCTTCCGTAGAAACCGCTCCGAGGTGGAGCCGTGTTTCCCTTTTTTCCTCCCGTGGTAGTGAAGAGAAGTTTTCCCCCTCTGACGTATCCCTCCCCGAGTTGACCGCGGTGAGGGGACAACCCATTCTCTTTTTTTTTTCTTAAGAAAGAGGGTCCCTTCCCCCAGAGGCCTTATCTCCCCCTTTTCAGAAGCGCGCCAAAGTTTTCTACCCCCCCCTTTCTTCTCCCAACGATCAAGAAGGCTCTCCTTCCCCCCCTGACCCATGGATGCTTACCCCCCTCCAGTGAACAAGAACTCGCCCCCCTTTCCCTCCCCCGGTCGAGCAGAGAAAAGAACCTCCTCCTCTTCCCTTTGCGAGAAGACTAAGCCTCTTTTTTTTTTTGGCGGCACGATGAAGAACTTCACTTTTTTCCTTGAAGGAGCAGAACAAAAAGAAGGTCCCCTCCTCTTCCCTTTTTTGATTGCTTCCTCCCGCCATTTTCTCTTCTCTTGAAGAGCGGCGACTCGAAGCTCTCTTTCCCTTTTTTTTTCCCTGAGAAGAGAAGGGGCCCCCTCTTTCTTTTCGATGTAGTCCAGCCGTTTTTTTAGGGGAGGGAAGTTCTTTCCCCTCCCCCTGTCACGGGAGAAACTTCTTCTTCCCCCCACATTCTGGTCTTCTCAAGCAGTGAGGAAGTATCTTTCCGGATGAAAAAGACTCTCCCTTAATGCGATACGTCCCCCTCACGTAAGCGGAAAGGAAGATCTTTCTGTCCTTTTCCCCTCCCTCCTCCCCGGAGAAGGAAGAAGGTCGACCTTCCCCCCTTTCTCCGGCATGTTCCTTGGCTCTATATCAAGAGTATCGTGGACTTCTTGCCCTTTCTTTTTTTTTTTTTAGAAAAAAAGAGGAAAGGATCTCCCCCTCTTTTTTCGCCTAGGATGACCTCTCACCCCCCGATTGAAACCACCACACACCCCCCCAAAACGAGAACCCCTCTCCCCCTCTCAGAAGTAGGTAAACCCTCCTCCCCCCCCATCCCACCACACCCCCCCCCCCCCCCCCACAAAACCCCCCCCCCAAACAAACCCCCCCCCCCCCCCCCCTTTTTACTCACCTTCTTTCCGGAAAATTTCCCCTCTTTTTTTTCCCCAGGAAGAGGGAAAAGATTCTTTCCCCTTTTCCCAACGTCACGATGGATCTTTTCATCAGAATAAGTGGTGTTGGGTGAGATCGATCTCGGGAATGAATAGGAGGCTTTCCCACCTTGCCCCCAATTCCGGTAATATTTGAAGTAATTGTCCTTTTTTTCCCCTTTTTCTATTAGAATCCGCTTCTCCCTTTAAAAAACCCCGCGGTGAGTTGATGCTCTCCCTCCCTTCATAGAAAAGAGATTTTTCTTTTTTCTTGCATGACCATTTTATCATGGGATTACCTTTTTTGGGGACCTTCTTAGGATAACGAGGTTTCCTCCTTTTTTTTTTCTCAGAATAAGGAATCCCCCTTCCTTTTTCTTCCCTTTTTCTTGGGTCCCTTACCCTTCCCCCCTGCTATATCTGTGTGAAATCTCTTTCCCCCTTTCCTTTCGGCGATGAAAAAGATTTCCCCCCCCTCGTCGGCCGGGAGGGTTTTGCATCCCGAGTACGAGAGTCCTCGGCTCCCCCTTCAGAAAGATTGCGAAAGAAGGCGAGGTTTCTTTTCTGCTAGAGGATAATCCCCTTAGACTAGCCTTTATCGGCCTTGATCCCTCCCGAAAAGACGGCGGGCGTGAAATCCCCTCTTTTCTATAAGCTAGAGGAATTAGTGCGTTTCCCCCTTTCCTTGGGGTTCTTACGCCCCTCCCTTGCGAAGATTCCCATCTTTTTCAAAAGTAGTATTCGCCCCCTTTTTTTTCGGGTGGCGCTCGGGCCTTTTTCGTGTTAAATCTGGCTGTCGGATCGTCCTTTTTTGTCGCGCTGGAAGATGCTTTTTGTCCCGTTTGCTCTTCTTTCCTTCGGGGTTTTTTTCCTGCGTGGGAGAGCTTTGGAGCGGCCCAACCCCTTGGTCAAGGAAGATCCCATCGTCTTCTTTCCCCAAGTAATTACGGGGTTCCCCGGTCACTTCGACAGCCTCCCCGGACATTCGGGACGCCCCCTCCCCCCCCCTTTCCGGAAAAGAACATTCCCCTTATAGGGCAGCAAGCGTTTCCCGAATTCGGTTCAGAAGGCCAGTTCTCAGAGGGTAAAGCCCCCCTCCCCTTCCCAACCTAGGATTCGCTCTTTCCGGCACCTTAGCCTTTCTCCTTTCCCCTGTGTGGGATGGAGGAACTTCTTCCCCCCTCAATAATTTAGGGGAAGGTTCCGGCGGACAGCCTGAACCTTTTTCCCCTCAGAAGGGAGATAAGGTCTTGGTGAGAGTCCTGGGCTTGACGGAGCGCTCCTCTTCCCTTCAGAGGAAGCTAGAGCTTTCCCCACTTACTTCACGCACAAGCGTATGATCTTCTTTCCCTTTTTTTTCTGTGAAAGAAGATTTTATTGCCCTCTGAGTGTGCTGCTTCAAAACCCATATTTCTTCCCCCCCCCCCCCCCCTCCGTGGGGATGAAAAGGTCGTCCTTCCTCCTCGTTTTGCGGGGAAATACGGTGTGCCCCCCCCTTCCCCCTCAGTAAGACAGAGAATAACGGGGTTCTTCCCCCTTTTCTTCATGATCCTCGGATTCTCCGGGCTCGGTCAAATCCTTGCACCTTTTTTTCTCCCCGGTTATGAGGAGGGAAGTCTCGGTTTTGTTTCCCCCAGGATAAACTTTTTTTTTAAGTTACGCCCGTCCATTCCCCTTTCTCACGACGAACCGGAGCGTCCCTCTTCCTCCAAGGGGGCTTCCTTCCGCGACAGATTCCCTGCCCCCCTCGTGCCCAGAAGAGGGGAATTCTTTTCCTCTTTCTCCTCGAATATGGAAAAGAAAGGAGTCCCCCCCTTCGATGGAGAGCAGCTCCAAGCTCCGCGAGGTAATCACCCGCCTTTTCTTGTCCCTACGTTTTCTTGCCAGGAAAGTCCTCTCCCTTTCTGATCCTCATTACGAGCCGTCCTCCTTTTTTGGTGGTGGAGGCCCTTCATTTTCTCCCCTCTCAGAGGAGTTTTTTTCCCCTCTGTCGAGCAGAACGAAGATCTTGTCTCTCCTCCCTTCCGAGTAAAGGAAAAATTTTCTTCCGGGAGATACGTGCCAATAGTAGGGGATGAGGGGTCTTCCCGAAAAACGCCCCTCTCTCCTCGGAATAGATTACCACCTTTCCCTCCTGTCGTCGGTCGAGGAGCGTGTTTCTCCCCCTTTCTCGGTAGGATGAGTAGGGGTTCCCCTCCTTCCCCTTTTTCTCGGTTTTAAAAAAAAGACGGCCCCCCCTTAAACCGGGAAAAGAAACTCTATCTTTTTCATTTCTTTTTTTTCGAGAGATTAGTGAAACGTTTCTTTCCTTCTTTTTTTCCTTAATCTAGATTTGAGCACCCTATTTTTTGGCTCTCAGAAGTGGCGGAAGAGCCGCGACCTACCCTCCTTTCTTCGAAAAAAGAGCGGAACTTTTTTTTCTAATCTTCAGTTCGGTATGCTTTGGCCTTTCCTACGCCAGGTACGTCGTCTTCCCCTTCTCGCAGGAAAGGAGTGAAATCGCCCCTCTTTATCATGTAGACACGGTTCTGCGCCATATCGGAGTTTTCTCTCCTTTGACAAGATAGAGCTTTTTCTCCTCCCTTATGACGCCTCCACCACCCTGCTGACTGCTCGTAAAGTCTTCTCCTATCCTCCCTTTTCCGGGGGGGGGAAAGGCCCATCCCCTGGTAGAAAACTCCCCCTCGGAGCTGGGGAAGAGATCAGCAGCTCTCCCTTCTCCCCCTCGAGAGAAAGGACGAAGGTCTCCTTTCCCCTTCCCTAGAGGTATTATCCCCGGGCAAGAGCGCGATTCCCTCCCCCCCCTTGTGCGAGGGATTCTTCCCCTCCAACCCTTGTAGGTCTTTATGAGAAAGGTGATGGCCGGCTTTAAGACAAGTTTAGTAACATTCCTCCCCTAGTAACAGATTAGAAAGACAGGCATCCGAGAATTTATGGAGGTGTCGTTTTTTCGGATAATGAGACGTCCAGTCTCATTCTTCCCAAGTCTTTCTTTTTTTGTCGTTCTAGGGTCTCCACCCGGCCGCGAGAACGCTGGACCGCCTTTTCGATAAGAGTAAGAATGTTTTCCCCCCCCCCCAAACCCTTCGAATGATGGGGTACGCCCCTCTTCCCCCGAGAGAAAAGCTTTTCTTTCTTTCTCAAATCCCCGACGCGGCCCGGAGGAGACAGACGTTTTCGAGAGATGGCCCCTCCTCTTCAAGTGCGAGATTTTTCCGGGTCAAGCAAGCCTTCCTCCCCCCCCCCAGCAAAATAGAGCGCCTGCTCTTTTTCAGGTGCCCGGCGACACGCCAGTTCCCTCTTCGAAGTTCGCAGCCACCAAATTCCCCCTTCGTCTCTTTTGCGATGGAACCGTCCTCTTTTTCCCGGGTTGCGATGCCGTTGCTTTTGTTTCTTGTCGCGCGTTCGGAACAAGATTCTCCCTCTGTTTTTTTTCCCCCGCAGGTTAGAAGAAACTCTCTTTCTTCGTCGGCCGATGTACCTCTTATTCGGAGAGTGCCCGCTTTTCCTTTTTTGGGGAAAAGAAATTTTCCTTTTCTTTTGTTTTTCCAAAGAGGCCCTCTTTTGAGCGCGTGAGGCCAGCGATCCCCCCCCTTTTCAGGAGAAAAAGATTCCTCCCCCCTCCGACTAGCACACGATCCCTTGGCAGCAGCGGACCAGCGCGCCCACCCTTTCCCGATAAGCCCCCTTTAAAACTGCACCCCTCCCCTGGCCAGTAGGGCACGAGAAAGCCTCTTTCGAGAAGAAGTGGACGTCTCCTTTCCCCTGCAATCGAGACGGCTCGGCCATGGCAGTAGATCACCCCCTCCCTTAAGGCGAGCAAAAAAACTCTTTTCCATGCCCGGTGCCACTCGGGCATTAAGCCCTCCCCACCCCGGACTGAAGGGATATTGCCTCTCTTTTTCCCGAACGCTCTCCAGAGGAGAAAGGATTGAAATCTTTTCCAAAGGAGAAGTTCCTTTTCCCTCCTGGATGTTCCACGACGTCAGGATCGGTTTTTAGTTAATGACCTTCCCCCTCCCCTGCATTGAGTAGACCCTTGTCTTTATGATGAAGTAGAGGCCTATCTCTCCCCCCTTTTTCCCTCCGATAAGGAAAAAACCCGATCCCCTTCTTTTTCAGGAAAGAGATTGATTTCCTTAGGTAGCCAACCAACTTTATTCCGCTTCCTTGAATGAACAACAGGTCTCTTCAATTTAACATGAGCGGTTCCCCCGGAAGATAGGAAGATTCTTTTTCGATGGAGCTTCTTCTCTTTTTAGCCAAGAACCCCCTCCAGCAAAGAATTGCCTCTTATTCCCTTCTTTTTTTTAACGGGGGACGTCCACTCTTGAGGCCTGGAAGGCAAATCTCCCTTTGCCAGACAGAGGGCCAAGAGGTCTTCCCTCTCCCTTCAAGAAAAGATGGAG
>Ga0179593_1537592_pt1 | contig 18204 bp, 30 predicted proteins | sample CZODoug2_1_08_16_FD_185931 | JGI IMG/M metagenome (GOLD analysis project Ga0179593, IMG submission 185931) | Vadose zone soil fungal communities from Angelo Coast Range Reserve, California, USA - CZODoug2_1_08_16fungal (PacBio error correction) | ecosystem: Environmental > Terrestrial > Soil >... | reverse complement strand
CTTTCCTCCCCTTCAAGCGATTTTTCTTTTTTTTCCTCCTCCGTTGTTGTTGTTTCTCTTTAGGTCAGGGCAGCACGTTGAAACCCTTTTTTTTTTTTTTTTCCCCCCCCCCTCCCAAAATGATCTCCAAGGGCCGCGTTTGCCCCTTTCCTATTCCTTTATTTGCGGACGGACCTGCAAGGGTTTGGTCTAGGAATTGGGGTTTTTTTCTTTTTTTCCCTTTCTTTTCTCTCTGGCAGTCGAGGAGGCAGCCTCCTTATGTTTTTTTCTTCCCTCTGAATAGTTGTGGGTCAACCCCCTCTTTGACACAGAGGTCGGTCCTCCTTTTTCCCCCCTTTTTCCCTACGGTGAGTTAAATCTACCTCACCGCTTCCATTTCCCTTTTTTTCCATGACAAGGTCTGTAAGTAGCTTTTACTATCCATCGATGATTGAGAATAACTCCCCCCCTTCTCCCCCCCCCCCCCCACCCAAAAGCTAATGTTAATGTCCTGGTTCGTTCCCCACTTTTTCTTTTTTTTTTTTTTCCTCTTTTTACCTTACTCCCATGGGGCAACCACTTTTCCCTTTTTCCCAGAGCATTTATCGGGACCTTCACCCCTTTTTTTTCCTCCCTCTCTTTTTCATTTGTTGGAGAGAGGGATGCTCTGTTGGTTTCCCCTCCTCTCGTGATCATCTCACAATCAGGGAGACAAAACCATCAAAAGTGGGAAATTTTTTTTTTCCCCCCCTTTTTTCTTTCCTTTTTTCCTCGCTACAATACTCAATTTTCCATTAGTCCCCCCTTTTTTTTTTTTCCCTTTCTCTTTTCGTCACAACCGTCAACCGGGTTCTCAATACCGATTGAGATTTGTTCGTTTTCCCCTCCTCTTCCTGATGAATGGCTTGCAACATGGAACTCTGTTCTTCACTCCTTCTGTTCTTCTTCCCTTCCCCCCACCGACCATGAACGGGGGGCGGCAAATCCCCTTTTTGACAGTGTATTGGGACAGCGGCTCTTCCCCTTTTTTTCTTTCAATGACATCGGGCGGCAGGAGATGTTGTCTCGCCACACACTCTTTTTTCTTTCTCAAACGGCCTCTTTTTTTTCTTTTTGACAATCGGCGCAATGGGGATATCCTCTCCCTCCTTTTCTTTTTCCCCTTTGCTCCTAGAAGGGTCAGCCCTTTTAGGTACACTGTCTTGCTGCTTCCCCTCCCCCTCTCCCAAGAGCTTTGAAACTGTTCGAATCTCTTTTCAAGCCGACGAAAATTTTTTGTGCCTTCCCCTTCGGAGGTTTTTGTTGCCCGAGGCAGGAATCCATCTTTCTTCCCCCCCTCTTTTCCCCTTGGCGGTGCAAGTTCCCGTATCTTCCAGGCGGAGGAAGTTAAAAGGGCCGTCGCCGAAGGGATACGTTGAGTTTCCCCCTTTCCTTCTCTCTTTTTTTTTTTTTTTTCACGAGAACAAAAAACTTTCCCCACGAAATTAGAGGCCTCTTCCCCTTCCTTTTCTTTTTTTTCCTCCTTTCGCGACGGGATGGGTTTTTTGTGCCACCTTTCCTTTCTTTCCCCCCTGGCTGAACGTCGTTTGAGACGAAAGTTTCCTTTTTCCGGCCCTCTCGGAGAAGAGCAAACTATTTCCCCTCCCTTTCCCCTTCTGCCTGAAATTCGCGTCCCTTTCCCCTACTTTCTTCTCTCTGCCTTTTGTCGGCCGGCGTGTAAATCCCAATGAGGGTTGCGTTTCTTTCTTCTTTTCCGCCGGGGTCCTTCTACTTCTGATGACGAAGAGCCCGCTCCTTTTCCGATAAATGGCGTATTCACCCTTCTCATTCTTTCGCATACTTCCAGCATTCAGACTCCCCTTTTCCGTTGTCGCACGAGGGTCCTCTCCCCCCTTCCCTCTTCTTTTTTCCACAACGAAACCCCCCCCCGTTACGAACGAAGCTCCCCTCCTTTTTTCCCTTCCCGCTGAATTGGTTCAAAAATTGCGGTCTCCCTCTCCTTTTTTCCCTCCTCTTTTTGCGGCACCGAGGCGGTTTTCTTTGACCAGCACATTCGGAAGAGGCCGTTTTTTTCTTTTTTCCCCCTCCCCCCTTCCCGGACGGGAGCAGAGTTTTGTTTTACTCCTCGTCCCTTCTCCCCCCCCTTTCCTGTCACAGCCGAAGGCTGGTTCACCTTCCCTCTAAAAAGCAAGGCCTTGGTGGAATCTTTTCTTTTCTTCTAGGAGAGGAGGGCTTTCACCCCTCTCTTTTTTTCCCCTCTCTGCCCTGCTTTACACCTTGGGTCTTTTCCCCTTCGTTTGAGATGTAGAGGTTTTTTGTCGGAAAGGATAGGTTTTGTTTTTCTTCCTCTCGGGGGGAAACGGCGCTGAGTTTTTCTGTTGTAGTAGAACAGTGTCCTCTCCACTCCTTTTATGCCCTTCGGCAGTGTAACCTGGGCTTCCTTTTTTCTTTTCCTCCCCTTTGAGATATTGCGAGGACGACTGTTGTTCCTTTTTCTGAGTAGAAGCGTGTAGTTTTTTCCCCCCCTTCCGTCGAGTCGAGTTTAGTCTCTTTTTTTTCTTTCTCTTTTCCTCGTCAGCAATTTCCTTTTCCCTTTAGCACCAAACTGAAACAAAACTGTCTTCTTTTTTTCCTTCCTCCTCCCCCAACCGAAGAGAATCCCCTTGACTTCATTTCCTTTTCTTTTCCCTCTTCGGCGTCGGGTGATATTCTTTTCCTGGTGATGCTTGCCCTTTCCCATTCCTCTTTTCCCCTGCGAGTCAGGATGGTAAGACCCGTGCTTTTTCTTCCTTTTTTTTTTTTCCGAACGAGACTTTTTCATTGAAACGATTTCCAACTCTCTTTTTTTCCCTTTTCTTTCCTCCTGGGTGGTGGCTTTCAGACCCCTCCCCCCCCTCCCCTTTTTCGCGATTGCTCTTTTCCCTTTTTCCGGATAAATCTATCTATTTCTCCTTCTTGATCGATTTATAAGTCCCCCGTTTCTTTTTTTTTTTCTCCTTTCTCACGGCGATCCTACTTTGGTTCAGGATACGAAATCCCCCCCCCCCCTTTTTCCGCCACGACCAATTTCGTAGATGCGAGTGTGGAAAATGTTTTTTCCCCCCCCTCTTCCCCCCCAAAACGGTCATTTTGTGATGATCCAAACGCGAACATACTTTCCTTCTTCGTTCCCCCTCCTGAACCTTTCCCTTGTTGCCTCATCGGGGCATTGTGCTTTTTTCCCCCCCTGGAACGGGAAGGATGAGCATTTCTCTTCCCTTTCCGCCGCGGCCTTTCTTCTGTGGCCGGGCGCTTTTCCCCAGGTGGAGTATTAGGGTTTTCTCCCTCCCTCCTTTATGCAAAATGTTGTTTCGTTTTTTTTTTTTGATTGGCTTGGACGAAGGAGGGCCTTTCCCCTTTTTCACCGAGGCTTTTTTTTTCCCTTTTCCCCTGACTCGCGGACGGCGTTTTTATTAACAGCCTACCGCCGATGGTTTTGTTTCCAGCGTTCGTGCTTCCCTCTTTGGCTTTCTGGACGGGGACACTACCCCCCCTTCCTTTAAGAACTATCGGTCCTTCTCCCCCCCTTTTTCCCCGTTCTGGTCGTTCACCTTTTCGCTAGATGTTCGACACTCCGTTTTTTCCCCCCCCTCCTTGCGCTGTTCAGACCCCTTCCCCTTTTTTTTTCCCGAACCCCCAAAGGACGGGTATATTTTTTCTTCCGAAAACCAGCCCCCACTTTTTCCCCCCTCCTTTTTTCAAAATGGATCCAGTGGGGGTTTTTCCTTCCCGGCTTGGTTCAACGATCCTGCGCCTCCTTTTCTTCTTCCTCCCTTCTTCACCAAAAGGCTGTTCTTTTTTTTAATTGGGGAAGGTGAAAGAGGAGGAGTTACGCTTTTTGTTTGTGCTATTTTTTTTTTTTCTTTTTTTTTCTTCCTATTCGCGGCGGTGAGGGCTGTCATTTTTTTTTTTGCGCGGACGAAGGGTTTTTTTTTCCCTCCCTTTCGTTTTTGGCCGTCGTCTCCTTTTCTTTTCTTTTCCTTGTTTCCCTCTTTTCCCTCCAGGCGTGAGCTGCCAGGCTCTTTTTTTTTTTTCCTTCCCAGTAAAAGGTTTTTTTTTTTTTTTTTCTCTTTTTTTTTTTTTGAAGCAGTGATTTCTCTTTGCCGACATTTGTAGATTCTTCTCTTTCCCCTAGTGCGGACACATGTGGTCTTTTCTTTTGGAGGATAGTCCTCAACTTTTTTTGGTGATGCGCCTTTCAGATTGCGCATCTTTCTTTTTTCTTCCGTCCTTTCTCTGGGACGCTTTCTTTTTTTTTCCTGGTTGGGCAACCTTGGCGGGAAAGATACGGACCCCTTCCCCTATTGCCCCCCCCTCCTCCCGGCCAAAGCATTCCCTCCCTTTCTTTCTTCTCCGAGTCGGACCTTTTTTTGTCTTTCTCCTTCCCTCTTTCTCTTGCGAGGGGGAAAGCTTTCCTCTCGGCCTGGAAGAACAGCGGCCCCCCCTTTTTTTCCCTTTCAGTCCGTACAGAGGATCCTGCCAATCGGGGCTCTCCCCTCCCCCTTCCTCCCTGCCGTCGCGGCAAAGTCTCAGACTTTGTTTTTCATTCTTTTCGATTGAACCAGTCTTTTTCTTTTCTTTTTTCTCTTTCCGGTTTCGGGCAGGACGCTCGTTTTTCTTCTTTTTCTTCGACGGCACTTTTTCTCCATCCGGCCTTGAATCCGTTTTTTTTTTTTTTTCTTTTTTTTTCACCGCCCAGCATAGTGGAGGATTTTTGTCCTTTTTTTTTTTTTCCTTTTTTTCGAGGTTCCCCCCCCTTTGTCACGATCAAAAAAGTGGCGTTTTTTTTTTTTTTTCCTTTTTCCCCTTCCTCCGTTTTGAACGTCTTTTCCCCCTTCTCTTTTTTTCCCCCCCCCTCTGCCTTTTTGCGCTAAATTCCTTTTTTTGGCTGCACCTTTTTTCTCCGTCATGCCCGATTGACGTGAGGGCCTTTGGAGTTATCCCTTTTTTTTCGAATTTCAAACGGCGGTTTTTTTTCGTAGGAGTCTTTTTTTTTTTTTTTTTTTTTCCTCTCCGGAAACCAGTTTTTCTCGGTCCTCCCTCTTCTCCCCCTTTTCCCTCTTTGGTAGGCCTGCCCGGGCTTTCCCTCCCGGTACACCGACTTCTTCTTTCGTTCTTCTTCCTCACGCAGCGTATTTTTTTTTTTTTTCCTGTGATGGGCAGTCCTTCTTCTGCGTGGAGAAGGGCCCCTCTTTTTTTGTCCCACCATGCATCTAGGACAAACGCTTCTGTCTTTCCCCCCTTCTCCCCCCTTTTTCTCCAAGCGGGATTTTACTTTTTTTTCTCTGATTTTGGAGCGGATGACTACCTCCCCTCTTTCTGTTGATCGGATAGAAATCTTCGATTACCACGTTCCTTTCCTTTTTCCTTTGGTGGCATATACTGATGTTGATTCTTTTTCACCCCCCCCTCGATGGAGGCATCATATTCTTTCCCTTCCCCCCTTCCAAGCGAGATAAGTTTTTCTCAAGTCCGGAGGAAAAAATGCTCTTTTTTTTTCTCCCCTTCTTTTTCCTGGTGCCCCATGGGCTTTACCTTCCCCCTTTTTTTTTCCTCCCCCTCTTCGAGTTCCAAAAAATTTGGCCCCTTCTATTTGTCCACCGACCGCTCCCTTCTCTCTCTCCCCCCTCTTTCTCGGATTACACGACCATTCGCCTCCATACTTTTTTCCCCTTTTTTTTCCTTTTGCAAAATAACTGGCCGGCTCTTTATTAGATTGAACGCAACCGTAGGTTCCCTTCCTTCCCTACGCTTGTCACTGCGAGCGTTTTGTCTTGTCGAAACGGGCCTGCGTGGTTGACAACCTTTTTCTAATTCCCTCTCAAATCTTTTCCCATTCGCGGCCCCTTCCTCTTCTTCCTTCTTTCCCCAACCAATGGACTAGACCTTTTTCTTTGGTAGGTCACGCGATTTCTCCTTTTTCCCCCCCTCCTCTTCTCTAATGCCTTTTTTTTTTTTTTTTTTTTTCTCCCCCCCCCAGCCAATGGTTTAAAACGTGTCCCCGCGATTCATCTCTTCTTTTTTGTTCGACTTTCCTTCTCTTTTTCTTTTTTTCCCTGCCAGCACGTTTGAAACCATTCTTTTCTCCTTCACAACTGATATCACGGGCCTTCTTTTTCCTTCCAACCTTATTATAGTTCCCCTCTTTTTCTTTTCCCCCCCTTTGGGGTGGCGCAGGTGTAATTCTGTTTTCTTCGAGGAGGACGATAATTTTTCTTTTTTTTTCCCCAGCTCTTCGTGGGGTCAACAACGGCCGTTTTTTTTCACCTTCCTTCCCCTTTCCTTTTCCTTTCCTCCCGTTTCCCTACGGTGCGTTCAATCTTCCCTTTTCCGTTATTTGAGGAAATTTCCTTCTTCCCCCCCTTTTTTCCTTTTTTTCCTTATGCTTTGAGGCGAATATTTCCTCCCCTCTCTTCCTTTTTCCTTTCCCCCTCTTAGTATTAATCGCTTCGGTGGTCCCCCTTTGAGCCTGCACAATGTTGGCCTTTTTTTCTTCTCTCTTACCCTTCCTTCCATGGGGACACCCCTCGGCCACCCCTTCCCCCTTTTTTCTTTCTTCCCTTTCTCTCCCCTCCAACCCGAGTCCGCCTTATCGGCTTCATTGGCGGTTGGGCTTACAATCTCGGTTCCCCCCCCCCCCTTTTTCTTCCTTCTGATTGCCACCAGACGTCGTTGAAACCCCCCCTTTTCCCTCTTTTTTCCCAGAAAGCGGCTGACTCTTTTCTTTTCTATGAATTAAATCTTAAAAACTTCCTTTCCCCCCTCCGTCGCACACGCCCCCTATTCCCTCTCTTCTCGGCGGTGAAACATCCGCCTTTTTTCTAATCGACCTTGCACCTTTGTTCCTTTTGCTGCATCGGAGGGGACCTCCCACCCCCCTCCCCTCTTTTTTTTCCTTTTCCCCCTCTTCCCGTTCGAGTTAGGGGACCTTTTTTTTGCAGCATACATCGTGTCCCCCTTTTCCCCCCCCTCCCGTCTTTTTCGATTCGAACAACGACCGCAAGCTTCCCCCCTTTTTTTCCTTTTTCACCGCCACGGGCGTGACAATTTCTTCAGAAGCCGAGGAGAACGTTTCCCCTTTCTTTCTTCCCCTCTTTCTTGGTAGGCACACGGATGGAGCGAACTTCCCCTTCTACTTTTCCCTCCTTCCTTTTTTTCTTTCTCCCGTGCATGCGGGATCAGGCCTCCCCCCCTCAAAAAAATTTGCGTTCGGCTTTTTCTCTTTTCCCTTTCCCAGATGATCAAAGCCGTCACACTTTCTTTCCCCCTTTCCCGCAGACGACAAACGGTCTCCTTCCCCGTGCGTTCGAAGCTTTTTTTCCTTTTCTCTTGCTAAACCTAGTGGCGGCCGGCTACATTTCCCCCCCTTTCTTTTTCTCCCCCCCCCTCAATCGCGGCCTCAATTTCTTTTTTTCTGGGCGGTTTGCCAATTTCATCCCTTTCCCCCCTTTTTTTTTTCTTTCTTCTGGCTGTTTGCGGCTCCCCCTTTCTTCTCTTTTCCTTTTTTGCGCTGTTCGGCCAATTCCAGATGGAGAAAGATTTCCGCTTCCTTTTTTTCCCTCCCCTTTTTCTCCTCCTGGCAGGCACAGCGTTCAACTTTTTTTTTCCTTTTTTTTTTCTTTCAATCAACTGGCGGTGCTTTCCGCCACGGGGTTCACCTTTTCTTTTTTTCTTCTCCCTCTCCCCAAGATTCAAGGCGCCGATCCTGTGCGCCAACTTTCCTTTCTTTTTCCTTCTGGGCCAGCCTTCGACGGCCCCTCTTTGTTCGCACGAGGTTTCCTCCCCCCTCCCCTTCTTCCACAAAGACACTCCCCCCTTTCCCTTCCTCCCCTTCCCCAAAGGGAAGCATGGTGTCCCCATCTCCCCAAAGTAAACATGCGGGTTTCTCCCTTCCTGTCTCTGCGAAGACGACTGGGCGGCTTTTTTTTTTTCTTTTTCTTTTTCCCGCCCCTTCGGGTGCCCGTTTTTCCTCTCAGACATCACCGCCCTTTCCTTTCCTCCGAGGCCCATAAGAGCCACCCCCCGAACCCCCTCCCCTCGCTTGGTTCACTTCACCACTCTCTTTTTTCCTGGTGAAGAGGGTCCCTCCTTCCTTTTTTTCTCTTCGTGCAGGGTTGTGTACCCCCTTCTTTTTTTTTTTTCTTTTCTTTTCCCCGGTTGCCCTGCTTACCCCTTGTTTCTTCCTAGACCGTCGTTTGAGCTGTCGAGGGTTATGTTTCTTTTCTTCTTTTTTTTTTTTCCTTTTTGTGTTTCCAGGGGGCGAGGTCGTCGTCTTCCTTTTCTCCTTTTTTTTTTTTTTTTCTGGTTGTCGTAGTCTTCTTCCACGAAAGAAAATTTCCCTTTTTTTCTTCCCTTGCCCCTTATAGTCTTGGCTTTCCTTTTTCCCCGGTGTCTTCCTTTCTCTGAGGATATGCGAGCCGACGATGGGAAGGCTCCTTCTTCCTCTTTGTAATAAAACACGAAGTCCGCGATTCTTTTTCCCTCTCTGGTCGGCCGGCAAGGGTTTCCCCATTTTTCCTTTCCTTTTTCTTCCCCCTTCCCCCCCCTGCCAACAACATTTTTCCCCCCGGGTAATAAGCACAAACGAGTTTTTTTCTTTCCTCCCTTTTTTCATTTATCTGCCCGGCAAGAATTTTTACCCCGTTTTCCTTCTTTCTTTTCCCCCCCATCAGGCCGTCCGGGGTTGCTTTCCCTTTTCCGATGGGCGGGCAATTGCTTTTTTTTTCTTTCTTTTTCCTTCATTCGGCAAGGCTCTTTTGTATCTTCTTTTCCCCCTCTTTTCTAAGGTCGTTTGGGGGGTGCCTCTCACTGCATCTAAAGAAATTGTCGTGCTCCCCCCTTTTTTTTTTTTCCCTGTGAACCCTTGGGAATTTCGTTTTTACTTCCTCCTCTTCTTTTTTTTTTTTTTCCGGATAAAATTCTCTCTATTTTCCTGTTTTTTTTTTTTTTTTTTCCTTCCTCTTCTTCTTTTTTACCCCACCGGGGACTTCTTTTTCCCCCTTCTGCATCGCGACGCGCTCCTTCTCGAAAAGAAAACCCCTTTCCCCATTTTCGTAGATTCGAGTGGGAAAATCGTGATTTTTTCCCCCCCCCCCCCTTTTTTCTTTCCTTATGATTCAAACGCGACCTTTGCCGATTCTAACATACTGACTCTTTTTTTTTTCCTCCTCCATTCGGCATTGTGGAAGTTTCAAACGCCCCCTTCCACACTTTTTTTTTTTATGCGGCAAGATCCCCCCTTTCGAAGAGGTTTTTTTTTTTTCTTTCTTTTTTTTCTCACCTTAAACGGCGTTACCTATTACTCCTTTTTTTTTTTCTTTTTTTTTTTTTTTGCCTGGAGCAAAACATGGTTTTCTTTTCTAATTTCGAGACGCGCCGCAGATTTTTTTTTTCTTTTTTCCCCCCCCCCTTGCGACGACCGGGCCTTTCCTCTTTTTCTCTTCCCCCTGGCGTTTTATTACCGCTACAACGTCTTTCTTTCCTGAGGATTCAAAGCGTCGGCTCGCAATTTTTTTTCCCCCCTTCTTTTTCTTTCTTCCCCGACACACCCGGACGGGAGCCCTTTCACCCTCTCCTTTTCCCCTTCCCTTCCCCCGGAGGGAAAAGTTTATGGTAGTTTCCCCTTTTTTCCCCCCCCCTACCCGGCTCGATGCTCGACACCCCAGCTCTCCCCTTCTTTTTGGAAGCCAAACCCTCTTTCCACCTAGAAAGATTAAAAGACGTTTTCCCTTTCCCTTTTCCCCCCAAGGGTTTTCTTTTCCCCCCCTCCCCCCTTTCCCCCCTTCTCTTTTCTTCCTGCCAAGGGCACTTTCACGATCCTGCGCCTCTTACCGTTCCTCTTCCTTCTCACCAAGCTCTTTTTTCTTCGATCGACAGTGACCAGCTTCGGCTTTTTTTTTCTCCTTCCCTTCTCCAAGAGGCAGCTCCTTTTTTTTTTATTTCTCTGCCTTGGAGCTCTTCCTCCGGGGGAGTCCAAACGAAGATATTCTTTTTTTTTCCCTATGCCCGAAGGCGGTTTTTCAAAGGCAGTTTCCTCTGTGAGATTGCCAGGGGCTTCCTTTCTTTTTCCCCTTTGGTCTTGGTTCGTTGTGGAAGGCGTGTTCCTTTCCTTTTCTCCTTTCCCTAGTGGCGAAAAGGGGCCTGGAGTGAGGGGAGGCCCTCCTCTCCTCCTTCTTTCTTTGATCTTTTTTTTTCCTTTTTTCTTTTGCTCTTGATATTGGGCGCCGTTCGTTTCCCCCACAGTTAGAAGGGCCCCCCTCCCCCAGATAAGAGACACGCTGCACCGTCCCCCTTCCCTTTTTTTTCCCAACAGCAAGAAGGCCGACGTCTTTTGAGGTTAAGTTTTTTTGCTCCTTCCCCTTTCCCCGCGGCGTGGAACCTATCTTTTCCCCCCTTCTTTTTCTCCTTCTTTTCTCTCACCCTGAACAGCGCCAAAGGCCCTTTCCTTTCTGCCAGCCAAAAGGACGCGTTTTTTCCAGCAAAAGCGGGGACGCCTTTAGTCTCTCTCCATGGCCCCCGTAGAGAAACGGTATTAGATGTCTTTTCTCTTCCACCCTTTCCTTTTGGGATTGGCTTTCTCTTTAGGAAGGAAGAACTCGGTAGAAATTGATGATTAAGGTCCCCAATGTTTCCTTCCCCTTCTTTTTCTTTTCCGCCCTCCTTGAGTAACGTTTGGTTTCCCCCTTGCAAAGCAAAAGGCACTTCTCCTTCCTTTTTTTTCTTTTTTTCCTTTTCCGCGTTTTTCCAACACTGCCGACGGCCTTTTTCTTTTTCTTCCCCCCTTTTTTCCCCCACTGGAGGAGGCTGATTCTCCAAAAAAAATGCACCCTCCTTCCCCCCCTGTTTCAAAACTTGTCTTTGGGGCCCCCCTCTTTTAATACAGTTGTGAATAACCCCCTTTTTTTTTTCACCTTCTAAGAGCAGATTTGTGCGCCTCTTTTCCCCCCTTTTTTCCGGAAGATTGTCCACTTTTTTTTTTCGTCACACCTTTTTCGCCGATTGCTTTCTCCTTTTCTTTGTTCAATCAGGGAAACAGCGCCTTTTCCATTGGAAGGCACTCCTTTCTTTCCTTTTTTCCTCTCGTGCCCACGGGGGGACCCCTTACCACTCACCTTTCTCGATAGGGCGTGCCGACCGCCCCGGGTATTTTTTTTTTTCCCCTTTCCCGATGCAGCGGTATGTCTGTGACGTTCCCTTTTTTTTTCCAGGCATTTCTCGACAACTCTGTCCTTTCCAAATCGCAAGGCTTCTCCCTTTTTTCCCGGTTTCCCTTTTTTTTCTTTTTTTGGAGCGGCTGCATAACTTTCATCCTTTGAGATTGAGAGCTCGAAAATCTTTCCCCTTCTCCCCTTCCCCCTTTTGCATTTTGGAGGGTTTTTCTGTCTTCTTCCTTCTTTTCTCTCCTGATTGAGAGATCGCGCGAAGATTGTCTCCCTCCCACCCTCGGGCCAGGGGCCCACCAACAAGGAAAAAGCGATAAGTCTTTTCTTATTTCAAGTCCGAGACCCATTTTCCTTCCCTCCTGTGCCTTGGGGTTTTTTTGTAATTGGTTCTCCTTTTTTAATATGTTTACACCTTCAGTTCCAAAATTGTGCCATTCTCCCCCTTTTTTTTTTCTTCCCCCCTTCTCTTTTGTCCAACCGACTTCGTAATACTCTTTCTTTTTCTTTTCCTTTGCCCTGATTAAAAGACCATTTCTTTCCAAAGGGGAAATTGTAAGGGGTTTTTCCGTTCCTCCCTCCCCTTGTTCCCGGCTGGCAGTGACCATTTGACTCCCCTCTTCAATGGATCACCGACTTTTTTTTCGGATGCCCTTGGTTGTCCCCCCCTGTCGCCTTCCCTCTTGAGTAGCGGCTCCCCTAAGGACATAAAAGTGACTCCCCTCTCTTTTTTTTCCCCTTTCCGGTCACGGTTTCATGCACGTTTTGTAGGCTGATTTTTTTCTTTTTTCCGGACCCGGGAACGCTAAAGCCTTTTCTTCCTTCTGAGGTTGTTAATAAGTCAATGGAACTCTTTTTTTTTTCCCAACCTTTATTCTCCCCCACTTCAAGAGATTCATCTTCCTTTGTTGTTTGGTTGAGGAGGTCCTTCTCTTCACTTTTGTCGGTTCAGTGAACTTTACCCCCCCTTTTTTTTTTTTTTCTTTTACACACTATCCCAAATGATCTCCCGTTCCTTGCTGATGCACGGATATTTAGGGTTTCCTCCCTTCCCCTTTTCTCTTTTTTCTGCCCCATTGGGTGGGCGCAAGTGTTTTTGCTCGGTATCCTCCCTCTTCTTTTTCCCCCCCTTCTTTCTTGGAAGAGGGAAATTTTTTTCTTTCCAAACACGCGTGGAGATCCCCCTCTCTTTTTCCCTGTGCAGTGGAAGGACTTCACAACTCTTCCCTACGGTTTTCTCCCTTTTCTTTTTCCCCCAGTTATTTGCGAAAATTTACCGACTTCCTTTTCCGCGAATGGTAGTGTAATTTCTTTCTCTCTTTTTCCCTCCCCCTTTTCTCTTATTTTCGGGCGTTCGGGTGGTCAACCACCCTCCTTTCCCCTTTCCCCCATTTTGGGGAAATTACGGTCTCCCCCCTACTAACCAGGGGGAACAACTTCCCTCCTTTTTCTTTTTCGCAAGGTCCCTTTTTTTTTTTTTTCTTTTTTCTCTCTTTCTTTTTCTTCTCTCTTTTTCATTGTTGGGCCTTATGGAGTGATAAAATTTTCTTCCTCCTTCCACCTCTATTCATCTCAATTCAATGTTGTGCTGCCCACCTTTTTCTCCCAAAAACAATCAAAATGCATGGCTTTTTGCTGACGATTTTCCTCTCCTCTCCCTCATCCAATCTATGCATAAATCCCATTATGCCTCCTCCAAACTCCTTTTTCCCAGGAGACAGTAAACTCTTTGATCGGAGGGGTGACCTCCTCCCCCTCTTCTTTCCCTTCACACAATGACCCGGGTTCCCAATCTTCCCTTCTTCTCTTCCCCCCACCGACCATGAAGGGCTTTTTTTTTCCTTACCGTTAGAGTCGTTTTCCCCTTTTTTTTTTTTTCTTTTCTTTTGCCAGGCCTACAAATCTCTCCCACTCAATTTGACCCCTTTCCTCTTCGCTGTGCCGGATCCCCCTCCCCGACGCCGAACGGTCCTTTTTTCTCTCCTTCTTCCTCCCCCTTGCGTGGAACAATCGGGCCGTTTGTTTGATCTCTTTCCCGCCGCCTTTCCTCGGCGCTTAGAAGGGTTCATCTCGGGGGAGGCACCACGGTTTCGCTCTTTTCCCCCCTTTTCTTTTACCGCAGCCCTTTTGAACCTGTTTTTTTTTTTTCTTTCTTCAGCCCTTTTTGGATCGTGAACCCACTTTTCCCTTTTTTAAAACGTTCGCAGCACTTCTTTATTCCTGGGCGGTGGGTTCCGACAAAAAGGATCCATTTCCTTCCCCCCTTTTTCCGTGCCGCAGGGTTTTTCTAACGGTGCCTTTTCCTTTTCCCTGTGCGGCCGTTCTTTTCACAAAACTGTTCCCCCCTCCCCCTTTTCATCCAAGAAAATCGTCTGGCCTTCCCTCCCCCTCCGTGGAGAGACTGGAGGTTTTCCCTTTTCATAGCCTTTTAGCGGCCCTCTTTTTTTTTTTTTTCCGCTGGGCGGCATCCCCCTGGGGCTTGGCGCTTTTTCTTTTTCCTCAACAGCGGCCAATCTTTGTCCCTCTTCCCTCCTTCCCCCTGCGGGCAATGTGGCTGAAACATCCCACCGGTTAGGAATTTATTTTCCTCTTTCTCCTTTCCCTGCGTTGTCAATAAACTTTTTTTGCTTGGTCTTTTTCCTTTTCTTTTTTTTCTTTCTTTACGGGGCCCACAACCCAGTGCCCCAAAGATCAAGGAGCCTCTCCTTCTCCCATACTGGCGAACCGAAACCCGTTCTCCGGTCTTCTTGTTCCCTCTGGCAGGGCACCAGGTTTTTCTTTTCCCCTATACAAAAGGCGCCCCCTTTTCCCCCCCTCCCCCCCGACCCCCCGTTACGATCGGACCGTCCAGCCCTTCTTTTTTCTTTTCTTTCTTGGTTAAACAAGTCCTTTAGGGCGTCGGGATAGGGGAGTCCCTCCTCTTCTTCTTCGGGTGACGAGGTCCTTTGTGTCTTCTTCTTTTTTTTTCCCAGAGAAAGAACTCACCCTGTGCTTCCCGGTGGGCTAGCGAGGCCCCCCCTCTTCCCAGCCGAAGGTCAACTTTCCCCCCCCTTTCCCTTCTTCCCTTTGGTGAAGGGACCTCCTGTAGAGGAGAAGGGGAGGTTCCCCCTCCTTTTCCCTGGGGCATGTCTGGATCCCCTTTTTTTTGGACCTTTCTTTTTCTTTTTTTCTTTGTGAAAGAAATAGACCTGGGTTCTAGGTTTAGGTTAGGAGGCTTTCTTTTTTTTTTTTTTTTTTTTTCCTTCCAAGAGGAGCGTCTTTATTGTGGGATTCCCTCCTCTTTCCCTTTTGTATGGTGGTAGTTAGACCCCGAACTTTACGAAGGGGGATGCCTTTTTTCCTCCTTTCTTTTTCTCCTTTCTGAGGTTGTTCTTAACAGTTCATGTCCCCTCCCCCTTCTTTTCTCTGCTTGGGAAGCAGGCATGTCCGATTAGAAGCTTCTTCTCCCCCCCCCTCTTTCGATTCTCTTTTTTTGCGGCGGCAATCCCGCCCGCCTTAGTCCTCTTCCTCTTCTTTTCGAAATTAGCACCCTGCCCCCCCTTCTTTTCTGGTGGTATAAGAACAAAACCGGATCTCTCTGTTAAGTGCTTAGGGAACTTCCTCCCCCTCTTCCCGTGCGTTAGGTGGAGGACTTTGAGCCAGGTCCTTCTTTCCTTTTTTCCCCTTAAAAATGCAGATTGGCGTTTTCTTCAGTATTTTCCCTTTTCCTTCCTTTTCGCTGTATGTTCGCAGGACTTTGACTTTTTGACTTCTAATTTTTTTTTTTCCTTCCCTTGATTCCCACTGCATCTACGAAAACCTTTTTTGTGGGTGGCTTCGAGCCCTGACCCCTTTTCCCCTTCCCTTCTCTTTTTTTTTTTTTTTTTTTTCTCGTGCAAAGCTCTTTGTTCATGTATCCACTTCCCTTTTTTCTGTTGGAGAGAGATTTATCCTAGGCTTGGGGAACTCTCCTTCTCTACGGAAGGCCATTTTTCTCCCCCCCACCAACCAGGTTCGCTTCTCTAGATGCGAAAGTGGTTTTTCCCTTTTCTTTCCCCTCTCCCCCCCAAACGGACTTCTAGTTTAGTATTCTTTTCAACCCTCCCTCTTTTTTTTTTTTTTTCTTCTTAACCATCCTGACCTTTTCTTTTTTTGGACGAAATCGGAATTTTTCCTTTCTCCCCCCTACCGGCACGGAGCTCCCTCCGGCCGGCGCGGTGTTTTTTTTTTCCCTTTTCTTTTCCTCTCCTTTCACCCACTGGGCGTTAGTTTGGCTTTTTCCCCCCCCGGCTCAGCATGGAGCAGGTGGTGCTAATTTCTCCCTCTTCCCTCTTTCCTTCTTTTTTGACGAAAGGATCTTGCGTAACCCCTTTTCCTTTCTTGGGAGCTTTTTTGTTTCTCCACCCTCGAATTTCGAGGCACTTTTCTTCCTTCATAGCCGGCCATGATCATTTCCCTGGCTCGACAATAGAATCATGGGATTCCTTTTCTTTTTCCCTTTTCTTCTCCCCCAAGGGAAATAAATTGCCACCTTTGCCTCATTTCATTTTTTCTCCCCTTCCCCGTCTGGGTAGTCACGGTTTTCTTTGATTGCTCGACAATCAGCCTCTTCTCGATGGCAGCCAAACCACTCTCCCTCCCCTTCCCCCCTTCCTCCCCTTATAAAAACGACTTCCAAGCCCAAGTTTTTTTTACCCCTTTTCAAAGCAGGGGCAACTGTTATCCCCGTCCCCTTTTTTTCCTTTTTTTGTTCACGCATCCTTCTCCCCTTTCACCAAGGCCTTTTCTTTTGTTTTTTTCCTCTGAGAGAGATCCTTTCTCCCTTCTTCTTGTTAGAGAGTGGTGATTTTTTTTATCTTCCCTTTTTCTCCCCCCCCTCGGAAGATTCAGAGGTTCTTTTCCTATTGTATATTTCCCTTTCCCTTCTCCGGTACATCGGCTTTCCTATTCAGGTGGAGTCCTTTTCCTTCCCCCCTCCTTCGGTTCGACACGCAGTCCTTTCCCCCCCCGTGAGCTTGCCAGGCTTCATTCTTCTTAGTAACGTTTTTTGTTTGTGGAACCTCCTTTTTTTTCTTTGTAGATATGACACTTTTTCCCCTTCGTGAGGGAGGGTCCTTCCTAGGATGGCCATTCCGTCTTATGTGGATTCGTCTTTTTCCCCTTTTTTTTTTTTTTTTTTTCTTTTCTCGGACGGGGCCATTGACTTTGTTCGTAGGCAGTCACCTTTTTTTCTTTCTCCCTTTAAACCACCGGCTGGCAACTCTCCCTTCTTTCCCCTCCCCCCGCCACAGTTGATATTTTCCCCTCCTGCAGAAAGGGCCCGGACGGCGCCGTCTTTTCTCCCTCTTCTTTGGTCCGTTTTGCCCCCGCTTTTCCCTTTCTTTCTGAGGAAATTCTTCTCCCTGTTTCTGGTCGTTTCTTTTTTTTAAACAGCGAAAGGGACATTTTCTTTCCTGATAGATCCCCCCCTCCCCCCCTTCCCCTTCGGGCTTCAAACTTTAATAATTCCTACGTTTCTTCTCCCCCCTTGTAGGACTGACTCCCTCCCTATTTTCGTGTTTTTAGGGGAAGGGGTGTTCTCGTTTTCTTCTTTTGGCACGTCTTGGGTTTTTCCCGTAGGAAATGCTTCTTCCCTTCTTTTCTTTTTTTCCTTCCCTTCCGCCTTGATACAGTTGCCTGCTTTCTTTCTCTTCTTTCCCCAGGGAATTAGTTAGGCTTGAGCATCTGTTCCTCTTTTTTCCTTTTCGCCGGGGCCACACCGCCTCCCCTTTGGTGACAAGATCCCCCCCCTCTTTTTCTCCCCTCCATTGCACGTATAGCTTTCGACCCTTCTCCTTTGCGGGAAATCAGATGCTTCTTTCCCTGTGTGAATAAAATCTTTTTTTCCTTCTCCCCCCCTTATAAGCGCTTTGACTTGGCGCCGTTTTTTTTTATAAACTTTTAAGATTGTCAAGACGGGTTTCCCTTTTTCCCTCCCCGCGAGGCGTTTAGGACTTCTTTTTTTCTCCCCCGGCACAGGAGCCTCCGCCATGCTTTTCCCTTTTCTTCTCTGCTGCGCGCCGCGGCCCACTTGACTCGAACGGTCTTAATTAAGGGCTTTTGCCCGCCCTTCCCTTTCCGGTGGTCCGGCCTTGGGCAGAGGTTTTTTTCTTTCTTTCTTGATTTTCCTTTTCTTTTTTTTCCCGTTGGCATTATCGAAAAACGCTGCGCTTCGCAAATCGCAAAAGGCGGGACTTTTACCCTTTTTTCTTTCCCGTGGTGAGAAGGATTTTTTCTTTTCCCTCTCTTTTCTTTTCTGCCCATAGATCTGGATTTTCTCTGTACTCGAACCCTCTTTCCCCCCCTGCCATTTGCCCCTTTTCGCTAAGGTATGGTGGCCCCCTCTGATGATTTCGCCTTTTGTACCCCCCGCTTTTTTTTTTTTTTCTCCCCCAAGAGCAGACAAGCTTTTAATAAGCGGGGAACTCTTTTTTCCTTCTCTTTCCCTCTCTTGCGGACTATACAATTTTCTTTTTTTTTTTTTTTTGCCCATGGGAGTACCTTCCCCGGAGTCAAAAGACCCTTTCCCCTTTTTTCTTTTCCCACAATTAATTGCCCTCCACCTTTTTTTTTTGCTTTTTTTTTTCCTCCTATATTATGATTATTCCAATCACTCCCTCCCCATCCCGGAAATTTATATTACAGACTTTTTTCTTTTCCTCTCCCCTCCCAACTGGCCGCTGGCGTTGTTTTTTCCTCCTCTCTCTCAACTTTTAGTATTCCACTGCTTCCTTGTAGAGGGTTTTCTTTCTTTCCCCCCCCACGAGCGGGCTTTCTTCATACCCTCAATAGCTCCCTTCCTTTTCCGGGAGAATTGCTCAGCCCGTTACACTTGTCGGCCCACCCCCACTTTCCCCCTTTTTTTTCCCCCCCCCCCCCCCTTTTTTCCTGCAGGGTCTCCCGAGTTTAATCGTTCCTTTTCTTCCTTCCTTTTTCTTTAAGCCGTGTTGCTTTGCTACGGTAACCCAGAAATGGTTTTCTCTTTTTTTTTTCCCCTCTCCTCCGATTC
>Ga0179593_1456073_pt1 | contig 18204 bp, 21 predicted proteins | sample CZODoug2_1_08_16_FD_185931 | JGI IMG/M metagenome (GOLD analysis project Ga0179593, IMG submission 185931) | Vadose zone soil fungal communities from Angelo Coast Range Reserve, California, USA - CZODoug2_1_08_16fungal (PacBio error correction) | ecosystem: Environmental > Terrestrial > Soil >... | reverse complement strand
TGACGTTTTAGAAACAGCCCTCTGTCCCCCTCTAAACTTCATCATGGACCCCCTCCAGTTTTCACACCCGTCTCCAGCCCTCAATATACACAGTTTCTGCGGCGACTTTTACCTCAACTGTGACTTCCCCTTTCCTCCCCCTGAACTAAAAGTCTTCTTTTTTATTCTCCAGTTGACATCGCGTACTTTTGGTTCGACTTTTGAACCCTCCGACTCGTGTGTCGGTACGCATCACCAGGTCATACGTCTTGATGGGTCCCGTAGACAATATAGCACGCCCCTTCAACCCAATTTCACGCTAACCCGGCCCCACCTCTTCTGACTTTTTAATCGACGACCTTTTCTCCCCCTTCTCTGTGCTGTCACCTCGCTGTGACGAAAACTGGTCGAGCATTTTTTTCCACTTTTACTAGGATCGGCATCGAACAATCCGTTGGGCCTAGCCTTTTTCTCCTCCTAATGACTACCCCCGCGGATTCCCTTCCCTGACTTTTTTGCCCCCCCCCGATCCATACACTGTCCACGGTTGTTTGTTGACGATTCCGGTCATCTCTAACTGCAATATGCCCGTTGCTTGCGCGGCTTCAGACTCCAAGATTCCCTCTTCGATCTTTCTGCAATCCAAATCTTCCCTCCCCCCTCTTAATCCCAATAATTTGAATTTTCTCTGGTTTTTCGTTTTTTCCCGCCCGTTTTTTGCCGGCCAGTTCGTGAACAGGGATTCCGTCATCCAATAGTAAGATGACTCAACCGGTTGCGGAGTCTACCCCCTCTCTTCTTCCCCCTGTACTTTCTGCCCGCCCACCCTCCATCCACGGCCTGCCTCTGCTGCGCGTTTCAATCAGGGCTTAGGTTTACTGAATAGGATCTCCTATGGTACTCCCCTCCTCCTCTTTTTAGATCTTACTTTGCGTTACTCCCCATCCACACGCCCAGACCTTTCGAGGGTAGAGGAGCTTTTGTTAATAGCAAGTCCTGCTCGGCAAATCTTCCCTCCCCTGTATGCTACACCTCCCCTCCCTATTTCTTGAAGGACTTCCTCTAATGCCTTCCGATCTCCAATCTCGAATTTCTTTCTTACTCAACTTTCGATGTGGCTGTCCCCATCCCCCCCCGGGAGTATTCGAACCCCACTACCCATTTTCGAGCCCCACGGCTTCTTATGGCTCTTCTTTCTCTTCTTTGACTGAAAAAAGCATTCTCGTTTCTTTCCCTTCCCACCCCTAGTTTTTCGTGTTTTCGTTTCTGAACCCCTGACAATTCTCTCTGTCGAGACTTTTCACCTTCGTCCCATTACGCACCTAGTTTTTCGACCAACTACTACTTTAACCCGTGGATATCACTCTCTTTTCCAGGTCTTTCACTTGACGAGCTTTTCTCTACTGATTTGCAGTATTTAGATTCTTTCCTTTTTCCAGCTCAACCTCCCACCCTCCTTGACTCGTGATTTCCGCAGTTTGGTGGCGCCTTCCAGCCTTTACCATTCATAGAAAGAGATCATTGTTCTGAGAATTCTATGAACCACAGCGTCTCGTCTGAGCTCCCTCTCCCCCTTAGCGTAAACCCTTCGATATCTTTCTTCAGACCTCCCGGCTTTTTTGAGCGCAGAGTTTGAGTTACTCCCTTTTCACCCTTTTTATTGACTCCCCTTATTCCTTCATTTGTATAAGACCCCATTGCCCCCCATCCCTCCCCCCAACTTTTATCCACTTACAGCTGTATTTCCAGCAAGGCGCCTTGTTTGGCTGCGTCCTTCTTCCCCTTTAAGAGATAAGTTCCCTGCGACAACCCGTCCCCAGCCCTACTCTCGGTGTGCTCTTTTTCTCTCCGCACACAGAAATAGCCGAGGAAGAACATAATCCCCTCCTCCAGTAAGTGCCTTTCCCTCTTCTCTCTGCTTTCTCTGCCAAAAATTCCCCACCGCCGTGACCTTAGTGAGATGTTTTGTACTTTGATTGTTTCTGGCCGAGAGCGCATCTGCAGGATTTCTTGTTCTTTGTCATTGTTTGATTGCTCAGTGACGTTGTTCCCTTTTTTCGGCCTTTTTCCTTCTGTTGCGGTTAGGTTAGTTTTAGTTTTGAGGCCTTTTTCATACCTCTATTGCTTTACGAGTTACCGCCTTTTTCTTCCGAACTCTAAGACCATGTGCCCCCAACGCGTATCCTTTTTTTCCTTCAACCCCTGAACCCACAATTCACTCCAATCTCCCTTTCCCCTTGGTATGTTCATTGTACTTATTCAATCCTCAGAGAGCTACCCTCTTCTTCATTTCTCTGTGACGATCCCCTCGGACCATGCTTACCGTGCTCCTTTTTTCAGCCAGTCGACCAAGCCCCGCCGATGTATACTCCGCATTCGAATTTCTCCCGCTTGGATTGCTCTTTTTTCTTTCCTTTGAATGCTGACAGTGTGTTCTTTTCGGATTTTTTTAACCTCGCACTTAAATGGCCTCTCTTTTAATTACCCCTCCCCAGCATTCGGTATGGGCTCCTTTCCCCCCCCCCCCCCCGCGTTTTTTTCTTCTTTTTCGTCTTCCTCATCGGCGTCTTTTTTTTTCACCACACCCCTTCTCTCGATTTTATGATCACAATCTAGCGGATGGGTCCTCTGCCCCCGTCAATCCCTCATTTAACTTTCCTAACCGTTACCCTACCGTCCAATGACAAGTGGTGCTTCTCCCTTCCCGGACCCCAACGTCACCTTCAACTACCTTTTTCTCCAGATTGTCAGACAAGCTGCTCCGACCCCTTTGACCTTTTTCCTCAGCTCTCTTTCTTATTTTTTCAGTCGAGGTGCTCCTCCCCTCCCTTCATGATCCCGGCTCGGTGAAGAAAGCTTTTTCTGCTTTATTTCTTGTCGGGTGACTTCAGCCCTCCCGTTAGGTTCTCCTGCGTATATATTTTTTAAAGATTAATCTAATCTTTCTTTTCCTCTTTGTGTGTTGATCTTATACTCCTACTTTCCTTTTCTCAGATTAATCTCCCTCTGAAGTCCTCTTTTTTTACCCGGCTTTTTTTCCTCCCCCCCGGCACTACCCCATAAGACGATTACCCCCCCCGGGCGGCATAAGGAATCTTCTCACTCCGTCAATAAAGGTACTCTCCACTTCGTGTAACTCCCAATCTTCATGTATGCCGCAGCATTGAAGGTCAAGCTACTACGTTTTTTACCATGTTCTTCCCCGGGGCCCCGGATGGATTCATCCAGACACTTGGATGGTGTCCTTTTAAATTCCTAATTAAGTCCTCCTTTAGTGAAAGTGAAATGACCCCAAGGTTCTCTTCAGCAACTCTCCCTCTAATCAATCCCAATCCTTTTTCTCTTTTCAGATTAGGAAGAAGATGTCCCCTCTCCTCACCCTACCCGACTCTTTTTTGTAGGGAACGACTTTCCCCTCCCCTTCTTCGGTGGTGATGGTCATTTCCCATACCGCGGCTTTAGTCTCCGTTGTAGCCAAGTTCCTTTGCTCTTGTACCTCGGCGTTACTAAAGCTCGTTATTCATCCCCCCGGCCAACTTTTCGGTACTGGCCCATCCGAAGCTATCAATAGATATGCCTGATCTTCTTTATACTCCGCGGATTGTAGCGTCTTCCCACTCCACCCTTTGCCGAATACCTTCACGTTTTTACCTCCCCCCCCCAGAGGACTCCTTTGCATCGCAGAGTGGACCTTCCTAGGACCCTTCCCTCCCCCCTCTCCTTCTAGTTGTTCAGTGATAAGTTTTTCAGTTTCCCCCTTTCAGACCCCCACCTTTTAAAGCCGCTTTGTTGCCAAATTTCTCCTCCCGCTGGAGGAAGATCTTACCACGTCCATGACGTTCCCTTTCTCCCTTCCGATTTTACAAAACTAAACAATCCCCACTAAGAACCCACACCCGTCCCGACCCAACTGCTAGAAAAACAATTTAATTTCCCACCAAATTGTACCAGGCCAACCCCCATCTTCCCCGTATATCGGAGAGATAGCCCAAAGACCCCGCTAAGTTTGCCAACTTCTACTTTGGGTTCTCTTACGTTCCTTTCCTTTTCCTTGGTCCAGATTCCCTAGGGTCACGTCCCATACACTTCAGACTGGATTATTTGTGCTTGATTCCTCAGGGCTCTCTCCTCCGCCTCCCAAGGGCTCTCCAGCCCGCCGAATATAGGAGTGCGGTTATTTCCTCTCTCTTCAAGTCCCTCTCCCCGCTGCTTTTACGAACAGTGGACCTTGACTTTCATTACGCTCGTGTTGCCGTCGCCGTACCCCTGTATGGCGGGATTGCATTTCGGTAGACCCCCCATCTTACACCATTTTCCGTTTTCCCCCGTAGATTTTGTCTTTGTTGCACCCCCCAAAAAAAAGGCTTGCAGCGCGTCTCCGTAGAGATTTTAATGCCTTTTCTCTGACCTTCCCCCCCGTTGATCCGACCCCGCCGACAGGGGTCAGAGTGACTCCTGCGCAAATAAGCGGGTGCGGTCGGGTTCCTTGGATTTTCTTGCATCCGGGCAAGCAGCTGGATTCAGGTCCTCCTTTCTGTACCCCAGCGTCACTTTCTCTGGGAATGTTTTTCGATTAGAACGTCACTTTTTTTTTTCTGCCTCTGTCCGGAGCCAATAAGTCCCGTTTATATTTTTGCGGTCCCGTATGATCCCCCTGACTTTCTAATTACCCACTTTCACTTATGTCTCCCCAACCTCCTTGCCCGTCATGGCACGAAGTTCCAATTACCCCTTTCCATTCTTCATCGGGCCTTTTTTCGTACCTACCGACTCCTCCTTCAGAGTTCTCCCTGAAGACCGCGGCTTTTGTTACCTCCAGATCATACCCACTAATAACTTCATTAATCGTGGTGCAGTCACTTTTCCAATTCCAAGAAGATTTTTTCTGAAGTCGGGCAAATCCACATCTGCAGTGTCCTCCCTCCCCCTCATTATCCCTCGAGAGCGTACCTTTCCTTGTTTTGCATCAGTCAATTACCCGGACTTAGGGTTGAAGTTAGAGTTGTGAAAGTTATTGTCCCCTTTGACCCCCCCCCTAGGGATTTTCGTCTTTCTCCAATGTCTATCGTCCAATTCCTTTTCCCAAACCCTGTGGTCTTGCGATGCCTCCGTCCCTTTCCTTTTTCCCCTGACTTCCGATTGTCGTAAAGTGCATGATGAATTTATTAGCCCTCCGATGCACATAGCCTTTCTTTCCTCTAATAACGGCAGGTGGTGATGTTTCTTGGTGTGTACCGCCTCGTATACAGGAGTAGGTTCGCCTCTGCTTGCTTCCTTCAGACTTTATATGCGTTGACTCGCAGGGAGTAAGGCCAGCGAATTCGTAAACCTCTTCCAGTCTCCCTTCCCTTTTGATGAATGGTGTTATTTCAGAAATCTTTTCTACATATCTGTTTCGTCTCTTTGTGCGCCGAGCCCTGACCCTTTGGCGTTATTGGCGTCCCCTCGATTGAACCCCTGTACCGCACTCAACAAACCATTTGCATGAGGTTGACCACCCATTCTTTTGAATGTACTTTTTAGTCAAGAGAGGTAAGTGATTTCGGGCCCACACTTTAGTTTGAGTTTCCCAGGGTCCACCTTTTACTTTACTCCCTTATACTCCCCAAGAGTGATCTCGTCCCACTTTGTTCTCCACGCCGCGTACGGAACAGATCAGTTTCCGCCCAAATTTCCGCTCCCTAGTCCGGCGGAGGCTTTCCTCCCTTTTTGGAGCGGAATTATCACTCTTTCGGGTTTTAGAGATCCTCCTTCACTTCAAGAAAGAGGAATTATCTCTGCCCAGGCCCGTCCCCCCCCCCCCGCGTTTAAATTCCTTTTTTAGGATGGCAACGGATTCATTTCCCCGATATTTTTCGGGTCCCTCCCTTCACATTTCCTTTTGGTCACCCTTCCTTTGCCACTGTAATATGGTTCCCTCTGTCTTCTTGGCGTGTAGCTTTTGCCCTCCCTTTGCTTTCTCCCTGGCCTCAATCTCTCTTTTCCTCCTTTTGTTGCTAGCGCCGTGACGTCCAATTTTTGCAAAAGATTCCAACATCAAACCTTCATCCCCCCTCCCTTACCCCAGTAGTACCCCAACCGTCCCCTAACCTTTTCTTATTAAATTTGTTGACCAACGGCCTTAATTAACACCCCTAAATCTTATTTTTTCATGATTTTGGTTGTCCCCTAGAGCCTTTCTTTTTCGAACCTTCCTCGAAGGTACTGACGAACCCTTCTTTCTCCAACCCTTTTCGATAATAAGTTCTGGGTCTGATTTTTTTTCACAGAATTCCCCACTTCTTTCCACCCCCCCCATAAGCCTAATGGCTCCCCGATGAAAGCGACTCCTCTGCTTCCTGTGATCCCCAATTTTCTCCCGTGTAGTTTTTTTTGAACTCGCCCCGTTCCAAAACCAATTGATAGAACGCTTTCTTTTATCATAGGTTAAATTAACAGGGCCACTCTTTTTTCCACGAACCCCTAAATTGGACACTCGCCCTTTCTTCTCCAATTTCTTCCATCGTGACTTCACCGATGCAGTCTTTGGTCCAAGCCCCCGCTTTCCGGTTTGGTGAACTGGTATTCCAGGATTAGTTTCCCTTATCGACCGTCTCCCTTTCCTGGACCGCCTGCGCCTCCCCTCATGTCGACATTTACGAGTGACTCTAAACTTTCCCCCAGACTCCCCTACTTTCACAGTTGACTTTGTGAGTTTCAAATTCGCTCGTGGAGGCTCAGCGTGGAAGGATTAAAGTTTACCCCATTTAAGTATCCTCAAAAAGGTTCCGATCTTTCGAGTCCATCTCCCTTCTCCACTTCCATGAGGACTGCAACCGATGCGAACCCACTCCCATGCTTGCTTTATTTCACCCTTTTCTTCCTCCTTGGAGGGCGAGAATTTTATCCGGCTTCCTTGAATATCTCGCCGTTTCCTATGCTCATTGAGTATCACTCTTTCAAAAGCCTATTTCTTTCGCTGGTCGGCTTCGCTTTCCCTTGATCCTTCCAAGCGGACAACCGGCCTTTTCCCTTGCCCTCCCTTTCGCACCCACCTAATCAGCCTAATAGAGAATGTTTTCATTCCTCTTTCGCCTTTCCCCCTTCCTGTCCTTCCTCAACCCCCTTGCGTTTGGATGTTGACCTACCGTCTCCGAAGCCCCTAACCCCTACCTCCCTTGTTGGTAAGTGACTTCCCCCCCGTCTTCCAATTTTCTTCTCAGTCTACTGATGGTATGTCCCCCACCAGTTCTCCGGCTTGGTTCCTTCTTGTGCGCCAAAAGAGAGAGCTTTTCGTTGTGCGCCTGGTCTCCCCCCTCCTTCTGTTCTCTCCCTTTAATGTTTTTAATTTGAACTTACGCCTTTTTTCGTTAACAACTTTGTCGTTCCCCCGTGCGACTTAGCCCTCCAGCTCATTTGATCCGTCCGCGACATCTCCCCCGTTGAATGTTTTTGTTCCTTTATTATATAGGTCTGTTTTTTCCAGTTTTTTCAAAATCTATGTGCCCTCAGGTTTGCGCGCTATAGCGTTTCCCTTCCCTTGCCAGCGAACAGGTGGATGTTTTCCTTTTTTTGCACCTGACCAATTTTTTGCTTCTGCTTCTTTCAATCTCCATGTCGCTTGTATTTCTACCTATCCGTCCCCGCTCCTTCTTCGCCGGCCGTTTTTTTGGAGCCCTGACGTCTCCGTTTCCGACCAATTCACCCATTTCCCGTCCCCCAAAGACACCCCATGTACCGGCTGGCATCCGCCTTTTCCCCTAGCCCTAAGCACCCAATCAATAAGAACCCCCCCACTTTTCGGCGTCCCATCCATAACGGAGCGCGTCCCCCCCCTTCCCCTTTTCCCCCCTTCGGAATCGGACGTATTCCTTACGAGAACTCACCCTTTCCCAAGACCGTTAATAGTTGTTTTCCCCCCCTTTCTCCCCACAGTTCCCCTTATATGCTCTCTCAAACCTCACCTTTTCCGCGACAGTGTTCTCGTTTTTTGCCAGATGTCCCGATCTGCCCCCCTTCAATTAAGAAGGAAAAAAACCACCCTACGTCGATGATGTTTTCCCCCCTTTCCTTGCTTTTCGCTGAGCTACGTCTTCTGTCCTTTGAGGTTGTTTTTCGTGCATTTGCTCCCGTTTCTCGTTCGCATTTGGGTTTTCTTCGTTTTGTCCCGTAGTTTATTTTTTTTTTTCTTTTTTGAGACTGGACTATCGAATTTAACTCGACTTTCTAGCTTTCTCGTTTGTCCTTTCCTTCAGACCCCTGATTCAACCACGACTTTCATTTTCTTCCCTTGTGACCCCCTTCTTCCCCTGTAAAAATTTTTTTCTTCGCGTTTTCTTATGGTTTCTTTCCATTCATCCAGTTTTTTTGATGCGTCTCCCGATATGTGGAAAGAAGCTTTGAATGCCAGTTCCTTAATCGGCTCTTCTTGAATCACTGACTAGACCTTTCGAGTTCCTCCGGACCTAATGTATTCGGTTTTCATTTTCGTCTTAGTAATCTGTCCCCTTTCGATGCTTACTACCCGATAGTGCTTAATTTCGGGCTTTTTCTTCACTCCACTGGCGACAATTTCCCTTACTTACCTTTGCGTTTTCAATTCCTCGCAGCCTCTTTTTGATTTCTGTTTTTCGCTCCTCAAAGTGATTCGCTTGTAATAAGAGTGGACGTCCCCCCCCTTTTCTTTCACAACTCCTCCCCTTTTCAACTTCTCCCCCTTCTACGATTCTAGGTCAGCCCCTTCTTCATGCCTCACCCTCATTAATTCCCCATTAGAAATTTGCCCTACAGGAAAACCCTTTTTCGTTGATGACTCGCTCCTTCCCATCTTCCCCTACTCCCTTTTCCTCCTTTTTCCTTCAAGTTTCCAGAAATTGCGTTTCTTAGAGATTAGGATGGGTGTGAGCTGGGGCACCCTATTGCAGGATACGTTGGACATGCTTTCTTATTATTTCCTTTTTGCCCCCCCCCTCGCACATTTAAGGAGATTCATGCCCTGGGCTCCATCTTTCTACTTTTTCCCGTCCCCAGGTCCTAATCTCTACTTTCCTCCTCGTTGTTGTTGTGAGTCGCTTATACCATTTCCTATTTCTTCCCCTCTTTCCCGTAGGGGACGAGTCCTCCTGTCCAGTGATTGAGGAGGTTCCCCTTTCTAACCCTTCTCCCCCAGATGTCCCAGGTGCCTTGCACTCCCTCTGCTTTTCTTCATGTCATCCGAGATGAATTTTTTTTTTCCCCTCAACCGCTTGACACTCCCGTTTTGCAAGTTTAGCCACGCTGAAGTCTTTGCCCCTCTGCCTTTCCTTGTTTCCCCCCCAAGTGGCTGTTGGCGAGTCTGGTCTGCAATTTCCGCTTGTTCTTTTCTGATGTCCCCCCCCCCCTCTTTAGACCTTTCTGATCAAGCCATTGAGTCTCTCGCCTGTCCTCCCCCGTTATTTTACCTGGGCGGACCTCTCAGTTTTACCCCAGAAAGGTCTTCAGCTGTTAGAGTTTTTTTTTCTTTTCCCTTCTCGAGTCCAGCGAATCTCCTTAATTTGTGGTGAGGATCTAGCACCACGCCTCACTCCCGGAAATGCGGTGTTAATTACTTGGAAGTATGCGTGTTTCTCTCTAGTGCCTCTTCCCCCTCTCTGACGAACGAGCGTAATTCCTCCTCCACCCGGGAAGAACAAAGGCCAACCGACCTAATCCCTAGTCCATGTCGCTACCCTTCGTCTTATTGTCTGATGTCTGCCCCTAGCTGTTTTGTTACAACCATTTCACGATCTTTCCCGAGCATCTAGCGTCAGAGAGGATATTGAGTAATAATTCCAACGTCTCCTCCCCTTGCTTCAAGGCTCAGTGCGTTTCCAGTTCCATGAAAAAAGGCCCTCGAGTTGTTTTTTCATTGCAGTTCAAGTCCTGACGGTCTCTCCTGGAACGTAGAGTGCAAATTCTCCGTTCCTCTTTCTCCACCCACAAACACTCCTCCCCGCGTCAACCCCAAGCCGAACAATACCCCCCCCTTTCCCCTTCCCACCCATTTCCAAACACAGCGGTCCCGATTGACGGCGAGTTTTGCAAAAAACCTCAGAACTCACCCTTGTGCGTAATGGACTCTTCGTCCTCTCTGCCTTAACGCTTCTCCCCTTTTCCTCCTGTGAGGTATGGCTGATGTTCCTTGGGCTACGCGTTTTTTCCTCCTTCGTTTTTGGCGCAGCCTCGATATGCGGAGGGCTTTGGTAGGTTCTACGTATTCTTCTAGGGTCCTCAGGTTCTCGCCTCTCCCCCTTTCGGATTCTCGGCCGTCGTCAGTTTTTCTTTCGTTTTCCTGGTTTACCAATGCCCGACCCCGTATTTCTGCGACCTGTGAACTGTTTAAAGATACGCTGGCTCGCAACCATCCTTCATAGCTGTCCTTCCCCCCGTCCCGATTCTCTCTTTCCTCCCCCCCCTTCAAGGGGAGTTTAAGGGGTTACGCTTTTAGATTTTTTCTTTTTTTTCCAAATCTCTTTTCTTTTTTTTGAAATGTTCGGCCTTTTGTCATGGTAGCAAATGGTAACTCCTCCCGTCGGAGATTCTGCTTCACCTAATATCCTCCTCCCACGACCGCCGCCACGCCTTTTGTTTTTTCATTCTTTTTTTCCGTTGTCCCATTTTTTTTCAACATCTTTTCCCCCCCCCCGGTTTCCCACTTTACAGCCAACTCGTTTTTTTCATACAGCTCGCGCAGCTTAAGCCCTTTCCCGTTAATCCTCCCCCTGCCCTGCGAATGTTCCGCTATATATGTGCGCCTAAGCCCCCGCGGCTGCGTGTTTTTTCCGAAATTCAGGATAAACTCGCTCCTACAGGTGGTTCTCTCACTTACAAGCGACTTCTGTTTTCTGCAGATATTTTTATTCTTTTTCCTCAGCCCCAAATCGCACAGTGGATTACTACTTCCCAGATTGCGAGGGACCTTTTTTGGGATCTTAGCCCTCAATTCTAGGTATTTTGATTTAGGGCTCAGTGTGTGCTTGCCCAGGGTTCCCCTTCTCCTGAGTTCCCCCGAGGGCTAAACTTCCTCCCACTTCCCGGCGCTTTCTCTTGAAACATGTCGAAGCTCCGGACCGAGTCTAGGTCTTATCCTTGATCTCATCCCGCCCGCCGCATTTCTTAACCCTAAGACCGGATTTACGCTCCTCACGGTTCTTCCCCTGGGATTGAGTTCTCCCTCTTCCCCTTGCAGACGATCAGGTCATTAGTCCTCCTTCTGGCCGTGTTTTGAGTTACCCGATTCGATCTTATCACCGTCCCCGTGGATTCGCCCGGAGACTTGAATTTTTTCGAACTTCTTGCAAACGTCACTCCCTATTGGGATGGTGGATCTCCCCCTTTCACGCGAGTCCCTACATTTCGGTCTGTTCTTGTTAGGGCTTCTTCGCGAGGTGACAAGGGAGATTTTCTAACTTCTTTTGAATCGGCCTCCCCCCGAAACAACCTTGGCCGTGGATTCCTTGGACACCCCCGAATCGGCCTCCTGGTTTCTCCCTTCTCTTTTGGCGATTTCATTTCTGAGGGCCCCAGTGAGTGTGTGTTAGAGGAGCGCAACAGGTGTCCTCCATATATCTTCCCCCTCCCAATCGTGGTCCCTTGTCGTCACCCGCGACTGTAGTTTCACCGCGCGTGACCCTTTTTTCTCCGTCTTCTTCCAGGGTGTCGCGTTGGAAGAGGGGTCGCAAGAAGGGTGCATCGTATTGTGTCCCCCTCCATGAACTTGAGACCGTTCTTTTCCCTTTTCCGTCCGGCAAGGTCACCCCGGCCCCCACTCCCTTCTGTAAGTCTACCCCTTCTCTTTTCCCCAACCTTTTTTCAGACCGTAAATCCTCTGCTTCGCAATTTCAAATTTTTTGGTCCAAAACTGTCCAGCAGTTACCGGTACCTATTTTTCTTCGTCAAGCTCTTATGAGGTTAGCGGTTTTTAGCTGTTTGGATTTTTTTCCTACCATTGGATTTCCCCCCCCCCCATCCTATTTTCCCCCCCCCCAGTTTTTTTTTTTGTATGAGAGAGATTTTTAACTCCCTTGCCCCCTCCGCTGGTCCCAGAGTAAAAAAAGATCCCGCTTACCCTTCAGTCGTAAGCGCTCTCCCCCCTCACTAAAGTTCTGATGTTACAATTTTTTTAAAAAACGGCGTCCCCTTTGACCTGATTTTCCCAAGTTTCCAGAACTCCACCCCTAGTGGTTCAGTCCCCACCCTTTGAATCGACGTTTCTGTTTTTAGAGACTTTCCTGATCCCTTGTGCATGAACTTGAAGTTCCCCCCCCTTTCATTACCCCTCGGTTGCTGTTTCAGAAGTCATCTTCTGAAGAAAAACGCATCATATTCACACCGTCTGAAAACCCCCCCTGGATCCTCCTTTTCGTTGGATCGCCCCCCTTTTTTGTGAAACCCCGGTCAGTGTGCGTGCCATTTCTGTTGGGGGACCAATTTTTCTAGCTCCCCGCTTGGCTCTTCTATCGTGCCTTCCGGTGCCCCTTTGCTCTTTTTTAAATCCCACTCCTGGTTTGGTCGCAATGAAGCGGCCCAGGGCCTGCTTGACTTGATTCTCTTTTGTGTCCAAAGCATCCATCCCCCTGCCCCTTGGGTGTTTTTGACTTGTGTTTTCTTCGTGGCTCCTCGGACCTCCCTTCTCGCCACGGGCGGCGCGTAGGGAATCAACTATTCTCTTCTTTTGCCGATAAAGATACATTCCCACCCCCCAACTAATGCCCAGTGACCTGTTGCTTATTTGATTTACTTCCGCTCCCCTCGTGACGGCTTTTGTCTATCCCACCCTTTATTTATGCGACAAACGGTGTCCAGACATTCCCCTAAACCCCCTACACTGATAGTCCGGCCCCCGTGTTTTTTCTCCTGAGTAAGTACTCCCCGGCATGCCGGGCATTCTGTCCCACCTTTCTTCTTTCCCGCTTCTTTTCAGGCGTGGAATCCCACTTCTTGCCTCTTTGTTTTAACTTCTCCTTCCCTCCTTTACGGTCCAGCCTGAAGATGAGCTGATCATCTCAACGACAGACCGCGGGAGTTTTTTTCTTCGACAGGTTTCTGCTGACACCTCGGATTTTCCTTTCACCTCACTGAGCCACCCGTCCGCCCTACATTTCTTTCATTCATGAATTCCTCCCCCACTAGTACATGTTTTCCTCCCTATTGATCTGTTCTCCCCCTTCTTTTCTGGCTCCCTTCTTTAGCTTCGACCCCCTACACCCTGCTGGTCAGTCGCGTCAAAGTATTAGATTTAGTTTATTCTCGGTCCACCACCCCGCCATCTTTGTTTTTTCCCCTTGTTTCGTCAAAAATCTCTGATCCTTTTCCTCTCTGGTGCGTCGGAATCGATATTCTGAAGCTTCCCAGCTAGTCCTGTTGACCTCGTTCCTTTAAGTCTCCTTTTTTTTCCGCCCCCAGGTACCAGACGTGACCCGTTTTTCCCCCTTCCCCAGTTTTCCCCTGGTACTCTCGGTTCGTTAATCATCCTCCTGCTTTTTGCGAGTTCTTCCGTGTATTTGCTGTTCACTCTACACAACTCATCACCCTCTACGTTCTACTTCCAGTGTGCGCGCCTGAATCCCCTTATTCCATTTTCATGCGCCAGCGAAACTTGACTTTTCCAGGTGGCAATACTATTCACCCCTTTTTAATCTTTTTTTTCATCATGAGATTCTCTTTAAATCTCTGTAATATGCCCATTTTCCCCTTTTTTTTTTTATCCCTTCCCGCTGTGGATTTCTTCTCCCCTTTTTTTTTCTCCCTGAAGAAAATTTTTCGGCATTTGTTTTGTTGAACGCCACTAACTCCGTAGCCCATTTCGATGCCCTCTGCGGCTCCCCCGTCGCCTTCGTCTGCCTGTTTTTCTTTCCCCCCCTTTGGAATCAGCTAAGTATCCGTCAGAGTTCCATCCCGTTACAATCCATCCGCTGCATTATCCCTTCCAGCCGTGAGGCTTAGTTCGCCGCACCGTGATAACCGTGCAAATGTTGATACTGAGTCGTGACCCTTCTACGATTGAACTTGCATGAACGTGCCCCGCCATTCCTAAATTCGTCGCCCCCTCTTAAATGTTTTTGTCCTTCCTCGAGAGACTCCTCTTTTTCTTGTGGTTGTAGTATTTTTGTTTTGAGTGATCCTTCTACGTGGTTTGACCTTTGTGGTCGTTTGCTGTGTAGTTTAGGTTTTTCTTTTTTTGAGTCTCGAGTGATCGATCCTTTCCACTCCCCGATGCTTTCCGTTCGTTTTCCCTCCCCCTTCCTTTCCCTCCCCTTTTCCATAACCGGTCAAAGAGGCCCAAACTTTGCCCCTTTTTTTACCCCTTTCCCATGCCACTATACTTGAAACTCCCTGCGCGTTAGGCCCATTTCTTCATCCTACAGAGCCGTCTCTCGGCAAGATTATCTGCTTTTGAAAGACCGGTGAACGCAGTCAGGCACTCGTGCGAAGTGTTCATCCCGCTACAAGCTCTCGCCGGATTATCTTTCCCCCGACGAGCGACTTGATCGGTGCTTTTCTTCTTGTTACTCCCCCCTTTGAAGCACCCTGCTTTATATGTTCTGGTCCCCCCTATCCTTCCTGGTTCCCCGTTATTCCCTTTTTGGGTCTTTTTCCCCCCCCCCAATTCCCGAAAGCCCTTCGTTTTTATTCGGGGCTTTCCTAACCCCCACGCAGTTTCTCTTAGGTGATTGCATGGTATCTCCCCGTCCAAAACCCCCTCTCCCCCCTAGTAGTCAAGCCTGACTTTTATTCAATTATCGATTATGAGGTCAGCCCTTAGTAAAATTTAGCCCTTTCCTCATGATGACTCGAAATCGCTTTCACCATCCCCAAAAGAAACTATGCCAATTCTGTGTTAACCAAGCTATTGCACCATGACCCGATGTATTTTCCCCTTTCGTCTCGATGTCCTTTTTTCCCCTTTTCTCAGAGTCCTTTATGTGCATATATGAGTTTATTAAGAAGAGAGGATCCTTTTCGACGATGGCTGATTATTTCTTGAATTAGGAACGCAAAATTTCTTTCCTTTCCCACGGGTCAGTCTATCCTGCCGTTTTTAAGCCTTACAGGACTTTTTATTTTACTCCTCCTCCCTTTTGTTGATCCTTCGATCTATACTGTCTTGACCTCGAGTTAGTCAAGATGGATCATTTAGAAGCCGCCTTCCGGTATTTCGTATCACGCAATCCATTCCTCTGTCCCTTCCCTACTTAACTCGTGGTATTCTCACCCTCCCCTCTCTGAAAACCTATGACGCTCAATCTTGACGTGCAAAGAGGACAAGTTTCTTGTTTGAGTCCCCTTTTCCGACTGTGAGTCACCATTTTTCTGTTTGACCCCTCTCTGTTATCCTCCCACCCAGTGGACCCGACTTTAGTCTCGTGTTATTCTATCGCACCTCCTGCTTCAGTCTCCGCCCTTGAGGTGAGTCCTTGCTAAACCTTGTTCTTTCCGAGGCGGACCCCGCACTCTCTTTATCAATAGCGGTCGAGATTAGTTCCTCTCTTTTTCTTCTTCCTCTTCTGAGTACCAGCGACCCCAACGACCCGCCCGCTGGCTCTTGATCGCCCAGCCAACTCCTGCTGGCGGTGAGTTTAGGGGAATTACCTCTCCCGTGGAGCCTCTTGTTCGACCCCCCTTGACCGTTTCTTACCTTCAAGAGAAGGCCCGCGGTATCTATCAGTGTCCCCAGGTGACGAACAAGGTATTTCCGCCCCCGCATCCAAGGTTTTTGCTCGAAATTCTTTCTCCCAGGCTATCTATGGTCTAGATTCGCAAAACTTCGCTGCGTGCCGTCACTGCATTTCCCGCTGTCCCCCCTTGATCCCCTTGGAGCCCTCCGTAGTCATCTTGATTTTTTTAACATGTGCCTTCTGCCCCAATACGCGCGCTTTTGAGAGTTTCGTGAGAGTTTTTCCTAAACCGCAAGCCAGCGTTTTTTTCGTTTGCCTTCTTCCCCTTTCCGCCGACTGGCGGAAGCGCCCTCTCGTCCCTGCTTTGAACCCCCCGTCCGATTTCCCCAACTACCAACAACCAACCGAACCGAACGATTACCCCCCCTTCCTCCAAAATTGACACCCATATCCTCTCAAAACCGCCATACCAACACCATTCACTGACTAGGTCGAGCATGACTACCCCTTCTTCTGTCAAAACCTCCGAATTGGTCTTTCCCCGGTGTATTTTTAAGTTTCCGGCCTCTCCATCTTTTACAGGATCCTTCCCTTATGGTTGATGTTATGCCTTTTCCGCGTGCGGGTGAAGGGCCTCTTGGGCCTCCCCCCTCCACTATACCCTTTAGGAAGGGCTTCGGTTCTTTTTTCCGAGCTTTTTTTCAGTACCGATTCCGCTTTTGTTCCCCTAAATTTTCCTTACTGCCCGAGACTTTTTTTGATGTCGGGCCATGTCGACCCCCCGTTGAGGGTCTCGAGTTTTTGGTAGGCGACAACTCCTCCCCTATTTTTCTGCTAAAAAGGTGCCAGTTGCTTCCCTCGTCCCCCGAGGGTTTCCCACAACCAGGTCGACTGATGAAGTTCGTATACGTACGATTCTCCAGATCATGTTTTAAGATTTCATAGAGTCCCCGCTCCTTATTTTTCCCCTCTTCAGAATGGCTGCCTCCCTTTTTGCTCGGATTTCGTATGAGGAGTCGTTAACCCCCACACTGGTGGATCCCATCACCCCCGCCCCCGTTGGCAGTTTTTCCTTTCCCCAGCCCAATCACGCCTCGCCCTCCCATCACCGAAGCCACGCCGTATCATTCCTCTTACCTTTTGAAATTTAAAATCGCATTTCTTAATTTTTCCACGGGTTTAACGATTACCCTGGTCCTGAAACCAACGTTAATTTCTTTTTCAAACCCCCCTCTTTCGCTTTTTCCCGCAGGTTTCCAGTGTCGCTATACGACCATTTTCCTCCTCGTTCCTGATGATTGGTTGGAGTTCACCTACCGACCCCAGCCGGTGCTTTTTTTTCCAGCCATCCTGATAAAGTCAGTAGCCCATTCACTCCCCCTTGTTCGCTGAAACCCCACTCACCCTATTAGTGCTCCGATTCTGTCTCTTTCATCAGAACCAACTAGCCAACGTGGCTTTTTCCGACCGAATTCAGACGAGGATCGGGGTCCTTCGCTGCCTCCGCTTATTGATCTTCTTTTTGTGTCCGGTTGCCAGCTTCCCGGCTGCGGAGTTCCGCGTTTTGGCTCACCGTTCCGAGTTTTTCAACCTACCCTTGTGTGAGTCCTGATACGCAATGCTTTCTTTCTTCGTTTGATACACATTGGAGTTCCCTCTCCCTGATTCGCATTTCCCTTCCACTCCCCACTTGTTAACCTAGCATGGATTTCGCGCCGCCAGTCCTTCTGTTGCTTAGTTTCTTCTCTCAGTCTCTAATTGTTTTTTCCTCTGCCGCGAACAGTTGTCAGAGTCCCGGCTTCACTCGCCGGTTTGACTAAATGGCTCCAGTGAGATCTATTTTTATCCCCCTTTTGATCACAGTTCATTATTGGGCGAATTTTTGGTCGATATCTTCACGCAGACGATCCCTGACTATTCGTAGGCATTATCTTCTTCCCTGAGCCTATCCTAGTTGATTACTTTTCTAACTTGAGTTGAATCTTTCATCCCCCCCACCCCCTTGGCAGTGGCTGTGATAGTCACCCCACAAGACTTGTAAGTCCGTTGTAGTTATTATAGTACTATCAAGTTGATTTTCTATGTCCCCCATTCTTGTGGTCGCGAGCCGACAAAGGTGTAACTTAGATATTATCCCCAACGACATCTTTTTTTCCCCTCTCCCTTGTTCGTAACTTCTTTTTTCTCCCCGCGCAGCGCAACCTTCCTATTGGAATGCGATCTAGCGGTTTAGCGGTTTCAACCTTTAGCTTCCTTTTCATTTGTTCGTCTCCGATGATGCTTCCCCTGCCCCCTCCTAGCCCGTATTTAAGGTTTACGCCGGCTATTCACCCAACCTCTAGGCGTTCAAGTATCCTTATAGATGGCACCGGTTCAGTCCCCACTCTCTTACTCTTTGCGTTTGGACTCAGTAAATTCGTTTACAATGTCAGCCTGACCCGTCACCTGCTAGTCTTTTACCCTTTTCTTTCCACTGAGCTTTCTTCGCGTTTTTCAGCTTGTCTGTTTTGACGTGCCCGTACTCTCTCTCTTCCTCCTCCCTTTCCTTGTGTCGTCTTTCCTCCCATTCTAAGACTGCCCCACTCCTCACCCCCCCCTTACTTCTCGAGTC
>Ga0179593_1673626_pt1 | contig 18205 bp, 26 predicted proteins | sample CZODoug2_1_08_16_FD_185931 | JGI IMG/M metagenome (GOLD analysis project Ga0179593, IMG submission 185931) | Vadose zone soil fungal communities from Angelo Coast Range Reserve, California, USA - CZODoug2_1_08_16fungal (PacBio error correction) | ecosystem: Environmental > Terrestrial > Soil >... | reverse complement strand
ACCCTCCCCTCTTCTTTATTGGATTGTCTGATCTCCTCCCAGTTAGAACTGGCTTCCTCTTGAAACGCGTCTTCCCCTTTCTGCCATTTTGGAGAATTTTTTATTTTCCCCCCAAGCCCCTGTGCGGCCTTTTTCTTTTTCCCTCACGTTAAATATGATGGTCGCGGCTTTTCCTCTGAGAGCCGACTTCCAAGTACTTTTTTCCCTAGTAATACTACGGCCATTCCCTTTCCCCCTTCCCCCCCCTACTTCCTTCCGCCGTCAAGTCACTTCTCCTTTTCCCTGAGGAACAAATTGGGCTTTCCTTTGATATCAACCCCTTTCTTTCTTCAAAATCAGTAAGAGTGTCTAATTTTTCTTTCCCTCGTCTCGTATCAACGCACTTTTCTCTTTCCCCTCAGGTTTAGACTCGAACCGGACAGGTTTCCCCCCCCCTCCAGGTTTTTTCGTGTCGTCCTTTCTCTTTGTGCTAATTCGTTGTCCTCCTTTAGCAAGTTGGATGCACCACTCCCCTTCCACTCCTCCACTTATACGAATTCCCGCCCTCCCTCTCCCCTTAGTCTTGAAGTTGTCCGTCCCTTCCTTCCCTATGGTTAAAGCTAGGCGGACATTCGTTTTCGTCCGTGTTTCCTCCCTTCCTTTTTCCTCAGTCCAGCATTTCGGTTTACTCGGACATTTTTCTTTTTTTCCTTTCCCCTCTTCGCAGAAGGAAGGAGAGGCTATTTTTTCTTTACCCCCTCCCCTTTATTTGACCACGGGCAAGTTGCTCTTTTTTCCCTGCAGATCAGCAATTTCCCCTTTTTTTTTTCCCCTCCACAACATCCATGGGGTGGACTAAAGGATGGTTTTTCTTTTTTGAGGAGCGGTTCCCCTTTTTTTCTGGGAGAAAAGCTCGCGTTGTGACTTTACTCCCTTCTCAATGTTGACGCTCCTTTCTTCCTCGTGATTAAGTATAGACTAAACGCATGCCTTTCTCCTCATTTTTTCCTTTCCCTTACTTTCATTTTGCAAGACACGCGTTTTTTTCTTTTCCCCTTCCCGGAGTTATACGAAAAAGACGTCGGACTGCCCCCACTCGGGTTTTTTTTTTCCCTTTCTCTGCTTGAGGGATCATCCATCCCCCCTTTTTTTCTCTTCCCAAGCGAATGCATCGGCTTTCTCCTTCCTTTCTTTCTTCCCGGAAAGGAGGCAGAGTCCTTTGAGAAGGATCACCTTTTTTTTCCCTGTCCGCCAAACTGAAATTTACGTCCCATTCTTTTCACCCCGGACCTCGATGGACCCTGCTTTTTCTCTCTCTCCGACAGGACAAAGGGTCTTCCCGCATCCGCTTCTACCTTCCTTTTGAGTTATTCTGGTTTCCATTCCTTTTCCTCTCCATTTCCATGCTTCGGAAAGCTTTGTCTTCTTGGAGGTCGACCGGAAAGCCGTCCCTTGGTAGGCACCCCCAATTTTTTTTCTTTCCACCGTTTCTCGGCAAAGATGTCTGCTTGCCTTTTTTTTTTCGTTTTTTCACCCTTCCTTCATGGTCGAGATAATGTTCCCCCCTTCGTTTCCTTTACTGCCGAGAAGATGTCTCCCTTCCTTGTCTTTTCCCCCTTCTTTGATTGGATGATGGACCTCAACGCCTCTCTCTTTTTTCCCCTCAGGAGACGGAGTTTTAGTTAGACCCGTCTCCTTTTTTTCTCTCCCCTCCAGCACGGCGTGGATTTCTTTTTGCCAGATGTGGAACGGCGGCTCCTTCCTCGTAGTTTTATTTTTTCCCATACTGTTTAATAGTGGTGAGAGGCTCTCCTTATCATCTTCCCCCCTTTTCCTTTTGTTAATCCTTCCAGACGCGTCTTTTTTCTCAGGATATGAGGAAACCGCGCTCATCCTTTGTCTTTATTTTGTTGGAGTTTCAAGATGTTCTTTTTCTCTTCAGGTCCCTGCCTCCCCTCCCTTTTCCCAAATACAGGCTTCGAGTTTTCTCCCCCCTCCTCGAGGCATTCTTTCTTTCCTCCCTGATCGAGTCCGCCCACTCTCCTCCCCTTTTTCCCAGAAATTCGGGGAATAAATCGGCGATGTTCCTCTCTCCCCTTCAGGCACGAACACGAATGCCGCTCTTTTCCCTTTCTTTCTTTCGGACACTTCGACGACTTTCTCATTTTCTGGACGTCCTTCTTTTTCATCGTTGAAACTGCAGGTCCTTTGGGTGACTTTCTTATTTTTTAGCAGCGAAGGGCGATGCGTCCCCCTTTTTAACCCATGCTTAGTTGGGGTTGGGCACCCTCCCTTTGTGATCGCGAAAACCCCTTTTTGTCTCAATGGGCGTGCTAGAGGGATTTCGTGATACCGTCCTTTTTGAACGACACGTCCTTCTCTTTTCTTTTAGCTACAAACGTGATGAACCCATCCATGCAGTCCCCCCTTTTCTGGCCTTTTATGAAGTTACGTCGTCGTGCCTTTTCCCTTCCCCCCTTAGGTATTGATGCACCGATACTTCTTCTTTTGCCGCGAAAATAAGATCGGAATTTCTTCCCTCACAGGACGCTGGCTCTTTTTTGGGTCAGAATGGCGCCCCCCTTTTTTTCTTCCCACAAGGCGGCGGTTCTCGTTCTTCTTCCCTTCCGAGGAAGATCGGCACCAATCTGTCATAGTGCTTTTTTGACCCCTTTTTTTTTTGGACATCGTGGCTTTTCGGGTCGATACTGTTTGCCTTCTTTCTTTTTTCCCTCATGTTTAAAACGCTTCCCCCTTCTTATAGGGAGGCACCCCCTGATGCCCCCATTTTAGGGCTGGTCGTGTCCGGCGGAAAATGCCCTCTTCGGAGCTTTTCCCTCCGGGGAAATAAGCAGGCATTCCCCAATGGTGTCTTGACTACCCTACGAGTTCTGCCCTTCCCCTTTATTCATCCAGAGCTTGGAATCAAGCTTGGCTTTTTTCTCCGGGCGATGACAAAACCAGAGTGTCCCCCGGGGAGTCAGTCACGTGTCGGTCCCATTTTTTGGGCCTTTTTCTTTTTTTTTTTTTTTAAGGGACCACCTCCCTTTGTGAAAAAAGGGATCTCGTTTTCCCATTCTCCCAAGATATCGCGTAAAATTCCCTTTTTTTCTGGTGGTGGGAGGTGTAATCGCCCATGCTTTCCTTTCGTTTGTACGGCCTTCTCTTAAGACGAGGACTTCCCTGAGACGCCCTCTCGGCAAGGCATATCTTCTCCCCCCTTTCTTCCTAATCCTCGTTGTTTGTTTTCCTCTTCCTTCTTCCTATTCCAGAAGCCATAGGCGATTTCTCCTTCTTACCTTTTCCATAGGGGACGTACCTTCCCTTTTCTCCTCTTTTTTTTTGTCGCAGACAACTCTCTGGCGATTGAAAACCCATTTCTTTTTAAGATCGATTGCTCCTTTTCGCTCCTATAACAAGAGATCGTTTTTCTCCTTTTTCCATACTGAGTCATGTACCGCGCCTTCTTTCCTTTTCCCCCCGGGGTGAAATACGGCTATGGTTTTATAATCCTGATCTCAAATTTGCCTTTCTCTTTTTACAACTCCGTACTGCATCTTTTCTCTGCTAAAAGGTAGGTCGAATTCCCCTTCTTCCTCTTCAGAGAGTATTTGAAGCTGACCTTCTATCACGCTTCTTTTTTTAATAGCTTCAAGTGGGACCGTCCTTCCTCCACTGGTTGGCCCAATTTTTTCTTCTTTGCCGCAGATACTCTTCTCTTTTGCGAGTTTGATACCCTTGGTCTTTTTCTCACCCTGTTAGTAACGGGATTACTTCTCTTCTCTGTCCGAACATTTCCAGCCGATGCCCCCTTTTTTTTTCTTTGTGGTATGATTTCTCCCTTCTCCTCACTTCTTGCCTTTCCTCCTCCTTGTTGACCGAGGCATTCAGTGACAGTTTTTTTTCGCCCCAAATCCCCCTGTTAGAGAAGCCGTTCTTTTTTTCCTCCTTCCCGCTCTTGATTGTAGTCGGCTTTTCTTTGTGCCGATCACGTTACGGTCCTTATCCCTACGGACACGCCTACTTCCCCTTTTACTTCATTCCAGTCCCTCCGTGAGTCCCCCTGGTGTGTTCTCTTCCTTCCCCCCCTTTTTCGCGGAAAAATCGTCGCTTTTTTTTTCCCTCGTTAGAGCACGTATAAACGTCCTCCCTCCGGCAGGAAATGCTCCCTTCCTCTTTCTGCACAGGTGCCCCCCCCACCCTTTTTTATGGTGAGGCCTGGAATTTCCTTCTTCTTTTTCGCAACAGAATGTTGGGTGATCCCACTTCCGCCTTCCTCCCGATTTCCTTCCCAGTCGTCGAAGTGGTCCTCCAATGCTGTTTCTCCCTTTTCCAGCTCGGCGGCCTTTTTTGCCGTCTTTTGAGCCCCTTTTCAGACACCTTTCCGGTTTCCTCGAAATGTTTTTCTTTCTCTTTTTCTCTCTCTTCTAGAAGGCCGGCGAGTGCTCTTTTCTTCCGATAACTCGACCGTCTTGACATGCTGTTCCTCTTTTTTCCAACTCCCTTGAACCAGCTGGAAAAGCCCCCCACCCCTTTTTTTTTCTCTTTTTATGGTTGAGGAGCGCGGTTCCTTCTTTTTTTTACTGGATGAACCGAACGGGGCCTAATGGTTCTTCTTCTTTCAGGAGCTTTTCCCCCCTTTTTCCGCTACGAAGGGAATTACTCTCCTGTGCCTCCTCCCCTTTCACAACATGAGTGAAGGCCGACACTCTTCTGAAAGGGGAGGCTACCCCGAGCCGCCCAGAGTTCTACGAACACGCCTTTTTCCTTTTCTCGGAAAGCGACGACACGGGGTTCGGCCTTTCTTCTTTCCTCAGCATCACTCGCTTTTTTTCTTTCCCGCGGCCCATCCTTCGCCTCTTTCCCGGTTCGTCAACTAACTTCTCCCGGCGGCAGCGTCCCTTTGGTCCCTTCCCCCTTTTCTGAGCAAAGTTACAGGGGACGATCATTTGCCCTTCCACTTTTCTTCCTTCCTTTTCCTTTTTCCCAGAGGACAATTTCAGCACTTCTTTTCTCTCCGACCTGACAAAGGATGCCCTTTACTCTTCTTTTCCATACCGTTTTTTTTTTTTTTTTTGGGGGGGGACAGCCTGTCGTTTTCTCCTTCTCCGCGATGAGGAACGCTGTCCTCTCTCTTTTCTCCGCGAAAGGGTCGGCACTCTGTGCGGACCCTGTTACCTCTGCCTCTGCAAAGCTTATTTCTCTCTTCTGACCTTGAACGCTGGCGCCCCCCCCCCCCCACACCTCCTTCTTCTGGTGTCGACATTGAGCCTAAGCGCTTTTCACTTTTCTTTTTTCCTCTTCTAGCTTTTTCTTTCCTCCTCCACCGAGAAAGATATACGCCTTCGTTTTTCCTCGAAATTAAGTCTCCTTTTCTCGGTCGTGTTCAGGTAGAGACCACGTCCCAGTCCCCTTCTTTTTTTTCTCCCTTCAGATGGTTGACGTCTTCCCTTTTTTTTACTTCATGAGAATTTAGCAAGTCTTCCCTTGATATTGTTTCTTCTTCCTTTTTGTCTCGTAACAATGATGCCTTTTTTCTTCCTTTTCCTCTCTAGGATTTCTCCCGCCTCCTTCCTTATCTTTTTTTTCCCCAAATGAGATCCCTCCCACAAAACCCTTGTTCCAATGTTTTTCCTTGTCAGTTTACTGATTCTTTTTCCCATCTCACCCCTTTCGCGTGGCCCCTCCCCTTTTTTCGGGATAGGAGATTTTTTAAAATATCTATTTTCTTGCGGAATCTTTTCTTCCCCGCAACATTTCGAGGAGGTCCCCTTTCTCAATAGGAGAGGCGTTTCCTGCTCGAATCTCAGTTTTCCTCCATTTTTGCTAGTCTGGAACCCTTTCTTTTCCCTCCCTGAGAACCACATTTCCCCTTTTTTCAGTCGAGTTCTTCTTTTCTTTCCCCCATCGTGAAATGAGTGCAATGTTGGTATTTCCCCCTATATGATGGGGTTTCCCTTCAGGAGACGAGATTCTCCAGGCCACCCCCCCCCTTCTTTTTGCAACTGGCAGGTGGTGATTCTCGTACCCCCTCCCATTTCTCCGAGAGGAGTGAGTTATCTCCTCTGTATTTGCCCCCCCCCTTCACACGAGGACGATTTTTCTCCCCCCTTTTTCCCTTATCATGCGACTCCCCCCCTTTCTTTCTCTTCTAGTTTACGCGACGTGACTTTTACGGCGTTTTTCTGGCAGCGGTCTTTTCTTCCTTCCTTTTCAGCCCGCTCGCTCTCCTTTTCCCATAAAGATCGGCCTTTTTTTTTCCGTAACTGTTCTTTTTCTGGCGCAGAATTTCTCCCCCCTTTTCCTTACCCAAGGAGTGCTTTTTTAGGGCAAGAAGGTCGAACTTTTCTGGGACGACTCCCCCCCTGGCTCGTGCTGAGGGATATCCGTTTCTTTTCCGTCGGACATCGTGGGCGTTTTTCTTTTTTCTCTTTTCAAAAGGTGAGGCGATTTATCCTATGTCCGGTCCAAAAAGTCATGATTCTTCTTCCCCTTTCCTTCCCCTAAGGGGAACAGTGGCTGTTCCTTCCTCCCCTCATATTCTTCTCTTGATCTCTGCTTTTTTCCCCGTAAAATTGGCGGTCGTTCATTAGACTCTCTCCTTACTTATTCCTTCTTCCTTTCTACTCGTTGAAAAGCTTGGCGCGCTCTTTTCTTTTCTTTCCCCTAGCAAGGATTTAACCCCTTTTTGCTGGCCGATGCCTCGTCTCCTCTGCTATTTCACCTCGAAAACGATCTTCATTTTTCCCTTGCCCCCCCATTGCTCTTTCGGAGGCAACATCTTGTGGTTAGTCTTTTTGTGTCTATCGAACCATCTTTTCCTTTTTTTTCCTCCTTCAACCTCTTTATCTCTCTTGAATCAGGAGACTGCCTAGGGCCTTAATTCCCCCCTCTCTTCTATTTTCCTTCCTCTACAGTGGTTTTTTTCTCTTTCTTTCCCCCCTTTCTGCCTGACGGCCTTTTCCTTCTCGTCTCAGGATTCCTTCGTAATGTCCCTCCCTCCGTACAGCGCCCGGCCTCCGTCCTTCCCTCTCCCCTCACCCACCGATCTCCGGAATGTTGACGCGAGTGTCAGTTGTTTTTCTATCGTTTCGAATTTTCCCCCTCTCCTTCTCCTGTCAAGAGCCGGTATCGGTTCTTTCCTTTTTTTTAAATACTGGATATTGGTTGGAATTAGCCCTCCTTCCCGGCGTTTGGTCAAAGAGTCTCCATCTCTCCCTCCCCGCCAGGTCAGAACCGCGTCTGTCCTCCATGAAAGACAGAACCTTTTTCTTTCCTCTCTTTTCCTCAAAATCGGCGATCACGTTTTTAGATGTCAGTTTTTTAATATTGGAACATTTCCCCCTTTTTCCATAGGGGTCAGGTACGGGATTGGTTTCCTTCTCTTCTTTTTTCTAGTTTGTAGCCCACCCCCCCTCGGGAGAAAAATACGCCATACCTTTCCCCTCCCGGATAGACCGCGTTCTTTTGTCTGCGATTCCCCCCCTCCCCCTCCCCTCCCGATGCGGTGTTTTTTTTTCCTTCGAACCTGCTTTCTGAACCCTCCTCCCTGCAGTGAAAGTTTCCTATTCTTTCCCAAAGACCTGTGTTCGGGCTTTGAATGTTAAGGGAAAGCACTTTTTGATCTTGTTGGGTTTTTTTCCTCGGACTGTGCGCCTCTTTCCCCGTACTAGTGAAGTACCCCTTCCTTCAGTAAAGTCGCTCCACTCTTACCAAATGGGGTCGGAAGTGATTAGTTCCAGTTTTCCTCCTCAGTGTCTACGGCGTGTCGTGGCAATCTTTCTCCTTTTTTCAACGCAATAAATTAGGCGCATTTTCCCTTTCGAGTTGCACCCTCCCCCTCTAAGCATTGGTATGTCAGGATTTCGCTTTTTTTCCCCTCCTCTTCAGAATAGTGGATTTTCTCCCTTTGCAGCATTTAACGATCCTCCTACGTCCCCTCTTTTTCCCCTTTCTTTGACGTGGAAGAAAGTCTTGTCTTGTTTTCCCCGTCTTTCCTCGTCCGGCGAATTCTTGTTCGTCCTCCTCCTTTTCTTTTCCCCTCCGATGGAAGTCGAATTCGTTTCCCCTTACGTTTTTTTAACGCGATCTAGGGGTCCTCACCATCCTTTTTTCTCCTCCCACTTTCGAGTAACTTCGACCTGTCTTGGTAGGTTGACCTGCGATTTCCCTTTTGGGGACCCACCCCCCCCCCCCCCTTTCCCTCTGGAAACTCAAACAAACATCCCTTTTCTCCTCCGTATTTGAGAAGGGTTTTTTTTTGAGTTTTCATGAGTGATCGGGCGCAGCTTTTTTAGGTGGACTCCCTGGATTTTTCCCCTTCTCCCCTGACACCAAGAGGCAGAAATATGGAAGTCCTTTCTTTATGCCTGTGAAACCGACGCAGATATTTCTTTGGGGGGGGGGGGTGTGGTGGAAACTCCCCCCCCTCTCAACCCCACCACCAACAACACAAAAAACCCCACCCCCCACCCCACCCCCTCCCCCACCACAACCAACCAACCCCACCTCCCCCCCCCCCACAAATAAAAACAACGAAACAACCAACCCCACCAACAAGTCTATCGGTTTTTCCTCTTCTCTTTTGTCCTTTTGGGTTGTTTCGTTTTTTTCTTTATTGTTTTGGGGGGTTTGTTATTTTGTTTTCCGAGTCTTTCCTTCTCGGTTGTGGTCGTCTTGGAGGGTTGTTTCTTATTTCTTTTTTCGTTGGTGGCTTTTTTTTTTTGTTTTTTCTTTCCCCACCACAACACAACCCACAAAAAAACACACAACCACAACAAAACAAAAACCAAAACAACAAAAAACACCAAATCAAAAAAATAAACAAATAACACAAAACAAAAAAAAAAACGTCCAAAACGCCAACAAAAACCACCAACAAGAAAAATACAAAAAACAGCTCAACCCAAAAACCACAAAAAACACAAACAAACAAAACAAAAAAAAAAAACAAACCATCTTCCTTTTCTTTTTTTTCGAATGAAACAAGAGCCGCGCGTTCCTCCCGAAAAAGCCCCGGCATTTTTTTTTTACGACAAGATTCTTTTTCTTGTGAGGAGCCCTTTCCAGTGTTGATGCGCCTTCGGAAATTGCAAGAGGTTCAGGTCGGGTCAACTCCTTCTCCCTTCGGACGAGTTATTTCTTCTAATATTCCCCCTCCGTTCCAGGGCGCACACTGCAATTTTTCCCCTTTTTCTTTTTCCCCTCCTCTTGGACAAGAGTCCTCATTCTGCGCCCTTACTCTTTTCCTCTCTCTAGATTTATAATAATAAGGTGTTGTTGTGAGAGAGATTTTTGTAAAGACCCTGTAGAGTTTTTTTTTTTTCTTTTCGTTGTAAATCTAGGCCTTCTTCTATTTCCCTTCCTTTTCTTCAAATTGCATGTGCGGCCCTGGACTTTTTTCTCAATGATGTTATGTACTTCTTTCACCCATTTCCTTCCCTGTCGGCGTCCGACTTTGACTGCCTTCGATTGCAGGAGTGGTTTTTTTCGCGAAACAGCTTTGTATGTTTCGCGCAGATATAACCGCCTTGTTCTTCTCCTTTCCCTCCTTCTTTTTCTGTTAGACTTTGCTAGGGGTCAGGTCGACCATTTCCCTCGTGTGCTGTACTCCCTTTCTTTTTTCTCAACTATATGCGTAGGAACTCCTTCCCCCCCTCCCTTTTATCCTTCGTTGTGAGGGAGGCGTCTCCTCTCTTTCCCTCACATTGAGGAACGGGCGGTTTTATTCCCCTCCTCAGAGATTCCTGAGTGAAAAAGAGCCTCCCCTCTTCTGCCTCCTCTTCACAACCCCCATGGTATGTTTCTTTTCTTTTCGTTGATCTGCAGGTCCAAACGACCTTTACCTTTTTTGGCCGACCCCTGTTCTCTTTTTTTCTTGAAACTTCCTCTCAGGACTCCTTTTTTTTCCTCGCCAAGCCTCAGCCTCTTTTCCCCCCCTAACTCGGACGACATAGGCGAGAGTTAATTGCTCTCCCCTTCCGGGTTACCCCCCTCCTTCGAGCTTTCGCCGGTCTCCCTCCTTCCCCCTTCTTCCCATTCGAAGATTTCCCTTCGATTGCTCTCCATCTTTTTTTCTCTCCCCCCAAAGATTTTCTCTTCTCTCATGAGCGAGAAGGAACATGTCCTTCCCCTCCCCCCCTCAAACATTTCTTTTTTTCCTGGTGTTCGCGAACAAGAGGAAGCAATGCTCTTATTCTTTTCTACTTCTCGACTTCTTGCCCTTCCCCGCGGAAGATGTTTCTTCACCTGATGAAGCTTCCCTTCCCCTTTTCCTGGGGGAATGGATGAATTCCGTCCTCTTTTACCTCGTGAATTTCGTATTTCTACTCCCTTTTCGCGCGATCGCAGCCAGGCCGCTCCCCCATAGGAAGGCTGCTTTTTTGCTGCCGAAACAGAGGATTTTTCTTCCATATTTCCAACCTGGCACTGCAGAGGTCAACACTTTTCTTCCCCCCCCTCCCTGCAGCAGGCGAAATGGGATCGATTCCTCTCTTAAACCCTCCTTACTCTTTTCTAAGCACTTTCTCATTCTTCATCGTTGGCGTTTATAGTCTCTCCGTCCCCCGGTGATGGTCCTTTCCGATTCACCTTCTGGACGGCGGCACCATCCGTCTCCCCATTATGGGGCACCTTTGTTTTCAGTAAAAAGAAGTTTCTTAAGTCGTGATCTCCTCCTTTTCTTTTTCTCTTCCGAAAAAATGTGTTTTTTCCTTCGGAAAGGAGTTCCCCTCCGGGTTTTTCCAGGACGAGTTGCCCCCCTCTTTTCGTTTTTCTCTTTCTGTTATGCCAACAGAGCCGTCTCTTTTTTTTCCCAGCAAGAAGGAGAGGCACAATCTCCATTCTCTCTTAGACCCTACGAAAATCCTATCTCTCTTAAATTTTCCTGTTTTTCACCCCTCCCCTTTTTTGGCGGTGTAAGAGAACAGTTTTCGATTTAAGGTATTGTCCCCTTAATAGTAGAAGTTGGATTCGGCAAGGCCTTTCTCTCTCTATATTTCATCTCCCCTTTTTGAGGACGCTATGGCCTTTTGAAAATCCCTTTTTTCAATCGTATTCTTAGGCAGCCTTCTCCAGAGTCTCCGTTCGCCAGTTGCGCCCTCCTTCCCCCCCCTATGTCTATCAAACCATTTTTCCGATGGAGCGCTTTTTGCGGTGCGAGATAGGTTTCTCCTTTTCCCCCCTTATACTTTCCGGCACGGATTGCTTTACTTTCCCCTGTGTGAAATGACGGGCTCTGTTCCCCAGCAACGTTCTTTCTTTTTTTGCTGGTAAAAGAGTCTGAAAGTCTCCCTTCTCCTTTTTTTCTACCCTCTTCCGGTAGAATTCCCTTTCCTTTATTTTTTAAGTGCCGATCTGTATCTTTCCATATTATCACCTTAATAGATGTCCTTGTTCTTCCTTTCCCCCTCCACTTGTGCCCATATGGGTCAGGTCTTATTCCTCTTTTTTCGATCCCTTTTTGCAGAGTTGAACCATTTTTTTTTCATAGCAATTTTTTCCTTCGGATAGACCCTCTCTTTCTTCTAATGTCTCTTCTTCTTCATCCCATCCACGATGAAGGGATTGGTGTTGATTCTCCTCTATGTCAGTCCTTCTTCCACAGCCTTCCTTCCTTTCCCATGCCAGTTTATCCTTTTTCGAAAAAAGCCCGTCTGTCTCGGGCCTTTCCGGGAACGCCCCGATTCCTTTCTTCGATTCTTTGGGAGCGCTTCCTCCCCCCCTTTTAGTAATACCTATGCCCCTTTAAGTAAAGTAGGAAACTTCCCCGTATCTATCCCCCCCTGTGGACGTTCTTCTGTTTTGTGAGACGTAACTCCGCGTGGATAAAGGCGTTTTTGTTCCGCTTTCTGATCCGTATCAAAGGACCCCTTTTTTTCTTCCTCGGTTTAGAGATACAACCTTCCTTTCCCCCCCCCCCCTTGGCCTTTGTTAGGTGGAGGGACTGTCTTTTTTTCCGCTAATGAGGATTCTTTCGTTGGAGTGATAAAACCTTTCTCTTTTTCTTGAACTACTCCTCTTTTTTCTTTCACGATCGACCTGATCCCTCTTTAATTGCGTTCTGCGCTGGTGGATCTTCTTTCTTATTTTGTTACTTTCGTCCTCCTTTCTTTTCTTCCAATAGAGATGGAAGTCCCGCATCGAATGTTCGTCTTGGAGAGTTCTCTCTTGTTTCCGCAAGAAGTCCTGGCTGATTTCTTTTTCCCTCCCCCTATCCACATAGACCCGGTCTTTTTTTATTCCCGTGTCTTTCTTTTTCCCCCCGACAAGGAAACCAGCTGGAAACTCCCCCCGTTGTTTTTCAGACGGAGGCCTTGCGTTTTCTTTTTTCGTCGCGGTTGTCGATCCATGAGGAGCGGCCCCTTTTCATTTTCACGCCCGGGCATCATGGTAGAGATTTTTCTGCACCCCCCCTTTCTCCAAGAGGAAGAATGGACACTCTTGACTGTCCGACGCAGATATTTTTTCCTTTTTCCCTCCGTTCCTTTGTCCGCCAGCGTTGCTTGACTTTTCCTTCACTGCGTCTCTTTTCCTCACAAGCAGTCTATGACTTTTTCGGCGTTCCTTCTTTATGTGAGAATTCGCACCCTTTTTTTTCCATGCGGAAAAGCCGCCTGCAATTTCCTTTCAGGCCTAACCTTCTCTCGGTAATTAGGAGACCGGAACCCTTTTTTCCCTTTCCTCCCACTGCACTTTCCTACCCTTCTTCTCCTCCCTTCTTCGATGGACAAGAGTCCGCAAATCATCTGTCTCCTTCTCAAAAGCTCCCCCCCCTTTTTGTTTTTGCGAGAAGTTCTTTTTTTCGTATGCGGGTCTCAATGAGATTGCCTCTCTTTTCCCTTTTTTCTTTCCCTCCCCTCCGCAAGGGTCGGCAAATTGCATTGCCGGACCTAACGTTATGTGATGCCGTTCTCCGAATTCCCTTCCTTCTTTTTCGAGGATCCTGTTTCTACCTTGAAGCAGAGAGATGCTTTCCTTTTCCGCCTTTCGTTTTTATTTGTTGATGATGTCCCCTTTCCCTTTAGTACCGACTTGTAGTAGCTGTCTTATCCTTTCTCTCTTAGAAGCGAGGCTCGGGTTTCAGGTCTCTCAGAACTTTAGTTCTTTTCTGCTCAACCTTATGCGTAGGCAAAGGATGTGTCTTTTCCCTTTATTTCCGGGTGAGGGAGGATCTTTTTTTTCCCCCTCCCCCCATTAGGAACAGGCGTCATTCCTTTTCCATGTTTCTCTGAAAGCCCTCATTTTTTCCCTTTTTCAACCATGCGCGACTCAAGCCCCTCTCAAAACCCCCTGATGTTTTTTTTCTCTCTTTTATCTGCAGTGAAAAGTACATTCCCTTTCCCCCCCCCCTCGGGTCGAGGTGAAGGAGTTTTTTTCTTTTTCTCCTCTCGGCATTTTTTTTATCCCTCCTTTCTTAAATCGACAATTCGACCAAACCCTTTTAACGGAACCATGGCGTCCTCCCTTTTTGTAATGACTAGCAAAGGGACTCGTAACACTTAATTTTCCCAATTCGGTATACATTCCTTCTTTTCCCTTCTACGACTTTTTCCATGTAGAGGCTTCTCTCCTTTTTCTCAATCGTGAAATGCGCATTTTTTTCCCTATTATGATTTCCAAGCGAAGAGAGAGAAGGCCCTTTTCTCCCCTTCCTATTGTTTGGCCCTTTGAGGTGGTGATTCTACACCGCTTCCCTTTTTCCTTGAGTGAGTTGATACCTTCTTTTCATACCATTCACCCTACCCCTCCTCCTGCGTGGACAATTGCGGACGATTTTTTCCTTTTGAAAGTCCCCTTCTTTGGAGATGGATGAATTTTCCGTCTTCTTTCGGCCTGGAATGTCCTCTTTCCCCCCCGTACGGGGATAGGAAGCTTCTATTGTCCCTAAATCACTCTTCCTTCACAGGAAAGGAGGCTCCTTTTTTTCTGCTGGTAGCAAAACTTGATGTCCTCCCCTTCCTTTCCTTTGTCATCGGAAGCAGGTCCCTCGAGGCCCCTCCCTCTGGCGTTCTCGAAGATGGAGCGACTTTTCCCTTTTTTTTTCGACCTTCGCCCCATTTCTGGCGATTCTCTCTTTTCCCTCGAAAAACCAGTCATGATCGTTTCCCCGTGAACTGTTTTTCCCATTTTGTTCCGTCCCAATGACCGTTTTTTCCTTCTAGTTAGGCTCCCTACCGACTTCCCTCCCTTTCCCCCTTCGTTAATGAGAACGACGAGTTTTCTTTCCCTTTTTGCGGAAGCGTTTTTTTGTTTTTTTTTTGACAAGCTGGCGAGCGACCTTTCTCTCTTTCCCTCCCCCCCATTACCAGGATTTCCCTTTTTTTTCTGGACGTAAGAAATCCGGCTTCCAGGATTCAGTATCCTTCTCCCCGGCATATTCCTCCTCCCCCCAGCTCGGAGGTAAAATCCCCTTTCCTCCCTAGGTGGTGGCTTTTCCTACAAGCTGGCGGTCAGGAGATGTACCCTTTTTCCTTTTTCCGCTTACGCCGAGGACTTCTTATAAGAATTACCGCCGAGGGCATTTCTTCCTTTCTTCTTTTCCTTTTTACTCATCTCTTTTTTCTTCGATCATAAAGATAGGCATTCCTTTCCAATTTTTTGGATTTCATAGGTTCCCGTCGCCATAGGTGACGTCCCGGCTCCTTCTTTGCTTTCCCACCGAAAAAACCGATAGTTTTCTCCCCACAGGTCCTGCGTTTTTTTTTTTTGTTTTTCCCGATTAGCTTCCCTTCTCGTTTTAGAAAGGTGAAATTCTTCCTGTGCAGTTCTTTGACGGCAAGCAAACCTTTTTCCCTTCCGGCTGGTGTCCTCCCCTTTTTTTTCTTCTTCTCGGAAAGATTGGTTAAACTTTCCTCGAATTTCCGTGCTTTCCCTACTGACCCTCCCATTTTTCCCTCTTTCTCTCCTAAAAATAGGAGATAACGCGGCCTTCTTGAAATAGTCATTTTGCCCTTTTCCTTTTTTCCCATAGGGGATTTTCTTTCTTTTCTTTTTTCCGAGGTTTTTAAACATCTTGTCTCCTCCCTTTTAACAGGATAGAAACTGATCTTCCCTATGTAAGATGGCTTTTCCCGCCAGCAACTTCTTAGATTGGTGGTATGATCGTCCTCTCCCCTTCGCAAAGGATTGCCTATCTTCGCTGTTGCCTTTTCGCCATTCTTGAGAAACAAAGGGGCCCTTCTGTCCGCAGGGAAGGTTCTTTAACGTCCCCCTTCTCGTTTTTTAGAGGAATGGTCTCCCTTCTCTGCAGATCAATCTTAATACCTACCGGGACATCCCTCTCTTCTCGTCACTTCATCCAGTATAACGTGCAGTCCCTTTTTTCCCTTGATTACAGTTACACAAGGTTGAGAGCCTCCCCTAGTTCTTTTCCTCGTAGATCTTCTTCCCCGAAACCTCCTCCCAATTGGCTCCCCCGTCCCTTGAACAGGTGCCCAACCAATAAGCTTTCTTTTTTTCCTTTTATGTCCGCTAGCATAATCTTCCCTCCCTCATTCGTTGGAGTGATACCCCCCTTCCTAACGTCTTCCCTCCCCCTATCCCGCCTAGAAATGTGAAAAGTCGTGCGTTGTCGACAACCCTTCTTGGAGAAAGGGATTTTCAAGCTCCCCTTCACGTGTCGTTTTCCGCCATCGCCATGAGGACGTCTTTTTGGACATGGTGCTTGCTGTTCTTTCCTCCGATCTAGAGCGTCCGCAAGTCCTTTTTGAGACTCAATCGTCCCCACTCGAAACACTTTCTCTTCCATTTTTTCTCTGTCGTTTCCTTGCCGTATCAAACTACAAGGTGCCCCCCTTTTTCTCCTCCACAATACAGGGGTTTTGCCTCTTCTTTCGAATGGTGAGGAGAGAGGCCCCCCCCTCTTTTTTTCGAAAGATCGCTTATTCTTCCCTCCCGGGGACTAAGGGTTCGCTCCCCTCTTTAATTTTCTAACCACGGAGGATACCCTATTTTCCCTCACCCTTCGCGTGCCTTACTTATTTGCCACTTCCTCTTCCCGTTGTCAGCACGAATTTCTTTGCCTTTTTCCCCATCCCTTAACAAGAGAGCGCTGTTTCCCCCCGAAGTTGCTCGAGGCCAGCGACGAAAATTCTCTTGTGCCGCGGCGTTGGAGGCTCTTTTTTTTTTGCCTGAGCAAGGCGGCCAACGCCTCCTCTCCCCCGGCGCCGAACATTTCTTTCTCTTCAGCGTCTTTATCTCCTCCCTCCTTTTTGCCGAGCAGCCGTTTTCCCCTTGACGTCCCCTCCTTCTTGTAAGGCGAAATACATTTCCTTTTTCTGTCTGCTCTCTTGCGACGATAATGAACTCTTCCACATGTCTTCCCTCCCCCCCCCTTTTTTCCCCTAGAATAAGGTGTTGTTGTTGATCTTCTTGTTTTTTTCAGAGTTCGTAGCTCGCAAGAGATGCTTCCTTTCTTCTTTTTCTGCCCTCCTCCCGAACTGGTCGGCAAAATTTCAGTTTTCTTTTCCTTCTTCCTCCCCCCTTTAATTTGAGGCAGTTATAAGAAAGGTAACTCTTTCTTCTAGTTCTTTTGCCTGGGAAATTTTACTCTTTCCTATGCCCAGCTCTTAGCCTTGCGACAGACACCACTTTGTGTTTTAACGCCGATCATTCTTTTCTCCTCCTTGTCGTAGATGTACTAGACATCAGGTCTCTTTTTCTTTTCCTTTGCTCGGTTAATTTCCTTTCAGGTGCACGGATGGTCTTCCCTTTTGAAAGGAGGAACCCTTGCTTCCAGTCTTCCTTCAATATGTGATATTCCTTTTCTCTTTTCTCCTTATCGCCGTATTCGAACCCTTACTTCCTTTTTTTTCTCCTCTCTTTTGCTGGCCCATTTTTCGGGGTTTTTCCCCCTCCGCTATATAAAAATGCCGCCTCCTTTGATTCGTTTTCCCAGATGGTTCAGGTCGTTCCTTGTCAAAACGAAAGAGAACACTTTCCGTTTCCCCCATCCAGGGTTCTAGGTGTCTCCTCCCCCGGATTTTCTTTTTCCCCCCTCGCAGGCGCCAGTATGCTGCCACCGCCCCGAATGCGGTCCAGGTACCCTTCCCGCTAAGCACCCTTCCTCTTCACTGTTCTTTCTTGAATCTTCCCCAACCGAATCATTGCCTGAATCTTCTCTTCCGTACTGCCTTTCCCCGTCAGTTCCCCACAAGGACTCCCGCCGAGCTTTTCCCCAGGCCGGTCTCCTTCTCTTTCGGACAACTAGCCTTCTCAGGTCGCGGCTCCTCCTCTCTTGGCGGCGTCTTCCTTTGAAAATTTTGGCATTTTTTCCCCCCCAACGATTAAGGATTTTTCGTGGGAACGTATCATCTTTCTAAAGGATCCTCTTATTCTCTATCAGGCATTCCATTCTCCATTCGTATTGTGTTGGGCATTTTCAGGTGGTTTTAGTCCTGCCAATTAATAGCGTTTCGTGCGTTTTTCTCTGTAGACTCCCCCGTCCTTCCACGAGGACTTTTTCTTACCCCTTAACGTAAGTAAATTTCCCGACCCAGGTGTTCCTCCTGAATGGATGAAGTTCTACGTGAACGTCCGTCTTTTAGGTTCATATGCAACAGGACTGGCTTTTGCTACGCCCCGGGCTTCCCTCTCTGGAAGTGCGTTCCCGCCTTAAACTTTTTTTCCAAGGCCTTTTGTCTCCTAATGAGGCAAAAACATACCAAACCCCCAAATCTTTTCCCGCGGTCAACAAGGTTTCGGGCGTTTGTTCGAAATGTTTTGTTTCTACCCCACTCAGGAATCGTGCTGGCTTTTTTTTCTTCCCTGTCGTGGGACTTTTTTTTTTTCTCGGTGATGCGTGATGGAGATGGAGGGCCCGATTCCCCCCCCTTTTTTGTTTTGAAAAACAGTCATTATCTTTCCCAACACTATATGGGCACTTTTTTTTTCCGTCCCCATTTCTCCCCTTGTGAAGATTCTTCCTAGTAGTTTTTTCAAAATGGAGGTCTTTTTCATCCGCGTTCGTACACGGCGGAGGAACTTCTTCCTCCTCGGTGAAAGATTGGCTCTCTTTTCTGATAAGTTTATCCCCCCAGGTGGTGCTGGAGAAAGTTTCTCTTCTATCTATTTAACTTCGACACACTCTTTTTTTTTTAATCTTGACGAAACCTCTCGGTTCTGGGTGGACGCCATAGGTTTCTTCTTTCTCTTGCTTGGGAAGGCTCTTTCTTCCTTTCTTTTTCCGATTAAGAGGTTCAGAAGAGACTTCTTTCTTTTCAAGGAT
>Ga0179593_1492272_pt1 | contig 18205 bp, 20 predicted proteins | sample CZODoug2_1_08_16_FD_185931 | JGI IMG/M metagenome (GOLD analysis project Ga0179593, IMG submission 185931) | Vadose zone soil fungal communities from Angelo Coast Range Reserve, California, USA - CZODoug2_1_08_16fungal (PacBio error correction) | ecosystem: Environmental > Terrestrial > Soil >... | reverse complement strand
TCCCTTTGTTTGATTTTTTTTAGTACTTCCGCGCAACATCGCTCACACCCCATTCGCGTTTCTCTCCTCCCCCGTCTTTTTTTTTTGTAGTCTTCCGTTTCCCTTGCCCGCCGTTAGTAGGCTACCCCCCCGGCTGACGTTTATTTTAAGGGTCCACTCTATTTGCATCCTCTACTTAGAGCAGCCTTTTCGTAAGTTCGTTTCCCCCTCACCGGTAAAAGACGCTTCGTGGGTGGTCCGGCTTTTTTCCCCACTCTTTTTTTAACCTGTGCCTTTGATTGAGAACCTCCTCTTTGTTTGTTTCACGGGGTTCCGTTTCCCACCCCTTCTCCCACCGTGATTCCTTTCGAGGGCGTGCTCGGTAGCGTGGAGTGACGTCTGTTTTTAACCCCCCTCTTGGTTCGTCTTTGCTCGTTGGTCTTGTGACTAATTTTTGCCCCCAACCCCTGTCGTTTTTTAGTCTCTATGCCCCTACCAGTTCAGTTGCGCTTCCCCTTCTAGGGAGGAATGCCGCCATTTGAATCTTTCACTGTCGACGCCGCGCCCCCCTCTTTTTTTTGGCTCACTGCCGCCTTTGTTCCTTCTTCTGTCCTCCGTCTCCTTCCGGCATTTCCAAGGTTCGAAATTCCTCAATCTTTGTGTTTCCGTTGCGTGCCTCCGGTCCTTTTCCTTTTCACCCCCTCGTTTTCTATCTTTAAAAACGCACTTCGATCCGAGAGATTCCCCTCTGATCGTTTCTCCCCTCATCGTCTGCAAGACTCTGACTCTGCCTTACTTTCCCCCCCTTTTTTTTCAGTCACCGTAAGCCCGCACAAGGCGACTCCCCTCCTCCTTTTATAGGATAAACCGTCTCGCGAAGCCTGATTGTTTTTCCTCTCTTTCTTTCCTGGACTCGACTCGTACACTCCCCCCTCTCCCTAACCAGTAAGAGCGCATCTGTTCCCCCCCCTCGATTTTTTCCCCTCCGTTGAAAGGCATCTCTACATCCTTCCCTTTGATTCCCCATCTTGTCGTCCAGCTGCTCCCCCTTCGTGAGTAGGCTTCTGGAATGGAGTTCGTTCCTTTCCCCGCCACTATTTTGGCCCCAACCGCGGTTTCAAGCGGACTTGCCTTTTCTGCACCTCCCCCCCGGATCCTCTCCCTTCCCCTCCCCGTGAAGCACCCCTCTACGATGCACTTCATAAGTTGCTGTGTTCGAACGGCCACTCGCTTTAGAAGCTTTACCCCGACTTTTCCCCCTTCCCCCCCCCCCATCTCCGATTTTGGCTTTTCCTCCTTTTCCCCACCACTCGGATCACTCCCTCTCCCGGTTGTTTACAGGCCAAGTGTTCGTTAATTAAGGGTTCTTAAGTTCTTCCGTCACCGCTCTTTTTTTCCGTTCTGTTCGTGTCGGCTTTTATACTAGACGGCGGGGATCTTCTTTTGCCAGGGCCCCCAGGAGGATGGAACTGAACTTCTTTTGCCCCTTCCCCTTCAAATGTGGTTTCTCTTTTGATTGCGATATAACCCACTCTTTTCCTTTTCTTTTTGCAGCTCTGGACGTTCGATTTCAAATACCGCTCTTGAGTCAAAATACCCCTCCCGGCGTCTCTTCTGTTCGTCCCTCCTTTTTTTCCATTTAGAGACCAGGAATGCGTTATCCGTGTCAGCACTTCTGTCCTTTTCCTGTGTGGGTCCTCCCTTTAGGCGTCCCTCCTTCCCCCCGGCCTGTTGATGGCCCTTTTTCCCCATTCTTTCCTTTCGTACCATTGGGTTTCGGTTGCCCCGTCGTGTTAGTGTCGGCGGCTCAAGTCCTTTTCCCGGGATGTGCTGACGCAGCATTTGCCCCTGATCCTCCCAACGGGTGAGAGTCCCTCGCTATATCCAAGTACCTGGGGGCCATTCTTTTCCCTGATCGGAAGAAAATTATCCCGATAGGCTTCTTGCCTTTTTTCAACCCGCACACCCCCTCTTTCTTTGATTTTTACTATGCTCGTGTGTCTTTTGGCTTTCTTTCGTAACAGGCGTCGGCCCCAGCCCTTTTACATCGGCCCTTCGGGTCCTTTGAGGAATTGCACTCCCTAAAATAGTCAAGTTCCAGTCCCCCCCCTGCCCCTTCTGCCCGCTTTAAATCCCCTTCCAGTGTTACTTCCTTTTCCTCTGCTTATCCTTCCCCTTTCCTCCCCCGGCCCTTTTCCTCCTTAGGGAGGGTATGACCCCGCATGCGCCAAGCCCTTGCCTCTTCACGACCCGCCGTCAGTTTTTCTCCGGGCCCTTTTCACGACGCCGCACGGCGCTTTTCCTTCTGACCTAAGGTAAATGTCTCAGCTGATTGTTCCTCCCGACTGTTCCCCCCTTTTCCGGGTATCTGTTTTTTGCTTCCTCTTATTTTTTTACTGTCCTTCGGCCGGCAGGTCTTTTCTTTTTACTTTCAGGCGCCCGATTCTTTTAAGGACACCCCCCCTTTCCTGTCCCTGCACCTTTCTGGTCCTTTTTGTGGGCCTCCCAGAAGCGCGGCACTCAGCTTGCCCTTCTTCCACCGCCCCCCCTTTGTACAAACTCCCCGCCCCCTCGTCACCGATATACATTAAACCTCCCTTCCCTGCCACTATACCTCCGGACCCTCCCGCCTCCTACGTGTGGCCGGCGCCCCCTCCCGTTGTTTGAGACATTCCGTACAGCGAAATTAGGCAGCCTGACTCACTTACAGTCTCTCTTCTTTAAGATATTTTATTCCCCCTTCACGCCACCTTCCTGTTTACCTTCCCTCTTCTTCTGATTCTTCCCCTCTTCGAGCCACCCTTGGACGTAGCGCTTATGCGGAAGTTACCTTCCAGTTTCCCTCAAACCCCCCTCCGAAGAGGGTACAGGATCCCCCCCCACTTTGTACGTTCCAGTGTCGATTTTTGTAACCCGAGTTTTTCTCATAGTAGCCTGTCCCCCTTCTTTCGACCCCCGGACACTCCCCCGTCGGAACAGTGAGGAGTACAAGCGCTGTTTCCGTCAACCTCCTGTCTTTAATTTCATAATAAGTTTTTGTTGACCCTTCTCGATGCTCGTGGAAGACCCCACGGCCCTCTTTAAGAATACCTACCGTGATGGTGGATTGACGAGAGATAACTTAGTTTTTTCCCGAGCCTAAACGTAGGTTCCCGTTTCAACGAGATTAGAGTTTTGACTAACCCCTGTCCGACCTTCCCCCCCGTCTTTTTTTTTCCGACTGGCGGTCTTTGTCTGACCAGTTAGACTTTCTTTGGTGCTACTTTACCGATGAAGAGCCATGGCAGCCTTCCCGGTGACTGCACATTTGCTGTCCTGGCTTTCTTTCTCCCTTCGTAACTTTTCCGCTTGCTTCCTTTAGTCGTTTGGAGCCGGTCTCCGTGCACGTTTTTGCCCTCTTATAGGCTTTGGCGCGTTTCCTGCATGTCCTCCGAGTAACGGCATTTTTGGCGTTGTTCCTCTTCTCTGTTTCCCTTCTCCTGGTGAAAGGGGCTGTTTCGTTCCCACTTTTCCTTTTCTTTTCCGAAGTTTGTGAGAGTTTTTCCCCGCTTTTCTTATCCCCCACCCCGGCCTATTAACTTTGCACATCCTTCCCCCCCCGTGTCCCGAATGAGGAAGAAGTAAATCTTTAAACTTTGCCGGCCCCCTGACTTCCCTTTCAGCATAGTTGAAGATCGCCCTCTCTTTGACTTGGGCAGTCGAGGTGCTTTCAATTCCCGAAGAAGACTTGAAATTTCTTTTGTTTCGAGTCTTCAAATTTTTGCCTCGTTCCACCCCGACCCCGGCCGCGTCTCTTCTGCTGGCCCTTCAGTCCATTTCGGTCGGCTTGGCCGGTATATCTTCAGGCGCCCTGATTGGTTAATGAAAGAACTCCTTCACCTATCAAGGATAGGTTGTCACTCTTGACTGACGGGTGGTCTGCTTTCCCCTGGCTTCCGGGACTCTGGCCGTTTTTTCCCTGTAAGTAGGATTTCGTTTTCCATGCGTCCCACCTTCTTCCTAAACCCTGAGGGCGTCTGGCTGTCCCCTCCCTTGAGTGCCTCTTCCGTCCCCTCCACAAAATTACATTATTGTTCACCCCTTTGTAAATTCTGTTCTCCTTGATTTTAGAGTGGCATGCTCTATTGAACACTTTCCCTGGAAACTATGCCAAATTTCTTAGTCCTCTTTCTTATCCCAAGTGTTGCCGGCTTTTGCTTTTCCTCTTCCATGCCAGTACTCAATGCATCGCATCCCCTCTACCCCTCCCGGACTTTTCCAACGCTTTTTTGATTCTGAGCCTTCCACCTGAATGTCCGTCCTTTTTTTCAGTGTTTCCCTCAGGAGAACTCCGTTCTACCCCATACGACAGACCCTTCTTCCCTTCTCGATCTATATCAGGGACTGACCCCTCAAGGAGGGACGCTCATGGAGCCTCCCTTTTTGTGTTTTGTGTCTTTGGTTCTGAGAGAGGGCGTTGACATGTCCCTCCTGTGTTGTTCCCATCCACGGGAATTTCCAGATTTGTGGAACGGGGTCCTCCCCCCTCTTTACTTGGCATTCTACCCCTTTGCCTGTTTTGAATTGTAAAACTGCAGACCACCCGCTCCTCATCGCCTCCTCAGCGATTTTCGTCTCAAGAGGGGACTTACCCCGTCTTCACAGTCCCAAACCGTCCCCGTTTTTGCCCTTTCCAAGGAGAAGTGACTTTCTCCTTTCTTTTTGATCCTTTCCCTTGCCAGATGGCCGTGTCTCTCCCACAACTGGCGAAGGAATTTTTCAGTTCCTGGTCTCCTTCAAGGTTCAGGGTCCCCCCCTCTCATCTTTTCTGGTTGCCTGTTTTTTTAAGTTCCAGGACACTTTCTTCTTCTTATTTTTCCCTTCACTGTTTGCGCAGTAGAGACTCTTTTTCTTCCACACTCTAGTAAGTCATCCCCGAAGCTCCCCTGCGCCTCCGGAGAAATGGCTCAGCTTTGCTGTTCCTTCTGGCTGATGGATCCTTTCGGGGTAAGATAATTCTTCCCGTCCCTCCGCGGGTGAAAGCGTGTTTTTCTTCCTGTCTTTCGTCGGAGGGGCCCTCTGTTCCTGACTCACGAGATGCCCTCCTATTTAATCTTATTCCCTTTTCTAACACCCATCCGGTCGTTCTTCTGCTCCGAGTTTTTCCCCCTGGCCACTCAGTTTGATGACACCCGAAGGGTTCTATTTTTTTCCCGACCGCTCCTTCGAAGAACTGTTTTGCCCCGCTAGAGACTAAGGCTCACAGGATCCCCCGCTCGTTCTCAAGATGAGCGCCTTGTTAACTGCGTTCAATTTCCTATCAAGACCTGCCCCTTTCCAGATTAAGGCGCTTGAAAATTCCCCCACTATGATGCTTCGATATGCCTCTGAAAATGGCCTTCTCCTTTCCTTTTTTGATCAGTGAAAATTTGGATTCTTTCAAACCCCCTGGCTTCTGAGTGTCCCTCTTTGTTCTCACCTAATTTTCTTTTTACCCTTTGACAGGACGTCCCCCCCTAGTTTGAGAGTACGTTCCTCAATGTTATCTCATCTTTCCCCCCCTTTCCCCATAGTTGACGTCCTTCCCTTCCCCCCCCCCCGTTTGCCCCCCCGGAACGCCTTCCTTCTTTCTCTTCCCCCTGATTAAATCAACCCGGCTCCTCTTCAGACTCCCAGTACCAGTGAGAGTCCGCCCATCTTACTCCCCTCTCAATTCCCCACCCTTTGTAGTTTTTAATGTCTTTACCCCTTCTTTCCCCAATGACTCCGATTCCTCCACTCGTGTAAGAAGGGCCCACCTGCGCTTTCCTTTCTCCCTGCGTGCCTTTTCCCCCATGCATGTAGCGTAGCGCTCCCCCCCTCCCGCTTCCCAAGTACGTGCTTTTCCCTTTTGGGTCGCCGACGACCAGGTTCTCCACAGGAAAAATCGCTTTTCACCCTTCTTTAATGGTAGCAGATCTCAACTCTGACGTCCGAACACCCCCCTTTCTTCTTTGAGTAATTCCGTCCCCTTTATAACCTTCCTCTCTCTGCGTTAATTAATTTCTTGTTTTTGTTTGGTGACTGTTTTTTATTAACATTGCCCGTTCGTTTTTCCCTCTGGTGATTCTTACTCTTTTGAAATTTTTTCCTTACCCATTCCTGGGGGAAATGTCCCCTCCACCCTTATCAGATTATTGCCTCTTCTTCTTTTTGGGGTCCATAAGTGGTTTAGTCGTGCTGCAACCCCTTCTTTGCCGTACACCCCAGAACACCCTTTTTTCTTACTCTCGTGGGTTTTCTTTGTCGCTTTCTTCGCTTGATCGACCTTTCTTCCGCACGCTCCGTCCATCTTTTTTCCCTTTCCCTGCCGGATTTTAATCCTTTTCTGGTTTTTTTGGAAACCTTCCTTTTCCTGATCGTCGATTTTTTTCTTCAACTTTCTTCCCCCCGACATGTCTCAAACTCCGTCCCCTTGATGAGCGCCTCGCGCACCTGACTCCGATCGTTTATGCTCTTTCGCCCGTAGGGGACTTTTTGCTTTTCCTCACCGAGGGCGGGACTTCCTTTCCTTTTCTTGCATTTTCTTTGAAAACGTTGATTGAGACCCCCCACCTCCCCCCCTTTCGTTACGTTATAAATATTTGATTACCTCCGACCTTTATGACCTTTTTATACACTTTTCCTCCCCTCGCACGGGACTCATGCTGCCAAAGGTAAGGAGATCTTTTCCCTCCCCCTCGAGCCACCGGGTTACCTTACTTACCTTATATTCCCTCCCAGTGTTCCTTTCAGAGTTTCCTCCTAGGTCAATTCAACTGCTCCGTGCTGATTTTCCTTTTTTTTTCGTTTCTGGTGTTGGATGTCTTTTTTCAATTTAGTTTGCGGCCCTCTTCATCATTTTTTCTTTTTCTTTTCGCAGGCTTCTCTTTTGAGACCCCTCTGATTAAATTAGTAGATCTTTCCCTCTAACGTGATTTATCCCTTTTCAGTTGGTCCTTTTTTCGCCCAGAAAGGACAGAAGCGCCCGCCTTTTTCCTTTCCTTTTTTTTCCCCGTCAGATTGTTCCAAATCAGGTTCTCTTTTTTTCGTGCAGGAGGAGTTTTCTTTTTTGCTTGTCATTCCCTCCACTCGTCACCGAACCTACAATGCCAGCCCCTCAATCTCCCCTTCTGTCTTTCCTTCTCTCCCTTCATATCCCCTCCCTGCTTCTCCATCGCCCGTTTCATCCCAAGCTTTTTCCTGGTCTTCCTGTCTAGTCTTTGTGTGTCTTTTAGGAGGACCGTTGCGATCGTTAACGTTCCTTGTTTTTTTCCCCGGTGCGTAGGTGGTCAGGACTCGGAACTTGGCCTTCAACCTGCCCCTGTAACCGGTATGCACTTTCTGATCCCTTTTTCTTGCCCTAATCTCTTAGTCTGAACCGATCGATTTTCCTGACCCACTCAGCTTTCCGTTCCGCATTTTCTACGCTCTAGTTTTTCCTTCAGAGGTAAATTCCGTCCATGTTTCCGTTCCCTTGTTCTTTTTTTCCTTTTCCTTTTCCGGTTAGGTTCCTCTTCCCTCTGTCCCCCTATCTAGAGCGTTTGGAGGCAGTAGCTTTTTTTTCCCCTTTTTGCAATTCCCTTCATTGCTGGTAAGTTCTGAGTCCTGGACCTTAGCTATTTGGTTTTTGTTCTCTTAAACTACCGAGTTTTGGATTCTTGGTTTAACCTACCTTTAGAGTTTTCCCTTTTTTCCCTCTCCGTCTTTAGAATCCCTCACCGGAGTGATATCTCGTTAATAAGTTGGGTTCACGATTTCCCTCTCTATCAGTTGCAAGAAGTCTTCATGCTGTGTTCGTATAACACCCAACACCCTTCTTCTTTGACCTTGAGTCTTCCTTACTGGCCCACCCCTCTACCTTTGCTTGTCCTTTGTGAAACCTTTTTGTCCCTGTTCAGGACGCTTCCCGTACGTTTTGTCGTTTGGTCTTCTTTTCCTCCTTCCCTCCCGGTTCTTCTCTTATCCAGGTATTTTCCGGTCCCCCCCGCAGGTCCCGATTTTTCTCTCAGCTCGTGCTTGTAATGGCACTGCCATTAGTTTGGTAGTTCTTTTTTTTCTTCCCAATATTTTTTTTCGGTACCCAAAGTTGACCAACTTTTTTCTTTTCCTCCACTATCTTGTTGTTCTCCAGATCTCCTTTTATCGCCCTGAATTTGTTTTTACTCTTTCCTAACAGAAGACCGGCCATTTGACCTTTTTTCTATGACGCACCCCCTGCCCGCTACCCATCACAACCACCCCCGTCCAAGACCCCTCCTCCCCTTTCCTATGTCGTTCTTTCCCACGCCCACCCAAGTCCCCCCCCCCTTCCAACCAGCCCGGTACGAAGGAGGCGCCTCCCTCCACCACCCTAAGGCCCCCAGTGTTCCTCGCAACGCTGTCTCACTTTCTTTTTTTTCCCCCCATTCCCGGGAACTTCGGAGTCGGGATTTCCTAGCCCGACCCAGACCCCCCCCCCTCCCCTCCCCCCCCCGCCCCACCTTCCCCCCCCAGCCCCCCTCCTGAGCCACACACTCGCTCTCTCTTGGTGGCACCTGGGGGAGTCTTCATCTCCCCTCCTTGACTTCTTTCCAGAGTAGGTGAACAACTTATGTCGTTATTTTTCTCGCGTTCTTTCATCGGGCCGGGTTGTTTTTTTAATCGCTTCTTCCGCTTTTCTCCTGCGCTGGAAAAGCCCCTCCCCAGGTGGTACCCATTCTTCACCGGCAAGATTAACACCTCTCTTTGCTTTCCACCCCCCCCGCGTCCTTTCTCTCCCTGTCTCCCCCCCGCCCCCGCACGGCCGTTCGCAAGATAGGTTTTCTTTTTACACCTAACGGCGTAGGCCTTCTTTATCCTTTGTAAGAGTCCAGAAGACGAATTTTCCCCTCTAGCGGCCTCTTTTCCGTTTGCCTCGCTCAGGAAGTCCTTTAGTTCAACCTTTAAGCAAGCTGATTCAGCTCTCCTCCCTTCTTCTCCCCAATTGACCTAGAGGCTGTCCTTTCGGCAAGTCACCTACGGGATTACCACACATTCTTTAGTTCTTCTCTCACTACTTCCGTTGCTTCTGTGTAAAAGTCACGTGTTTGTTATATTACTCGACAGGTCCTCTTAGCGAAACCCCTCACTTCTTACCTTCCCCCGGTAATTTTGTCCCGTAACCTCCTTCTGAATCTATCTCTTCAAAGCTTGTTGTCTTTTTTAGATATCTTAGAAGTGGATGCAACCCCTCCTCAGATTCTCCAAGTTACCTTTCTTTTAGTTTCGAGAAGCGTTTCTATTAAAAAGGATGTAACCTTTTGAACCCCTCTATCTTTTCTTCGCCCCGGGGTCGGGGTTCCGGTCCTCCCCCCAGATCGAGGTGGTGGGGTCTCCCTCCCTGATGCATAGATAACATAATGACTCCTTCTCGGTTTTGACCTCTCTTCTCTGACTTAGTGCCAATCTTTGCGTGAGACTTTTAATTTATGTCTCTTCTTCCGTTCGTTCTTTGTCATGATGCCGTAGTTGTTCCCCCCTCACAGGAACCAAATCCCGAGCAGTAGAAGGAGGGTTTTCTTTCCTCTTTGTGGGACGGTTTATCACTCTCCTGGGGAAGCTTTTGAGCTTCTCGTGCATCTACTGGTGAAAGGGCGTAGTATGGTACACCTTTATCTGGATTTCAATCCTGAGTTTTGCCTTCCGCTTTTTCGAGATTTCCTCCGTCCCCTCTTCTGCGTTAATACCATTACCCTTTCCTTCTTCCCCTCCTCTGAAGACCGTAAACACTGTTTGTTGACCATCTGTCCCCTCCTCCCGTCCAAGACCTCTTACCCCCTGCCACCGCCTGTAGGCCGTCACCCCGACGCGCTTTACAATGTTTCCCTTCCTTTGGACTTTCTTTCTTCTTTCCCTCGCTCTTCCCGGCTTGATTTTGGGTCGGCGGGCGTCCCTTCTGCGTTTACGCATGCTTTTTTGTCCGCACTCCCCCATGAACTCTGGGCCCTTTCGTAACGGTACTGGAAGATTGGTACGTTCCGGAGGTCTACTAAGGCTTGCTCCGGGTCCCTTGATTATATGCGGTCGTCTTCAACCTTTTCCATTCGTTTCATTCCATCTAGGGCGTATTTTTGGCTTTGCTAGAAGTGTCCCCCCAACCTCCTCCCAAAAAACCTATGGATTCTTCTACACTGTTTTGTCTTTTTGGCCTCAGCCTATCGTGTCTTCCGTTGTTTCCCCTCCCCCCCGGGCCCAACTCTTGCACCCCCCATGGCTTGGCAAATTAGGAGAGTTTCTTGCGCTTTTCCCTACAAGTGGGCATTCGGGAGGAGCGGCATCCCGAAATGAGTAATGTCCCCCGTACGAATCCAATCATTAAAACGTTCAATATCCATAAGGACGACGTCACGAAGGGGCCCTTCCCGCACCTTTCTTTTTTTGGGACGTCCCCTTTCCCTTTATACCTAAGGCCAAGAACTGCTATCAATTTAGTCATTACCTTCCCCATAATCGTGCCTTCTTGACCCCGGAGGTTTGCCTGTTTCTTGGAACGTTCTTTCTTTATACTTCGTCTCTTGAGTGACGCTTCTTTCCCTTTTTTTATTCCCCCCTGAATCCCTCAAGTTTTTATCCTCCCCGAGTCCTTCCGCTCTTTTCGGCCTTTCCCCCCCCCACTTTTTTCTCGCGGAGGTTCCCCCCAACGTGCCCCATGACAAGACAAAGACTCGCTATTACCTCCTCATGCCAACCAGCTGCGGACTTCCCAGCCGGACGTCAGGACTCGTTTAGTACCCCTGGGAAATGGAAATGGCTCTTTTTCTTTTACCCCTGCGGCGTGCCGCACCCAATCGACCCTGCTGGCACTCTATGGCATTCCAGTTACCTGATATTTCTTCATTTCATTGTTCCCTGATAATTTTTCCGTTCAGCTTGTCAGGTCCTTCCTCCCCTCTACCGGGAGCCCTTCTCTTTTTTATCTCACTCTTGGAAGTAGCAAAGAAGATGTAGCTACGCCTTATCTTGTCTGCAGCCAGATGTTTTCAATCTTCTTTCCTTGGTCCCTCCCAGATATGGTAACCCCCCAGAGTGGCGTCTCATTCCTTTTTACTTCTAGGAGGGTGACTTTTTATTGCCCAAATGCCTAAGAGTGTAACGAAGAGCTCCTGCGGGTTCCCAAGACTTGAGTCCCCCGTCGAGGTCTCTTCCTTTTCTTCCTCCCGTTTTTCCTTCGCAGATCTCAAGATGGCCTCGTGAAAGCTTATTCTCTCGACGGTTGACCAGACGCGTTGTCTCCTCTCTTCGACTCGAAATTTTGAGCCACACCTTTTCCCCTCACTCTCCGCTGAAACTAGTTCCCGTAGAAGCTCCTGAACGACCAAGCGCTTAGCTCCATGTCTTTAAAGGGTCCAGCCTCTCCTGTGGACTTCTCCGGAAACTTTGGGTTCCTCTTAGTCTGAGTTAGCTAGACGGTTACTACCCCCCCATGTTCGGTCACGAAGACATTCGCTTTTGTTCATTATTCACTAACTTGATGGGCATCTAATTCCCACAAAATTTTTTTCTCCCGCCATCCCCAGGTTCTCTTCCTTGGTGAGTAAATACCCTGGTGTCCCCCTCCAGTTCTACTAGCAGAGAACCGAATTGGCTGCTTTTTCCGCCCATCCCAATGTCTTTTGTGTTCCTGTTCTCCTTAGTCACACAATAGTGCCGATCCAAAAAGCCTTTTTATCCCTCCTCCCTGCTCCCCGGCTTTCCTTTCCTCGTGCCGGCCCCTGCGCTTTAGTAATTCCCCCCCTATTACCCTTTCCTGCACTTGGTCGCAGACTCCCCAGTCTCCTTTTCAAATCTCTTTCTGATTTTAATGGTAGTCGTCGCCCCTCGCTTGCGCCTTTACGCCTGCTTCAGAGCAAATTGAAGACCTTCCCCGGCCACCTCTTTTCTTTTCTAATAATACGTTTTTTTCTCTGAGAGTATCTTCCATTTGTTTCCGAGTGTTCGACTAGACACACCTGCCCTTCGAGTTGCTAAAAAGTCGTAAGATTGCTGGCGCTTCCCTTTTGCCCTTGTGCGTTGCTACCCCCCCGTGAGTTTACTTCCGTTCTGTTATAGGCGTGGTTTTGACGCGTCAGCGTCCGATGTTGAAGAACCGCTGCTCCATTATAAAGTAGGCCCTTTGATGTCTCCTCTTCTGAAAACCTTCCTTGGGACTATATTCTTGCACCAACTTTGAATCCCTGACTCTACCGCACGTATTTTATGGGAGATAGGAGAGTCACTTTTTTTATGATGGTTTTTGTATAGAATGTGATGCAGATTCTTTGACCTTAAAGACGGGCTCGCATGCCCGAGTCCTATTCCCCCCTGGTGACTGTCAAATTGTACTGGTGAATTCCCTTCCCCCTCCAGTGCTGAACCCCATTTCGCTTGTACGAAACTTGTATGTATCTACCGTCCGCTCCCCCCCCCTTCGGGGAATAACTCATCCCCCTTGTCCGGAGCTTCCCCTCGCCCCTTCTTCCCCATTTTCAGATAATTAATTTTATTCTTTCTCCTCCCCGATTATCGCTTACCACGGCCTTGATCGCTCGTGTTTTCCTTCTACAACTTTTCCCTTCAGCCCCATTCCGTTTGGATGAGTGCCTCTTATTTGAGCCGATGCTACAAAAGTGCTTTTTCAAGATTTCGGTAATCTGCCCGCTCCTCTTGGCAGTCAGACCTCGTTTTCTCTGCACGTTTCCCTCCAGAGTTTTTGGTCAGTTAGGTCCACAAAGTTTCCCATGATCCCAGATCGTTTCTGTCATTCAGGGCAAGGATTATTTCCCTGCGCGGTGGTCCCTAATAGCCCCCCAGGCCTGAGCGCCAACTTTCATAGAGCGTGTCCCCTCTTCTCGTAAATTTCCCCCTCGATCCCATGCATCTTCCAAAAGCTCGTCGAACCAGCTGTGATACTGGTAATTTTCCCTTTTTTCCGTCGTAGGAGTTCGTTTGCCCCCTGAGGACGTCAGCTTTCCTCACCGACAAGGGGATACCCAGTGTATTTTTTTTTTGACGTTCCATTACTGCCTGAACAAGGATTCAGTTTAGTTTCCGTTGGAAGTACACACCTATGAGCTCTCATGCCCCGTCGGGTGTCCTTTACTTCCGTCCTTTTTGCCTCTCCCTACCCTTTTGAATTTCTTCCCTGTTTTCCCTTCCGTGGGTATTTAATGGTCTGGTCGTTCCCCGTGCTTTTTAGTGTGTTGGACCCCCTTCTATCGTTCCGGAGTTTCCTTTAATCAGTTTTTTTCTTTTCTTTTCATTTTAATTCCCCCCCCGGCTTGGTGCGAAGCGTCTGATGCGAGTTGTCAATTTGTGGTCCGTTGTTTCGGATACCCCCCAACCTTTACTTCTTCTTTTTTTTCACTCACCCCGGACGGACGCGTATGTTCAACGCCCAGCTCCCTCTCTCTACATGGCTTTCCCCCTTTCTTCTTCTTCCCTCCATCCTTCTCTTTCTAAGCGCCTAGTGGACGAAGTCGCATGTCTCTTGGACGGTAGCCTGGTTTAGTCCGTCTTCACCTAGGTGATGAAGGGCAACCATTGTTCCGAACGTCCTTCATGCTTGAGCGCGTTGCTCTATGTGTATTTGCGTAGTCGGAGCTGCAGTACTTCATTTGCCGGATGTTCCATTCCCCCTCACTGGGAGAGATCAAACTTGTTTTCGCTCCCGCGCCCCTGACCGTCTCCTTGTCCTAGGCCTTTTCCGGGTGTAAGCTGTCCCCCCCCCCCCGCCCCACTTCTACAAAGGTGCTTTTCTTCCCAAGACCCAAACCTTTTTCGTGGAATACATCCTGATTTGTTTGTATGCTTCGGCTTCCCCTCCGCCTAGGACTGTTTTGCCGCTTTGTCCTCATTCCGCACCCCGAAGTCCCGGACCAAGGCAGTATTCTGCCCCGCTGTCCCCAATGAGTAGATCCAACCTATCGTCCCAAACAAGCAACCTTTTCCTGTAAATATTTTCTCATGTTGGTCGGAGTGCATTTCCAGCATGCTTTTTGCGTACCCCGTCGAAGCCCTAGTTTTTCCGGTCCGTCCCGGCCGAGAGGCCCCTCCGCCCATGACATGGTAAAGAGCGACTCGCTGAAATGCCCCTGGTTTGTTTACCAAGATTCCTGCCCCTCTTTTGAGGAGATTTGTTTGTGTTGTTTCTTGAAACCTATGTATTCGCCGCCAGTGACGGCGCCCTCCTGGTAAGACCCCCTCATGTCTGTCATTTGAATGTTCCTTTCCCTTCCTTGTTTTTGTGGGTCCCTCGACTTCCTCTCCGGCTGTGTTTTTTAGGAACCTTACGCTCCAGGTTCCCCTAAGACGCCCCCCCCGTTAAACAAGTTCCCCCCTGCTGAAATGCTACAGATTAACACAGCGGTGCCCGTTAGCCTCCTTTCATTCCCGAACCGCCGAGGCGCGCGAGACAGTGAGTGACCGGACCGTGTTCCGAATCCCTCTCCAGCTTCCATTCATTCCGACGGCCGGCCACTGCAACTCCCACGGGCCTCAATGCTTTCAGTTTGCCCTTTCTCAAGAATCGATGAAAAACGCGTGGCACGTTCTCATGGAATTTCGGAAGAAAACCTCGATGTCTGCTCCAAATGTTTCAGTGCCGTCTCCCCCACTCCGGGAAAAGCCTTTTGGAATTGTCCACCCTTTTCTATCGCTTACTCCTTAAAAGGCCGTAGCGGCATCCCCGTCACTTGTACAGTATAGAGTCCCTCGGTCGCTTTCGTCCCAGAAGGAGAACAATATCCATAAGTGTTGTTGTTTTTTCGAGTAGAGGATTCCCCCACAGAACTCTTCGCCTCACTGGCATTGATGGGGGGCCGCCGACGCGCCCTTCTCTTCGAGTTTTCCATTTGTTACCCCAGTCTCCCCGAGCTGCGTAGTTGGCGGGGTCACGGCGCCTTCTGGAATGTCGTTTTTCTCCTCCTTTTAGGTGCCCGATCAGAGTCTCTATGCGCGACGTTCCCTTTGTTTTCTTTTTGAGAAGTTCTCGGTGCAAACCTAGGTCTTGCTGCCGTTGACCTTCCCCCATCGGTCTTCCTTCCTTTCGTCGAGGTTTTTCAACCTGGGACCTGGGAGCTGTACTTTTCTTTACTTTTTTAAAGTTCTCTCTTCCCGGTAGAGACAGTAGTAAATTTTGTCTCCCTTTTTTCCCTAAGTTCTTTCTGGCTACGTGCCAGGCGTGTGGTTTCCTCACGCTTTTCTTTTGTAAGACCGTGACCCCGCCCCCCCCCCGATATGTTCCCCTTTTCTTTTTTCTTCTGTTCACTGGGCTATTGCTTTTTCCCAGTATCGTTTTTCTCGGTAGTCGCTGCTTAGATTACCCCCCCCTCTTTGATGAAATGTGCCGCATACCCTCACCCCTCCAGTGTTCCCGCCTCTTCCGCGTTACCCCCCCTGTTGTTGGAGTAACCTTCCCCTGGCAGTGCCCCGTTTCGCCCGGTCAATCCTCTCATCGTCAAATAGCCCCGTTGCCTTTGTCCGGTAGCGGGTACTCCGAAGAAGATTGCTGCCCCTTCCTTAGTTTTAGTCGCCTCTGGACACTAAGTGGTCGCGGTCCCTCGTTTTTCTTTTTCTGGAGGAACGTCTTTCTTCCTGCCTGCGGGAAAGTGTATTTTGCTTGCCCCCTCCCCCCTCATTTGGACTTTATCCCCTTCTTTCGGGCGTCCCTTGGGAATCGCTAGTCTTTCTCCGTGCAGTAGGTTCATCCTTTAGTTAGCCGCTGCATTGTCCCTTTTTGACTTAGTTTCGGGGTTTGCTGTACTTCGGATGCGTCAAAGGCGCACAGACCACGCGCTTCCTTTTTTGCTGTGAAGCCTCTATCCCTTACCCGAGGTCCCCAGATATAAATCTCATTTAAGTATGGATCCCTCCTTTTTCTCTTTGTTGTACCCGGAAGCAGACTCTTTTTTTTCTGTCACTTTTATGCTTAGACCTCCGCACCCTCATTTCCTGGTTCCCTTTAGACCTGTCATGCGACTGACCCCCGTGTTTTCTATATTTCCCTGCTGGCTTGAGGCACAAGCCCGTCTTTTACCTTAATGCCTCGCCTCTTTTTTTCGACCTCATGCCGCTTCAACCCACCTCTTCCCCTAAAATCAGGATTTCTTCGCCCCCCTTTCCAGCATGGGCTACCTTCATGCCCCTTTTTCGTGGTTTCCCTTCGCTTGGTATGCAACATCACTTTTCTTTTTTCATCCCCCTTCTGACCAACCTGAACTGCCCGAATTCTACCATCGGTACGGTGCTCTATCTCGCCTTCTGTTTAACCCCGAGTTTCCCTCCTTCCCTTTCCTGTTTTTGCTAGCCCAGTTTATTTTTATAATAGTTTTTCGCGTTTTGTGACCCCTCCTTTTACCATGTGAGTTCCCCAATCATTGTCTCCCCTTTATTTTTTGTGCTCCTTTCGAAAGCGGTGACATGTCCTCCTTCCCCCCCTCCGACTTTTTTTTCCCGTGCCATCAATTCGTTTGTCATTCGAAGGTTTCCTATGGGTGATCCATTGTAACTCCCAAGAGCCCCTGAGTAGATTGACTCTTCCCTCTTTGTCCGTACTTTGTCTCATTCTTACTTACTATGAGGGTGTTTCTCCCCTTCGTACCCCTCTTCGTCTTTCTTTTTCTTTTCTGCCCATTCCAAGCTACTTCTTTTAAAGGGAATTTGTTTACCAGTTTGAGATTAGTTTCCCTCATTGTACCGCGTTCCTTCTCGGCGACTCCCTCCCTTCCCCCGCGTGCAGTGCTCCTCCTTTCTCTTGAATCTTCAGTCCGTCCGTTGGGATTTTCTTTTTCCCCCGTTTCCCTTGCCGATGGTTCGTCACCTGATTCTCTTGCTTAGTCCCCGCAGGCAGTAACGGTTCCCTCTTTCCCCGCGTTCCCCCTACATGGGTCCTGTTATTCTCTGGACTCCTGTCGTCTTTAACGAGGCCCCGTCTTCCTTTCCTACGCGTCCTCGTACTCCGGATCCTCTTGGGCGTCCTCTCTTTTAAGCTTTTCGAGTTTGAGGCCCTTTACGTAATGTCTTCCCTCGGGTTTAATTCTTCCTGGCTGTTTCGCGACTATGGGACTGCTGCCTTTTACTCTCTATACCATACTTTTGAAACGAATCTCTTACCTCCGCACGCCTCCTTGACCCTCTGACTTTTTAGCTCTCCAGTCTCCACGTAGTGCTTTGCCTTGATGTCTTCCTGTCCAGACCCGTTTAGTGCTGACCGCCTTTATTTGCTCGTCGCCGAAGATCTGTCAGCCGATCCAAGCTATCTCCCCTTTTTGTGCCCCTTGCGACCTACGCTAGCTTCCGGAGACATACATTCTTTTCGCCGCATCGCTTAATCCTCTCCTCTGTCTTTTCTTATTCCCTCCCACTGGCCATCAAACTTGGCTTTTCACTCTCCATCTGGTGTTAAGAGTCCAAGTAAGAGCCGTTCTGATCCCCCCAGAACACCACTCATTTGATAGGCTAGATCATCCTTGTATGAAAAGTTTACCTGAGACTTTTTTTCTTCAGTTTTTTTTGTTCCCTTGGACCCTTTTCTTTTTGGCCCTTCGAAGCCTTAAATGGAGTATGCTCCGACTGTCGGCTAAGCGGTGCCTATCCTCCAGCATTCGCTTTCTCTTACATTTGCCCCAGGAGAATCCCTCGTGATTCCAGTCCTCTTTTTATGTCCTTGGTCCCGATCTTTTCCAATAAAGTCTAATTTTTCCTTCTTTTGCGCACCGCCTTCCAAAAGTAAGGAGATCCCGAGTGGACGTCCCCCCCTGGAGGAAAGAAACCCCCGCCGAGCTTCTCCCAGCCTCCCCTCGGTAACTCGCCTGAAGGTTGACGAAGCCAATCCCGAGCCCTCGCCTCTTCTATTTTCGTAATGTCAGGTCAGTTTGGACAGCCAAAAATCTCGACTCTCTCTTTTCAACTTCTTCCTTTCTTTTTTTTTTTTTTTTTTTTTTTCTTTATGTGTTTGCCATGCAAAAAGCCGTTGTTCCCTCCGTCTTACCTATCCCCCCCCAACTCTGCGTTGCATTATTGACCCCGGATTTGCCGGAAACCAGGCTACCCGCTCGCCCCGTTTGCCCCCCAAGATAACCTCCTCCCCCCCCGTCTACTTCGGTCCGTCCCTTAGAACACCGTCGGCCCAACTCCGAAAATCTGCTATTGTTTAGGCAAGCAACTCGCTGTGCTCCTGTCTTTGTTTCTGAGCTGGTGGAAGCCCCGGAATTCGGTTCCTCCCAAATGTCCC
>Ga0179593_1634595_pt1 | contig 18208 bp, 25 predicted proteins | sample CZODoug2_1_08_16_FD_185931 | JGI IMG/M metagenome (GOLD analysis project Ga0179593, IMG submission 185931) | Vadose zone soil fungal communities from Angelo Coast Range Reserve, California, USA - CZODoug2_1_08_16fungal (PacBio error correction) | ecosystem: Environmental > Terrestrial > Soil >... | reverse complement strand
TTTACTTCCCCCGAAAATGGTGCTATTTCGTTGGGCCGCTTTAGTGAATACCTTCCTTTTCCCTTTGTGTGTTTCTGAGATGCACCTTAAGAAGTACTTTATGTTTCCCACCCCCTGATTTTTCCAAGTTTTTCGGTAGATCCTTTCCCCGTTAGACTTGATCGTGTGATGGTGGTCGGTCGCATTTCCCGACGCGCTCGAATGTGAACAATTCTTGCCAAACAGGGCTGTTCCTCCCTCATTTGGGGTTTTTGCATCCCACAAGAACCTTCTTCATAAGGGGGAGGGCGTTGTGTCTTTTGGGTAAAGCGTTTCTTATATGACCAGGTCGTGTCTGAATACCAGTGTCCAGCCATCCGGTCGATTTTTTTCCCATGAGCCTGTCAAAATTGGCGGTCCCCCCTCAATTCTCTCCGAACCATTTGGGCCGTTCTCCCTTAATTGTGACCTAGGACCAACAAAACCCTGGCGCTTACTCTTTTCGAAGAAACCGGACCTTAGATCCACACCTCTCTAGCTGCCACCAAGGGTCAAGTAGCAATCCGATTAAGGGGTTTTTCCCACCTTTCCCACACGCTTTCCTTTTCTCCTGTCTTAAGTTTACCCTGAAATATAGTGACGTACGTCCTGCCCCCCGTCGGCGAATCACCATGCTGCACATTGATCTGAGGATTCGCCGGGAGGTCATTCCTTAAACTGTTGACTCCGTTCATTTTGGGCTCTCCCCTTTTATTAACGGATTCGTGGCCACAGCCCGATTGAATGGGGCTTTTAACATTACAGGTCGTGGAAACGTTTTTTTTCCTTAAATCTAAAGAAATTCCCCTCAATAGTGGTTTGAGGTACCTAAAATAGGCACCCGATAGGAAAAATCCCGGGGCCTCGCTTATAGTGATATTCCTCTCTTCCCCCAGCTTTTCATTCCCTCCCCCCGTCTGGCGTATGTGAGCTTGATGGTGGTTTCCCACCCGTCTTCCCCTAGTGACCGGATGTGAAACCCTTCTGGAGTGTGTCATCTCGATTACCCCCCAACTTTTTCTAATTTTTTTTTCTCGCTCCGATCATGAATTTCACCCGTCGCATTTGCAATTGGTTCTTTTCGACACATGTTTTCCCCCCCCCCCCTTGATAGGTTTGACCTAATTCTTACAGTTGTCGGTTTGCTGCTGCGTCTTCTTAAGAGGACCCCCCTTTTTCACACACCTTTTCCTTTCCCCTCCTGTTGGAAGCGAGCCTACGTTTAAGACAGCCTGTCTTGGAAGGAGATCATTGTCAAGAGTTTCTCATTAGCATTGTGATTTTTCCCACCTCACTTTCTTATCGAACCTCGTCGAAATGAATGTTAGTAGCCCAAGAACCCCGTTTCTTAGTTCCACATGCCTTCAAACTGAGAGTTCTGACCGATGCGTAACAAAAAATGGTTTCTGTATAGTTCAGTCCGCCCAGATATGACTCTCTGCTGTATTTTAGTCTACGTTCGATGCCCCTATTCTTTTCATGGCGTTATTCCCTCCGTGAGATTTTTTCTACTCGCAGTCTATAGCCGCTCACACTTTTTTGCTTACCCCCAACCTCCTTTTAGCCGCCTGGCCTGATTTCTGTTTCAACGGCTAGCGGCGAACCCACACCTTCCCGTCTACGTTAGTTCCGCCGTCCCTTGCATAATACTGGCATCCCCTGATCCACTGGCCCCCCTAGTCCTTTTCAAAAGTTGACCTCTTAGTCGCATCATCCTACAAGGCCTTGTCCTAGCTTCCCCCAATGGGGACCCTGCAAGCACCCCCCCCGACATCGACTAGTATTGATTTCCAAGGTTTTTGGCTCCCCCCCCCACCCCGTAGGCTTCGTATCCCCTCAGCCTCCCCACATTAAAATCACTCCATTTTATAGTGGGTATGAAGGTACCCCCCACTTGTGATATTGCTGGGGTTGTAGGAAATGTCCCATTCCTGTTTTTTGATTTCCACATCACCTCCCTAAGGGCACCAGCCCCCGGGTATCTTCCCTTCAGTACCTGACCCTTCCCTCTCAAGTCCAACACAAAGAAACTTTTCTCCCTTAGTTCTCCCAGTTGCTAAAACACCCTACTTATTCTTTCTTGTTTGTGTGTAGCTCTTTGGTTGAGGTTCCCCTAATGCGGCGACTGAGCTTGTTATAGATATTCTTTCCTCAGCCCCCCCTTTCACTTCGTACAACTGCCTGAAAAATCCCTATCACAAGTTGCCTTGGTTAGCCCCTATCACAGAGACTATTACGGTCATTGACCGCATGCTTATTGCTTTGATCAGAATAAGACCCTCCCTCCGATTAAAGCGCTCAAAGGCCCTCGCGATCGGCAACCCTCTCACGATCCTCCCCCCAGAGCCAACTCCCCCTTGGCCCTCCTATTTCTCGAATTTTTCCCTATCCTTCCGTTTTCCGCCTCGTGCTCTTCGCGCATGCAATTTGCCAGCCCTGATGCTTCCCGGTGATTCCCTTTCGCGTTCCCGATTTTGTCCCTCCGGCACTGATCCGAATCTATGGTCTTTACCCGTTTCCAGACTCCCCCCTTTTGTTGGACGCGATCCCCCCGAGAGTGGATGATGAATCCGCAAGATTAGAGCAGTATTTCGTGAAGGCCTGATTTGGAACCTTAGTGTTATAGACCCAGTCTTTACCTTATAGATTTCTCCCTCCGCGGATATGGAACCACTATAATCCTGGGTTGAAACATCATGGGGACACGTATTCTTCCCTTACTTCTTCTGCGCTTGAGTTTTCTGTCTCGGCGTTTCATCCTCGAGTTTCTTGAATCGTTTTTGATCTAGCTCCCAGTACGGACCCCCCCCCCCCCCCCCGACTTCCTGATTGATTTGTGAGGACTAAACTTTGTATGTATGATGTCCTGGCCCTCCTCCCCGCAGATTCTCCCCTCACCACATTATACCAGGAAGCTAGTGGCTTTAGCTTATTTTAAGACTCCCCCGACCTTCGTATCTTTCCCAACATACGATTCCGGGAACTTGGTCTGACGTCTCGATAGACCCTTATCTAGCCATGAAATACCTCCTGATTTAGTTTTCTAACATCTTATCGTGATGTGGCATCCGACTCCCTTGTGTAAGTAGACTTGTGATAATAGTAAAAGTATATCTTTGCAAACCCTTCATTATTCATTTTTTTCTTCACTATTGAGGACTTACACGCAGAGTTACCGCCCTCACTCCGTCACTGCGTCACTTTCCGAATCGAATTACTATCGTGACACCATACGTGTCCTTCCCTTTGAAGTTCCGTTTCAGGATTGACTCGTTTTCAGAATAACCCCCTATGATGAACGGCCGCATCGCCCTTTCTCGTTCCGCCCTCGTCTTGATCTGCACGCCCGCCCTATCCCTTTGTTTTTTGTATTTTTCAGAATAAGCCTTCCTGCAGGTAATTCTTCCCCCCCTCTCCTCGTTGTTTTGCTAGCGTGACAGGATAATCCTGCCAATGCACACAATTCTCCTTGGCCTTTTCTTTCTCTGATTTTGGCCACATCTCGCGATGGCGGGACCTTATAGCGACCTTTTATTCAATAAACACTTTCTAGAGGACACCTCCCCCCCCCCTTTTGCCCCTCGCATGCCCAGTAGGATTGCTTTAAACTGGTTCACGGATTCATACTCAATTTCCTGTTCGTTGCCAAAGGTTCTTTCCTGATTAGGTGTTTTTTCTTGCCCTGCCAAAGTCGATTTTCAAGGCCCAGGAACTTTTCGCACTATGTAATGTTTCTTCCCTCAGCCCCCTGTGCAGCTTTTTCCCGGCTTTCCCCCGACTGTCCCCCTTTCCGGGCCCGTCCCAAAACGCAAAGCTGTTGAACTTTTTGGACCCTCCCAGGAGGATTTCCCTTATCGAGCGGCTTTCCCCTTTTTCCTTCCCCACATCCCAAAATGTTTTGTCCGGGCGATTGGTCTCTGTCGAAACATTCCCGCCTTCCTGAACACCCCTTTCCTGCCCCTAACTACGTATGTCTCTGGATTACTTCTATCGCGAGTTTTTTCAATATTCCTCCCTCCCTTTTCGGCAATACGACGTAGGGGTTTGGTCTGTTGAGTACTTTTGCATCAACGAGGCCTCGCCTCCTGCGCCTTTCTCGAGACCTCCCCTTCAAAAGTTCGCGCTATACGTCACCGGAGAGTTCCTGTACCCTTTCTAGGGACCTTCCTCAAAGCTTTTTCCTCTGAAAGCGACTTTGCCCATCGATACGTAACTAGTCCGTTGTCCGTTAAAGAACTCCCTTTCCTGTTATACCTTCTCCCTTTTCTGCGCGGGCTCCATCCAGAAGCGTTGTGGATTAATTTAATTTTCCACACGTTTCGACGTCTTACTGAGCGGATTCCTTCCTTCATAGGCACCCTCCACGGAACGGAAGATCCGGACACTAGATTTCTTCAACATTTCCTGTCAAAGTGACTTGCTGACCGATGAAAGTTATACTACCTTATCTGAATCACGTGCTGTACATGGACTGGAGGCTCGCTGAGGGTTCAGCCATAGGATCCCCGCCAGTTCATTCTCCCCATTTACATATACCTGCCTGAGCTTCCTTCCGTAAGGATTCTTCTTCCCCCTTCTCTTCCACTTTTTTCCCTCCCCTGTCTCTCCTCTCTCCCCTTACCATCTCTCCCCTCTCCTAACTCCTTCTTTTATCCTCCCTCTTCCCCCCCTTCCTCTGCCCCCTCCCTCCTTTCCTCCCCCCTTTTCCTGACTTTCCTGTCCTTCCTGACTTCCCCCCTCCTCTCCTCCCCCATTAGCCCATTTCTCCTCTTCCCTTTTCTTGCCCCCCCCATCCCCCCCCTCCTCTCTCTCTTCTCTCCTCCTCTCTCTCCTCCCCTTCTCCCTTTTTTTTTCTTCTTCCTCCCCCTCCATCTCTTCTTTCCCCCTCCTTATGCCTGCCCCCTCCTTCCCCCCCCCTCCCCCTTTCCTTTCCCCCCTTACTCACCACCCTTTTCCCTCTTACTCCCCCTTTTTCCCTTCCCCCCCCCCCCCCCTTCCCCCTCCCCTTTCCCCCCCTCCTTCTTTCTCTTCTGTCCGCTCCCTGCTCGTCCCTCCCTCTGTTTCTCCTCTCTTCCTCTCCTACTCTCTATCCCCGCGGTCTTTCTGTCTCTCCTTCTTTTTTCCCTTCTTGTATCGCCAGGAGGCGGGGCCGTTTATAGACCATAAGTCCCTGCTTTCAAACTAACCCCGGTTCCTCCTTTTCGCGTGACCCCTCGTCCCTGGAGTCGTCTCGTTGCTGAGATTCCTGCAGACTTGTTGCAAGACGCCTTGCAGTGATGAATCCCCCCTTCTTCAGAGAGCTTACATACCGAGGTCGATCTGGAACACGTCCCACTAAGCCACCCCCTTCACCACCACATTTATAGGAGGGGGGATTGTGCCTTCTGACTTCTGGGTTCTGTTCATTTTGGATATGTTATAGTTTTCATCCAACTACTCTTCGTTTGAAGATCTGCCCCTAAAAATTCAAACACCTTAATTTCTGAAATTTTCTAACTCACTTCCCAAGTTCCATTCCGAAACCCACCATACCATTGGTCTTCTTTCTCATTGGACCTGTTCTTTGGCACGTCTTTAGTTAGCCCCTGCCTACTCACCTTTAACCATTTTAATTGATGGGTAGTGGCTGGACCCCTCCTTGTTTGGACTTCTACCCAGATTCCTCTGCGGAATTATCTTTCTACCTTAAGCATTTTTTTGACATGCCTATACTCCCTCCCTGTCCTTTTCCTTTTCGCGCCCCATGAATTTGATCCCCTTTCTGCCTCCTGCCTTTTTTGTTTTTAGTTCCCCTCTCCTTCCCGTTCCCTCTCAAATCCTATCCGGAAAGAATAGGTCTTTCAAGCTATTGACTGTTCCCTAAATTTCTTGCTCCTAGCGCCCGCGATTTTGAAAACGCCCCCCCCTTTCGTGCGCTGTTCCACGAGACATCGCCCCCTCCATCGTAAATAAGATTCCAGAATTCCTTTTTTCGGTGAAACTTGTACCCCCCCCCTTACTCCACTCTTTTTCGCCCTTCATAGGTGGTCCCACACGATACCTCTTCAGAGAATGATTTCCCCTTTGCTTTTAAACGGGAATTCCCTTTTCCTTCTTCCCGATCCTAAGATGCGTGCCCCAATAGTCGTCCTCTTTCCTTTTGATTTGTCCGGACTTCGGAATTTTTTTTTTTTTGTTTATTGTTTTTTCTTGCGTTTGGTTGGTCTGCCTTTGTTGTTTGGTTGTGGTTTTTTTTCGGTGTCTTTTTTTGAATCTTCCGCACACCCCGGAGGTTAACAGATGATGGGCAAACCCCATTTTGAACTTCTACCGTCTCCCCCCCACCTCTCTGGCGAAAAGACTATCTGTAAAAGACTGAGCCCCCTTGGCGTCACCAGAACCGTGTGAAGAGGGGAAACAGATGGACCCCTTGCAACTAGTCATGAACTATATTCTGTTTCGAATGCCGTGTATACAAAAGGAACTGTTGGGTACCCCCCTGGCTTCCCATCATTCCCATGCCACCCCACGGCGAAGCTGCGGCTGTACCCCCGCTCTTTCTCCCACCTCACCTTTCTTTTCAGGCTTAGGCTCCTTCTCTACCAGGTTTTGGCGAACCCCCTGTTTCCCTTTTTGAGTTATTCCACTAAACCATTTTTTTTTTCATGCTCCAACTAAACAGGCTTCCACCCAACCTTCCTCCGCCCTTTTTTACTTTCCCGTTCTATTTCCCAGCTACTCTCCCCCATACCTCCGTTCCTCTCAGTCCCCTTTTCCTTGCGATTTCCTCAATTAACGACCCCCCGTTTCTAATACCCTAGGCTTATCACACGCCCACTGTTTTTCTGGCTCCCATTGTTTTTGCGAGCAACCCTTCTTAACTTTCTGCTGTTACCCAAATATTCATGATCTGGGCCACCCCGACGTCGGTGTCTCAGTGAACAACGGTATCTTTTCCCCAAGGACTATTACATTGGTGCCATCTTCCCTTTATGATCTATTCTTGCTTTTTTCCCAGAGTGAACCTCCTGTTTTCTCTATTCCCAGCCACGTAGTTGCTCCCCCTGGCAAACTTGTTCTCGCGCCTTCGGGTTTTTTTTCCGCCTTCTTTGCGAACTTCTCCCCGTGACAGACGGCTAGCCTACGGCTTTTTTTCTCCCGTTCCCCCATTTTATCCCCCTTCGAGGGCCGCCGCCCACCCCTCCCTGCCCCCCTTGGTCGTTTAGAGTGTGTCTCAACCCCCGTAATCTGGTGAACTTTCGTCGGATGTTTTGCCTGCGTTGGGTGACCCCGTCGAGCGAGCCCCTTGGTACCATATTACCCACGCCTCCTATTCCAATATCCGAAAACCACACTGGTACCATGCTTGGTCTTATTACTACATAGGATGCTTACCGTTATTTGGGACCCATGCCTTAGATTAATTTGGGTTGTGATGACTTTCAACACCCAACTCACGCTAAGCTTCTTGCGTTCGTCAGTAGTTACCACACCCCCCTCGTGGTATGTCTGATAGTTTCCTAGTTCCTGGAGTTTGATGGTTGTCCTGTGTATGATGCCATTCGCGCGCCCGTTTTAAAACACTATCTTGCATTGCTTATCCGTTCGCTCATTTTCTTTGGTTAGACAACCCTTCTACAGGAAGCAAGTTTATTATTAGATGGAGACTCGGACTCTTACACCATGTACGAAAGTACAGCCCGTAATGTAACTTTTGCGCATTAGTCATTCCTTTGGCCGCCCTCATTTTTCTCGAGAAAGTTTGCCATGGCGGACATTTACAGTTGCTGGTCATTAACGCCCCCGGTTGCTTTTAGTCTGTTCTGAAACCAAGCAACCGGAACATAAGTAGGTGAGAGAAAAACGACGTATGAACACTGTGAATCCCTCCTTGGCCATTTCGCCGTTTTTTTTTTCCAATTTCCAGCCAGATTTTCTTTAGATAATATCATGCTCGGTTTCCCATCCACCCTCTTCATCTTGATTTTTTCTAGGAACCCCATTCCTTTCCCCCGGTGGAGAAAAACAGTTGCTAAGTGAGTCCTTTCCCGTCTGATGGATTTATGGTACGGGGTCTTTGACTTTCCCATTCGACTCCCGTCTTGTTGATAGCAAATTAGTTAAAGATTGCTTTTGTAAAACGCTCGCGTTTTGGACTCGTCGTCGGTTCTAAGTACATTCTTTGAACTTTTTTTGTTTGAAGGACAATGGTCGTGCGCCTCTCCCCCACGTGTGATTTACCCCCCCCTTTTCCCAGAGAGGGTCCCCATGTTGGCGGGAAACGGCTAGTATCCGTTCCCCGCATTACGCGTCGGGTTATTGTTCTTATACTGCGCTTGTGGGAACCAAGTGCCTCAGAATCTTCTGTCACCTCTTTGCATAGTCTGTACGTACCCCTACTCTTTTCCCCCCTTAGCCCTCCGCCTCTTAGTCTGAGAGACTCTCCCCCAGTCATTTGAATTTCTGAAACAGCGTCCCCTTTTTTTTTTGGTCCCCACTGAGACCTTGGGTGATGCGCTGGGCCATGAGAAGGTTAACCTGCTTCCAAAATGGTGGTAACAGGTTTTTTCCTTCCCCCCCTTTACGCCAAATTTTCCAGGACGACTTTCTGACTTTTTTTTCTGTTGCCCTCGGCCAAGCCCGATTTTTTTTCTCAACGCACCCCTTCTTCAGTCGATGAAAATAAGTTTTCCAAATCCAACGAATCCCCCCTCCCAGGCTTTCTATGATTAGACTTTTTAGGACCTAATGAAGGAGGGGATTTTTCGCGGTGGCATTGTACCTATGAATTGTTTTTTTTTTTTTCCAAGTTTAAACCCAGCTGTGTATTGGAATAAGTGGTTCTTCCGGAACAGCTTGAATCTTATTTGTCGATAGAGATTTCCCTTTATCTCCTGTTTCCAGATTTACTACTTGGATTTTTCCTATGAGGTGTCCTAGACTAGCAATGATAAGTTTTTTTAAGAATCTGCATTTTTAGTCTACCCTCCCCTTGAGTCCTATTCTTCTGCTCCCATCATTTTTGATTTTCGCGGTCTTTCCGGAGTGGAGTAAACCCACCCCGATACGCAGAATCAGGCTTTACCCAGATCCTGGTGCATCGCTCCCTCTGACACGCTTAACCCCTCCTGGTGCATTCAAAGTGACAGCCTTTCGGATAATTACTCCTGCCTCCGTATTTTTGTCTTCTATAGGCCCCAACTGTTCCCACTGAGACACCTCCCCCTTGCGCAGAGTTCCCGTCCTTTTTATGGAAAAGGGTTTCGTTCTTCCCCCAAATCTTTTTATGTAGCCCTCCTCCTTCATGTCTTTACGTTCCAACAAGACTAGCTTCGGTGATTGAGGCACGTGTGTGGTCCCGTCCGTGAAGTGTGTGTTTGGTCTTTTCCATTCTCCCCCTCCGTTTTGGCCTCAATCTAAGCGGCCACCAGCCGTAGTTTCCTTTCTACAAAGCCCCCCCCCCCTCAAAGCCCACCAGCAGACGTAATCCCGTAGGCGTTAGGATACCAACATTTACCGTTTAGCTCCTTGTTCTGTTTTGTTCTCTTTATTTTAGATTAAGGTCGGCCGTCGCCCCCTTTCTGCGGGACTGAAACTTTCTTCCCCCCCCAGACCAGATTTTTTTTTTAGAGGAACTCGCCATTTGTCAAGTCTAATACCCTGCAACGTTGATATACCATCAAGTGTTTTTTTACTCCTAAGTCCAATCCTCCTTCCGAGACTGATTTGTATCGACTAGCATGAGTCCGTTTTTTCACCGATTACCACTGAAGAAGTGAGCACTCTCTTTTTTCCACACATAAGTATAAGCACCGCCCTCCCAGCGACCAACCCAGTACTTTTTTTCTCCAGTATGACACATTTTCTGCCCTCCCTTGCATCGTTCCCATCCAACGGCATTCCTTTGCAGAGACACATCCCTCTGTCCTTCGATGTTAATTGGTTGCTCTTGCGTCCCCGGTCGTAAGATCGTCCTCATATTGGAGAAACGTAGACCCATTGGACGACGCTCAACCTCGGCCTTGTGCAGCAGCCCCTCCGACCGTATTTTCGTCTTAACCCCCTTTTTTTCGAAAGGTCCCCTTCCAGGAGCCATGGATTATCTTGCTGAAATCCGCTTTTTGATTTAGGCACCACTGCATTATCATTACTGTTCCCCTCTCAGTTTTTCCAAGATCCATGGCCTTTTTCGTTTTCTACCCCGCTTGCGTTTTCCGCGGTTCGGTCGCCCTGCCTCTCGCTCTGTGATGCCGACGATCACCCTTGCCACAACCCCCTACTTCTTGATGTTTCACAAGGAGATGATTCTTTTAGCACTATTCCTGACTGAGGGTATGCCAGATAAAAAGCCCTTCAGCGCGGGGGACATCGGGGGGTTTTTGGGAAGCTTTCCCCGTGACGAAAGAAGACGGAGCTTCCGTTGTCGCCACCAACTGCTGGTTGAGGGAAAAACAGGCTTCTCACAGTTTCCCCCGTTGCGGGGGACTGTGAAGGATTCCTCATTCCCGCTAGTGTTCCCCTTGTGCAGTCCCCAGGTGTAAAGACCCGCCCCAGGTGATGGTTGCTAGGGTTTGTCGTGACCCATTCTTCTTTGTTGGCTGCCCTGGGCCCTTAAATGTTAAGGCACTGACGGCCACCCGTCTTCCTGTCCGACATTCCCTCCCTTTCTTGTTGAGAATTCCCCCCTTCGTTCTTCCCCGCATCATAATTTGCGGCCCTAATCCACGCCGCCCTGACCCTTGCAGCCCCTTTTAGAAATTACATTATTTTCCCCCTACGTATTCCTACCTAAGTAATCGAAGCGCTTGTTTTTCCTCCCAAGTTTTTCATACTCTTTTTCTCCCCAAGAAATTGTCTCCCTTCGGATTCACCGAGAGAGTTTGTACCGACACGTCGATCCCTGGACCCCTTTCCCATCGATCATTTGGTTTTAACTTTCTAAGATAGTCCCGGGTGTCCCCTTCTTCTATTTAATCATTCCCGTGGTTGTTTTATGAGATATTTCACCCTCCTGAATACTCCACGTCAAAACATTGTTTTTTTTGGGAATAGTGAGGTCCGTCCCCTTTCTTTCTCAGTTGCCCCTCATAGAGATCTGCCTCATCTAGTGGGGTCCGTTTCTGCGTCGCCAAAAAATGTCTCCCCTCCCTCGCCGGACCCCTATCCCATCGTCTTTCCCTGCGCTGGTCCCTTGTATGAATTGGGTAAGTTCTCTTGCTATACAGAATCTGTCGTAGGCCACTTCTCTTGTTCCCTGCTCATGCGGGTGAACCCGCCAAATTTGAGCTTTTTCACACGGTCTGCGGAGCAAAAGATCCACCAGGTCTCGGGCAACCCTGCCCTTGACACCGAAACCCCGCGGGTTCCGCCCCTTTTTTCCCCTCCGGGATTTCTTTAAATGGACTCCCTTCTTCTTCCACTCCTCCCTCCCCCCTTTTCCTGTCGTCTTTCGTGGGCAAGACCTTGGTAACCTCCCCCCTTCGCCGTCATCACTCGCCACGTACCCCTTCACCCCCGCGTCATGTATATTTTATTGAGTTTTTCCAGAATAGAATCTTTTTTTCAATTTCCCGAACTAGTGTTTTACGGAAGTGTCGTAGGAATAACGAGCATCGAAGACGAGAATCGAGTCCCGCGACCAAAGCCCATTCCTCAATAGACGGGGATTCCCATTCCATCGTGACTGTTCACCCAGAGTCTCGGTTCCCACAGTTTAGATCTTTTTTGGCCGATGCCCGCTTTTTTTTTTCTCCCAGATACGTCCCCATTCGTCTCCTGTCCAGGTCCGGTTGACAATTCTTCGGACTACTTTCTCTCGCGCTCTTAATCCTCCTCGTTTTTGATGGTCGTCGGGTAATTTCTCTTCTTCACTGTGAATCCTCGGAGATATTCCCCTTTTCTCCATTCCTTGACAGAATTGCTGCATTTTTCACCCCCGAGTTAGGATGAACATCAACCGAACTCAAATGGTTAGAATGTGCCCCAAGACCAATGATCTCAGAACTTTTTGATCTAAAGGATGAAAATGGACAATTGGTAGGAGCCTCTTGATGTGCGGCTCTATGGTTTTAAAATTCTCCTATGCACGTGTCCTTTTCCAGGGAAGTTTCCCTTTTCCTTCATGCGTCTTCGGACCCATCTTAAGATACAAGTATACTAGTATCAGTTGCAGTGTAACCCCTTTGTTCGCCACGCGTTTTCTTTTTCTTTTCTATTTGACAGAAGACTTGCTTTTTTTTCTGACTGCCATTACGATGGGAGTCGCCCTCGGGACGATACCGGCCGCGCCAACGCCTTTTTTTCCTAAAACACACACATACCGAACAATATCCGGGGGTCTTGGAGGTGCCCTCCTCCCTCGAGCGGTCGGGTATTTTTACTGTGTCGTCTGCATTTTTCATTCCCATTAATTAATAAGGTCTGGTTTGCCTTGAGTCTTTTCTTAATAAAAGACCCCATGAATGCTTCCCTTTAAGGAACCCCGATCACACGTCAATTATTTTTTTCCAACCACACGTAAGAAACCCCCAAGAGGAGGTTACCCCCTTTTTCAACTGGCTATTCTGTGCTTCCTGAGTTTTGGACAAGGGCGCAGTCCGACATTTAAAATTCGCAGGGGGCGTGGATCTTCTCCCCCCCTTTTTTGTCCCTCCACCTCTCTGGCTCCCCCTCATCGGTTCCTCCCTTCTTCTTTCCACTAACTTACCCCACTTCTTCTATTTCCCCCCACCTTCCTCCCCTTTTTCCCACCTTACCTTTCACCCTCCCCTTCCTGCCTCCTCCCCCCCCTTTTCTTCCTCTTCACCAACTTCCCCTTCCCTCTCCTTTCCCACCACTACCTCCGCCCCGCCCTCGTCTACTCCCCCCACTTCCTCCCACTTCCCCTCACTCTTCCTTTCTCCCTTCCTTATTTCCTCCTCCCTCCCCTCTTCCCCTATTCTCCTTTCCCCTCACCCTACCCTCCCGTCCCTCTCTTCCCACTCTCCGATCCCCCCCACCCCTCTCCTCTCTCTCCCCCCTCCTCCCCCCCCTCCCTCTCCCCCTCCCCGTCTATACCCTTCTTCCCCTTCACCTCTCCCTAGCCCTACCTTCCCCCCCTTTCTCCCCCTCCCCCTCCTCCCCCCTCGGTTCCTTATTTCGCTCCCTTTACCTTTTTTACATCCCCCTCCTCCCCGATTCCCCTCCCCTCCCCACCCCATCTCCACCACCCTATTATTACTTCCCCCCCTTTCCCCCTCGCCTCCCCTGCTTTCCCTCCTCCCCCCCCCCCCCCACTCTCTCACACTTCCTTCGTTCCCCTCGCTCCCCCTTATCCCTTTCTCCCCACACCCTCTTTTCGCCCCTCATGCCTTACGACCTTTTATCTCCTTCTCCTTTTTCCCTTATCCCCCCCTCCCATGCTTCCTCACTCTCTCCCCCCCTCTTACTTCTTTCTTACCTTCTAACCAACCCTCTCTTCTTCCCCCAGTTCTTCTCCTTATTCTCCCCTCCCCCCTTCTGTCACCTCATCCATCCACCCCTTCTCCCTCTTTACCCTCTTTTCCCTCCTTCCCTCCCTCCCCTTTCTCCTCTCTTCTCCACCACCTCTCCCTCCCTCTATATCTTAACCCCCCCACCCCACCCCCCGCCCCATTGCCTCTCCCCCTTCTCTTCTCTCCTCCCTTCTCCTTTTCTCCCCCCCCCTTTTCCCTTTTCTTCTTTCCCAACACAATCCCTCTTCTTTCCCCTCTTTTCACCTTCCCCCCCCCCCCCTCCTCTCTCTCCCCCGCCTCTCCCACCCCCCCTCTTTCACCTCCCGCCTCTCCGATCCTCCCTCCTTCACTTCTTCTTCTCACCCTCTTTCATCCTCTTCTCCCTTCCCTTCTTTTCTTCTCCATCATTGCTTCACCATCCCTGTCCTCCTTCTCCCCCTCTCCTTCCCCCTTTTTTAACCTCCCGCCATCTCCTCACACCACTTACCTCCCCTCTTGCCTCTCCTCCTATTCCCGCCCTCCCCCCTTCCCTCCCCTACTCGAACTTCCCCATTTTCTCCCGACCCACCCCCCCACCCTTACTTCCCTCCTCCTTACTATGCTTCCTCTTTTTTCCCCCCCCCCCCCCGCTCCTCCTCCCTCCTTCTCTCCTTCCCCTATACTCCCACCCTTCCCCCACCTCTTTCTCCCCTCCTTTACTCCTGCACTAACCTTACCCTACTCCTCTGTTCCTTTCCCTTTACTTCTCTCCCCCCCTCCCCTTCACTACTCCTCCCTTTCCCCTTCTCTCCATTTTTTCTTTCTCCCTCTACATTACCACCTTCCTCTCCCCCCTTCCTCCCCCCTCTTCCTTCTTCCCTTTCCCATCCTTCCTCCCATCTGCCACCCCCCCCTCCTTCTCCCCCTATCTCCTTTACACCCCTCCCTTATACCCCTTCCCATCTCATTCCCTCCCCTCTCTCCTTCCCTTCCATCCCCTTCCCTACCCCCATTCTCCCCCCTTTCCTTGACCCCCGTCTTCCCCCCTCTCAACCCCTCCCTCATACCTTTATTCTCCTCCTCACCTTCTACCTGCTCTTCCTCTCCCTCTCCCCCCCCGCGGTTCCCTTCCTCCACCCCTTCCACTTTCTCCCCCCTCTGTCCCGACTATTCCTTTTCCCTCCTTCCTCTCCTTTCTCCTCCTCCCCACTTCCTTCCCTTTCCACTCACCTCCTCCTTCCCCCTACCTAACCTCTCCCTTTATCCCCCTCCTCACTTCCCACTCTTATCTCCTCCCCCCCCTCCTCTCCCCACTTTACTTCTCCCCCCCCTTCTACCCCCACCCTACCTCCCTCCTTCTCTCTCCCCCCCTACCCTCCCCCGACTCCCCCTCCTTATTCCCCCACTGCCTCACCCCCCCTCCATCCCCCCTCTCCACCTTCCCCCCCCACTACACACCATCGCCTCCCTTTCTCCCTCTCTCTTCCCCTTCTCCTCTCATATTTCCCCTTCTCCCTTTCCTCCTTTTTTATCCTCCCTCCCCTTCCTACCATCCCATCACCACGCTCCTTCACCCTCTTACTTCCCCCCCCTCTCCTCACCCCTCTCCTCTTCCTCTCATCTCCTCTCCCCCTCTCCCCTTCCCCTTCCCCTTCTCCTCCTTCCTCCTCCTGTGCCCGCTTCCATCCCACCCCATCCTTCTTTTCCTACCTTCCCTCTCCCCCCCTCACCCCCCCCCCCTCCCCCACTTTTATCCACTCCTCCTCTCCCCAACCCTCTTCCCCTCCCCCCATACCTCCTTCCCCTCCCCTTTCCCTCCTCTCCCTCTCCCTTCCTCCTACCTCACCTTTCCTTCATCTCCAGTCACTTCCCCTTTATTCCGTTTCCCCCCCCCCTCCCGTCCCCTACCCTTCCACCCCCTCTTCCCTCCCCCTGTTCTTTCCACCCCTTTCCTCCCCCGTCCCACTCCCCCACCTGCCCCCTCCCCTCATTTGCTATCTCCCCAACACCGCCCTCCTCTTCCTTTTCCCCTCATCTCACCCTTTTCCTCCACTCTCCTCCCTCCTGTCCCTCTTTCATTCGTCCCTCCTCTACTTCCCTCTTCCCTCCCTCACACCCCCCCCTCACTACCCGACTCTCCTCTCTCTCCCTTCCCCTTTCTTTTTATTGTACCCCCCCCTCTCATTCTTCTCCCCTCTCCTTACCCACCATTCTCCTTCTCCTCCCACCCCCCCTCTACCTTTTTCCCAAAACTCCTCCTTCATTTGCCTCCTTCTTCTACTCTCCCTCCTTCCTTTTCTCCCCTGTTCCCCACCCTCTTCGTTCCTTTCTTACATCTTCCCCCCCCCGCCCCCCTCTTCCTACCTTCCTTCCCGTCCTCCCTCTGCTCCTCCCTTCTCCCACTCTCCTCCCCCCCCCCTCCCCTCTACTCCATCCTCCCCCGTCATCCTCCCTCCCTTCCTCCCACCTTCTCCCTCTCCCTTTCCCCTTCCAACCCTTTTACCCCCCCTCCCCTCCCCCCTTTCCTTCTCTCCCCTTCCCTCCTTTCTTCTCCTCCCGATTCCCGTCCTTTCCTATGTTTACCCCTCATCGCCCTTTCCCCTCGCTCCCCCCCCCCTTCCACGCTGCGCCCGCCCCGCCCCCCCCCCCCCATGCTCCTTTTCCCTCTATCTTTTTTACTCCCCAACTCCCTCCCCCGCCCCCTCCCTCCCTCCCGCCCTACCTTATCCCTCCTCTCGCGTCCCTCCCCCGTTTCTCTTTCCCCCTCATCACCCCCTCTTTCCTTCCCACCCCCCCTCTCTCCTCCCACTCTCGTCCCTCATCACTGTTCGCCCCTCTCTTTTCCATCTCCCCCCCCCACCCCTCTCCATCCTGCTACCCCCCCCCGCTCCCCCTCCCCTTCTTCCCCCACCTTGCCCTCTCTCTTCCCTCCACCCCGCACCCTTTTCTTCCCCACACTTCTTCCCACACCTTCTCCATTACATCTTTCCTCCCTTGCCCCTTTTACTCACCCCTCTTTTTTTCCCCTCTCTCTTACCTCACTCTTCCTCCCTCTCTCATCCCCTCTCCTTTCTATCTTCTGCTTCCCACCTTCCTCTTCCCTCCTTCTCTTCCTCCCTCCCTCATTTTTCCCCATGCAGACCCCAATCTTTTCTTTGATCCTTCCTTACCCAAGAACTGTGGCCCACTTTTACTGCCCACAGTTCTTTTTGCGTTTAGCTTCGACATTGTCCCCCGACGTTTTTCGTGAACTTCTTAGACTTGTCCTGTTTTTTTCCTCACCCCCTCTCTTGACCCCAACCTTTCCACGGCGAAGGATTCTCCACGGTTCACGTTGTTGCCGATTTTAGCCGTAAATGGTGCCGGAGTGTAGAGGAGGCAGGATATTGCTAGGAACCCCAAGGGGGATATTACCTTAAAAATCGGAACTCGCAGTGACGAAATCCCATCTCTACCATTCATCACTCTTGTGACTTACCCTCTCACTACCCCCCCCCTTCTGCTGTTTTAAAAGTTAAAGGTCCACCTGAATCCCTTATACTTTAATGAGCTCGTTTACTTTGTTACCCCCCGGGTTTATTCCCCCCGTCGGATCCCCTCCGGTGCCCACCATAGTCTTCCCCTTTTTTGTCCAGTGACTCTCGTTACCGAACGTCTGGACCCCCCCCCCTTTGGACCGACAGAGCACAACCTTATATTTCACCAAGATTGGTCCTGCCCCCCCACATTGGAACGTCCTCATTTTTTTTCTCCTAATCATGACCCAACTCTTTCTCCCCTGATTCACCCTCTCCGTAGCTTTTCAGATCCAATGGCACGTTGGTTACGTTCTCTTTCTCTCATCGTGAGGATTTTCACCCCCTCCCCCTTTTCCTTTTCCGGACATTTCAAATTTTTTGTCACTCTTCCCATGCGGGACTTTGACCCATTTCTTCTCCCCCCCCCACCGTTGCGGTAAGTCGTGCCTTCCGGATCCCGAGACTTGTGCTCCGACACAGTTTTGGAATCTCTTTGCAGCTAGTACAAGCACCCCCCCTTTTTTTGAATTGGTCCCTGACGACCTTTGCAAACCCCCCCTACGCGGACTTATAAACAGCTGCCGCCCCCGCGCTCCCAACCCCCTCCTCCCCTCCTTGTATGAACTGAGGACCTGTTACGCTTCCTCCATTCCTCAACTCCTCTTCACTTGCGGCAACTGTGGGATTACTTGGTGCCGCGTTCCCTCCTTTTTGCCTTTTGAGACGGGTTAAAACACACTTCCCGGGCCTATACCCTCCCGGAGTATACTCCCCCCACCTGGAGCTCGGCAAAGTATGACTTATTATTTTCATCCTTCTCTTGTTCATTCTCATACCTTCCCTGTTTTTTTTTTTCGCAACTTAAACTTTTTCGTTTTCTGCAACCCGAACTGCGGGCATTTGCACCCGTTCTCGCTACCATTTTAGTGCACATTCAGCCATTCGCAATGCACGGCCCCTCTAGTCTGTGTTTGACAGGTATTTCCCCAATTTGCACAATCAGAAGTTTGTTTTTAACCCCTCCCATCCAAGCCCATTTTTTCCCCACGTCGTCAGGAGAGTTTGTACTTTCAAATACCGATGTCAGCGAAGGACAGGTTCTAGGTTGTTTTCACGGTTCCATGCACCCTGAGCCATACCGTGTGACCCACACCCCCCTTCTCTAAACTGTTCCACCATCCCCATTCCCCAAACATTTGGCAATGACGTGTACTGACCATGTTTTTTCCTTCTTCTTGATGT
>Ga0179593_1757949_pt1 | contig 18209 bp, 18 predicted proteins | sample CZODoug2_1_08_16_FD_185931 | JGI IMG/M metagenome (GOLD analysis project Ga0179593, IMG submission 185931) | Vadose zone soil fungal communities from Angelo Coast Range Reserve, California, USA - CZODoug2_1_08_16fungal (PacBio error correction) | ecosystem: Environmental > Terrestrial > Soil >... | reverse complement strand
TAAAGCGAAGGGTTTCGACGGGACGGGTTGTTTCCACCGTCGTGACGTATGGCGCTTCTTTCAGATCCGCTTAGCTCCTCTATGGATCGGTGTTTCTTTAGAAATGTCTTTTTCTCTATCTTCTTTCCTTGGGAAACCCCTCTCTCGTCCGTCGATTTTTTTAAGTAAGAACAATTTCGGTACGATTAGCTTTCTCCATGGAGACGATTCTTTTCCAGAATTCTTGCTAGACGCTCTCCCATGCTCCCGTAGAATCTCCACCTTCGTCGGTCGCCAGACCCCTAGAGGAACATGTCATTATAGTTAATATAGCGGATCCCTATCCCTTCTTTATTTTTTTCTCCCTCCCGTCTGATTCTAGGATGATGTTGGTTCTCTCTACTCGTTTGTATCATACCCACCGTTTTTTTCCTCCCTCTGGGTCGGCATTTCTGACGATGTTTTCTTAGGCAGAACCTCTCCCGCCACCGACAGCACCAGAAGTGCTCGTCAGCTGGAAATGGACCTTTTCTGATAGGATCTCAGTTCCAATTTTTTTTCTACACTGGATTATTAAGGTTCTCGCGGAAGAGCTCCCCATCAGAGGAGTCTTCGAGTTTTTATTACTTCGGATATTTTTGCGCTCCCCAAGAGCTCATGTGCCCCTGTCTGAATGGAACATTTTCCCTTGATGAAAGGAGGAATTCCTCCCTCTTAGGACCGGCACACCTCAGGGCCCTTCTTTACGTTCTACTCCTATGTTAGTCAGGTGTCAGTTTTAACTATGGCTTCCCTATGCTCAACTGCCGGTTCGTTGATTTTCCCCTTTCCTAGAGAACTCCAAGCTCCCACTCTTCCGTAGACGCAGATCAGCGTCTGAGGACTCGATCTCTCATAGGCAGCTCATCCCTCGATGAGATGATCTGGTGGAACTTTTTATTTGGGGCCCCTGCCTCAATATTGATTTTTTTTTTTTCTTTCCGCCCGGCTCTTCCTCTGAACTTTTATAGAGGTTCCTACCCTCCCCTCCTACTTCCCTCTCCTTACTAAGGTTTACATGACTTGGGGCTAGGGAGCTCTATTATTAAGATATTTCCTTTTTTATAAATTCCTAGTCCTTTCACTGTGTAGCCCTCTTTTTCTTTGAAGTTTTCTTCGCTGTCTTTCCAGCTATGAATGGGTATGAAGTGACCTTTGTTTCGATATCCCGTTTTTTCTGCGAGGGACTTTGGCGCCTTTTCTTATTACAAAGATATTCCCGAATAATTTTCGCTAATCAATGTTCTCGTTTGTGCGTAGTTGGGACGTTTGCTTGTTGGTTGCCCCCTCTATGAGATTCCTCTGGTCCTCTCCTCTTCCGAGTCGTATCCCGGAGGCTAGTAAGAACTTTCCTGCTTCTTTTTTTGGCTTTTTTGAGGCCTTTTTTTCTTTAGGGTGTTACCAAGAATCACTCTTCTCGTTTAATTCTTCGCGGCAGTCTCTAAAAAAACAGAGCGACAGCAATTTTAAAACTTTTTTTCTTTTCCATTTGTCTCTTCCCAACTTCCTTAACGTCCCATTTTTCTTCAGGGCTTGCACGTGCGGAACGTCTGTCGGGATCCCGGAAATCTTTTTCTAATTGTGTTTTTCGTCCTGAGTCCCCTTCTCCCCTATAGTCACCTCAGGTCCCGCTCCCGTGTGCTGTCCTACCGCACGGAGTCTTGTCGTCAAGATCGTCGAAAATCGAGCAGTTTCTTTTTTGATGGGCTGGGGGTTGTGGCCTAACGTTTTTTTGGATGACGTTTTTCTTCAGATCGTCGCCGAATCATCGTGCCTGAGCCCCCTGGGGTCGCCGGCCGATTCTTTCCCCGCCTTGAGTTTCTTCTGCATTTGTTTTTCGTCTTCTCTTCTTCTTTTTGTGGTTTTCGATCACTGACACTTTCATCTCGTTCCGCGCTGTCCCCTTTTTCCCATCCGGCGGTATCCTTCGCCGGCTATGGGACTTAGAGGACTCGGAAACGATTCCCTTTAGAGACTTCTTGCTTTTTTTTTTTTTGGGTAACTCTTGAAGTGATCTTCCACAAGATCTCTTCCCTTCCCCTCATCAAGCTGTTTTTTTCTCAGTATTGACGGAGCCATCCCGGTGGCGTCCCCCTCACCCGGGGCGCTAAAACCTCTTCCCGATGACTTGTTCCTTCGCTTTTTTCCTTGCGTGAGAGGTTTCCCTCTCTTTTCTGGTTGAATACCGTCACACGCACCTCTCTCGACTCCACCCCTGGCTTCTCGTTCTGGACTGATAGCTCACCTGTCGGACGAGGGATTTTCCCCCTGTGTCCCTGTTTTTTTTCTTAGATCTTCTCTACGCTGATTTTCCAGGCGTCCCCCACCGCCCAATTTTCCCCCCTCCCGATGCGCTAACCCACGATGCGAGTCCTCCGTATGTTCGGTATGAGGAACTATTCTTCCCCCCAGGCCCTCAGCCCGAGAGCTTCTCTTTTGAATCGGAAACCACGCCAACTTCTGCCTTTTCCCCCCTCCCGAAGCCCAGCAGAACTGTGAAGTACGGCTCCAAGGATTTTTTCTGTTCTCGGTCTGTGCGCAAATCCCGTTTCCCTTTTTTTCTCAGTGAGACTCTTTTGACTTCATTCCAATGACATCGCTTTGAACCAACTCTGTCGGACTGGGAGGATCAAATTTCAGTCATTGCACCTCACCAGCTTTATTTTTCTCTTCCCCCCGTAAGAATCGCCCCTTCCGAAGTCCCACCGTCTTCCCGGTAACACTTTCCTCGGCGAGCTCGCCGTCGACTGGGTCGGCGGCTGCCTTTTTTATGAGACGGAGTATCTTCCCTTTTCCTACTTCCTAACACCTGAAGCATAATTTCTTCCTCCAACTCTTCCCGCTTCCATGGTCCGCGATTTCGTCGAGCATTTTGCGAAGGCGGTGACGAAGAGTGCCCTCTCTCGACTCAGAATTAGTGCCCCCCTTCTTACTTTTCCTCTTGATTTTCGCCAATATCCCTCTAGCTGCAGCGGTAGTACAGAGTGAAAAACTCCGAAGTCTATCTCCATTCGTGTACTTTTCGGTGTCTCCCCCCCCCTCCCGAAGAGCGTTTCTTTATCTTTTCCGTGCCCTCCCCTGTGCTCCTGGCAGCAGGTCAGAGTTAACCCATCTTTCTTGGTGAGACAAGCACTCTAATTCTATCTCGAGCGGGATCGATTCTTCCCTCCTCCTCTGGTCCCTCCCCTCCCCCCCTTGTTTGCGAGCGGGACCAACAGGGGAGAGCAAATTCCCCGAAGAATTCTCCTCGAACGGCGGTTTTGTCGGCCTTCAGCGCGATCCCTCCTCCTCTTTTTTCCCCTCCGAAGGTTGGTGACGGCTTTTTTCGAGCAAAAAAGACTCCTTAGCCCCCAGTCTCCCTTTGAAGTCCGAAATTCTTAGAACTCTCCCCTATAAACCCTCCTTCCTCCCCGCGAATATCTGGCGCAGATACTACCTGTGGAAGGATGTATTTAGTTGTGGTCTCCCTTCGGTCTAGGAAACTTCTTTTTCTCCCCCCAGGGATTCCGTTCTTTTTAATTTGCACTCCCCTTTCCGTAGTCCATGAGAGGTGTAAGAGCACGATCTCTATTACACTCTTTTCTTTTAAAAATCCCCTTAGAGTTCTTTTTGATCCAACCTCCTCTTTACCCCCTCCCTTGACTCTCTCTCCTTTTCCCGAAGAGCTGTAAGGTTGCACGCCCGTCGCAATAGCATGACGGTCAACCAGTTAATAAAGTAAGCTTATTCTTATACGTTGCTTAAGAAGTTTTTTTTTTTTCTGATAAGGCGATTATAGGCTTTTCTCTTAGTGAAGTTCTTTTCGTTTATTCCTTTCCCGTAGATGTCCTTTTCTTTTTTCCTTCCACAGGAAGTCATTCCTTCGTCGGTCTTCTTTCGAGTTTTACTTGAATTACTAGAATTCTTTTTTCCTAAGACCGTGGTGATAGTCGGACGAGTGAAGAACTCTCATCCTTTTCAGAGATACCTCCTCCTGAGTCGGGCCTTCTCCATAGTAGGCTCACTCCTTATTGTAATCCTAATAGCCTTTTTAGTTGGGATAATCTTTCCTTCGAAGAGTCTCTGTTCTTACAGCCCATTCCTTTCTCTCTTTGATTCATTCTCCTGGCTGATTTTCTTTTGTGTGGGTCCGGGTTATATAAAAGTGTTTAAGGACCCCCCTGGAGAATCCTTTTTATTTCTATGCTTTTTTCCTCGAGAGACCCGCCAACGAACGAACCTGTTCTTACCCGAAGGGATCCTTTCGGACTTTTCTCCCAGTTTTCTTCAATCCTCTATGACCGCGGCGCTCTCAGAGAAGTTTCTGAGGTTTTTCCTTTTCCCTTTTCTTTCTTATGGTTACTTCCTACTAATGTGTTCTCCCCCCTGGCCTGCATTTCCTTGTTTACAGTTTATGAGGAGACTGACCCCTGAGGCAGGGTAAGGATGACTTTCCAATTACTTTCTTTTGGTGCCTCGTATTTCTGTCTTGTTTTACCTCTTTGTCGACCGATGCATCAAACTTTTCGTGATCGTTGGACCCCAAATCTTCCTTTTTCCTTCTTGCTCTTCTCTTCTCTCTGCCTTCAGATCGCTCCTGAACTCGCTCGTTACTACTCGGAGCCTCCCCGATGTTAGATACGCCCCGTTGGAACTTCTTTTGGCTCATTAAATTTTCATTTCTCCTCTCATATTCTCGGGCAGCCATGATAGTCGACTGCCGTTTTTTCGCTTTCGTTTTCTTCCTCCTATGTAGGTTCTCCTTTCTTCTTGGTGGAACTTGCCCTTGCGGAGGTCTTCTTAAGACTTAAGCTCCGCCTGTATTCCCTGCTTTACTCTCAGATAGATCATTTTGATTGGCAGTCGATTTATCTGGTGGTTAATGGGTATGATTCCAGATGAGACTTTCATCATTTTTCGCCTCTTTCTGTGTTTTCGATTGACTTCCCAGATTAGCAGTATCTTGGAGAATAACACTGTTTTTTTTTCTTTATACTTCAGCTTTGTCTCCCTCTGATAGCTCCTCTTTTTGAGGCTTCCCGGTTTATCCAGGGCTCTTCCGAAACATCGAGACCCTTAGCGTTTCGTTTTGACCCGTTGGGGATGGTTCTGGATTCAACGGTCTCCACCGAGCTCATTCCGACCGATCTAACGCGCGAAGCGTTTTTCCCCAACCGAGACATTCATTTTTCAAAAATTTTTTTTCAGCCCGCGAAGACTTTTCAAGGTTTTCGTCTTAAGGAGAGGAACGTGGAGTATTGCGTTGTAAAGGACCTTTGTCACGGCCATAGGCGACCCTTGATTTTTTTGCATGGAGGTATTCGCTCGATCAAAATCCATAGGTTTCTTGGCAGGTGTGAGCGCCCTCTTTTTCCGCCTCCCGGAGTCATTTGCTAGAGTCCCCTTTTTCCAATCCGAGACAGAGTGTTTATGGCTTCTGCCTGTTTGCGGTGCCCCGTTACTTTTTTTCGACCCAGTTTTTGCTACTCTCCCCGAGCTCTTAGATATCATTTCTCTATCCCCTTCCTCAATGGTCTTCCCCCTCCGCTCCCACAGCCGGGGATAGAAAAATCGGCGGCTCGCGGCTTCCTTTCTGCCAATGACCTTTCCTAATACGTTCTCTTTTGTTCTTTCTAATACGTTTCTTTTTTCCCTCTGCGAATCCTTTCCAGCGTGGAGATGACTTTCCCCTCTCTCATGGTCGGACACGTCTCTCTTAGAGGTCCGAGACTTCCTGCGCTCCACTGCTAGCGCTTCTGAACTTTTCTTCCTCCCTAACGGCACCTGCTATCCCTTCCCTCTTTTGCTAGATTTAGCCCTTTCTCTGAGCACATATCGGTTGTCGAGCCAGCACAAGGGAGCTCCTTTCCTCCCCCGCTCCGAGTTTCTTTTCCGTTTGAACGTTCCCTCCATAACTTTCTCCATTCTCCTCTTCATCCACACTTCACACGCCACGTTCTTCCCCCTTCAGACCCAACCCTTTTCTCTTAGCTATTGCTTCAAATTTTTTCTTCTGTAATCCTCTCTAGCCTCTTCTTTCCCCGCCGATACGATTCTTTGTGCTACCAGGCCCTCCATACAGCGGGCCGCCACTCCTTTTTTCACTTTGCCCCAGCATTCTCTTCTTTGCCTTCTCCGATTTTCTCTCCGCGAGTTTCTTCTGCCCTCTCTTCTCCTCGGCCTTCACGCCAACAGCCAAGTAGCCTCCAGATCTTTAGCGTTCACCGCCTACCCGGTTGTGGGGTGGGGGGTTTTTATGAAGAGACTTCCCTCCCCTTCTTTTCACATCTTTTAGATAATTCATCTTTGGAACAACAAGGCTGCTGTAAAAAGACCTCCTTTTCTTCTCTTTAAAATGAGACTTTTTTTCTTCTACCGAGCCCTGTGTAGGAGTTCTTAGAATAAGTCTCTCTCCTCCACCAGTCAGTCCACCCCCCTGAGTGACTTTCCTCATCTTTCAGGAACTGCCTTGCGCCCTCTTTCTCTCTTCTCTCCCCTAGATAATACAAACTATCCGGAGTGTTAATTTCATTCGTTCCGCACCTACGGGACCCTTTCGTCGAGCTTTCGTCCTTTCTTCTCTCTAGTATTTCTCTTCCAGGCGTACGTCTCAACATTGCGCATTGCCGGGCTTTCGTCTTGACGAGTTTGATCGACAACTTACCCTTCTTTCGCAGCTTTCCCCTGTCGATTTTTTCCGCTTCGTCGATCCTTTTCTTTCGCCGAGGTTTCCTCTCCCGATTTGCGTGCTTTGATCAGGATTACTTTTTTCCATGTGACCCTCCCTCTTTTTCCTTCGTGGGCCGATCTCTTGCGAAAACCTTCCTAGTCCCCCTCTTCCTGCCGCGCCTAGATAACCATCCAGGTGCGAGGACACTTACCAATGGTTTTTTCTACAACCCTTCCCTCAGTTTTTCTTCTTGGAGTTTCCTCGGTCCTCCCCGAGCCGATTGCTGCCTGTCATGTAGGGGCTTTTCCGGTTTTTCTTATTTGATTCTGCCCCAACCTTCCTTTTATTTAACCCCCTTTTTTAGCAGCCCTTTCCCCAGAAATCTTTTTTTTTCTCGCTCTCTTCAACGCATGCAGAATCCTCCTCGCCGGCGCGATTCAACTGCGGAATTAGGGGCTAGATTTTTTTACAGACGACCGTGTCTGAGCTTTCCTTCGATCCGTTTCTCGCCCCGTAGCCTTCTCTTTCTTTCCACGCCTCCTCCTTTTTCGTCCTCGATAGTCGTCTCGATCGGTTTACAAGCCTTCTTTCAAGCGATCGCATTCCTTTTGAAACCTTTCTTACCTCTAAACGACAGCTTTTCGACGGTAACCGTCTTAAGCCTCCTTCTCCCTTATCTATATATTTTAATACTACTTTTTTTTCTCAGGCAGCTAAGGATAATTCTTCTGTTGTGAAGTTTCTTTTAGGTCTCCTTTTTCTCTGTCCAAAGGATCGCTTCCTGACCGGTTTCCAGCGCTCTGTGCTCCCCTTCGATAGACTTTTCTAGTTTTGTAACCTTTCAAGATGGATCAATCTTTGTAATTTTTTTTTTCCTCACTATCTTTTTTTCCCTTCCGAAGAATATGCCGCCCTTTACGCCGATAATGCTTAACGTGGATATTTCTTCCCCTTTCCGTCTTGTTCTGCAGAGATCTTTTCAATACTCCCTCGCGTCAAGCTCTTCGAGATTTCCTCTTCTTTCTTCAGAAGCTCTAATTCTCTTATTTCTTGCGAGACAGTGATGATATAATATTTTTTTGTCCGTTCTCCCGTCCTTTTCCCACCCTTAGTATTTGCCTTCCGTTCTTCTTCCTGGTTGTTAGCAATCTCCTGAACAGAACCCCTCCACGCAAGTTTGTCCCCCTTGTTTATTTCCCTCCTTTCCTCACCTTTTGAATTCGTATGCCTCGGCCTCTCAAGACTCTCGATAGAAGGATTTCGTGATTTGTCAGCGGGGTTCCCGGTTATTTCTACCCCTTTTTTGATAATGTTTTACCAGGCTCCCCTTTCTCTTCTAATGTCTCAATTCCCCGAGATACTCTACGGCTGAACACATAGGGCGACAAATGAATGGTCTTTCTGGAGCTTCTTTTTCTCTCCTGGGCTTATGGGATCTCTAAACTCCCTTCCTTTGCCTTCCCCCAAAGAGTTCCTAGAGAAGCAAGTGAATGAGAAGATGAGCTCCCCCCCTAATACAGCCTCATCAGCCCCGATGAAGTTCATCTACTTTCCACAGGTTTTCCCTTCTTCTGCTGTGGGAGGATGAAATTATTCTGCTTGGTTTATCGCATCTCCCCGTTTCTCCCTCCTCGTAGAACGTCTGTGGACCATCTACGTGAAAAATGGCCAGTCCTCCTCAGAGCAGGGTTTGAATTTTTCTTTTTTTCGGCCTATTGAACCCTTCGTCTTTCCAGTTTCCTTCCCCTTCTAATTTGTCTTCCTCAGTAGCTGCGTTACGGGCTGGTTAAAGATCTCAGGTGTAGTACAGTCTAACCCCCTTTTTAAGCTTCCCTTTTCTTTTTTCAAGATCTCTCTTTTTCTTTTAGACCTTGTTGCTGGTCGTCCTCTGGTCCAACGAAGTCTGTCTTCCTCCCCGTTGCTTGTGTTTCCTTATAGATCCTCCATGATAGTCCTCCTCCTAGATCCTTCCCCCGGATACGCGTGTGTGCATTGAGAAGATCTTGTGGGGACAGTTGAGGTCTCTAAGAGTGCGGCTTCCCGATTCCTCGCGCAACCTTTCCCCCAAAACTCCCTCCCATTTATCACCATCCCGGCCTGTCAGCAAGGGAGCTACGTCTAAGGAACCCTTCTCCTTCCACGTACATTGGAGTAGGATTCGGCCGAACTTTGCGTTTCCCAGGCCGGTTCCCCCTTTCCCCGCCATTCCGGATGTTTTTTTTCCCAGACTAGTGCCCCCCTAGTGTTACAGCTTCGTTCTTATGGACAGAGTTTCTTGGTTTTGATTGGCCTTTTTTGTCGAACTTCTTAATGATGGATTTTTTAACCTTCGTGATCTTCCTGAAACTGCGAGGTTTTTGATGACGCAGCAGTGATCTTGAAGATCAGTGTCCAGATCCCGACATGGGTCTTATTTTTTTACTGCTGTTATTTTCCCTTCTTTGAACAGAGTCTCGCGGTTGACGGCGTTTCCATGCTCTCTCTTCTGTCATACTAACTTTTTGGTTTTTTTTTGTTGTTCTTTCCCCCCCCTCAGTTCAAGAACTCCTTTTTTCTTCTCACCCATGGTTTTTTCCCACTGATGATCTTCTCCTTTGGATCGTATGCATCTCATGATCGCGTCCACCACCACTCGTCAGCTTCGGCCGTTCTTCCCCCTGTTAACCTTGAAGGACCTCCGCTTCCTCTTATCTGCTTCCTACGGGCTTCTCCCAGGTGAGCCCCTTCCCATAAACTCCAGTCTTACTCGCGTGGTTACTTTTTTTTACCCAGAGCGGGGAGAAGTCCTTCTTTCCAAGAACCTTGTCTCACGTCCCTTGCCGCTCTGGCGCCCCTGAGGTGCTCCCCTTTTTTTTTCATTCTTTCTTTGGATTTTGATTCTTAGGTTTTGTTTCCATTTTCGTTTTTCCTAGATCGGACGAGATCCCGTTTGGTATCTTTCCAGACCCCCCCAACCCCCACCCCCCCCCCCAAACCCCAAAACAAAAAACCCCCAAACCCCCCCCCCAACCCCCCACCCCACCTTTCCAATACTCCCTTCCGCACTCTCTTAGAGGAGTTTCACTCCCCCTGTCCGCAGACATCCTATGTCGTGACGGAATCGAGGATACGAGGTGTAACGCTCGTCTTTCCTTGAGATTCCAGAGTTGTCGCATGTCTCTTCTTTTCCCCAGCACTCCCCCTTCTCCGTTCAAAGTCCCTATTATTGTTTCAGCGTCGTAGGCCGAGCCAAAGTTCTTTCTTCTCTTTGGACGTCCTCTCTCCCTCGGTGACCCTCTCGCTTCCTCGGCGACTTTCCATCAAATTCCTCTCTTCGGAAAGCCCAGAGATCTGAAAGAATTATTATTTAGGTGAACTTTCCTCCATAGCCAGCTCTTCTAGCCCTTAAGTTGTCCGGCGCCCGCGGTCTTCCGCCTTGTGTACGATAATTGATCCCTTCGCTAAGTCATACTTTTTCAGCATCTCAGTGCTCTCCCCCCTCCTCTATGAAACTTGTCACTCTTCTTTCTTCTACAAAAGCGAAGCTCGTTTTTCCGTGCTGATTCACTCTTCAGCTGATCTCCCTGCATCTTTTCTTCGCTCGTTTTTCCTCTCTCTTTGATTCGCCATTTTCGTGCAGGGCTGTCTCCATCCTTTTGAAAACCTGACCCTCGAATTGGCCATCTTCCCCACCCCGCCTGTTTCTTTTTTTTTCCGACCCTCGGCCGAGTCTAGGTGCCGGTCCCTTTCCCTTGCCCTCATTCCTCGTTACCCATGAGCTAGGGTTGGAGAGGAGAATCTGCCGATATCTCCTGTGACCTCTGCCGTCCCTTTTTCGCGGTTTTCCCCCAGTGTCTTCTTCCCCCCATACACATGCTCGCCTAGACCTCCGCTAGCAATTTAAAGCTCTAGAATGGTTGCTCCCTTTCGCGATAGGCTCACGCCTGCCTCTCCCCCCTGCCCTTTGTGCGCCTGGTGGTTTCGGACTTGTATGTTTTTCAAACCGACTCTTTTAACAGGACTTTTTCCGATCTGCTTCCTTTACCGAACGCCTCGAATGCTCTCAATCGCGACAGATTATCCCGCATGCAGCCGGACCTTGTCGAGACTTCCAGGATGCTTCGGGCGCCCTCAGCGGGTTCCTGACCGCAGCTTTTTGTGTGAGAGCGTGTGCGCATTGGGATCTTTTCTCTGGATGCGATTTTATCCCACAGTTTTTTGAAGTCTCAAATTGCCTACTCGCTATCCGATCGTTTTCCACCCCGGCGACAGCGAGAGTTTTTTGCGAGTTACCTCGAAGCTGGAAAACTCCCGAGCTCGCCGACTTTTCCCATACGTCTCCTCTCAAGACCTTTTCCCCTCATTTTTTCTCCGTTGACCCGTCGTCCGTTTCCTTTTTTGACCGTCCTTTCTTCAGTCCGGTAGTGAAACGCTTCGTCCTAGCCAAGGAGCTCAGGACTCTTTGTCAGCGTCCTAGCTTTTTTTACTGGGCTTTCGTGATTCGGCCTCTTTATCTTCTTTCCCTCTTGCTGCCCCTGTGCTAATTGCCGAGATCTGCCCGGATAGCTGTCATGCTTTTTTTTTTCCTTTTAATTTCCATTTGTACAGCCAGAATGAGTAACATCCGCAGGTGGATCTAGCGCAGGGACGATGCGCCCCCTCTTTTTGAATAGTTCCTTCCTCTTTCTCCCTTGATCTTGAGATACTTTTTCTCCCCCCCCCTTTTTTGGTTTTTTTTTTTTTTTTCCCATCCAACTGTCACCAAAGGAGTTCCCCCAATGACGATATCTAGGTTTTAATTCTTTCCCCTTCCGACCGTCTTATCCCCCTTCAGGCGGAAATTCCTTGTTCTTGAGAGGACCCCCGTTGTCCTTTTGGTATAGTTCACAATGGACTCGGTCCCTACCCCGCGCATCTGAATCTCCTCTTTATTGCTTCCTCTTAGAGGATATTTTTTCCTCCACCCGACTTCTGGGTGGAAAGGTGCTTTCCCCTGGGTTTAAATTCTGAGCGCTCACATCGCCTCCTTATTCCCCCCCCCTGCATGAAGGCGGGCGCTCGTCGGATTTTTACTGATTGAGTTCGACCCACAAAGCTTTCCCTGGTACTTTGTTTTCGCTTTTGTCTTAGTTTTGCGACTTCAAAGAGACCTCCCTCTTTTGTTTTGATAGTCATATTGCTTTCAGTATCTTAACGATAATTTCTTAGTCCCCTTCTTTTCTTAGTTACCTCGGGATTCCCCCTTCTTCGATGATTTCCCCTAGAGTGGAATTTCCCTTTTTCTGTTTTCTTTCATAAATCTCATTTAAATCTCCCCTGTTGTATTAATGTCCCCTCCCTCCGGATGATCTCCTTTAAGTTCCAACTTCCCCCCTGCACAGACTCGCAGGTTTGTGACCGTTACTTGGGGAGGAGGACCTTCAGTCCTCTTTTGACACCCCCCGAATATCTCTGGATAACTCTATCGGCTTGATGGAAGGTAGACGCTGGCTGTCGGTGCTTTTTCTGTCGGATTATTTTTCCCGCTGATCTTTTGCTCCCCTCCCGAATCTGTGGCTCGGAATTTGGTGAGATGGACGCTATGAAAAACTCCCCCCCTGCCCCCTCCTGGTGTACCTGTGTTTTTTTCTTATTCTGGAGGGTTTTTTTTTTTCTGAAAGGTATCCTTTTTTCTTTGTATCCTTCCTCTTTCGCTAGAGCTGTGCCCTTGACTCGAGTCCTTCTTTAGACCCGGGTTCTATTCCCCTCCCTTTATTTTTCAATCCCTCCGGTCAGTTTCTCTTTTTCTGGGATGGGTCCACTTTCATCCTATTCTAGTGTTCCGCTATATAACGCGCCGAGGACTTCCCCCCCCCCTCCAGCCTTTTTCGTCATCTCTTCAGGCATTTTTTTTAGGAAGGCCTTTTTTCCCGCCGCCTCCGAAAAGTTTGTTTTTGAATTTGTTTGTGATAATCCCGGCGACTTTTTTTTGGGGCCTTCTCCTCTGCTTTTTCAGCCCTTTCTATGTTCCTGTGTGGAGCCCTCTCTCGACTAAAAGGAGATTTTCGCGTCAAGCCCTCTTCCTCTTGATTTTCGGTGAAACTTCCGAATTTCTTTTTTTTCAGATCTACACTTGCCTGATCGATAGCTCTCTCCCCTCAATCGTGTACGCTCCCTCTTCCTTTATGGGTTACTTCCCTTTCCTCTTCCCCTCCGGATTCGGCTATCCTTTTCTCCTCTTTTTTTGTCTTCTTTCATCACTTATTTCCCCTTCCCGCGAGACGCCGCTGCCCCTTAAGAACGTTTTTTCAGCGTGCCGATGAAGGAGATCCTTTTGATACGTTCACCCTCTCTCCGGCCTCTCCCTGAGTCCCCCAAAGAGTTTTTGAAAGGAACCTTTTTCTCCCAGAACATGCCACCCATCAGCCTTTCCCTCTTTCGACGATATTTGCTCTCCAGTATACTGGCCCCCCCTCCCCTCACACGCTTCCTTTTGAAGACTTCAGTTTTCCTTTGACCGAGCATTTCTTTCGAATAACCAGCGATCCATGTCGCCGATGATCCTTTCTCCACCTTCAGGTAACCTTTTCCCGTTTCTAATGACTACCCTTCCCCTTAGGTCCTTAGCGCCCTTGGGATCCGGCTGACTTGGCCTCTTTCGGAACGATCTATGGCCTGTGTGCCCATCCCCTACTTAAAGACTTCCTCCCAGACCGTAATCTAGTCGACTCAGTTGCAGGATTTCCCGAGAAATCCTTCAGCTGTTCTTTTTATCTCTTCAGGAGGCTTGATACTAGTGCAAAAACGCCCATTTTTGCGTCGATCTACCCCCCGTGGAACCTTTAAGTCTTTCGTAGGTTTTTTTTCCTAGAAAAGTCCTTTTTTGGCTTTTTTTTTTTTTTGTGGTTTTGTCGGTCTCTTCTCATCCCCGTCACTTTTCTTCATAAACCTTTATGACTTTAGGAATACTTTCTTCTTCAACTGCTCCCCTTCGATGATGTTTTCCCTCATCTTGAAGCCTTCCCTCTCCGCAAGAAAAATTTTTCCCCATGCTAGGAGTTTCTTCCCTTCCTAGTTTCTCAGTTCGCTTGTTTCTTCCTGCGGAGACTCCTTTGACTTTCCGCGCAGGCACGATTTCTTTTTTCCGTGATTCCCCCGATCTTAACTCTTCCCTTCTCCCCCAATTCGCTTTGATTTTTCTTTCGGTTTCCGAGATTCCCTAGTTCCTAAGGATCTTCTGAACTTCCCTCTTCTGACTTTTCTATTTACAGCGTTTATCGCACCCCCCTCTACAGAGAGATTTTCGCGGAGGATTCCCCCCTCTAAACGATTTCCCGAGGTTCCTTATTCGCGCGATCTTCCTTTTCATGCTGAGGGTGTTAACGAATCCCGCTGCTCTGGTTCTTGTCGCATCTTCCCCCTGTGCTCATTTCACTCAGGCAAGTTCCCCTGTTCGTGGGATGAGCCCCCCCCCCCTAGCGCTACTCACCCCTCCCTCTTGGAGATGAAGCCTCCTTCGCTTTGACTCCGGTTCCCGAGGACGGTTGCCCGAGACCCTTCCCCCTTGAGCTTCCCGAAAACTCCGCTCTCCATTTTAGCGGCCTTAGAGCATGTTTCCCTTATTTGGTACCCCCCTTTCCCCCTTTTGGCAGTTTTCGAGGATTCCTACCCGGTTTTTCCTTCGGATGGTCGACCAACTTCTGTAGATCCCTACACACCGCATCTAGTATCCCTAATAGCGTTTCCCTCTTCTATTCTTGTTTCTCGCTACAGCGCTTTCGGCATTTTTCTTTCTTCGTACAGACCTTTTTTCTTGCTTCGACTCTTGAACTGCGCGTAGATCCCGGGACGAATTGCAGTCTTATGTTCTCGTGAGAGGTCTTAAGATTTTACACGTCGTCTCCCCTCCCCTCTTTATAGTTTCCCGTTCCCACCTGCGGACTTCCGTCGAGCACCTTGAAGATTCTCCTGAGCTCTTGACAGCGTCCCCGAGATATTTCGCAGTAATTCCCTTCTCCCCCTTAGTACTATTATAATATTTTTTTCGTAGCAGATCCCCTTAACTTGGGTTGACCCTTATTATGGTTTCCTTCGGGAAGTAAGTAGTCTTCCATTCGATAGAGTTACCTTGAAGTTCTCCTTCGCTTCGAAGGGGACTTGGAAAGACGCTCTTTTTTTCGAAACTTCGTACGTTTCCGGGATATTTTTCCTACGAAGCGTCTCTACTCCCAATGAGTAATTCATACAGCGTTCTTCCTGAAACCCCTTCCCATAGATCTAAGTTTTTCTTATCAGACGCCTTTTCTCTCATGATCTTAGTCCTTTGAGGTCTCCAGATCTCTTATTTAAGGGATGGGTTCCAGGAGAGTTTTTTTTTTTCCCATCCCCCCCGTAGTAGCCTAAAGGGTGGAATACTTTTGTTGGGGGGTTGGACTTTCTCATATTCCTTTTTCCACGACTTTTCTACTGTTCTGTTCCCTCAGATCTTCTTTCAGTCGTGATAATCCACGTCCCTTTTTTTTATAGCCCATGATGTACTTTTTCGATTTTTTGTCGCGTTTTATTAGAGGATATTTTTTTTCTAGCCCTCCCGACGTCTCAGGTGTTTGACTGCTGCCGGTCGGTATGATCTGCCCCTCATCTTTCTTCCTTTGGTACGGCTTGGGCAACCATATCGCGTTTTCGAGTTTTCTTTCTACTTTGGCGACCCTTATTGGACTCCCCCCAAGGTGTCTCTCTGTCTCTCTTCCCTTCAATCTCTCCTTTTGGATGATCCTCGATCCTTCAGATTCTCTTCCTCGATCTTTTTCCCTGTTCACCTTTTCTCGCGCTGCTAGACAATGGGACCAGTTTAATCTTATATTTCCCCTCATTCAAGATTTTCTAAGGAAGCCTCTCAGGCTTTTCCTCTAGCACTCCTTACGCCTAGGCAGAGTACTTTCTCGACTGGTGACTTTAATATTCAGTATGTCAAGACCTTTCCTTATATTTTTTTCTTTATTTTTCTATGAGTACATTTCCTTTCCCTTTTCTGACCGTTTTGTCTTGCTTTTTATCGTTTTTAAGCCTGTTTTCACTAAAGGAGTTCTACCTGAATTTCTTTTTGCGAATTTAGATGCCTACGTCTCCTCACGTCTTTTTTTACCCCTCCCTTAGGCCTTTTACTTTGAAGTGTGTCGTTTTACAAGGACTCACTATCGCGCGGTGGGGTTTTCACCTTTACGACTTGGCCGTCCTCTCTTTTCGAAAATCGGCCCCCCTGAGTTTTTTGACAGTTGTTTTCTTCAGCAGCCTTCTTTCTGAGCCCCTCCCCTCTGATCTCGGTACGATCTACCCTTTCTCATCCTTCTTCCGCAATTCCCCCCCAGCTTTAAGTTTCCTTTCAGTCTGAAGGAGGGCCCTCCCTTCGTTTTTTGAACGGCCACATTTTCCCGTACATCGTCGTGCTGCTGGTTTCTTCCCATACGCTTTTCTGTATTTCTTGCTCTTGTAGCGCATTATGGCTCGTCCCCGAATCGTTCCCCCTCTTTTGCTGATGGCCGTGTCCTTTTTTATGGTCGGTTGCAACGTTCGTGCCTAACTTCCTTGGCGTGTCTTTCTTCGACCTTCCCCGATACGTCTTTCGAGCCATTCCGGATTAGACCCCTTCCCCTTCTTTTTTCTGCGGATCTGCCTTTTTCCGCGTGTCTTCCCGTGATCGTGAGACTTTTCTTTCCCAAGGCTTCTTTCTTTTTCGATTTCCTCCCTTGCGTGTACAGCTTTTCGACCCATGGATTTGGCCGGATCGATATCGTAGATTTTCGAGTTGACAGTTTGTGTTCTTCAATTTTTCGGCATTTCCTCTTTCATTTTCTTGCTACTAGTTTGGCTCCTTCTGACTCAGAGCCTTTTTTTTTTGTCGGCAAGCACCCCGTTCCCTTTCCAAAACACTTCCTCCCCGAGATCGGTGCTGACTCGCCTTTGCGAGGCATGTCTTCTTTTCAGACCCTTACGTTATTCTTTTCCCCGACTTAGAGTCGGTCCGTCTCTCCTGCCCCTTGGAGGACAGTTTATTTTTGAGAAATGTCTAGGTGTTATTCCCTTTTTCCTTTATCCGTCGGACCTTCTAGCTCTTTTTCCCCATTGCACGCCTAAGGCCCCTCCCTAGGAGTCTCATTCTTAATCGAATGGTCTTCCAGAGAAATCGCTGATAACCTTTCCTCTTCCCCGCGTTGGAAGTTTCTCACCCCCCTTCCCTGACTTTTTGACGAACTTCCCCCCGTGCTACCTTTCTCAAAGTATCCCTCTATGTTTAATTCAGCTCCCCTTTCCTTCTGCATTTGTAGCTTTTACGTCTTTCCTTTTTGTAACTTACCTTTTTCCGATACTTCCCCATGCACTGAAAGAGTTCAGGCGAGGCCTTCTGCTGAGTCAATGTTAGGGCCTCTCGATTTAATTCTCAAGTGAACCTAGCGCCTCTCCCCCTGTCCTGTCCCCCCCTGCTAGATCAGAGTTTCGCCGTTTTTCCGTTTTCGTCCGATTCCCTGCCGAGGAAGATTTCTCCGGTACCACAGTTCTTCTCTTCCTCATACAAAGACCCCTCAACGTTTTTTTTTTTCCCAATTTTAGTCCCCTTTTTTACGCTTTGTGACGCTGATCAAAGTACCTCTTCCGTACTTTTCCCCCCCAATCTTACCTCTCGTTTTTTTCATGTGTTCCCACAGATAGCCCTTTCTATCAGCGTTCCAGAGTGACCCCCTGAAGCCTACCCCCCTCCCTCAAAGACCTTTCCCTTCCTTGCCGTTTTTTTGTGTTATGTGACGAGCGTTTCCTGAGAAGATCCGTCATCCCTTTTTTTCAAGCAATTTTCTTTCTCTTCTGCAGAGTTAACCCTCTTAGGTGTTTTTGTTCTTCCCTGACCCATATTTTTTTTTTTTCCTCGAGATTTCGAGCGATGATGCCGAGATCTTTTGACCTTTCCATTGGGATCCCTCCTAACATTTCAATTCCAGCCGGACTTTTTGAGGAACCTTCCCTGTTGTGTCCGACTCCCCAGTTTTAGGTTTTTTCTTCCTGCGTCCTTCCCGGTGAGGATTTTTTCCTTCCACGAATGGTATCTCCCCCGGACAAAAGTTCCTCGGATCCCAGGCAACGGTTTTTTCTAATCTTCCCGCGCGTTTTTCCCGCATGTTTCTATGTCTCCCCTTCGCAGGATGTAGTCTACTTTTCTTTGACAAGACCCTCTTTCCTTTTTTAGGGCGACGTTTCCCTTGAGTTACCCGTGTCTCCTTTTTTTTTTATCTTGTTGTTTCCAATGCCTATTTTCGTCGTTATTTTGTATGGGCGTTCCTTCAGATCATTCCCTACCGAATCGTATCCTTTCCCTCCACAGGTAGCGAGAGCATTCGAGAAAGACCCTCCCCGTAATTACGGTGAGCTTTTCCCCTCCTCAGTTCCCGACGGTTCTCACTCCCTTCGCCCCCTCATAATCCGCCGTCTTGTACGGTCGAGTCTTCCAGAACGGTTGCTTTACGTCTTGAGTCTTGTGTCCTCTTCTCTCCCAAGCTTTTTGAATTGTCAGCGTCGAGGTGATCTATTTTCGACG
>Ga0179593_1500184_pt1 | contig 18209 bp, 14 predicted proteins | sample CZODoug2_1_08_16_FD_185931 | JGI IMG/M metagenome (GOLD analysis project Ga0179593, IMG submission 185931) | Vadose zone soil fungal communities from Angelo Coast Range Reserve, California, USA - CZODoug2_1_08_16fungal (PacBio error correction) | ecosystem: Environmental > Terrestrial > Soil >... | reverse complement strand
GCGGGCCACGAGCTCGACTCTAATTTTCGCCAACATTGTTCTTGGCCTCAAAGCCTCCCCCTTTTTAACTTGGGTCACACCTCTCTTTGGCAACCCTAGGTCTAGCGCTCGACGGATCCGGGATATCTAATGCATGGACCCTCCGCGATCCTTCAATGTGTTTTTTTTCTTTGTTTGCGAGCACATCTCTACATCCCTCCCCGGACTGCTTTTTCGGCGCCCCTTTGTTGAATGCCCTTCTTAGCCTTTCGCGGCGAGGTAATTTACTCTTCGATTCCCCTCCGCTTTTTTAGAGTCTCCTTGGATCCCTTTCCCCTCAACTTTGCCACATTTTTTCGTCCTCTAAACTCTCTCCTGCCCCATTGGATTCACTTGATCGCCCTTCTTCCACCTTCCCCCAGTCCCACGACCTGGTCCTCCCAATGATATGAGGAGGATGATCGCTGCGCGAGTGCGATAATTTCTGCGCGTGGCTCTCTACCCAGCCTCCTCTCTTACGGGTGTTCCGACGATTGCTGTTTCTCTGGTCCTGCCTGGCCCCCTCTTGCATGGTTGATCTCGCCTGACTCCCCAGCCACCCGGGGTCATCCGCCTCTTGTTTTTGTATTCCCCGTTTTTTTCTTTGTGGGTCCGCATCCTTATCCATGCAGACTCGGATTATTTGCATGAAGCCGCCCTTCAGTAGTCTCCTTTCTTTTGTTTTTAGGATTATCACTGTTAGAACCAGTGCGATGGTGCTTACATTAAAATCCAGGCATTAGGATAGCTTCTTCCTCTTTTTGCCTTCGGTTCCTATTTTTTTTTTTGTGCCGCCTATCCAGAGCACAGGTGCATTAGTGCAACCAGCGGCCGTGTTGTTCCTCTTTTAAAGTTTCGGCGCTTCTATTGGACCGCCCGATAGGTTACTGGCGAGACGAGATCGCGCACCACTTCAAGATCAAGCTGGCGCGTTCTCTTTTTGATTTTCTTAATTCGCCCCTCTTTTTTTTCCCCTTTCCGAGGTCGTGGGAGACCCCCATGATATTCTTGAGACATGATTTTTGTCCGATTTCTGTTGATCTTCCCTGGTCTTATTTTTGCATGATGTTCTTCAGCTGCGCAAGCGCCGGGCCTCCCCGTCTAGTTTGGCTTTTAGCGTTTGCGGTGTTATCTCCTTAGTTTTCCGCATGCTGTGGTCTCCGCCCCCCTTATAATGTCGGGTTTTTCCTTACCAGTCATCTTTCCGCAGCCTTTAGGTCCATATGGCTACTTGATTTTTTGAGTGGCATGCCCCTTGCCCGTATGGAGCTCTATGTTTTATGCTTTTTTTTAGATTCGATTGGTGAGGGCAGAAGACATGACCGCGTCCTAGTGCGTCTTGTTTTTAACCGCGCCGCTTTGAGGGGCAGTCGAGGCAAGCGATCTTTTGTTCGCCCTGCCCATTTTGGACCTTCTTTTTCGATCTCTTTTTTTCCCCCGTAGATGGGTGCGATCGTGCCCAGTGGGAAGGTGGCGTAAGTCGCTTTTGAATTGCTGTTGTCCTTTCTAAGCCCCCCGACCCTTTTTTTTATAGTCCTAGGACCCCCTTGCACGACGCCTTCTGGTAGTCTCCTTCTATGGCCTCCGATTTCTAAGTTTTCTCCCGGTGGTGTCTTCTTTTTGACCGGGGGGCGATGTGGGATAATTTGCATTTTATTTTTAGATCGGCCTCCTAGTATTCTTCCGGTTGGCTTTTGGAGCTCGGCCTTCGAAGTCGTTATTTGGCCGATCGGCTTCCTCCGGGGTCTTTGGACCCTATCGTGCCTCCCTTCTTTTCATTTTTCCTGACGAGAGTGAATTCGCTTTTTTCTTTTCTTTATGGACGTCACGCCCAGGATGGGATTTGCGGCGCCATTAGTTTTCCCACTGTGAGGTGCCAGAGTGTGTGTCCGTCTAATTTTCGATCTTTTGGCGTGGCCTTACCGGCCGTTTAGCCCCCCTCCCCTACTCAGTCCGAGCGTAGAGCAGGGTCCCCCCTTAAGGCCGGCGAAGGTTCTTACTTCCCGTCGGACCTTTCCTGTTTGATTGAATTTGTACCCGTTTTTTCTTGGCCGAATCCTCTTGGTGTCTCAGCGCTATATCTTTTTTTTGTGTTTGCGAGATCCTTGGGACGGCGCCATGATCAGGCCGTTTTGTTTGTTTTGAATCGCAAGCCCGGCGAGGGCAGACCTCCTGGTCCCCCTTGAAGAACGCCGCTGGTCCTTTTACCGCCTCTGCACCCCAGCGTTCTTCCCACTGGGGTTGACGCTTCGGCGATTCCATCGACAGATCTTCCCATATTATGGCGGTCCAGCTACCTTCCCCTCCAAACTTCTTTGTATTCCTCACTCCTCTTGCTTTGATTTTCCCTGGCTCTTTATCTTCCGCCACGGCAATCGCCGTCTTAAGGTAGAATCTAGGAACGGCGGCTTCAGTCAGCTAATTGCCAAACCCAGGGACCCTCAGGTCGACTCTTATAGCTGCCAGTATTTCTCTCAGACACTCCCTCTCTGCCTCGGCGGCTCCCCTTCCTCATTAGGGAACATGCCAAGGTCGCTTCTTACGTTTTCCCCCGGCCGAGTCTGATCTTCCCTTAAGGCCCGGTGAGAGTCCTTTCTGACCCTCGGCTCAGTGCTTGGCACCGATCCTTGATCTTTTTTATTTTCTCTCCCCCTGGAGGCTAGGTAGTCAATGTCGGGCGGCGTGGGGCTATCCGATTCGAACCCCTCCCTTCTTTTAAATCATCCCCCACCTTTTGCCGATCAATTTCAAACGAGCTTTCCCCTTTACATGGACCATGAGACGGGACGCTTTTAGATCGTCTCCTCGTCTTCCCTCCCCTTTGAGGATCTCCCTTCCCCGGTTTTCGGATTTTCTTCCTTTACGCCCTGTACACGCTCTAGCACTAGTCTCACCCGGAACGACAAGTGAGCCTTCCCCCACGGCCTGCGTCCCTTGACCTTTTCTCGTCCGCAGTTCCCAACTTTTGGCCAACTCTTAATTTGGGCTAGAAAACATCTCTTTGCCTCGGCGATGCATCTCACTTTTTTTGTTTCAGACTCTTCGTCACCTCTTTGTTTTGAGCCCTGATCCTGCTCCTTTCTTCGAAATAATGCGTGACCGTGCCTGAGCCGAGCGTAAGCACGTCGCCAAGCCTCAAGTCCTTTTTTTAGGGTGTTAACTCTTCCCTCCTCGATGCTTCTCCCTTTTCCGCCCCCACTTCACGTGCTTGTTTTTTTTGGTCCTCGCATCAGCCTTATAACGACGAGCTCGGTCTCCCGAATGCCTGCGCCGAATCTACTTTCTTTTTGAACTTTCTGCAGCCCGTTCTCCTTTTGGCCGGGCCTCTTCTGGCTGATCCCTCGCCTCACTGGATTCCAGCATATCCTAATTTTGACTCTCCAAGATTGTTGGGGAGAATTGCCCATAAAGCCTTTTTGACCGCCCTCGCCCTATCTCTCACGGCCCTAACTCCTGAGTGGTGTTACGACCCCCTCCGCTTTTCTTTTGCCGGCCCCCCCAGTACCTCTTCTCCGTTCCCCACCTCCGGCTGACACCCGTGTTGCCCCAGCCGGAGATCAAGCTGGGCCGCGTGGTGGTGATCTTTTTTCTTTACCATTGCCTCCTCGTTTGTTCACCCCCCCCCCCGCTTGTCACCTCAGTCGAGTTCTTTTTCTGAGTCTTTTGCGCCGCGGTCCTCAATCTTATCGTCATCCTTTTTAGAAAGAATGGATCAATCCTTTCTTCTTCCAGTTGTTAGGATGGACCCTTCCTTTTTTTTGATTACGACCGACAGGTGTCTCGGCCTCCTTCCTTGACCATATAGACGATGTCGTCGAGATTTCACCCTGCACGGAGATCAAATTTGCGCCGCTCCCCCCTGCGTCTTCCCTTCTTAAGACGTATCCGGTCTTTACGTAGCACTTACATGGAGTATCTCTTGCTCCTTTGAAGGCTTCCACGGGTGCTCGGACCAGTGCCCGATTTCTTCGTGGTTCCGAATCTTTTTAGACGTCCTCATGGTCACCTCATTTCCTTTTCCCCCCCAGGTGCTGTGTCGAACGGCGCTTGCGGCGGCGCCACCATCCTGATGTGACTCTAGGGGTTCCCGGGAAGCTCGATTTTGCCTAGCACTGCCCTGTTCTGCTGAGGCTAGCTAATACGGCATATCTCTCCTTTACTCCTCCTCCGTTTGAGATGGCCCCCGCAGGGCCTCTTCAACTTCCGTGTTCCCGTTCAGATGGGGGCAATATTTTCTTGCTGTTTCGATTTTCCCCTCGTTTTTTTTTAGCTCTTCCGACTGCCTCGTGCAAGGACAATATGGGTCGAATGGAAATGTCTTACGGCCGTGCCTTTCTTTTTTCACAATGTCAATTCGACTACACCTATCGCCATCGGGGTCTTGGTTCTTTGAGCAGAAAGTACGCCAGACTCTCTGGGTATACTATTTCTTAATTCTTTTTTCTTATGCCTTTTTCACTCGGTTCTGTCCCAGTTTATGGGACGGCTTAGCGGCGCGCCTTGCCCGTGCTTCACCCTTTTTCCCATAATGCTTTTCATTCCTTTCCTTCTTAGCCAGATCACATTACAAGTTCATTGAGAAAGCCTGTGACTCATTCCACCCTTAGATCTTTCCTTCTGTGATTGTTTTCTCGTGATGAACTTAAGTCTTTTCTTGCCGTCGGCTTTCGGTCTTCTAAAGCCATTAGATTCTCGTCGGGGGACGAAGATTTTTGCCGCGTCCGCGGCCATGAAGGCATTTCCTATCTTCCCCAGATATTCACCCCCCACGTCAGTTTTACCTCACTGATCTCGCGGATTCCGTTTTGCTCGTTGCGTGTGATTTGGTGAGTTACGCTTTACCTGTTTTACAGCATCTCTTCCAGTTTTAGGAAGTTCCAGGGCTCACTTGTCGAGGATCTTCGTCGGCGATGATGGGTGGTAGGGCTTGCCACCTTTCTCCACTTTTGAATTATCGTAGGGTTGAGCTTTCTTCATACTCGTCTTTTTCCCTGTCGGAGATTGCCCAGCAGCGCCTAGTTCGGCGCTTGCCGTCGCCCCTTTTCGGGTAATCGCTTTGCCCCTCCGTGCCGATTTTTGGGCCTCGAGCGTTTTCTGGACCTATTCTTTTCCCACTCGAAGAAGAGTCCTGCGGCAGTTCTAGAACTTTTTTCTCCTCACCTTCTTCATTCTCCCTTGTTTCTGGGCCTTGGCGGACTCTCTGCTCTGGCGTGGTATTTTGGAGGATCTCGGCTTTTTATTGCTAGCGCCTAACTTTTCCACTTGCTCGTTCTCCTCCCCGGCTTTCTCCGGATGAGCTGAGCTCCCGTGCAGCGTGCTCTCGCGGTTGATGATGTTGGCGACGGGCCCGCAATGTAATTGTTCCACTTTTGTTCCTTATGGCTTAGTCCGGTCACTTTGTGTTAGTGCCTTGAAGCGGCCTCCCTGGCTTGCGTTTTTTTGTGTTACGGAAGGTTTTTTTTTATCTTCCTTCTTGTGGCGAGCCACGAAGTATTAGACACTCCCTTGATTGTCTGCCTTAATCGGGGGGAGGGATCGACGACGCGACAGAGTAGACCTTCGAGCTAGAGCCCTGGGTTCCAGACACTTTTCCCCAGGGCTACCGGCGGGGGAGCTCGCTGCCGTAGATTTTGGTGTCGCTCTTCGGGCATCCTTTGTTATGATGATTTTCCGTCCTTGTCCATTTGGTTGATCTCATTCCAGAACGTTTAATAGAAGCTGCCGACCTCATGGAACTGCAGGGCGAGTCTTCTTTTTGCAGACGCCTTCTTCGATCCGGTTTTTTTTGTGACTGGTGGTCGTAGTCTTTTTCACATGCCCCCCGCCGTGGTCGGCGTTTTCTAATTGATCCAGCTTTGTTCGGCTTATCGACTTCGTCGATGAACTGTGAAGCGACTGGCTGGTTGGCGCCTCCCTGGGTTCGTTGTAGTTGTCTTGTCTCTTCCTTCCGTTAGCCTTGCGGGTTGCTCTGTAGTTGACGACTTGCCATGTTTTCTTGAAGATCTTTGGCGTTAGCCGCCTTCGCCTTCCCCTGATTGTTCCAGACTCAGCCAGTTTGGAGAACTCACTCTCTCTTTGTTATGCATACCACTGGTTTTCGCTGTTTCCTCTTTTCCTTGAGATCGAGTCGGTGCCCATTGGGACGAAGCGGTTTTCGCGGCTCTTTCGCTCCGTGTTTCGTTTCCAGAGGTTTTTGAGCGTCTCCTGTCGAGTTCTTCCCCCCCTTTTCTGTTCCTTTTCTGTCGATTTTTTGTGTTTTTCTTTGTTTCGATTGCCGGAGCTTGAGGCAGCCGCCGCTGTCCTTCTGGGTTCGGCGGCGGTCCTCTCCTCCCCTTTTTTGTGTGTTCGCTTTGATAGCTCCCGTCTTTTTTACTCCCCGCAACGATAGCAGCGTGATAGGCCGTTGTAGGCATCGCCCCCCCCAGTTCGCGCGGCTCGTCTCACCCCCAAGAACCTGCGGCCTTGTTGCTACAACTGCTCGGACGGCCACGACCTGGGCGCGACCCCCTTTCTCCTTCAATCTAATCTCGGTAGTGACTAACAACCCCCCCCCGTGGGATCCCAGAAGATCGATTGCTGGCGTACCCCCTTTATTGTTCGAGGCCCCCAATCGGTGTCGGCTAACTCGCAGGCACTGCGATTCCAAATGGCAAAGAAAGGGCGAATCGATATCTTTAGGCACCGATTCCGCGCATTGGCCGATAGATCCAATCGGCCCGTTCATCAAATTTCGCACACGGCCTTCTGATCTATCGACCCGTTCCGGAGGTCCTTATTGTATTCCACGGGACCCCGTTTTGAGTTTTTATTTTTATCCCCGTCTGCCTCGGCCTTCAGGGCTCACCGGAAAAGGTCCCCCCTCATCTGCGAGAGCGAGGGGCCTGCTAGGGGTCAATCGTGTGCGGCGGGGAGTATGCTGTTTCTTACTCCATTCTTTCACACGACGCTTCCCAACAACATCTTAAGCCGATTGACAAAATTCAACCCTTCACGAGCTCTGACCCACCACAGGGTGTCTGGGCTGGGTAATGGACTAGGTGGAAGCGTCCCTAGTTCTTTTTTTTTTTTTGACACTGCTTCGATGACACGCACGGTGCCTCTGAGATTCATCTTCCCACCACTTGACCGATCACCATTCGCCCCTTTCTTAACTTCCCCCGCGACCTTAACGCTTTCCCCTGCCCGGCTTTCAGGCCGGCTTAGATCCTTTCTTTCCCCCCATCGCTTCCCTTTTTTCATTGGGAGCACCCCGCCCTCACCCTGGAGGGCCGTTCCACATCGGCATTTTGACTCGGCGATCGCCGCACTTGCTAAGCTAATACGTCTTCTCGCTTCTCTCGATTTTGGCCCCCCCATTCCCGACAATCAATGTATAGTGAGCCGCGAAGCTCCAGTAGCCAGGTGCTCAGATGCATGTTTTTCAGTTATGTCAAGGCCTCGTAGGAGCTTCCTCCTTTTTTACGCACAACCTTCATACGTGGTCTTCTTCAGTTGTTTCGTGGTAGCTATCGCACTCGTCCTTACTTTCTCGAGGCCCTCCTGGACCTGCACCTGTTGGCCTCCCTGGTGAAGACGGGATACGAGCGTATTCCACTTTTATTCCGGAACCTACCTTCAGAACGCCTATCCCGCGTTTTCCTGTCCCACACACTCCTATATGGCGCCAGGTATAATCCGCTTCATCCCCGCGACCATCGGCTGAGTCTTCCCGGTGATCCTCAATCCCCCCTACAGCTTTCTCACCCCCCATTTCCAGGCGCGCGCCACGTTTGCCGGATGCCGCTTAGATGGCGCCTTCTTAGTCGTGGTTGATATTCCCTTTCCAGACCTTGTCCCTTTCCCCCCCCCAGCCATCTTCTGTCCCCCCCCTCAGGTCGTCGACAGGCTGCAGAAGCCGGCCGCCGCCGCGCTCCCTTATAGTTCTTTAAGCCTTGCTCCCCTTATCTTCTTTCTGGTTTTAACCGTTTATGAGCGTGGACCGTGCGGCTCCGCTGCTGAAATTCCGTCGTTATTGGTGACTTCTTTTTCACATGCCGATTCGGTCCTTCGACCCCATCGAGACTTTTCCGTCGGATCCCGTCCCGGGCCGCTGGTCTCCCTCTCCCCCCGCATCTTCCTTCTTCTTTTCAGAAGCCCTGCTCTTTTTCTGGTCTTTTAGAGATTTTGCCCGTGCCACGTCACCCCCTTGACGCCTCCGGAATTCCCGACCCATTATGCTGTTTCTTAGTCTTCCCCTCTCCTCCGTTGTTGCGCTCGACTGGCTGGGTCTACGTCCCCCGGCTGAAAGTTTACCGGACCCCCCCGCTTATATTGTCCACTCCCTTTTCGAGAGATCGCGTGCCTCTCATACCTCCGCCGACCTGCCGCGTTCCCTTTTTGGTCTGACATCAGCTTCCGCGTGGAACGTCGAGGCAAATTCGTGATGCCGGCCCGGCTTGAGACTAGCCTGTTGAATGGACCTGCCAGGGCTGAAATTGGTTTTTGGTGTCCCTCAGTCACCATGACCCGCACTAGCCCATTCTTGGTTGCCGCAGGGCCCCTCACTGCCTCTTTCAGGTATCGATGCTGCCATTCCGCGCGGTACGCTTCCTTTTTATCAGATTCACTCGTTATTTATTCACCGTCCGAAGAGGGTGATGCCTCCTTACCTCCTTCCCGAAACCCCTTCTGTTCCCAACCGTAGGCCCCCTCTCCGGTCCCCGTACCCGAAAGCCGGGAATAACCAAACTTGTGAGCGGATCCGCTTCGCCGGGCCAAGGATTTCAGGCGCGTGGCGGCCGTTCTCCCCCAGTCTCTATATGCAGTTTTGAAGATTTTTGTTGGCCTGGCTTCAGTTGCAGTTCCGTTTCTGTCATGACGTTCTCCTAGATCAACAAAAGAAAATACCCCTTCCCTGATATTATGTTGCTCTTCTCTCTGTTGGGGTCGTGATGTTCCTTTTTATTACAAGATAGTAGTTTATATGCCGCCCTTCTGCCTGCTCTTTTCCAATAGCTTCTTTTGAGATCCTTGGGCCCCCCTTTTTCGGGCACCTGCCCTTCTCAAGCGGAGCCGGTGATCATTATTGTTTTTTTTTCGGATCGAATTCCTCCCCCTCCTCAGAGTTTTGCCGGCGCTGCGGGGTTTTCTGCCCTCTCTTTTTCCAGCTCGCCGGTTCGGGCCGCCCCGAGCTGGGTCGAGAGAAGCGAGACTTCCTCCACCAGTCCCTTGCGAGTATCTCGATGGCTCCCTTGCGTCCCCCGTCATCCGAGCTCCTTGCCGTCGACCTGTTTCCACATCTTGCGCGCAATGCTCCGTGGCGTTCAGGTTTTTTTTCATTGTTTTCCCTAGCCCTGAGATCGGCGCCGCCGGTCTTTTTTAGTAGCGGCTTGTCTTTGGGACTTCGTGGGATCAGTGTTTTTTTTCCATATTCCCCCCTGGATGGGCCTTTGTGTTTTGCGGTTGGCCTGGGTTCCCCGCAGCCGTCTCCTTGCACATTGCGGCATGCCCTCTTCTGGCTTCAGGTGCTTGTTCCGAGCCTTGAGGATCGGCAGTCTTCGGACAGAATGATCTCCCTCCTTGTGAGTAAAGCCCTTGGATCGACGGATAGCGAGGAGACGTCTAGAGCGAGCTCAATTTAGTTGCTTCCCCATTAAGCTTTTGCCTAGTCCGAGCTCTCTTTGTAATTTCGTCAGCGCCCTTTTGCAGCGCCGTGGCGACTTGCCGGTTCCATGGGTTTTTCAATAGGCACGAGTTTCTCAGCCTCCCCCCGCCCTGACCCCTTCTCCGCAGGGTTTACAGACTATTCTCCTTGCAGAGGATGTCCCTCCTGATGCGTCGCTTTAGGGTTTTTGACTGAGCCCTTCTTGCATCGTGGGGGACCAGGATAGCGGTTGCCGGTCGGCAGGACAGTTAGCGCCCCCACGCGTCCTAGATTCTTTTCCTGTCCCCTCGATTTGTGCGATCTGCTCATACGGGGTAGGTGCGATATCTGATGCTCCGGGGTTTTTTTCTCCGGACAGGTGCCGACTTCTCCCCTCCCGACAGATGGTCCCCCCCCTCGCCAGGACGGCGTTCCGCACTCTCTGTCACTGTTTGTTTTCAATCGTCCGACCTTGATAGCGTGCTCCGACGCGGTCGCGCAACCTTGCTGCTCTGAAGAGGTCGGCCGTTTAGCGGCCCTCCATTGTGGCCGTGTTGTACTCGAGCCCCTCACGATGTGGCTTATTAGGTCATCCGGCTGCATCAGGTAGGTTTAGCACCATCAGCCGGCTACTCTCTCTTCAAATTTTGTTGCTAGTCCGGTTTACCACCATCCCCCGGAGGCCGCCCAGTGATCCTTCGTGACCCAAACAAGCGCGACCCTCGCTCCGACAGAAACATGTCCCCGACTTTCTAAGCCCCGATATACCCTTTCACGCTCTTCTCCCCCTTGATGCGCATCCCTCGTTCAGCTATCTCAAGTTCTGGAGAGTGAAATACAGTCCCCCAGTGTTCCGATGGAACACGCTTGGATTAAATCCCAGACGATTAATTCCTTTTTTTCCAAGAAGGCTCTTCCTTCTCTGAATTCCCCGTGGCCCAAACGGAGTGAAGAGGAAACCCGGACATCAGGTGTACCCCTCTGTAACGTCCCCGGTGCCATCCCTTGCGACTCGATCTGCGTAGCCGATCCCCATCCCTAAACACCAAGGCATTATCTTCTACTCCCGACCTTTCGTTTGAAACCCTTCTTGGTATTTTCCCCTCCCTTTGATGCCTCCCCTGCCTCCCGTCCTCGGCGACGGGATCCACACTTCTTCCTGCTCTGCCTTCCTTCCTTCAGTCTGGTTCCCTTCCTGGTCAGGGCTTTTAAGGCTTCGTCTCCCCGCCCTATGGGTATTAGGCCGATCACGCCTCCTTCCAAACTTCTTCTGATCGGGAAATCTTTTCCCGAGAGCCGCCGTCAACGCCGGTCCTCTTTTTGTAATCCCTTTCCGCTCTTTTTTATCGCTTGGCGCACCGGATAGAGTGAGTCCGACATCACTCTGAGGTTTCATATTGCCCAAAACTCAACTTCTTTTTAAATGTTCGGCGCCAACAGCGACCGCAAGCCGTACCCCGACCCTGCCTCCTTCGGCTTTTCTTTTTGCGCCGAAGACCTGCTTCCCCCAAAGTTCTCCCTTTTGAGAACACGTTCTATACACGAGGGCCGTTCTCCACCCTGGGCTTCACACTCCTTTCGTGCTCCTTCGCTCTTCCTTACCAGCTTGTCATGGTGGTTCCTATATAGGATAGATTCTGTCGACTCAGTCCGCAGACTGCCTGCGCGCTTTTATTCTACACCCACCTTCTTAAGATTGAAGCGGGTCGCAATTAGATGGAAAGGTCTTGTCCCATCCTCCTGTTGGGGGGCTTTGGGGGTGGGTTGGATGACAGGGATAAACCCTAAAGGTAGCTTCAGTAGTACTTCGGTGGGTAAAGATCAAATTCGATGCAAGCCTCTTTAATTCGCCTTACTTCCCGAACTTGAAGCAGTCTGGACATCCGGAAAAGCGTTTGTCCGGCCATTTTTAGTGGTTTCCGAGCCGACCGGAGCGCCTTCTCCCTCTATTTGCCGCTGTGGTCTTGACTAATCGACTAGTATCCCCCCGGGCATCATCGAACTAATCCCCCCTGCGACGTCCTCATTTCGGCTAAAACCCTATACGCTGCAACCCACTGGCCCCATACCCTTCGCTTTGACAACTCAAGGTCTTCCGAGCACCCCACCCGAACTCCTTTTCATACGGACGCAATCGTTGTTTACTGCGGCTCTACGACTGATCGCTTGCCTCCATCCTTCCTCTTCCTAAGGGCCTGAACTCCCAGGCCCATCGGTCCTCTCCCGTCACTTGATGTCTCCTTTTCGCCGGCTTTCCCTTGATGTGCCCCTCTCGAATTGACTCACATTTCGTATCGGATATCGAGCGTCGACCTGTATCAATCGCTCACCTTATTTATCATTCCCTCTCTCCCCAGTTCTTTCGGGCAATAGAGTACGTCCTCGAGACATTTCCAGCCTTCTTTTTCCTGTTCAGGACCCAGCGGAGGCGGCGACGATTTCCTTGTGACACTGCCTTACGCGCGGCCCTTTTTGACCTTGATTCCCTTGGCAGCATCGCTCCATAGGCTTTGGCCTGGGAGCCCCTTCTGGCACTCGCGCCATTTTGCCCCGGCCATGATAACGTTTTTGAGGGTCGTGAGCTGGCCAATTCCCATATCTCTTCTCCTCCCTCGTGACCGATATTTCTCCCCTCTCCGCGCCTTTAGCAACAGTTGTCATATTTGAATCGAGCCATTTGAAGTAACTTTCTGGCACTGGCTTTCTTGCGTCCTAAGCTGATCTTTTTGGACCCGTTCTTTTCCCCTGTGTGTGTTTTGTAGCCCAAAGGTCCCCACCTCCCCCAAGTTTCAGCTGTCCCTGCAAACGCGACTAATTTTCTCCTATCGTATCTCACTTGATCCGCGGAACCGCCTTATGGGATAGACCGGTACGAAGAGGTGAGCCATTGTTTATGCCTTGCGTCCCTAGACTAGGCGATTTCTCCGCGCACTTCTTTCAGCGGCCACCCTTGATCCTCCCCCCCCAGTAGTGCGACGGAATGGATCCCTTTCGACGGGGATCGAATTCTTTGGAGTCGTCGGCATTCCGATTATCCTCGGGGTCCGTCCCTCTCATGTCGCGCAAACGAGGCTTTACTGCTTCTTAAGTCTACCCCTCCAAAGGCGACGATTGATAGGCACCACTTTTTCTAGAGCCTCGGGGTTTGGCAGGTTCCTTTTTGAAGTTTGCTTCGCTGAAGATCTTACTGGGTCGTCTTTCTATTTCCCTGTTGCGCCCAGTTGCCCCCCTCCCCAGCTGCGTTCAACCTGGTGCCCACCCTTGGGCCCCCCCCGAACGCATACGTGGTGATGTCGCCTTTTTTTGTTGTGCTTGAGACCCGTTTTTTTTCTTACGGCAATCCGATGGACCCCAGCGCCCGTTGTATGTTTCCGTTTTCCCACTTTTTTACAGATTCGTCCTTTGCTGCTTCAGGGCCCCTTCTGTCTGTTGCGAGATTTCATTACACTCGGCCCCCAGAACTTTCCAGTGACCCTAGGGCAAGGTGGAGATTTTTCTCCTGGTCCTTTCCCGCCTCGCGATCCCCCTTTCTCCCCCTCTTCAAATTTAAGGAAGAGTGTGTCACGATGTAGGTCCCTTTTCTTGTCGTTTCATGCCGTTGGCTTTCAATGAGCGCATTTTCCGCCGAACCTAGGTTGTGACGCTTACTTCCTCTCCGTGGCGACTCGAGCTGATGCATCAGATTGCAATGCCCGCCATATGAAGCGGTGTCTCCGTTGCCACATGGTCACATCTCTGAGCCCAGCACGTGTACGGCGGCTTTTCTTTCCCGCCTTGAGTTCGCGGGGGCCTGTTCTTCGCTGTTTGTACGCTTGGTGAGATGTCAAGCGTTTGAGTCGCTTATTTTTGATGTCGGACGTCCTCGTCGGGTTCTTTCCGACCCTCTGCGTGGATCCCCGATCGAGCGCGTTTTCCGTCTTATGTCTTTTGGCGCCGACCCCTTCTTTCGTTTTTTTTTCGCTCCATTATGGGTCGACGGTCCAGCCGGTTGTGGAGAGAATGTCGTGGCGTCTATATTTTTATACCCACTTGATCCTGGCCTCGCGTCCCCCCCCACCCCCCCCCCCCGACCCCCCCCCCCCCCCCCCCACCCCCTACCCTTTCCTCGGTTGCAGGCACCGATGATGGCCTTCTTGCCGACCGGTTGAGCCGTCGGGTCCGTTTGGAGTGCTGTTTGTTCGTTTTTTTTTCCCCCCTTCTCAGCTTCGCGGTCCCTTCGATTCCGGCCTTTCTGTGGGCCCGAAGGGGTTCTCGCTCTCCGCTTAGTTTGCGCCTCCTTTTCCTTTTTTCCGCGGGCGATCTCTGCGTACCTGCGTGCGTTTTTTCCTTTCCCTTACGGGTGAATTTTTCTAGTCTTACTCGCCCCTTTCTTTGCCCTCGACCCATCGCCAGGAGGTTGGATGGCGGGAGCAAATCGACGCTGCACCAGTGCCTAGCCTTCCCCCTTTCGGCTCTTTCATAATGACTCTTCGACGTCGCGCACACTGCTTTGCTCGGTGGTGCGTCCTCTCCTCTCGGTTGGCTTTCGCGGTTCGTTTCTTTTCCATGGTTGAGCGCTGTCGCGCTTGTTGGCTTCGGAGCGGCGGCGGCTCGGCCTTGACATAAGGTAGGTCCCCGTTCCTTATATTTTTGTTCTTAGATCGTGATGCCCCCCCCCCTGAGGCTGCTTTTGGCTCTCTTGACGCCAACAAGCGTCCCACATGTCCCCCATGTAATCGGAATGTGAAGCATTTTCTTCCCGCTCCCCTGCCCCTTTGACCAGCCCCGGTTTCCGCTTCTGCGATTCCTTAATCGACTATCTCACAGCTCTTGGAAACCGGCCCCCCCCCCTTTTGAAGAACCCTGCCGAGCCTAAGCGGATTATTGTCGCGGCCCGGGCACGCCGGAGTGGGTCAAATTGTCTTATGCAAACTCCTCAATCCCTTCCCTTTCAATCCACTCCCGCCTACGGTTATGCATTCACACATAATCTCCTACCCATCTTCTCCAGAGGCTTCCCTTACCCGATCGGCGTCGACAGCCTAGCCTGCCCGCCCCTGCATCAGTGTCGCATTCGACTTTTTGCCGCCTGCCCGACTTCCCGCTGATCCTGGTCATTTTCAGCCTCCCCCGCGTTTGGCAACCCCCCCTGCCCCTTTTGCCGTGTCAACCGGTCTAAGAAGGCCATCTTCTTTCGCTTTTTTCCGCTCCTTCCTTGGGGGGTAAGTCCGGCTGTCCCAGGTTCCTACACCTCCCCCCCGCCTCCCCCTCCCCTCGGTTCGCTGCCTTGCCCTTCTTTTAACAAACGCGGGCACTTTCGTTTCCTCGACCCCCGTTTGCTGCCGTCCCACACCCCCCCCCCTGTCTCGACCGCGCCCCTCTTTCTTCGCGCCTTTGTCTTTTTTGTCACCGCTCGTATTGAATGGCCGGAGTTATGGATTTCTCGCCACCGAGAGAATCCCCATCTTCGCACCTCCGTCTCTACCCCTTCCGCAAGGTCCTCCCCACCTCAGGTTTCTTGGCTATCCGTGTCTGCCCCCTCCTTTTTCCCAACTCCCCGATTCAACACCCCTTCATATTTGGAAGTTTCACATGTGCAACTCGGCCAGACGGCCGGGCTCTCATCTCCGTCCCAGATTCCGGCTTGTATCTAGGGACTTTCGACCCTTCCAGAAAGGCCTGAGAGAAGTTTCCCAATATTTGCCCCTTTTGAATGAGGCCTGCCTCAAGGAGAACAAGATTTGAGCTGTCTAAGCCCCTAGTCCATGAGATTCATTTCTGCGGTGTTAGATACGAAAACTAATTCCCATTCTGGCACGTACAACCTACTCCTAGATCCACACCTCCAGCCTTCCAAAGAGGAAACCTGCACCCCCAGTGCGGAAGGCGCAGCCCCTGCAATGTACGGGTCCGATCACCGTCTTCCGGACCCGCATTCAGACGGAAGCCCCAGCCCTAAGCTATGGTCCCAGTTTAATCATCGCGAACAGCTTAGCGACCGGACTGCAGATTGATTGGCATCCCGGCCAAACTCTCGACGACCCCCAAGGGCGCGCCGAGCCCATGGTGCCTCCAGATGCTGTCGGCCGGCGCCTTCGTTGTCTTTCCGATCTGACCTGCCCCTCCGCCACCAGCCTTCTCCCCCCCCAGGACGAGCTGTCTTGAGCTGCCGACGGCCGGTCCTCCAATCCTTTCCCCGAAGCCGGCTCATCTGAAGATGGACGGTTTGATGACCTTTGACGCTCGGCCCTCGCGCATGAAAGCCGATGTTTTTTTTTCGAGATTGTGAATTCACTGTCCTCGCCTTTTGTCGTTCGACCCCTACGTTCTCGGTCCCGAGTTCCCGCCGATAGCATGCCATCCTCCCCTTCGCATTCCCGGATGCCAGTTCGTGGTGCTCTGTGCCTTGTCGTAACCCCCCACGCCGTTTGCGTCTGTTTCATTCCCTCGCCCGGCCTTTTTCCGCTCATCCCTGCGCTCTGAATTGGGTGGTGGGGCGAGGATGACTTCGTCGTGCTTTACCCTCTGCCGTTCATGAGTTTTTTTTTCTTGAGTGACGCATGCTTTCTCTCATTTGTTGTGTCTGATGATATGGGTCGCTAGCAGTTTGTCGCCACCTTTCTATTTCCTTTTTCCGAAAAGCTTTTCGTTTACTCCGGCACCCGTAGTCTTTTCACTTGGGTGATCTAGGAAAGCCGGCGCCTCCTCCTGGTAATGCCCTTTCGGTTTCCCAGTGTGGTTTTTTGTGGTTGGGGAAGGTCACAATTCGACCCAAGGTGTGTCCCCCCCCTCCCTGTTACTTTCTTTCGCGGGTTGATATGCCTAGATGATCGGACGGATGAAATCGGTTTCGACGTTCCGCTTGCCCGGCTCCACCGTGGTTTTTGATTGGCCATCAGTCCCGTCATCGGCTTCCCGTGAGCTTTCCCCCCTCATTCTTCTTCCTTCCCAACTCCCTTTTCCAATTACCCCACTGAGAATTCCGGTATCCCGCTTTCGCCGGGCAGATACGTTTTCGCCGCGCAGCCTCACCTTCTACATGCGCGGGTACGCCGAATGCTGTCGGGCGCGCAGGAAGTCGATTACCGGACACGACACTCTTCTAGCACTATCGACTTCCCCGTTGTCTTTTTCGCCTTTTTTTTCGGTTTAGTCCTGTACGGTTACACATGATCGCGATAGGAGCCGCGACTTCTGCAGCTGGCTTCCTGTTCTTATTCCTGGCTGCGTTTCTCTGAACGTAGAAATAGAGATTCATCTTTTTGCCGAACCTAAATCTTATATTGACGGCGGAATAATCAGCGAGTTTTTGCCCAAAGTGGATCGATGAGTCGGTAAGGTTAGATCGGTTACAGACTTTCTTCCTCCTGGGACCGTTCTCTTGTCGTAGGACGAGAAGTCGATTGTCGACCCACCCCATTTTAAGACAGGGGCGGAGGTTGCGACCTCTTTGTGTCTTTTTTGTTGCTTTTTCTGTTTTTTTGTTTTTGTTTGTTTTTTGTTTTTTTTTTTTTTTGTTGTGCGAGCAGCCTTAAAGAATTTTGTCTCCGATGCGGACGCTCGGCTTCATTTTTGGTCCCTGGAAAGAACTACGGCCCCCCCGACCTCGTTGCCGACGGATGAGGTGCTTGCTCTTTATCTGTTGCCAGTCCCTCCCTTTAACGGCAGGTATTAATGGTCCAACTGCATTGGTTTTTCTGGTCGTCAGCCGCTTTCCTGCCTTATCGCTTTTATGCACCGCTTCCGTTTGGGTCGAACTCTTTTTGCCGAGCGCGAGATAGGCCGTTTCGCTCCGATTCGCCGCTTCACACTGGCCTGCCGTTGTTGCGGGGAAGCAGTTGCGACGCTGAGGGGGAACGATTCTTCGCGCACCCCTTTCGTCAGTCCCAAGGTCCCTTTTCACCGTGGGTCCTCGGCGCGCTCGTTTCCCCAAATGGGTCTATCAGCGGCGGTTTGTTCCCTCCTTTGCGTTTTTAGTTTTTTTTTCCATGGAGGAATTGTTCATTCGCAGACCTGGGCATATCTCCGCCGCCGCACCGCCTTTGACCTCCTCTTCAGTTCCCTTTTTCAGAGATTGTCCCCTTTGCCGCCTTCGCCCTAGGCCCGTGGTCGTCGTCTTGCTCGCGCCGTTGGTGCCCGACCATCAGTGCGTCACGGAGCCGTTCAGAGTCGCCGATGTGGTGTGGTTAAGGGAGGTCTGCCGCCTATGCTCTTTTCTATCTCGCCGATTTCCGGCCCCGGCGACGACTGCTCCGGGGTCATTAGCTGGACGAGCCGTTCCGGCGCGGCCCCTGCTTGCAGATCGTATTTGCCTCTTCTACTCTGGTTGCCGTCAGGCAATCGAGCGTTTTCCTGATCCACTGGGTGTTTCGGAGTGAGTAGCCTGTTACCCGACAGAGTTGAGCTCCCTTTCTGAAGACTAAGGGCCTTCTTCTTTTCTGCTGTAGTCAGCGCTCAAGAGCAGGTTGAGCGCCTCCCCCCAAGGCTCTTCCGATGTGCCGTCGGCCCCCGTGATGTCGAGCCGGGTCTTGGACGTTTCGAGCCCGTCCGCTCGCATCATTTCGAGGTTTTTTTTTTCCTCAAAAGCTGC
>Ga0179593_1411186_pt1 | contig 18211 bp, 23 predicted proteins | sample CZODoug2_1_08_16_FD_185931 | JGI IMG/M metagenome (GOLD analysis project Ga0179593, IMG submission 185931) | Vadose zone soil fungal communities from Angelo Coast Range Reserve, California, USA - CZODoug2_1_08_16fungal (PacBio error correction) | ecosystem: Environmental > Terrestrial > Soil >... | reverse complement strand
ACCCGTTCTTTTTGCCACGTGTGATTTCCCCCTGATCGTTCTCCGACTATTCCCCTCCTTTTGTTCCTTGTTGTATCCTAGAAGTGCCCTTCCTTTCTCACGCAGGACCGGCAGCGCATTTTTCCTTTTCCCTTCTATCTTCGCCGGAGTCCTGTGTCGCCTAGCCCCTTGTTTCCTTTACTTCCCCCCCTGACCTCCCTCGCGATAAGCTCCGGACCTTCCCCACTGCTTACTTGTACCGTTGGCCTCTTCCTGAGGTACAGAGTCAGATGTAGCCTTTTTCCACCCTTCTTCCCCTAATCCCGTTACTCACGGCCCCCACCCTGGGCACCCTCTTCCCATTCTTTTGTAACGAAGTCTGTCTTCCCCAAAACTGAGTCAGTTTCCCTCTGCTTTGTCACCCCTTACCGCGCTCTTTTATCGGTTTTTCCGCTCCGTTACAGGGATGCTGCAATCTGAATTTCTTGGGAAGCCCGCGCGCGAATGGTAAAAATTCTTTCTTTTTTTTTTTGCACTGTTCCGTGCCCCCGTCGTTAGGTTTCTTCTAGCTTCATTCTTGCGGGGACCTCCCCCCCCCGGAAACTTACCTTTCCTTCCCTTCTTTGAAACCGTTCTCAACCTGAGAGCTTTTATCTACGACCGCGTTTATACATCCCTCTCCCTTCAAACCTTCCACGTCTCCTTGACCCTCCCCTCGCCCCGCCCACCCCCCCCTCATTTAAATCCCCCCCCACTGTTCTTCCTAGGCTCCCCCCTTTTCTTTTCCAATCCATTGTTGTCCAACATCCTGTGACCTCCGTGTTTGAAAGAGAGGACTGCGCCTGCCGAGCCGTACTGCCCACTCTTCCGTTGCTATTACTGAGTTACGGGTCAACGATCTGACTACTTTCCTTGTCTTTGAGTTCGATTCCGTCGTGCTGCGATATACTCTCCCTTTTGCCTTTGCACTCGAGAAGCTTCCACCCCTGACTTTTTACGCCGGAAGTGTTGCCCGCAGTGTCTTTCATTCCCCTCGTTTCCCCTTTGTCGATGTTTCAGATTCTGTCGCGCCAGTGCTGTGTGTTTATCGTGGTTTTCGACACAGCATAAGGAGGATGCTCTAAGTCCTCTCCCATTCGCCTTAAAATGCTCCCCCCCTTTCTCTTGACGCCGCTTTTTCCTAATCATCCTTTGTGGAACCCTTTCCCACTGGGTTTTTTCCCAGTCCCCTAGCAGATAGTCGCTACCCCCCTCTGATTGTGTCGTCATCGATTCCTCCTTTCCCAGTTGCGGTGAATCAAAGTGCTCCCCCCGTTGCTTCCCCAATCGTCCCTAACGACATCGAGGTTTCTCAGGACCTTGCTTTTCGGTTGACCTCCGCTTAGTGTCGCACAATCGATTATCACCCCCGTCCCCCAATTTGAACTGTCTCCCGACACTGAGTTTTCCGGTTCCCCTGTTAATCTAGTGTTCCGTGACCCTGGTGCTCCTCGCACCGCCATCTCGCCTGGCTACTTCGAAGGTGGAAATTCAAGCCACCCCTCGTTTCCACTAGTAACCCTCCTCTCCCTCTCCGACTCCGCAGCGTACCCCCTTCCCCCCCCATCAGCATGGCGTACCTACAATGCCGGTTCCCTAGCCTAATCCCCCCGTATCAAAGGTGTTCCTCTCTTATGGCGCCCCCCCATGCCCCAATATTTCCTTAACATTTTCCGTCCGGGTTCTGCCTCATTTCGGGGTAGTATTCATCCCTGCACGTGCCATGAATTTTATTTTCAGAGTTTCAGATCTCCGTGTCTAAAATGCACCACCCCCTCTCCCTAGCCTTCCTAAGGAAACCCTGTGTTTTTTTTCTCGTCGTTCTTGGTGCCCTTGTAGCTTTAATCTCAGTCTCCGAGTCCAACAACTTTCGTAACTTTTCCCTTATTACTTCTCTCTTTCGTTTACAGATAACAGTAAGGTTCTCCCCCTTTGTCCACGTTTTCTCGGGTTTTTTGTTCCCCCAGTTAATGGCGGATCTACTCGCACCTCTGAAAACTGTTTCTTCCCAACCATTTCCTTTGTATCGCTGGCCTCGAAGCCATCCCATGATTCATTGCGCCAGCCAACTTGGCCCACCGTACAGGCCCTCTTAGAAGACCGTGCCTGTGGCTGTGACGTTCTCCCCTCTCTGAAGTTGTTATTTTTCTGAGTCGTCCCCACGCGGGCCCCCCCTCACTGTTCCCTTAGTGATTCCAGTTTGAATGTGAGACCTATGCCCACCCAGAGAGTCAAACCGATTTGATGACTCCGAATGGAAGGCTCCCCATCCAACTCGGTCTCCAGAATCCTGCCAATCCAGTAGAGCTCCTGAGAGGAAGTGGCGCCTCCCAAGACCCAATCCTCCCCCTCATACACCCGCTTCCTTTTTTTTTCCCAATCTATATGCTACGAATGGTGTGATTCGCACTCTTCCTATCCTTTGAAGCGAGTTGTGACGCCTAAAAAAGTCTGCCCTTTTCCTCCTTTCCAGTTTAGGTACGCAGTTTTGGGGCCATTCCTCAGCCATCCAGCCCCACCAAGAGACCGAGCGATTGTCAAGCAGTTTGCAAAATGCATGGCATCTTTTTCCTGAAAGAAGCTCGTGAGAGTGGCTAGTCCACACGGTGCGACGACCTTTTTTTCCCTTTCCTGGTCTTCCATCCTGAGCCAGTGACTGTTGTCGCCTCCATTCGGGGGACCCCCCCCTCCGGCCGTTTTTTTTTCCGCCTCTTCCCCCTCGGCCCATATTTTTTCTAGTAGTAGGTCGGTAAAAGTTTTCCTCCTCCCTTTTGCCCCCCCAAATTGCCTGGTTCTTGGTCTCCCTCTCCCAGATTTGCCGCGACGACTGACCCCTATGGTCATCATCAGTTTTCCATAAAGTGTTTCCCCCAATACGGTGGTTTCCCCCCCCGTCGCACCTAAGTCATTTTTTTCCTTCCCTTGTGGCAGTTGACCCCAATCCTTCATTTCTCTAACCCCTAGTCCTCGCATTGCGCGCGAGAGGTTGAGTTCTCTCTTCCCTTTTATTTGTCAAACTCTGCGTGTCTCCCACCCCCTCCCTTTCCCCCCGTTCCGAGCAGTTCTTCGTAAAATTAAACCAGCTTGTTATTCTCTCTGATAGCCGCCCTCCGGCAACCTCATACGCGAACAAACCACAACTCGCGGCGGCGGTATACGATTTTCACATGGTCACATAGCTCCCTTGCGCGGTCGTCGTATTTTGTAGATGCCTTTCAATCTCGGTCAGTGCATAACTTGCCCCCCCCCCCTTTGTCTGGCTTCCCATTCCGTTTCTGGGTCTTCCCCTTCCTCCTTATTGATCGTTCCGCCGCCCATGGCCAAACTACAGATTCTTGCTTTCCCCCCCCGGACACCCATGTCGGTTTTTTTGTGGACGAAGATGCTCCTTTTGATCCTCAATGGGGAAGTACCCCTTCGTCCTTATGGCTGATCCCCATCTGGTACCTTCCCAGACCCTCCCGTTTTCATCCCCTCTTCCTCCGTATGACTCTGCCTAGTCCATTCGTTGACCAAGTATCCGACCTTTTTGCCGTGTCCTGCGCTCACAACGACCCCCCATCGCACGCGATTCTATACCACGGAGCAAGTCTTCTATGCTCGCTCTCTTTTCCCCGTCGACTTTTGATGTGAGCTCTACCCTGCAAAAGGTTTCGTGTAATCAGCGCGAGTGGTATTTTACCTTATGATTCTGAATGTATGGGTATATTTCGTGCAGACAGTCTTGGCGAAAGCTCGTCTTTTCACTTTTTCACGCCTCTTTAGAGAGTCATCAACTCGGAGATCTTCTCCAACCGCGGTTTCGCCATTGAGAACACTCCGAATGTCCCATTGATTAATACTCTTACAGTTCTCTTTCCCCCCCAACCTTGAGGTCTTTGTATGGATCTACTTTTTGCGGCCACTCTGGTCATTGGTCACAATGCTAAAGCGTGTCAACGTGTTAAATGACCATCCATCTTTTATGTCTCTCTTTTCTTCTACCTCCCTCCCTCTCCTCTTCTACCTTGTCTTCTTTTTGTTCCACTTCTGTATGATCGTCCCACGTGATTTCAGGCATCGAGCGACGCTCCGCCTTCTGTCCTTGGCTTTCTTCTCCGCAGTGTTAATTTGCACTGCGGCGCTCCTTTTTTTCCTTCGCCACACACTTCTCTGTCACTGCTCCATTTTCCCCTCCTCATCTTTTTTTCCTCCATGAGACCTCCTTTTGAGATCGCACTACACGTTTTCCACACACTTACCCCTTTCGGCACATCCGTGTCTCTTCCCTGTGTGATAAGGTGACTTATGGCGCGGCGCGTTTTTCTCATGAATAATGTTTTTTCCAGAGAACTAACTGCGATTGCATCCATGCGGTCGCGGACAATCTTTCTTCTTCCTCTGTGGATCCCCCTTTTCCCTCAACCATCGTGGCTCCTGTTCATCGACTGTCACACTGTACCTCCCGCCATCCTCCCTGTGTATGAAGACCGTTTCCCCCGTGAAACTTTGATCACACCCCCTTTCCTTTGAGCTATTCTGACGCAACCAACACGTCGAGACTGAGACCTTTTTCCGTGTATGTTTTTTTCGATGTTTCCCCCTTTTTCTATTCTTCTTCAGTTTCATGTCTCTGGGATTCTTTTTCTCGGTTATTTGGTGCGTTAAACCACCCGAACTCCCCCTTTACACTTTCCCTAAGTCCCCCCCCGCTGTACCGCGACCTGCCGGCCTGGCTAGAGAACGCTTTCTTCCTAATGGGACTCTGAACTCACCAAACACTGGCCTTAGGGTACACCGATCCTGAGGCTGAGACCAAGTCCGCGTTCAGGATTCCCTCCTCCCCCCATTTTCCTCCCCCCGAAAACCGACCCATCGTCTACTTACTTCGGGAGTGAATTCTCCCTTCCGTCTATTATGTTTTCAACCCGTCGTTCCGGCCCTTTTTGGTTAGCCCCTGCTCTTTCCCTGCGAGAGGACGCAACTTTCCTGGCCCCCTTGGTTTGTTTCGGCTGTTCCACGTCCGTGGTCAGTTCTTTGTGAAAGTGATTCGCTATGATCCCCCCCGTCGGTTGAAAGGTTCGTTGAGAGCGTACTATGTCCCCGTTCTGGTCTCTTTGTTGACTTCTTTTTTTTTTCGTGTCAGTCCCCCCCTTTCATTGCTCAGCATATTATATTCCTCTTCATCTTTTGCTCTCTCTGGAGTTGTATATTCACCTCCTTTCATTCATCTTCCTGAATTTTTTAATGGTCGGGATCGTCCTCCCCCTCATCCTGGTACCTTTCACTGCGCACCCCTTCACCAGCCAGTGATGTTTTCAAGATTATTGCTGACATCTTACTTTAATACTACGTCCCCCTTCAAGGGCGAAAGAGAGCCTCTTCTCCCCTTATGCGCCGATTGATCATTTATTTACTCTTCTATGGACATCAGAGACTTCCCCTATGTTCCTTGCGCGTATCTCGCTCGGAAGCCCCTTACATTTGGACCCACAAAAATATCCCCGATCACTTTCCACGATTCGCTCCTTCAAGCTGCTCTCAAGATCTCCTTCCACTCTTCCTGATTTGTTTCTTTGCGAGATCCTTTGACTCTTCCCTCCTCACTCGAACCCCCTTGTCCTGCGCCGGGCCGATATATTGCTTTTCTTCCTCTTCCACTTGTATAACTTACAAGAGGTACTCGCCCCCGTTTACATTCTGACACGTGTTTACTTAAAGTGATTTTCATCCTCCCCCCCAGATACCTCAAGGCCCAGTCCAGCCCTGGTTCTCGAAGCGCGAGCCTGCATGCTCATTCCCAACCTCCTACCGTTGCTGTTTGGGAACAACTTCGTCTTCCTAACTACGCCTATGTGACTTTTGAGTTTTCCCCTGCTTCTCAGTCTCCCGCGGTTTTCTCTATGTTGACCTAGCAGATTACGGGATAAGAGTCGCGGGGTCTCTGTGGGTGAGATGGGTGGTCGTTCTCCCTGTCGTCAATCGGCCTTTCCCAATCGTACCCCATCTTTGTCTGCTCTTTGCTGTTTTTTTAGCGGCCAAGAATTTTTCAAAATCATATTCTTTCAGGTCTTCTTAATGTCGGTACTGCCGGCCAATTTTTCCTAGCTCCCCCCCTTATGTCGTTAGATACTTGTTCAAGGAGACACCCACCGAGCAAATTGAAGCAAGGAGAATTTCTATTCGCTCGAATTTCTTTTCTGTTTGGGTTTTTTTTTTTCTTTGTCCCGCCTGCCACCATGTTTCTTTAAAGTTTGATTATCCCCCCTTATCCTTTTTGCGTCAATTTGATCTCGATCTGCCGGACTCCCCCCCCCGGTTGTCGCTTCCGCCTTTTTTTTTTTCACATTTTCATGCTCTGAGACCCCCCTCTCGAACTGCGTTCGTTTCCACAAACTTCTCCCCCGGCTCTTTCCCTTGCCGCCGTTCGGGTTTCACTCTCAGCCGCGTGAGCCTCCAGCTGTCCCCTCCTAACACCAACCCGTGGACTCTCTCCCGAGTTAATGGCCCGAGGAAGGTAAACGCGCTTGTTGAGACCCTCAAAGATTTCAACCCCATCGTCGTCCTTGCTTGACCACAACGCCCTGACACTGCCCCCCTGGATTTGTCCTATTGGTCAGTGCATATCCTTCTTTCCCCTTCCCTTCCCCTGTCCCAACTCCATGGACCGGGCCTAACTTTCCTATTTATTTCCGTCCTTTTTTTTTATTTAGAGTGCAGACAGTGGAAGTTTGTTGCTCGTTAGCGTTTCCATGGATCAAGTTTCCGTTCTTGAACCCCTGGCTCCGTCTTTTCCCGATTTTTCTGCTGTTCTAGCATCGATCTGCCTTGAGCCTTTGGTCACTCAGACTGTCTATCCCTTTTCGGAGTAGGCGTTCCCGAATCCAAGCTATGTCACCCCGCTCAATCTGGCGGATACCTCTTTTCCCGTCAATCTTTTAACCCGTAAAGCGCTCCTTCTCGAGCTCATTGTCGATGGATTCATCTCCTTTGTAGCGGCCCTATCTATTAAACATCGATTTTTTTGGTTCCACGTCCTTTTGTGCTAATTTTTAGCAAATTTTCGACCCCCGTTAAGCATCCTTTTTTTATCTCCTTATTACTATCTCTCCTTTTTCGCTGTTCATCAGGGCCAATAGCTTTACTTAATTCCCATTTTTTCCCCTGCATCCTGAGTCCCCACTCTTACCGATTAGAGTCTTTCCTGTACTACCTGAGGTCTTCCCCCTGTAACCTCAGCTCTAATTCCTTTTTCCCCCCCCCCCGCCCCTTGCGACAGATAGCCATTTTCCAAAGCGCGATTGGTTGCAGCCTGCATTTTCCATCGAGTTCCATATCATAACCTGCCCTTCCTTGGTTCTATAAAAGATTTTGAGGATGTTACGCTTTTCGTTGCCCCCCCTCCTTCTTTTGGCTCCCTCTCTTTCCACTTCTCTTTTATTGTTGTTCTCGACTACCGCACTTCTTCTAATTTTTTTATCCCTTTCCCTCTTGGACTCCTAGAACACAGCGTTTAGGATGAGCAACCACTTTTCCCTCGTCTTTTGCGGTTTTTCCCGTTGGTGACCCACTTTCCGTCTCACTCTTCCTTCCTCTGCCCATTTTTAACGAGTCAACCGATCTTTAACTGTTAAGGAAATTAGGTGTTCAGCCGCGTTTGAATCTAAAGACCGCCCCCCCTTTCGCCGTCAGATAGAAGACCCCTGCCTGAAGAGGCTTGCTACGTTGGTTCTCTTCCTTTGAAAAACCTTGATGTACTTACATTTTCCCTTAGTGCCTTTCACTCCACGGTGCTCTCTGCTATTTCCAAGGACCGTTCTGCCCGCCCCCCTTTTCTCTCCCCTGCGCTTCCCCGCAGCGGATGGAACATGACCGCGTCCCCCCTCTCTTCCGAGTGCCTCTTTCCTTGTACATTCTTTGTTCCTTCTCCCCTCTCAGTCGTGGTTCTTCCTTGTCAACCGGACGACGCGTCCCGGCACGCGCTCCCTGCCCTTCTTTTACTTTTTTTTTTTGTTCTTAAGCTGAGATTTGATACTTTCACCCTCCCTCCCTCACCCTCCCTTTCTTTTTCCCCCCGTCCTTTGAGGATGCGACGAAAGCCTTCTGTCTCTCTTTTTTTTTCCCTTCTTCCCTTGAAACACCGCGCCCACCAACCCTGCACGCTCTTCCCGCCCACCCCCCCCTCGGCTGCGATGTTTCCCCCGGGTCGGCTGCCATTTTCCCCTCTAACGCTCTACTGACCTTGCAATCCACCCAGATTCCTGCTCTAGCCGGCACTCTGCCGGTAGGGCCTGCGATCCGAGTACGAGTTTTGCCTGTCCGTCTGTTCTTCCAATAAGACTTTTTTACCGCTTGCCTTGTATTGCGCTCCGGGCCTTATTTCCCCCGCTCCTCGGGGTCCCCCCTCGTCTTCTATTGGATCCCACCACAATTTTCCCCCGTTGTATTGAATACCTCAGTTTGGCCGACTTATTTCTATCGACCTTCTTCCCCGCTGGCGCCGTGGTTCCTTCGAGTTTTGTCCCGCTCCTTTGGTTTTTTTTCCTCGCCGTTCCCTGTTGAATGGCCTCCTCCCTCTTCCGGTCCCCACCTCAAAAGCGATCTATCAATTTCCCGGATTGTCGACGCTCCCCGCTCTCCCAACACTTTCACAATTTCCCTCCACACCCTGTTGTACCGCCCCGTTACCTTTTTTTTGCTTACTACCTGCGTCTATCGTTCGCACCGCCCCTCGAGACTCTTCTTCACTATCCGTTTAACTCCGTTTTTTCTTTTTTCGTCGTGCGCCTGTACCGAGTCGCCCCAATGTAGCTAACTACATCTATGTCCCCCCCTTTTTCTGAGTTTGCCCCTCGCTGATTTCACGTAGAACCAGATTCTTACCCATCGCTACTATATCGATGGTCTACACTCCCATTTTCGCACCTTTGTTGAATACGGCGTCCTGCCTTGTGCTTCCCCGCGCTTCCTTTCTTGTTCTTCACCTTCTCGCAGATGCCCCCTACCGCTTTTTTTCGCGCCCTGACTCAATTCTTTTTACACCCTCCATGGAGTCCACTTGATCTCATCTTCCTTTTGCCCTCGCAAGCCACGCGTTCGCTCTTTGTTATTTTCCATATAATGACTGTCGGCGTGTGTCGCTTCCCCAGTCAAGGTCTCGCGATTCTCCGGTAGCGGAATTGTTTGCTCTTCTTCACTTTCAGCCCTTTGTGGCACGAATTAAGATAGTACCTCTTTTTCCTTTACCACCCCCTTAGTCCACCTTGCGCTTCTTTTCCCACCCCCACTAGCCATCTTGCGATCCCCCCTTTTTTCTGACTCGTTAGCTTGGGTCATTCAATATTGTGAACGCTACTCGCATACGTACAAAAACCCCCCTGATATTTCTTCTGCCCCTAGTACTTTTTCTTGGTCGATTTGCGCCCTGTTCCCCTTTTCTCGACAGTTCTGAAGTTTTCATTTAACTCTCCCATAGGGCACGTATACGTTGTCGCATCCCTAAACTTCCGTGTTCCCTTTCCTTTTTTCCAGTGGCTCTCTCGCTTACCCATTACTTATCTATAATTCACTCACCGCGGAATCTGCCTGCAGTTTTGTTGTAAAGGGATGACAAAGTTATGGTGTGCCCCTCTCTTTACAAATTTACTCTTGTGTTACTCTGCTTTCCTCACCACCCATTTCCTTCCCCTTTCCTTGGGGAGGAATTGACCCCTTTTTCTTCGATCACCGCATCCCCCTCCGCCTCCTGGGAGACAGTCCCCCCCAAACCCAATGACCTGCCGCTTCAAGCTTTCTCTAAACTATTCTCCCACCTACCTTCCCACTGAACGCCGACCCTGAGATTGGCCAAGAACAGTACTAATATTTCGACATTTACATCTACAGTAAACCGTTACTTTTCCCAATCAGCCTAACGTAGATCTCCATCTCTTTTTTCCATCTCTGACTTTTCCACACCGTGAGACACCCAACCGGTACTTTTAAGCCCATTTGGAAGAGTTCCCCATTGCATACCGCCATCCCTTACCACTCGACCGCTAGAACCGTCATTTCCCATTTTCCAGAATGGTGCCCCCTCTGATTCTCCCGGTAATTTATGCTCTTTTTGGTGTTTCCCCAACTTTTGAAGAAACTGGGTAGTCAGGACCTCCCCTGGAACGCGGAATTTTCGCCTCTATGGTGGCACCCCCCCTCCTCTGTCCCCCTTTGTTTTTGAAGTTCCCTTCGGCCGCTCTAGAAGTCTTTTCTCCCACGGTAAATCTTGTGGAATTGACTCCTTGTTACTGTTTGTTCCGGTTCAGACCCCCCCCCTTCTCCCGAGATTTTTTTCTAACCCCCGCACTTTGCGTCATCAAATACGACGCAAATCAGCTTTTGTGGTGCCCCTTGTGTTCGTTTTGAACGGTTTTTTTTAAGTTCGAGCAGCCTTCCCTCCTTTCTTCGTTTCCTACAATCCTGCTCGATGGTTCTCGTGTCCATGCACGCGCTGTCGCCCTCTCTTACTCTTTCCTCCCCCCCTGATCTCCGCGTGTTTCTTTGTAAAATCTTTTCTCACTGTTTTCTCAGGACTACGCCCCCCCCGCTTGTTCTCCTCCTTACACCTCCGGGCAAAACACCGTAAGATCTCTGTTTTGAACTCCCTAACATCGGTACTTCGGCTCCCTCCTGAGATGACGACGATGGTTCCTGCGTTCCTTCCGACGCGGCTCTTCGGATTTCGGGTACTGGATAGTAATAACTTGCCCCGCGTCGCTTGCATCGTGAGAGCACGCTCTGTTTCTCGTCAACCTCCTTTTCCCCCTCTTCCCCTCATTCTCCCCCCCGTAAGATTTCTTGCACGTTTTTGTGCCGAATTCATCTTTTTTCTGTTTTATCCATTGTATTTCCCTGGCCCCATCTGCCGACCTTTCCACCCGGGAAAAGAACGGTCCGTATAAGATCTCTCATGCTCTTCCACTTCCGTTTGTCAAACATGTCAGGCCATGTCCCCCTTGTCGCTCCCGATACCATTTCGAACTCCAAATCCTGATGCCTATCTCTCTCAATCACTTCCTACTTTCTTGTGTTACCTAGCCAATCACGACTTTATATCAGCCTTTTTTTGAGCTTACCTCGTTCCCTTCCTCTTTGCAATTCACAACGCCTTTTCTTGTTTCTCCGGAGAATTTCTGCTATATTTTAGACGATCCTTCCTAGTTGTCCTTTTTGCGTCTTTCATATTGGACTTACCATGACGAAGGTTTTATTTCCCCCCGTCTTGGCCTCCTCGTCTTTCCAACCAACGACATTAGTGCTGTAGATCTGCTCTCCTTGTTTAGTCTTGGATTTTAACAGTTGAGTTGTCAGAGAAAATTCCTTATCATCTTAATGTGCAAGCGACGCGGGTAAGTTCTTCTTCCTATGAAACCGTCTCTACGCCTCTCCTCCCATTGAGGTCTTTTTTTTTTATGAAAGGTTTCCCTTTATCCGCCCTTTTTTAAGCCGTAGATTTTTATGTTTTTCCTGTTCTTTGCCTGGTTCTTTCGCAAGATCCTAAACCAATTTGTTTCTGTTTCTCTCCCTCTTCAAGGAATTTGGTTTGTTTTCAGTTTTTCCCCAAAGTCCACCAGGTGAGAATCCCTGTTCGGTGTCCTCTCTCGCACCGTCGCGTGCTCTTTCACCGATCACCATACGTTTTCTTCCCCCCCCCCCCTCCACGAAGTTTGCTGGACTTCGACCCCATGGCCACACCGTTTTCTTTCCATTTGCACCAACCAACTTAAGTATTATTTACCCGCTTAGTCGTTCATCGCGGGCGATTGTCTTTCTTACCCGCTCCCCCTTGTGCCCTTTTCATCAATCAACGCTGTACCTGTCCGACTGGCTCTTCACTTCAACCATATGCTTTCTGGTAGCTTGACCAAACACCCGTGGCTGAGTCGTGTTTCGAGCTGAGGCTGCGAAACTCCCCTCTGTCCCTTTGCACGCCACGCCAGCCCGGTTTTTTTTCCCCCATTTTTCGTTTTTTAGTTTCGCCCCTCCCATCTAGGCGTTTACCCCGGGACGTTCCATGCTGATGTGTCCAAAACTTTTGGATCGGCTTGTGGCATGATTTTGGAGTCTTGCCTCAACTTTCTTACTTTCTTTTTCCAATTTTTTGTTCTTCTTGTTAAACGTCACTACTCCGGAGTCTTTGTTTGCAACTCTTCTGCAGATCTCTACCTTTCCAAAGGCTGTTGGAGGTCTTGGTCGCTTCTTCGAGAATTTTTTCTTGGTTCCAGTCCCTTCGCTTCTCTTTGGCAATCGTTTTTTTTTCATCGTTTGATTCTCCCACTCTTAGCCGTCAGTGTTGCTCTCTCCTGGTCTTTTCTTTTCTCTCCCACTCCACACGTACACAGGCGATGTTTTCCCTCGTTTATTCTATGTTACCCCAGATAATTTCATTGCTTTGTTCCTTCCCTGCCCCTTCTTCTGCTATAATCGTTTCGCCCTAAGTTATTTCCGTTTGATCGCAGTTCCACTTTTCAGTTTTTTTTTTCTGGACTGATCCCCCCGGTCCTTTTTGTACTTCCATTTTTTCCTATGTGCGAGTAGCCTTCCTGATTATCACATTTTTGCCCCCAATCCCGCCGGACTAACGTTTTCCCCTGCTGCAATTACTGCTGTCGAACTTTTACTCTCCCACTTCCTGGAGTTTCGCGCTTGGTTTTGCACTTTATTGATGGCGGACTCCCCGTTTTTTATTTGCTCTTTCTTTATGCCTTTCGCTTCACCTCGGGATTCCTTGTTCCGAGGATAGTTGTTGGTGCCCACATGGTTCCCTTCAGGAGAACGGGACTCATTGCCCCCGTGTACTTGATTAATATCCCATCTGAGACAGTTCCCTGTCAATGCTCTTTTCGGTTGATTCTGCGTTGCCCTGACGCAATCCACTATCGATCCGAAAAATATCACGGTCTATCGGTATTTTCATTCCGTTCATCACTTCCCCTCCCCATGGTACTTGTGGGACTGGTCTTGACCTTTTTCGTCGCCTGTGCTGTAGTTATAACCGTTCCCTCTCCTCTTGTTTTAATCAAGTCTCCCCTTTTTTCGCGTCGTGTTTGGCGGAGGAGCCCAGGTTTTCCCCCGCCTCTTTCACAACAGGCATCAATCTCCTTATTAGCCGAGTGGTCGAATGTTTTGTGTCCCCTCTCTTTGTTCTCGTACTCTGCTACGTCTGTCACCTTCCCCTCAACTTTGACGCCTATTCTTTATCACTGCTGCCCCGCATCCGGCCCCTTTCCACTTTTATGAGCCCAGTTGACTCACTTGAAGACGCATTCGATTTCCTGCAGACACTTATTCTCGTTTTCTCTCTGTCTTTGCCTTGGACGCCCCTTATTTTCGGTTTTGATCGGTTCCTGGTGAGGATTCATATTTTTCGTAACGCTCTTCCCCAGTTCAAGATTAGCTTTTCTCTCTTAATCCTTAGTCTCCTCCGCATTTTTCATATCGCACCTGAAGGATCATTTCGTTCATATAGCGATCACGATTCAACAACTCCCACGTGCCTTTGCGCTTTCCTTCCTTTCCCCACCGATGCAGATCATCTAGCTTGCACTTGCCCAACAATCAGGTTTTTCTCGTACTCTTTCATTTTGGCACCTGTAATCGTATATCCCGTTCCTCACTGAAAACCCACTGTACCGCCTGCTTGATTTTCCTCAATTTGACAGACACTTGCAGAGTGCGGATAGAGACCCCCCCCCCTCGACAACCCCAATCGATATTCCTCCCTCTTTGCCCTCCTGTTCTTTAGCCAAATTAGTGTCTTCATGATTCCCTTTGCAACCCCTTTTTTGACCGTCGTTTTTTTTTTTTCTATTGTTTTTTTATCCCTTCTTGCGTTATTCTGGAAGGAGACGGAAGTTTCTTTCCCATATGCTCTCGACTGTTTTTTCACGGGTATGATTATTTTTCCTCATCCTCCTGGGTTACGTTTTTTGTCCACTGACGAGTGCTTTCCTTCTTTGCAGGTGTTTCAACTCCAGCTAATGCCTCTCCCCCCCGCGACTTTACTTACGGATATCGTTCTTTTTAATCGAAATTGCAAAAGTACCCCGCGTCTAAGTACTATCACTTTCCTTTCTCTTTTTGTACTGTGTTCCTTCCCGGTTCGCGTCTCTTCCCTTTTGTTTTGGGTAATTGTTCCTTTTCTGCGTCTGACTCATTTTTAGTTTCCCTAAATTTTTTTCTCCCCTTTACCCTTTTGGTGCTAAAGATATCCGCGGTCGACGCTAAAGTATTACTTACTTTCCTAATTAAAAGAGGACCACCCGTTACCTTCTTTCGCAGTTTATTCTCCGCGAGTGGCGGTTCCTGATTTATTCCCCCTTTTCATGCGAAAAATGAATAAGATCTCCCTCTCGTGGGGGACCAAATGTCCCCTCTTCCAGTCTTGCTTTTCTCGCTTACCTTCCTCTCCCCACACCCTTCACCAGCCGTCCTTTCAGGTCATTATTCTCTTCCGCCCAACAGGTTGATGGATCCCCCTCTCGACCAAAATCCTCCTTTTTTTCCTTGACTCTTAATCCTACTCCGTGTTGTTTTTGGCTTTCTCTCCCCACATCTTATAACCTTTCTCTCTCCTGGATTCCCCTCCAACCTTTCGTTGGCTTCACTCCATTCCCCTTCTGGCGGCTTGTGTTGGACACGTTGTTTCCCCACCTATCACGTTTCGTGCTTGCTCGTTCCTTTTCCTGCCTGCTCTGTACTCGTGATTCCTTGTCGCTAGCCGTTTTTTGATTCCTAACCGCCCCTTCCCTACCGTCTTTGCCCCCCACTGCGCTGTTGGCCCTACGTGGTCCTGTTTCCTGGTGCAACTACTGATGTCACTTAAGTCAATCTGAAGGACTCCTCATCCTGGGCTCTTAATTTCACGCATTGATGATGTTTCCGCAAGTAGTTCCAATATCCGATGTCAAGTTCCCCGTCGATCGCTTCCTATCCGGCTGGACTTGAATTGTTCTCCCCAGTCCACTACATCTAGTAGGACGGAGCTATCTTCTACCCCTTTCTCTTGTCTTCCACAGGCTCTTTTCGGATTAGCTGTTTCTTGTTCTTTCCAATTTCTGCTGTTGGGGTTGACAACTCGCCTGCCCCCCCCGATCCCTTCTTTTATTTGCATAACCGCCCGGCCTTTCCCCCGCTCCTGATGCTCGTCCAGACCTACCTCATACGGCTAGGTTCCAATCCTTCCCAGTATTTCATTGAAAAACATTATCCTCTCAACGCAGCACACACCAGATCGGGCACTCCCTACACTCCTTCTTCTAGTGACGATAAATTGATTTTCCCCCTTGATTTTGGTCGACCCCTCCCTGATTCCGAAAATCGCAATTTCCCCCTTTCTCAGCCCACATGGCTCCCCCTCTCTCCCCCCCAGATGACCCTCTTCAAAACAAACCTTGTAGGGGGAGTGACGAGTCCGCATTTTGTTCCCCCTTCGATAATTTACTTCCTTTCGTTCCGACAACGATATACTCTTCTTCCCCCTTCCTTTCGTTCGTTAGATGATCAGCTTTCCACCTCTTTAAGACGTACGTCGATCTCTCCTGGAACGCTTGCGGATTCCTAACTTTCCAGTCCCAATTTTTTTCCCCTTTTACCAGCTCGAGCTCTTTTGGGCTCATACTTCGTGTGTGTGTTTCGCGAGCTGCAACCCCTCTTACCGACGCTCCGACCCAAACCCCTTCTTCAATCGATATATGGGACACCGGTTCTCTCTTTCCCTATTTAATGGCGCTCATCACCCGTGGAACCGACCGCAACCATTTTTGGCCAGTTTCCCCCCCCACTCTTTTTTCGCGCCCAACGAGACTATCTACCTTGCTTGAGTGACAAGTATTCCTTTTCCCTTTCTTACGGCTGGACCGTGCCCCCAGGTCTTCTGTAACGCGCCAGTAGATCAATTTGATGCTTCGTTCCGCCAGAATTGGTTCCTTGCATTCCTATTAGCCCCACGTGCACCTCCCCCATTCAATCACCACGAATACGCCAGCTTTACCCATCTGCAATGAGACCTGCCGATTACCCCCGCGGTCTCCCGGCTTTCCTACCAGCAACCAATATTTTTCCTTGCGCGGTAATTCCCGCGCTGAGTTAACCAAGAGGACTTCCCCCGGATCCTCCCCTCCGCCCAACTCCTTCTCCCCTTACCACCCATCCTGTTTGACCTTTGTTTTTTTTTTTTTAACAGTGAAGCCCCTGTTTCAGTTCGCCGACTCGCCCGTCTCTCCGTTTTTATTACAGTAAGCTCTCTTCTTCGGACACCCCCCTACGATGTATTTTTCCAGCCTTCTAGCCTTTTGGCCCTCACCTTTTCCCCTTTCCCGACAATGAAGTTTCCTTTGACGACCGTTGTCCCCACCAGGAGCGCCCCCCCCGAAGCTCTCCTACCGTTTCCCTTCGTATTTTTCCCTTCCGTGTCTTTACTGATAAGATTTACCCCTGATTTCTCCTTAGTCCCTTCCCACAAACCTCTGCGACTGCATCCCCCGTCATGATGACTTTCATATCTCACTCTTCCTTCTCTGGACTCTTCCCGTTTCGATCGTTTGCCAAAGTAATCTTTGATTATCGCACCTAGAATTTGTGTCCCCCCCTCCTTTTGTTTCCTAGAAGACTGACAATCCTGATCCTTTCGCATAACTAGCGCATTCACGGTTTTTTTTCCTTGTCCCAATTCCCCGCCCGTCCTTATTTTTGTCTGCGTTCAGTGCTTCCCCAAAGCCTGCTGAACATTCTCTTGTGGAGGCAGGAACACACTCACTGGCTTTTTTCGTTTGACCAGAGTTGACCTTTTTCTCTTTCATGTTGACCTTTCGTTGAGAATAGCACACCCCATGTACATGCACTGAAGCGTGTATCAATACAAATATTGCGCCAACTTATATTTCCCCCCTGAGAGCGAATGAGCGGTTCCTCGTTCTGCCCCCCCCCAGTATTTGACTCATGGATCCTCCCACTGAGAACTTCCCCTCCGCCTTGGACGGGTTCATCTAAATTACTACATCTCTGAGGACCCCCGCAGTCCCGACCCCCGCCACAGTTTCCCCTGTTTTTATTGAAGACTCCGCCATACTTGCCACCCCAGATTGATATCACGAGACCGGGACAACAATTCTGCCAACTGAGTTTGTCCTGCTCCTTCACATCGATTGTTAATGTTTTGAATTCATACCCTGGTTATTCTTTTCTGAACCGCTTTCCTTTTTTTTTTTTAATCCTTTTGATCGGGTTCGCCATCGACATTTTTTGTTCTTCTTTCCCAGTAGAAGTCATCCCTTTTTTTCTTCTGATCCAGGTAAGTATGAGGCTTTTTTCCCCCAACGTGGAATCTCCCACATGGGTCCCTTGACTTCGTGTCCCAAACGGCAAGCCCATTTCCCCTTCTCTTTACCTCCGAACCCTTGGTCCCCCACCATACCCCGCCCCTCAATCTTTTTGTTGGTGCTTTGGTCGGACTGTTTCGGTCCCCAGTTTTTGCAGCAGAATCCGATTGTTTTCTTTTCCTGAGTCAATTCCGTCTCTTTTTCATCGCGATCTTGCTTTCGAGTTTGTTAAGCTCCGCTTTTCTTTCTTGATCCACGTGCGCCGCCGGTCTCCCCCCCCCCTGCAGTGCCTTCGTCTCGTGTTTCTATCTTACCCTTAACCAATATCCTTTCTTTCCCCTGCTGGATGCATATACTGGACCCAACCGAACTCTTAGGACACCGCCCTCGCTGTTTTGGCCTTCGAGATCTATGTCATCCTGACTCACTTAGTCCCTTCTCTTCTGCTCGTCCGCGTTAGCCTATCGTTACGCCAAGAGAATAATTGCCCCGTAGTCGGGCTTGTTTTGTTACCTGATTCCTTCCCTTTTTGCTTCCCCCGATAATCGCATGTTGCCAACTCTTTCCCAATAAACTTTGCCCGGTCCTCATTTTTCCTGTGTACACCCATAACGTTTCTTTTTTTTTTGCCCGAAAGTCTGTGAGCCTTCTTTCAAGACCCCCCCCCCGGGAACACACCCCCTCTTGTTGTTCTTCTTTTTTTTTTGGGCCCCGTACAATGAAGAACCGAACGGTCCGAGTTTGAATCCTGATCCCCGAACGAAGAATATGAACGCTCGTCCCCTGCTTGCAGTTGACCAAGCACCCTTTCGCGTCTGCATGAAAGTGTGGTATGCCGATTTCCATCACTAGTCCCGATG